>Ga0196981_1000391_pt1 | contig 15717 bp, 10 predicted proteins | sample S3_2013CmetaG_FD_155462 | JGI IMG/M metagenome (GOLD analysis project Ga0196981, IMG submission 155462) | Soil microbial communities from Anza Borrego desert, Southern California, United States - S3_20-13C | ecosystem: Environmental > Terrestrial > Soil > Desert | place: USA: California... | reverse complement strand
GAGTTGGTGACGGTGCTGAGCGGCCTGGCCATGGCGGGGCTCGGCGGCGTGGGCCTGTGGGCCTTCCTCGGTCACCGGTTCGGCCGAACAGGCCTGGCCGCGCGTCGGCGGCCGCTCCCCCAAACTCTTTAGAAGATTGAAGCACCTTTAGGCGTACCGAAGGTTGAGGAGCGGCGTCGGTTGCCGCGGAAATCCTCCTCGGCATCGAGTTAAAGGATGACGGCAACAGCCTGTTTGCGGGTGTCCCTGGACGCCAACCGGACCGACATCCCGCTCGAGTCCCTGGGACCCCTTGTCGCCAAATACACCAACGCCTTCCTGGAAGTGCGCTGGTGCTGGCCGCGCACCTTCGACCTCCTCACCCATTACTGCTTCCGGTTGACGGATCCCCGCACCGGCGAACTCGACACCATTGAGCTCGCCCGCCTGTCGGATGAATTGGAAACGCGCCTGTTCGGCACGGCCTCGGCCGAGGCTCTGACCCTCCTGCTGTTCCAAGGCTCGGAAGAGGCCATGCGGGAGTTCTCCGCCCTGTCCGCCGACGCCGTCGCCGAGCTCATGTCCAGTGGTCGAAGCATGCCGGGCGGTGGCCGGCTGAGCCGGATCGCCCCGGACGGCAGTCTCAGCCCGATACCGCCCGAAATGGTCCACAGGGCCCCGTTCAGGGCTGAGGCGCCGCCGCCCCGGGAGGCGGTCCAGGGCATCTACTTCCCAAGCCGCCAGTTGTTCGTCGGCGACGTCCTCAGCAGCACCCCGACCGAGTCGGAAGTTCATATCAGCGTGGCCGACGGGCGGGAGCATCAGCCGCGCGACGCGGTGGAGTTCGACAACGCCTGCCTGCTCGTCGCCTTGCGACTCATCAACAAGGGCGGCCTCAAGGCCCCGCTCTACCTGCCCGTCTCCTTCACCAAGCTGATGCGACCGACCATGCGCGCCGGCTATGCGGAATTGCTCCACGTCCTGCCGCAGTCCGCACGCCCAAGCCTCGCCGCCGCCGTCTACGACGTTCCGCGGGTAATGTCCTACCAGGCGCTGTTGACCCTCCAGCACGTGCTCGGCGAGCATTTCTCGGCCATCGACCTGCAGACGGCCGACCCCGGGTTCGAGGTTCTCCAGTTCAGCACCCAGGCGGTCCGGAGCGTGACCCTCGTCCTCCCCGACGCCCGGCAGGACGCCCGCCTGGCCGCCCTTCGCCGGTTCGGCGCCCGCTCGACCGAGTTCAGGCGCCGTCAGATCTGGACCGGCGTCACCAACATCCGCACCCGGAAAGAACGGAACCTGGCGCTGGAGCTCCGCGTGCCGTTCATCACCGGACCCGCTGTCTGCCGGCTTCAGACGCACCCTCTCGGCGGCACCCCCTGGGCTTTCGAGAACCTCCCGGCCCGCAGCGCCTGAGATTCGCTTCGCCCCCGCCCCCAGCGTAAACCCGCGCCGCCTCTACTTGGTCACCAGCGCCTCAACCGGCACATCCAGCGTGTAGGCAAATCCGCTCGATGTGTAGTTGAGGTCCACCCGACCTTTCAATTGTTGGCCCAGCGCAGTGATCATGCGTGTTCCGAATCCCTTGCGCGTCGGTTCGGTCACGGGAGGTCCGCCCGACTCGACCCATTCCAGACGCATGCGCCCGCCATCCACGCGCCAGGAAAGATGGACCCGCCCGCCGGAAAGGGATAACGCCCCGAACTTCGTCGTATTGGTGCAAAGCTCGTTCAGGGTCATCGCGAAAGCGATGACCGAACTGGATGTAATCCGGATGTCCTCGCCGGAAATGACGAAGCGGCCATCACCCTGGTCGAACGGTTCGATCGCACTTCGAACGGTGCTGTCGATCGTGGCGTTTTCCCAACTCGACCGGGTCAGCAGGTCATGCGCGCGCGCCAGGGCCGCGAAGCGCCCGTCGATCGCGGACCGGGCATGGGCCATGCTCGTCGCCGTGCGCAGACTTTGATCGGTGATCGCCCCCACGGTCGCCAGCATGTTCTTGATCCTGTGGTGTAATTCCGCATGGATCAGGTTCTGTAGTTTGTCGGCGGCGTCGCGTTCCTCAGCTTCGATGCCCGACTGGATGAGCAAGGCCTTGGCGTCGATGCCGGCCTGCTCCAGCGCCAGTTTGAGACTGTCGTTCTCTGTCGTGAGAGCATCCTGGAACGGCTGGTTCTCATCGATAATGAGCTGCTGCTTCTCCGTATCGAGCACGGTCTTCAACAGCAGCGCCTTGGCGTGCACCCCTGCCTGCTGGAGCTGGTAGCGCAGTTCCCTGTTCTCTTTGGTCAGAGAGCCATTCTCGGCGGAAAGGGAGGGCGTCACTTTCAGGGCGCCCGTGCCGACCATGTCCCGGAGTTCGAGGACCATCTGCTCGATTTCGAGCGGCTTGGAGAAGAACTTGCTGTCTTCCGGTTTGTCGCCTTCCGTGACCGCGATCTGGCCAGAAACGAGGATGATTTTGATATGCGGCCAGCGAGCGTGCGTGACATGCGTAAGTTTCAGCCCATCCATGCTTCCCGGCATCTGAATATCGGTAAAAAGACAGGATATGTCATCGCGTGTTTCAAGGATCGCGATGGCTTCATCGGCGCTGATCGCCTCAATCGACTTGAACCCGGCATCCTGCACGATGTCTACCGCTCGCATCCGCAGCATCAATTCGTCTTCTACAACCAAGACTATTGACGACGATACATCTGCTTTCATTCAGCATTCCTGCGGTGACCGCTATCGCCGAAACACAGCGGTCACCCGCCAATTCCAGCGGGTCTGCGCACTCAGACTGTCAAACCAACCTCACTAGACCAACTTGATCCAAACGCCTACTTTTCCAAGCCGATCTATCTTCTCGACCAGCCGATCGAACCGGTTCAGGCGGCCTCGCCCTCCTGTGGTCGGCCGTGTCGAGTCCTGCAGTCGCCGACAACGCTCGCGGCGATCCTACACATCCGGGGCGAGCGGAAGAACGATCTCGGCCAGGAGTCCATTCGGCGACGGAGTCAGCAGAATATCGCCGCCGAGACCCCGCACAACCGAACGCGCGGTCGTCAAGCCGAGGCCGACTCCCGGGATGTCCGCGTCGAACTGCGCCAGGCGGTAGAAAGGGGCGAAGACCCGCTCCAGCTGATCCGGTGGTATGCCCGGGCCGGAGTCCTGAATAGCCACCACGGCGTCCTCCCCGCGCCTGAACACGCGCAGATGTCCCCGCTCGCCATATTTGACGGCGTTATCGAGCAGGTTGTCGAGCACGTTGCGCAACCTGACAGGGCTGGCCTCGACCAGGAGCAGTTCCATGGGCTCGTCCATGACGACCTGCCGCCCCAGGGCCGCGGCGTCGTCGACCGCGGCCGAAACCAGGGAGGCGAGGTCCAGACGCTCGCGGGGGGCCGCATGGTCGAGGTCATGGATGAAGCCCAGCACCAGGTCGATCATCGCCTCCATGTGCTGAACGTCCCACAGGATGTCGCTTCGGACGGGTTCCGGCACGCCTTCGATCTTGAACCGGATGCGCGTCAGGGGCGTCCGCAGGTCGTGCGATATGGCGCCCATCATGCCCACGCGATCGGCGACGTAGCGCACCAGCCGGGTCTGCATGTCGTTGAACGCCCGCGCGGCGATGCCGATTTCGGCCGGGCCTTCCCTGACGGGGGCGGGAACGGCGGCGGTCGGGTCCCGTCCCAGCTTCTCTGCGGCGACCGCGAAGCTGCGAACAGGCCGGGTGATCTTGTCGGCAAACCACCATGCCACGGGTCCCATCACCGCCATTCCGGCCAGAACCCAGATCAGCAGTCGCTTGATCCACTCGTGGGTCGGCGGGGACTCGACCACCCGCCAGACGCCATCTGGCTGCCGCCAGGCGGCGACAAACTCCAGCAGGCGGACGGCACGGCGCCGTTCCGGATGCAGATCTCCCGCGAAGCGAATCCGCCGATCCGTCAGCGAACCCCGCCCGACCGGGGGGGGCGGGTACCCGGCCAGACGGACCATCGCGAGGCCGCGCGGTCGCGGGCGGACGCCAAGACGGACATCAGACTCGTCTGCGCCCAGGCGCTCGGCGAGGGCGGCGCCCAGGACGCGGTCCACGCGACTCGCGTCCCCGACGTCCTCGGGCGGATTGCGCATCTCACGGACCCTGAGACGTCTGTCCGCGGGAACGCCGGTCGACCGACCGGCAAGGGCCTCGGCAATGTCATCCAGTCGGTAGGGCTGAAATCGCGGCGGCGGAAGGATCAGAACGACCACGACCGTCAAGGCCTGGGCGACCAGGATTGCTGCAAGCGTGAGCGCCAGAACCTGGATCTTGAGGGGCAGATCAAGTGTCCGCAGCGATCTCATCGGCGTCTGATTTCGCCCGCGATCGAGTAGCCGCTGCCCCGTTCCGTGGCGATGATGTGCGCTCCGCCATGCATCGCGAGCTTCTTGCGAAGTCGGCTCACCTGCAGGTCCAGGCTGCGGCTCTGCGCCGGGGTTGATTGGCCCAAGTCCTGCACGAGATCGGCCAGGCTTTCCCGGGTGACAATCTCACCGTTCCGCGAAAGCAGCAGCCCGAGAACGGCGGATTCGCCGGCGGTAAGGATCACGCTCGCTCCGGAGGGAGCCTTCAACCGCCTCAGGACCGGGTCGTAGATAAAGCCGGCGACATAGAAACTGTCGGCCCGGCCCGCTCCCGCGACCTCGGCGTCGTCGCATCGCCTGAGCACCGCGCGCACCCGCGCCAGCAGTTCTCGCGGGCTGAACGGCTTTGGCAGAAAGTCGTCGGCGCCGAGTTCGAGGCCAAGAATCCGGTCGATCTCACCCCCCGCCGCGCTGGCCATGATCACCGGCGGTCCGTTCGCGTCGTTGAGGCGCCGACAGATGGAAAGGCCGTCCTCCCCGGGCAGCATCACGTCGAGAATGATAAGTCCCGGACGCTGCTGGCGGATCAGGTCATCCATCGCATTCGCATTGCTGGCGACGCGAACGGTGTAGCCGTGGGCGGTGAGGTAGGCCGAAATGGTCTGCTGAAGGCCGACGTCATCGTCCACGAGCAACAAGGTCTGCGGTCCATTCATCCCGAACCCCCGTATCGTCTTCGACGAACCGGGTGGTGCAGCGTCCCGGTGACCGAACCATGACGTCCGATGTAACCGTGGCGAAACGATGTGAGCGCTCCGTGACGATGATGGCGGGATTGGCGTCGGAGCAGATACCCCTCGTCATGCGTTCCGACGGGACGCGGAAGGATGTGATCGGGACGGAAACATCGTCTCGTCAGGGATGCACGCTCCCTGTTGCGTCGCCAACCCGATACCGTCGCGCCCTCAAACCGTCGAGCTGGTCCGCTAGTCGGTGCACTCATGGGAACAACCGGCCGGGCGCCGCATACCCGACTGTCCTGGCCCCCACGGGCGGCCTTTGCGCCGCCCGGCGTCGTGGTCCTCGCTTGCCAGCCCGGGCGCCGGGAGAGCCTGGTTCAGGCGATCACCGAGGGAGGGTTTCGACCCTACCAGGCGAGCTCGATCAGCGAGGTCCTGTCCCTGTGGCAGAGGCAGGATGCCGGCGTCGCCATCATCGACTGCGACGACTGGCCCGGGGCGCTGCCGACTTGCGCGGCGCTGCACCAGCGCACGAAGCTGCGGATAGTCCTGGTCAACGCGGCGCAATCTGCGGTCTATCGTATCCACGGGTTCGAGACCGGCGCTGACCGCATTCTCTCGTCCCCCCTGTGCCGCCGGGAACTCGTCGCGCTCTTGCGCGCCCTGGTTCGTCGGCTCGGCCTGCGCGACGACACCGCCCGGACCATCGCGGTGAGAGGATGGCGCATCCGGTCCGAGCGGCACGAGTTGCTGTCCCCCGAAGGGACGTCCGTGGCGCTTACCCACGGCGAATTCAAGCTGGTCTGGGCCCTGGCGACGCACGCGGGACGCTATCTCAGCCGCGCATCCCTGCTGGAGATCCTGCAGTTGGATTCGTCGGGGCCGGACAGTCGGAAGATCGACCTCATGGTCTGGCGAATCCGGCGCAAGCTGGAGCCTTGCCAGGGCGGCTGGAGACTCATCGAGAGTCGGCGCGGCGTCGGCTACCGACTCGGCGGACCCTGAGACCCCTTTTCCCACGCCCGCGTTGCAATGTTTCAGACCAACGACATTGCGCGGAAGCTCGCGTCGGCTCCGACACAACCGCTCCCAACAACCGCCACCTGCGCCTGTTGAACCTGCGGATCACGTCATCGTCCGGGGCGACCGCTTCATGCATTTCAAGTACGCCGCGGCCGCAGCCGCCGCACCGTTGATCCTCGCTTCGGCGGCTCACGCCCAGGTCGCGATCTCGAACACGCGAACATCCCCTGTCGTCACCTCAACCGTGAACGGAGGCGCCGCCGCCGACGTCACCGTGACCGAGGACGGCTCGATCGAGCTGTCGAGCGGGACCGCGATCACCATCGACTCGAACAACTCCGTCGTCCTGGAGGAAGGTTCGACCAACCTGATGGAAGAAGCCGCGGACGGCGCGACGGGCGTCGAGCTGGAATCGGGCCATACGGGCGACCTGACGATTGGCGGGGCCATATCGATCACTGACAGCATCGATGAGTATGAGGACGAGGACGAGGACGGCGATCTTGACGGACCCTTCGCCGACGGCCGGGACCGTTACGGCGTGCATCTGGACGGCGACGGCGCGTGGACCGGCGACCTGATCGTCGAGGGCACCGGGAGTATCTATGTCGAAGGCGAGGACTCGTACGGTATCGCGCTCGACGGCGATCTCCTGGGATCGCTGAATGTGTTCGGTTCCGTCTCTGTCGTCGGCGACGGTAGCACCGGCGTCAGCATCACCGGAGACGTGACCGGCGACGTGGTCTTGAGCGGCGGCTCCATATCCGCGACCGGAGAAGACTCGGTCGGCGTGTCGGTCGAGGGCGTCGTGGACGGAACCCTGAAGATCCAGTCGAGCATCACGAGCAGCGCCTACCGCTACGCCTATCAGCCGACATCGCTGTCAGACCTGGACGAGGACGAGGCCGCCGACATCGACCTGGCGGACGATACGCTGTTTCTGGAGGACCTGGATCCGGACGACATGCTCCTCGCCGGATCCGCACTGCAGGTGTCGAATGACGTCACGGGAGGCATCCTCCTCGACTCCATCGACTCCTACCAACTCGGCGAGGACGGCGACGACGACGACGACGGCGTAACCAATGGCGACGAGGATTTCGACGGCGACGGCGTCATCAATTCGGAAGACGACGACCGGGACGGCGACGGCATTCTCGATGAGGATGAGGCGACCGCCTCGCTGACGACCTACGGCTCGGCGCCGGCCCTGGCCATCGGCGCGCCGACGGAGGATGTGACCATCGGAGTCGTGGGATCGGATGACCCCTACGGCCTGGTCAACGAGGGCACGATCTCGGCGATGGGCATTTATGACGGCGTTTCCGCGACGGCGGTCCTGATCGGCGGCGGAACCGGATCGACCGTAATCAGCGGAGGAATCCGGAACCAGGGCTCGATATCGGCCTCCGCGGTCGAGGGCGACGCCGTGGGACTCTGGCTGGCGTCCGGCGCCTCTACCGACACCCTTGTCAATGACGGCTCGATCACTGCGAACTCGACAACAGAAGGCGAGGATGCGGCGATCGCGCTACTGGTCGACTCCGACGCCTCGCTGACTTCGATCTCCAATAGCGGGAACCTGTCGGCGCGGATCTATGGCGAGGACGCCGACGCGGTCGCCATTCGGGACGAAAGCGGAGCGGTCGGAAGCCTGACCAACACGGGGGCGATCCTGGCGGGCATCTACGCCACGGATGACGATGACGACGACGAAACCGATGACGAGACCGTCACTGGAGACGCTCTCGCCATAGATTTCTCGGCCAACACCACCGGAGTCGTCATCGAGCAATTCGGCGAGTCGGACAGTTCGTGGGCGGACTCTGACGGGGACGAGATCTATGACGATGAGGACGACGACGATGACGACGACGGCATCCCCGACCTCGAGGACGATGACGACAACGACGACGACAACGACGGCGTCTACGACAACGACGAACCCTACATCGTCGGCGACGTCCTCCTGGGATCGGGCGCGGACTCCATCGACCTGCAGAACGGCCTGATCGCCGGGGATGTCGAGTTCGGCGAGGGCCGGGACGCGTTCACTATCGGCGGCGGAGCCACTTATGTCGGCGCCCTGTCGGACATCGACGGCCTGCTCGACATCGCGGTCGAGGACGGAACTCTTGACGCGCGGCAGGCCGCGTCGATCAACGTCAGTTCATTGTCGGTCGCCGCGGACGGGGAACTGGTCGTCAGCATCGACCCGGCGGCCGGGACGGTGGGCGGCTTCAACGTGTCCGGCGCGGCGACATTCGCTGACGGCGCGACCCTGAGCCTGCACCTCCGTTCCCTGGTGGACGATGCCGGCGAGCGCGTCACTCTCGTGACGGCCGGCAGTCTTCAGTACGGCGACGTCCTCGGCTCGGGCCTGACGGGCAGTTCGCCCTATATGGTGGTCGCCGAGTTCGGAACCGACCAGGCCGCGGGCTCGGTCTATGTCGACCTGCGCAAGCGCACGACAACGGAGATGGCCTTGTCCGGCGTGGAAACCGCTGCCTACGACGCCTTCTACGACGCGCTCAGCCGTGACGAGGACGTCATGGACGCTTTCCTCGACCAAGCGACCCGCGAGGACTTCATCAACCTCTACGAACAGACCTTGCCGGATCATTCGGGGGGCACGCTGGCGACGCTGGCTGCCGGGATCGACCTGGTCAACCGGGCCCTGTCCGAACGCAACGACTCCGCCGCGCCGGGCGAAGTCAGCGGCTGGGTCCAGGAGATCAACTTCTACCAGGACAAGGACAAGACGGACACCTACGGGTATCGCGCCGAGGGGATCGGCGTCGCCGGGGGCGTCGAACGGATGACCGGCGCCGGGGCCTTCGGCGTGTCGGCGGCCCTGGCCACGGCGGACATCACGGATCCGGAATCGGAGGCCGAGGAGGTCCTGTCCGCCACCCTGCTGGAGATGGGCCTGTACTGGCGCGCCCAGGGCAGGGGCTGGACGACATGGGCGCGCGCGGCCGCCGGTTACGCCCGATTTGCGAGCGTGCGCACCCTGGTCGGCGGGGACATCCATCTATCCAATGAGGCGGAGTGGGACGGCTATTCCCTGACCGGCGCCGCGGGCTTGTCCTACGAACACAGTTTCGGCCGGCTCAGCCTGCGCCCGATGGCGTACGTGGACTGGTTCAGCCTGAGCGAATCCTCGCGGCGCGAATCCGGCGGCGGCGACGCCTTCGACCTCGAGGTCGACGGCCGTGACGGGAGCGTCGCCAGCGCCACGGCGGCCTTGAGGATCGCCTACGCCTTCAGGGAGGATCGCTCCCTCCGTCCCGAGTTGAAGCTGGGCTGGCGGGAGGTGTTCCACGCGGACTACGGGGAAACGGTTGCGCGCTACCTCAGCGGAGGAACGGACTTCATCCTGACGGGAGAGCCGGAGATCGGAGGCGGGCCGTTCCTCGGTCTGGGCTTCACCATCGGCAACGATCTCGGCCGTCTCTCGATCGGCGGCGACGCCCAGATCCTGGACGACGATGTTCGCTACAGCTTCGCCCTGCGCGCGACCGCGGCTTTCTGATCTTGCGCACCGGGTTCGACCGCCGGCTACGGCTTTCACTGAGGCGTCCCGCCCCATGATCCGGAAGCAGACACCGGCGACATCCACGCCCTACCTCACCTGGTTCGCCCGATCGCTGGACCGGTACGGCGCCGAGGGGGCCCGCGGAGAATCGCGGGCCGTTCTCGGTTACGCCACCGGCTATGGAGCCGCGGCGCTCGAGCCCTTCATCCGCTCGCTGCGATCACACTACAACGGCCCCGCGGTTCTCGTGGTCGACGACCGGCAGGACGTGCGCCGGCTGCTCGCCGCCTTCGGCGTCTCGGCGGCGGACGCCCTTCCCTCCACGGGATGGAGTCCCCACCCCGTTGTCGCCCGCTTCGCCGCCTATGACCGCTGGCTGAGAGCCCGGCCGTGGGTCAGCCACGCGCTGCTGACCGATGTCCGCGACGTCGTGTTCCAGGGGGACCCATTCGCCGGAGCCGCGGCTAGGGTCGAGGTCTACGCCGAGGGTCGCGGTCGCCTCGCCGACCATCCCTTCACGATGAAGCATTTACGCGCGCTGGCCGGCATGGCTGTCGCGGAGACGATCTCGGACCGGCCAAGCCTCTGCGTGGGCACCATCGTCGGCCCGGCCGCGGACCTGTCGCGCCTGTGCCGCGTCCTTCTGGCCCTGGCCGCCATACCGCGCTCGGAAGTCGGCGCCTCCTTCGGGGCGGATCAGGCCGCATTCAATCTCGCGGTGCACCTCGGACTGGTCGACGTGGATATCCGGCCGAACTATGGACGGGTCGCGACCATCGGCGCTGGCGACGGCGGGGCGTTCGAACCCGGCGAGGCCGGCGCCATCCTCAATCCAGACGGCAGCGCCAGTCCCATTGTGCATCAGTACGATCGACACGCGCATCTCTCGGAACTGGTTCGACAGCGCTGGAGCAGGTCCGGCCATTCCGCCTTCGCCGCCCGCCGCAAATCGCCCGCGGATCGGTGGAAGGGTCTGCTGGCGTCACTCCGACGACGGATACCCGAGCTGCGTTGATCGCTGATCAGCGAGCGGGTGGATCTGTTCCGCAGCCGGGGGCAGCATCGCCGGAAAGAAGGAAGACCTGTTCGGGCGTCCATGTCCACGCACCAGCAGTTCATCGCCCGTCACTGTCGCGCCTGCGACAACGCCGCCTGATCCCGGGGAGGCGATCGTCCGATGTCTCCTGATAATGCGCCCGCGAAACCGGGAGAACGGAGCACGGCGACCTCATAGACGACGAGATCGCCCCCGGAGCTTTCGAGACGCACTGTTGACGAACCGGAGCGGCTGGGGAGGTCCAGTTCGCGCCACTGGAAACCGTCCGCAGTCTCCGGCCCCCAGACCACCTCGCCGATGAAGTCGCCATCCACAAGGACACGGCAACGCTGCCCCGCGTCGCCTCCCCAGTAGGTGAGACGCAATCTGGCTGGTCCGGCCTCGCGTGACAGGCGGGCCTCGACGAAGCCACCCTCCCTGATGCGGCGGCCGCTCCTGCCGTTGATCTGGAGGATCTCGGAGTCCCTCGCTGCGACCTTGTGATCGACCTCCGGCTGCTGTTCGCCGAAGAAGACGGTGTCAACGGTGCGTCTCGCCAGATCGACGCGACGCGCCTCCCGTTCCAGCCAGGCGGGGCCTTCCGCCGCCCATCGGGCGGGGGTGAAGACCGGCGTGTAGACGCCGGTGCGGCGGTCATGCTGGGAGAAGAACGGGGCAAATCGCGCGTCCGCCCCCTGGACCGATCGGGCGGAGAAGACGTGGGGGCGGCCGACTTCCGGCCTCAGGAAGCCGGCAGGAGTCCCCTGCCCCACGAGCACCGGCGCGAACGATTCGAACGGCTGGTCCGCGGGCCCGAGATCGGCGGCGAGCACCAGGGGGCCGCTCACGAACGCGCCGAGACCCGGGTCATCGGGGGTCGGCTCGAACCTCAGAGGCATGTCCAGCCCAAGCTCGATCCGGTCGCCGGCGGCCCATGGCCTCCGAAGCCTTGCGTAGCCACGCTCGTTGTCGACGGCGACTGGTCGTCCGTTGAGCGAAAGCCCGGGGGCCGCCGCCCAGCCGGGCAGCCGCAGGGCCAGTTCAACCGGCGCCGACGGCGCCTTGAGGACCGTCAGGCGAACAAGGCCATCGGCCGGATAGGCGGTGTCGAGGTCCAGCTGCAGCCCCCAGTCCGGAAGCGCGAGCGTCGATGGAATGAAGAGGTTGACGTGCAGGGTGCGCCCCGCGCGCCAATAGATGGAATCCGCATGTTTGGCGTGGCTCTCCATGCCGGACCCGACACAGCACCAGAAGCTGTCCTCCGGCGTCGAAAAGCTGCGGCGCGCTCCGGTCGACAGGGGCATGAAATAGGCGAAGCGACCGTCGCCCGGCCGCTGATGGGCCATGATGTGATTGAGTTGGGCGCGTTCGTAGTAGTCGAACAGCGCCGCGTCCGGCTCCCAGCCGTAAAGGTGGCGGGTCAGCTTGAGCATATTGTAGGTGTTGCACGCCTCGCAGGTCGTTTCGGACACATGGCGGGCGATCTCGCCGGGCCGCCTGAAATGCTCCCCTTCGGAGTTGCCGCCTATGACATAGCTGTGCCGTTCCACCACGGTTTTATGGAAGAAGCGCGCCGTCCTGGCTTCGGCCTCGTCACCCGTCAGTTCATGAAGTCTGGCCAGGCCGATCACCTTCGGGATCTGGGTGTTCGCATGTAGTCCGGCCAGTTCGTCGCGACCCCCGGCCAGCGGGTCCAGAACGGCGCGGTGACGCAGCCGGCGGGCGACATCCAGCCAGCGCTGATCGCCGGTGAGCGCATAGGTCCCGGCGAAGGCGTCGTTGAGGCCGCCATGTTCGGCGATCAGAACCTGCTGAATCTGCTCGTCCGTCAGGCCGTCGAGGATGCCGGCGAGATAGCCCGCCATGCGCGTCGCCGCCTCGAGAGCGCCGGGGACATCGGCGCGTGCATGGGCGTCAAGCAGGCCGGCATGCACCTTGTGCCAGGTGTAAAGCGGCACCCAGCCGCCGTTCAGGGCGAAGGGGCTGACATCGATATCGCCCTGCCTCAGCCGCTCGTACACCTGCTTGCCGTCGACGGCGTCCGTCTGCCCCCACAGCGTCGCCCCGCCGATATAGCCGTCGCCGTGAGCGGCCTGGACCTGTCCGAGTTCGGCGACGGTGTAGCGGAGGCGCGCCATCAACGTCGCGTCGCCGGTATTCTCCACCAGCAGGGCGCAGGCGGTCAGATAGTGCCCAAGCGTATGGCCGGCGATGCTCTGGCTCTCCCATCCGCCGTACTTCGCCGCCCTGGGTTCGAGCCCGGCGGCCTTGCGGAAATTGTGCAACAGCCGGTCAGGTGACAGCGACGCCAGCCAGGCGCGATTGGCCGCCTGGGCCTCCGCGAAAATCGAGGGCTTGAGCGCGACGAAGCGCGACGACACAGGGGCGGCCCGGTCCCGGGACCTCGCCAGGGCGGGGCCCGGCGAGAACGCGGCGCCCAGGGCGGCGCTGGCCGCCGAGCAGAGGAACAGCCGGCGGTCGAACCCGGTCGTCATCTGGCGGCGCCCGCCTGCGAGTCGCACATCGCGCCGATCGGGTTGGGGGTGTTCGCCGTCAGCAGCCCCAGCCGATAGGGCAGTTCGATGTAGTTCGTGCCCGGCGCATGGGGTTCGAGTCCCTGGTACAGGAACTGCAGCGGCGCGCAGGGGTCGATGGTCAGGGTCTGATCGAAGCCCTTGCGCACCAGTTCGCCGTGAGACACGCCCTCCGACCAGGCGGGTCCGTCGAACGTCACATTATGCGCGCCGGCGAAGGGGCGGAGATTGGTGTCGGCCAGAGGCCGCCATTCGCCGTCAAGGCGGTCACTGACCCAGGAGCGGAAGTAGCGCCCTTGGGGACCGATCGCCTCGATGACCGTCAGATACGCATCCGTCCCGTCGATCCGGTAGTGCATGCTGCCTTCGAAAATGTCGTCCCGCGGGCCCGACATGACGACCGACGTGCCGGAAAACCCGTTGGGGAACTGGTCGAGGGGCGTCTGCGACCGGAAAAGGTTGCCGCCGTCGTCCGTGTTGAACAGGTGGCACGCCGCGTCGTCGCAGATGACCCAGAAGTCCAGCCAGGCCTCCTGGCCGGTCGCGGCCTTGATGGCGTCCGGCGTTCTGGCGAAGAACGGCCGGGGCTCGCTCCAGGATAGCGGGTCCTCGATGTTCGCCGTGGTCGAGTAATAGGGCGGCCCACCCTGGTAGATCAGGTACCAGAGCTTCTGCGGCTCGAAATAGAAGACCTGCGGGGCCGCCCGGTAGCCGGGACCAATGCCGGAGCGGTCGAGGGTCGTCACCGGGGCGCGCGCCGCCTCCGGCCAATCGGAGAAGCTCGTGTGGGCGATATGCCAGCCATCGCGGGCGGCCGTGGTCATGAAGACGTGGTATTTGCCGTTGAAGCGGACGACCGACGGGTCCTTCAACGCCAGCCAGGGGGCGCCCTCTCCCGGCGAGATCAGCTGCGCCGACGATCGCCACGAGAACTGCGGCTCGGGCGCGTTTGGCGCGGCCGTGGGCGAGCCCGTTGACACGCACCCGGCCGCCATGAGGCAAAGCGTCATCGTCATCGCCCGTCCGCCGGACGCCCTCACGTTGGCTTTCCGCGTCATTCGTTTGTCTCCCGCCACGCTTGATCCGCCTTTCATGGATGATAGCGGCCTCTCGCGGAACTGGAAGCAATATGTCAGAGTAATATTCCCCCGTCCGAGTTGGAGTTCCGAGATGCCTCTTCGCCTGGTCCAGTATCGCCTGGAGGCCGGCGGTCGCGCCGTGGCGGCGATGACCGATGTTGGCCCGGCGCGACAACTGGTCGGCGTCGACAGCGTCTATACCCTTGCCGTGGAAGCGCTGGGCGCCGGCAGGTCGCTGGCCGACCTGGCCGAAACCCGGGCCACGGGCGAGGTCGTCGATCTCGAGATCGCCGAATCGGAGGGGCGGCTGCTGCCGCCGATCGAGCACCCCGACCCCGCTCATTTGAAGATGACCGGCACCGGCCTGACCCATCTCGGCTCGGCGGAAGGACGGGACAAGATGCACAAGGCCGCGGCGGCCGGGGCCGAGACCGATTCCATGCGCATGTTTCGAATGGGGCTTGAAGGCGGCAAGCCCGGGGCGGATCAGATCGGCGCCCAGCCCGAGTGGTTCTACAAGGGCGACGGATCAAACCTGACGGCCGCGGGCCGTCCATTGGTCTCGCCCGCCTTCGCCCTCGACGGCGGCGAGGAGCCCGAGATCGCCGGCATCTACATCATCGACGACGCCGGTGCGCCCCGGCGGCTCGGCTTTGCGCTCGCCAACGAGTTCTCGGATCACGTCACCGAACGGGGCAACTACCTCTGGCTGGCCCATTCCAAACTCCGCGCCGCCTCGGTCGGTCCCGAACTGCGGCTCGGGGCTCTGCCGGAGGACGTGCGGGGCGTCAGCCGCATCGTGCGGGATGGGGCCACGCTCTGGGAGAAGCCGTTCCTGTCCGGCGAGGCCAACATGTCCCACAGCCTGGCCAACCTCGAGCATCATCATTTCAAATACGGCCTGTTCCGCCGGCCAGGCGATGTGCACATCCACTTCTACGGGACGGCGACGCTGTCGTTCGCGGACGGCGTCCGTACGCAGCCGGGCGATCGGTTCGAGATCGAGGCGGAACCGTTCCGCATGGCCCTGCGCAACACCCTCGCGGTCGCCGCGCCGACGGACGTGCGCGTGACGGATCTGTAGCGACAGTGGCGTCCCCGCGAGCTGTCGATGACGCTCGCCCCTGGCGCACGAACGGCCTATGGGATGCATCCACCTGCCACCGCTGGACAGAACCGGCGACGGTCCGCTTTACTATGATAGATCGGGGCTGACTGCCGGCCCCGTTTCGCCGCCCTGGGCGACGCAGGAACAACTTTCCATGGCCGAGTCGCCAGACGCCGACGAGAATGAAGCGCTCCCGGCCCGGCCCGATGTTCGCCGCAGCGCCCGGGAGCCCGGACGCCGGCTGCACGGGGCGATCGCGAACATGCTGGGCTCGGCCATTCTCGCCGGCGAGCATGCGCCGGGCGACACCCTGTCGGGCGAGGTCGCCTTCTCCGAAGC
>Ga0196981_1000390_pt1 | contig 15746 bp, 7 predicted proteins | sample S3_2013CmetaG_FD_155462 | JGI IMG/M metagenome (GOLD analysis project Ga0196981, IMG submission 155462) | Soil microbial communities from Anza Borrego desert, Southern California, United States - S3_20-13C | ecosystem: Environmental > Terrestrial > Soil > Desert | place: USA: California... | reverse complement strand
GGCGTGCAGGCTCGCCAGCACCGCGTGGTATTTCGGGGCGTCGTGGCTGTTCGGTCACCGCATGCCGGCCGCGCGCGTGCAGGAGATCGACGCGTTTTTTCAGCGGGTGCGCACGCCGGTCGAGCCCGAGGACGCCACGGTCGAGACGATCAACACGCGCGGCACCGGCGGCATCGGGCGGTTGTGCGGGATCTACGGCGGGTTCATCGCCCTGCTGGCGCTGCTGCCGATCGGCTGGTCCGCGCGCGGCGCCGTCCTGGGCTGCGCGCTCTTCGTCGCCGGCTGCGGCTACCTTTTGATCCGCGCCGACCACCCGCGGCGCTGACCCGCCCGGTGTCCCGCGAGGGAAGGGGATCGGTGCGCGCGGACAAGGTCGATCCGCGGGCGGGCCGCGCCCCGGGGGACGCCGGGCGATGGCCGACCTAATCCAAGCGGCATGTGATCCCACGGACACTAGGAGAAAATCCTGATTGACAGACGAAATCCAATGCGCATTGGTCCTGGCGCAGCCCCGTCGGGTTCCCCGGTCCGCCGGCGTGGTCCGCCCCGCCAACCCCAACCTACCTCCATGATGTCCGTCACCTTCCCTTCCCGTGAGCGCAGGCTCGCTCGCGTCCTTGTGCCCTGCCTTGCGCTGATCGCTCTGCCCTCGGCGCCGGGGCAGACCCCCGCCGGCACGCCGGCGGATCGCGAGGAAGAGGTGGTGCAGCTCTCTCCGTTCGAAGTGAACTCGGAGCAGGACACCGGTTACCTCGCCAGCACGGCGCAGTCCGGCACGCGCCTGCGCACGGACCTCAAGGACATCGCGTCGTCGATTTCGGTCGTCACGAAGGACTTCATGAACGACATCGGCGCCAAGGACCTGGAAACCCTCCTGGTCTACACGCTCGGCACGGAAGTGGGCGGGGTGGGGGGCAATTTCTCGGACGCCGGCACGGTCAACAACCCGAACGGCGCCGAGGTCGACTACGACGCGGCGTTCGCCAGCGCCGCGCCCAGCACGCGGGTCCGCGGGCTGACCTCGGCGGACCTGTCCCGCGATTTCTTCATCAGCGGCCTCCCCATGGACGGCTACAACGTCGACCGCGTGGAGATCAGCCGCGGCCCGAACGCGATGCTGTTCGGCCTGGGCAGCCCGTCGGGCATCATCAATTCCTCCCTGATCGCGGCGCGGATGAACCGCAACCGGACCGAGCTCGAGCTGCGCACGGACCAGTACGGCTCGTTCCGCTCGACGCTGGACCACAACCAGGTGCTGATTAAGGACAAGTTCGCGCTGCGTTTCGCGGCCGTCTACGAAGACCAGTCCTACAAGGTCGAGGAGGCCTGGCGCCGCAACAAGCGGGCCTTTCTCACCGGCACGTACCGTCCGTTCCACAACACCACGCTCAAGGCCTCGGCGGAGCGCGGCAACGTCGACTCGAACCTCCCGGAGACGCGTCCGCCCTACGACGTGTACACGCAGTGGTTCCTGATGGGCCGCCCGGCCTGGAATCCGTCCAACGCGACCGGCACGCTGCTCGGCACGCCGGCCCCCGGCTGGCCGACGACGGTCTTCACCTCGGCCGGGCTTCCCGCGAGCACGGGTGGCGTGGCGTTCGACGGCTCGACGACGCTGAACTCCGGCAATCTGTTCGGCGGCCAGGTGGGCGCCATGGGCAACGGCTCCCGGCAGATGGTGACCGTGTTCAACGATCCGAACAGCAGCAGCCCCAGCCTGGGCCTGCCCGGCTCGACCGCCCAGGGCTACCGCAACGGCAACTACGAGCGGCTGTTCCGCCAGCCCAACGGCACCTTCGCCGCGGCCACGAACACGGCCCAGCGCGGCGTGCGCGACTGGAACTACATCCTCAACCGCGTCCTCCACTACAACGATCCGACCTACAACTACTGGCGGAACCAGCAGATCACCGACCCGGCCTACTTCAATTTCTACGAGCACATGCTCCATGGGCCCAACAAGCACGAGTGGGCCGATTTCGAGGCGTACAACGTCTCCCTCGAGCAGCGCTTCCTCGAGGGGAAGGGCGGCGCCGAGCTGTCGGTCTATCACGAGCTGCTCGCGAACGGCAACACGACCAGCCTGGACAGCACGATCTCCGGCTACGCGCTGCGCGTGGACATGAACTCGCACCTCGGGAACGGCCAGGTGAACCCGAACTTCGGGCGGCCGTTCGTCGTGGGCTATTCCCGGGCCAACGTCCGCGACTACTCCAAGGGCGCCGTCCGCGGCACCGTGTATTACGACCTGGACCTGCGGGACCAGGGCTCCCCCTGGCTCGGCAAGCTGCTGGGCCGCCACCGCCTGACCGCCACGTACACCGAGCTCGATAACAAGACCTTCCTGAGCAACAACAACTTTGCCCAGATCTCCGGCACGGACTACCAGATGGCGGAATTCGGCGCGGTCAACAGCGCCGGCGGCGCCAATCGCGCGTCGCCCATCGTGCGCTACCTCGGGCCCAGCGTGGCGGGTTCGGCCACGCCGGTGACCGGCATCGTCTCCGCTCCCACCACGCAGAGCGTCCGGGATCTCGAGTCGGTGAACATCCTGTATTACAACACCCCGCCGGCCAGCTCGACGGTGCCGGGGACGTGGTCGGAGCGCACGTTCAGCCTCCTCCGGGCCGGTGAGAAGGACGTCCGCGACGTCATCCGTAACGCCTCGCGGACCCGCGAGAAGATCGACTCGCTCGTCGGCGTGGCGCAGAGCTACTGGTGGGACGGCACCCTCGTCAGCACGCTCGGATGGCGCAAGGACCAGGTGCGGACCTACGACGCCGGCACGGTGCAGATCAATACCGCGACCGGCCTGGCGATCCTCGACGGCTTCGAGCCGCTGCCGGTCGCGGACGAGACCCACACCAGCTTCAACTACGGGCTGGTGCTGCATGCGCCGGCGGTCGTCACCCGCCGCCTGCCGGAGAGCACGACCTTCAGCCTGATCTACAACCAGGCGGACAATTTCCGGCCGGCCCAGCAGCGTTACGACATCTACGACCGCGCGCTCCCGGGCGAGACCGGCGAGACGAAGGAGTACGGCATCTCGCTCAGCACGCTCAACGGGAAGTTCGTGTTCCGGGCCATGCGCTACGAGACCACCTCGGCGCTCTCCTCCTCGCTGCTGACGAGCCTGACCACGCCGCTGAACAACCTGGTCTCGCTGATCGACAACCTGCAGACCGAGAACCTCCGCGGCACCAACGCCAGCCGCCCGGCCGGCGTGGCGGCGTGGAACGAGTGGTTCGACGGCCCCGTGGGCTCCGCGCTGCGCGGCACCTTCCGGATCCGCCAGACCACGCTGACCAACGGCCAGCCCGACATCCTGTCGGAAAACCGCTCCGGCGAGGTGGTCTCCACCGCCGACGTCGTGTCCAAGGGCGAGGAGTTCGAGGCGATCTTCAACCCGACCCCGCAATGGCGCATCGCCTTCAATGCGAACCGGGCCGAGGCCGTGCGCAATCGGGTCGCCACCGAGCTGTACGACGTCGTGTTCAACTCATTCGTCCCGCTGATGGCGGGATCGGCCGGCGATCTCATTCCCTCCTCCAGCAACGCGACCTTCGATGCGCGCAGCCGCTTCCGGCAGCAGGTCTACGTGCAGATGCTGCCCGAGCTCCTGAGCCAGGGGGCGCCGACGCCCGAGCTGCGGGAATGGCGCTTCAACGCGATCACCAACTACACCTTCAACCGCGGCCGCCTCAAGGGCCTGAACGTCGGCGGCGGTGTCCGCTGGCAGGACGAGGTGGCGATCGCCTATCCGATCATCAACGACCCGGTGCTCGGGGCGGTGCCGGACGTGGCCAATCCCTACCACGACAAGGCGCTGACGGACTTCGACGCCTGGATCGGCTACACGCGCCGGTTCGACCAGTTCACGTTCAAGGTCCAGCTCAACGTGAAGAACATCGGGGTGGGCGACGAGCTCGTCGCGGCCGGGCCGAACGCCGCGCAGCCCGACGGCACGATCGCCACCTGGCGCATCCGGGAGCCGCAGTTCATCACCCTCCGGACCACGTTCACGTTCTGACCCGCGCGGGCCCGCCACCCGCGGGCCCGTCCGGGCGCGGCGTCGGCCCCGGGCGGCCCGATCCGGCCCGCCGCGCCTCACGGACCCATGGGCCATCTGCATTTCTTCGACCTGCTGGTGATCGGGGCGTACCTGGTGCTGCTCATCGTGCTGGGACGCCAGGCGGGCCGGAAGTCGAGCGCGCGCGGCGAGGAGGGATTCTTCCTCGCGGGGCGGACGCTCGGGAAGTTCTACCAGTTCGTTCTCAACTTCGGGAACGCCACCGACGCGAACAACGCCGTCAGCACCGCGAGCCTGGTGTATCAGCAGGGCGTCTCCGGCGCGTGGCTTTCGTTCCAGATGGTTTTCATGAACCCCTATTTCTGGTTCATGAACGTGTGGTTCCGCCGGGTCCGGCTGATGACGATGGCTGACCTGCTGGAACAGCGCATGAACAGCCGCGCGCTCGCGCGCTTCTATGCGCTCCTCCAGATCCTGGTGACGGTCATCATCACCGTCGGCTTCGGCAATCTCGTCACCTACAAGATCAGCACCGCCGTCGTCGTGAAACCGGAGTCCGCCTGGACGGCGGCGGAGCGCGATTCCGTCGAGAGCTACGGAACCTGGCGGCGCCTGGAGGCCGCGGCGGCCGCCGGGGTGCTGGACGCCGTCCAGCGGGGCCAGCTCGACGTGCTGCGCGAACGGGCGGCGCGCGGCGAGCTGAAAAACTCCGTCAGCCCGTTTGCCCCGCTGCCGTTCTACCTGGCCTACACGCTGGTGGTCGGCACCTACATCCTGATGGGAGGGATGACCGCGACGGCCGTGAACGAAATCGTGCAGTCGGTGCTGATCATCGTCTTTTCCGTGATGCTCCTGCCGGTCGGGTTGCAGGCCATCGGCGGATTCGACGAACTGGCCCGCAAGGTGCCGGCGGCGATGTTCGAGTTCTTCGGCTCCAACACCAGCCAGGTCAGCGGGCTGACGATCGCCGCCGTGTTCCTCGTCTCGTGGGTGCAGATCACGGGCATCATGGGCAACATGACCATCGGCGGCTCGGCCCGCAGCGAATTCTCGGCGCGCTTCGGGGCGGTCGGCGGCACGTACGCGAAGCGGTTCATGGTGATCCTCTGGTCGTTCTGCGGGCTGGTCGCGTATGCCCATTATTCGGGCGACAACCGGCTGGCCGACGCCGACCTGGCCTGGGGCATGATGTCGCGCGACCTGCTGGGGCCGGGGCTGCTGGGCGTGATGCTGGCCGGCGTGCTGGCCGCGAACATGTCGTCGGTGTCCGCGCAGGCGATGTCGGCCTCGGCCATCGCGGTGCGGAACCTCTGGCAGCCGTGGCGGCCGGGGATGACGGAACAGCAGACGGTGAACGCCGGGCGATGGGTCATCACGGCGCTGCTGCTGCTTGGGATCGCCGCCGCGCTGCTCGCCCAGGACATCTTCACCTTCTTCCAGCTGATGCTCACGATCAACGTGCCGTTTGGCGCGGCCGTGCTGCTGATGTTCTTCTGGCGCCGGCTCACGGCCCCCGCGGTGTGGTGCGCCGTCCTGGTCTCGACGGCGCTGAACATCGTCGGGCCGCTGGCCCTGGCCCGCATCGACGCGGTGGCCACCCGCCCGAGCCTGACCGTGCGCGCGCCCGACGCCGCGGGCCGGCTGCAGCCGGTGTATTTCGAGAGCGTCGCGCGCCTGCGGCCGGACGACCCCGCGAGCCCCCTGGAGGGCCGGGTGCGCTTCCACGCCGAGCTCTATGTGCTGAAGCTGGCCGGGCTGTCGGTCGAATCCCTGTCCCCGGGACACCGTTTCGCGGCGCGCCTGATCTTCAACGCGGTCCTGCCCTTCGCCCTGCTGTTCGGCGTCAGCCTGGTGACGCGTCCGCCGCCCAAGCCGATGCTCGACCAGTTCTTCGGGAAGATGAAGACGCCCGTGGCGGAGGATCCCGAGGACGACCGGGCCGCGATGCAGGCGACGGAGCGCGATCCCGCCCGGTTCGATCACCTCAAGCTGTTCCCGAGTTCCTCCTGGGAGTTCACCCGCTGGAACCGGCTGGATGCCTGGGGATTCCTGACGTGTGTTGCGGTTTCGGGCTCGATCGTGTTCCTTTTCTGGGCCCTGCTCCGGCTCGCCGCGTCGTGATGATCGGGCGCGCAGTCCTGCCTGGCCGGCACGCTCCGGGCGACCGTCCCGCCCGATCGCGCCAGCGTTCGGAACCGCCTCCGCCATGAGACTCTTCCCGCTTCTATTTCTGCTGGCCTGTCCCTCTTTCTTGCGGGCCGACTATCCGATCGGCAGCCCGGAGGTTCCGGAGGTGCGGATCCACCCGGATCCGGCGGCTTTCGCCGTCCATGCGCGGCATCCGCGCCTGTTCTTCCGGGACACCGATCTTCCGGCCATCCGCGCGCGCATCGGCGGGGCGTATCGGGATGAATGGCGGGAAATGACCGCCCACCTCGAAAAGGCGGGCCTGGCCAAGGCCCCCGCGGAATTCGCGCGCCAGCCTTACCTCAAGGACTGGGAGATCGTGCGGAACATCACGTTCGCCGCGGCGGTGACGGGCGAGGACCGTTACGTCGACTGGGCGAAGGAATGGGCGCGCTGCCTCGCGGCGGCGGGCCCGGTCGGCAACGACACCGAGTACCGCGGCCGGCTGCAGTGCCTGGCGATCGCGTACGACTGGCTGCACGACCGGCTTTCCGAGTCCGAACGGAAGGTCCTCGCGGACGCGATCCTCGCCCACATCGACCGCGCGTGGCATTTCGCGGAGGGCGGGACGAACTACGTCGGCGGCCACTCGCGCTGGGGGAACTTCGCGCTCACCGCCGGCGTGCTCGCGCTGGTGTCCGAGCGGCCCGACCTCCGGCCCAAGCTCCTCCGGCTGCGCGAACACTGGGTCGACGGCTATTTCCCCGCGCAGGGCTGGATCGCGCAGGACGGCGGCTACCACATGGGGTGGGCCTACAGCGCGGCCTACCTGACCGCGAGCATCCACTACGTGTGGTCGACCGCGACCAACGAGTGCGTGTTCTTCCCCTGGCAGGCGCGGATCCCCTGGTTCTGGATCTATGGCCGGCAGGGCGACGGCACCTATCCCAACGCGGGCGACGCCTACACGGTGGTCGACGACCTGAACACGTACCAGTCCGACCTCCTGATCCTCGCCGCCGGCGTGCTGAAGGAGCCGCGGGCGCGGTGGGCGCTGCGCGACCGCACCAACCGCTTCGCCGACATCCTCTACCTGGACAAGGCCGTCCGGCCGCGCGCGCCCGACGATCCCGCCGATCCGCTGCCGCTGAGCCGCCACTTCCGCAACGCCGGCGTCGTCGTCGCCCGCGACCGCTGGGGCGCGCGAACCACGCACTTCCAGTTCACGTCGACGCCGTTCTATTCGACCAACCACCTGCACCGCGACGCGAACTCCTTCACGCTCCACTACCGCGGCGCGCTCGCGGTGGATTCGGGGTTCTACGACGAGAACGGCCGGAACAAAGGGGGCTACGGCGGGACGCACTGGCGGAACTACTTCACCCGCACGATCGCCCACAACGCGATCACCGTCTTCGACCCGGACCAGAAGATGACCGTGCTCGGCGAGCCGGCGTCGAACGATGGCGGCCAGGTGTTCCGGGAGGATCCGACGAAGCTCGCCGACCTCCTGCCGGGCGGGTCCGCCAGCCTGGACGGCATCGTGGCGTACGAGGCCAACGACGACTACACGTACGCCGTCGGCGACGCCACCCGGGCCTACGATCCCGCGCGGGTGCGGCTCGCGCAGCGCGAGGTGGTCTACCTGCGCCGGTCGGCGCGCGCGCAGCCGGTCGTGGTGGTGTTCGACCGCGTGGAGAGCGCCCAGGCGCGGTTCGAGAAGCGCTTTCTCCTCCACACGGTGCGTGAGCCCGCGATCGCCGGAAACACGGCGGTCGCGGAGAACCACGGCGGGCGGCTGACCTGCCTGACCCTGCTGCCGGCGGACGCCCGCCTGGAGGCGATCGGCGGCCCGGGAAAGGAAGCGTGGGTCGACGGCCGGAACTATCCGTGGGACGAGACCGCGCGCAAGCGCCCGCAGCGCGAGCTCGCGATGTGGCGCGTGGAGGTGAGGCCCGGCGCGCCGCGCCTGCGCGACGACTTTCTCCACGTGCTTTTCGTCGACGACGCCTCCGCGCCCGCGCCGGCCGCGGCGGACGCGCGCCTGATCGAATCCGACGGAGCCCGCGGCGTGGAGGTGGCGGGTTGGCGGGTCCTTTTCTCCCGCGAGTCCGGCCAGAAGGCGGTCATCCAGCGGCTGCCCTGAGCGTGCAAAGCCTGAGTCTCATCCGTGTCCGTCCGCGCAATCCGTGGTCAAAAAGGTCTGACCACTGATTGCCGTCAGAAAACGGCTTGGGAGATGTGTTTAACCCCGTGCGCGTGCGGCCGCAGGGATTCATTTTCCGGCGAGCTGACAAGAAGGCGCTCACGCTCGCGGGAGGCGAGCAATCGTCCGCGCGGGGCTCACTCCCACGGCTGGATCTCGAACTCGAAGCGCACCTTGAAGCGCTCGGTGGTCCCGGCGGGCACGGGAAAGCCGGCGAAACCGACCAGCTTCTCGAAGATGACCTTGTCGGCCTTCGCCTCCCAGCCGTCCTTGTTGTTGTGGATGATTTGGCGCCTGGCCGCGGCCGCGGCGAAGGGCTGGTCGTAGAAGAGCTTGAGGAAGATCGGCTGGGTCCGGCGCAGGCGGAGCTGGGCCTCCAGCGGATAGTCGACGCCCTCGGGCAGCGCGGTCGCCCCGTCCCGGCCGCTGGACCCGCAGTACACCCAGCCGCCGCGGCCCTGGGTGCGCATCGGCGTGAACGCGCCGTGCGAGTCCGCGATCTGCGTGCGGTCGAAATGCGGGTCGAACGCGATCGACGAGAGGTCGATCAGCGCCGTGAGCGAGCCCTCGATCTGCACCCCGGCGGGCGTGAACGTGTAGGTGCGCTCGTGCGTGTAGTGCCGGTTCGGCGAGGGCCCGCCGACCGCGATCACGATCCGCTCCGGCGCATGCTCGCGGAGCTCGAAGCGCTCGACCGGAAAGCGCGCGTAGTTCTCGCGGCCCTTGGTCATCGTCCCTTCGACGCCGAGCGAGTTCTTCGACATCACGATGGTCAGCGGCCACTGGCCGGTGCGCGAGCCGAGCGGGCGCGGGTGGTCGGCCGGGACGTGCAGCGCGCTGATGTTGCCCGCGTCGTCGCGACGGACCACGGCCTTCCACGACGGGATCCCGAGATAGCCGCCGCGTCCGGAAAATTCCACGGTGTACACGCCCGGTTCCTCGGCGAGCTTCAGGACGCCGCGATCGGGCTCGGCGGCCGGTCCGGCGCCGGGTGCGCAGGAAAGGAGGGCGGCGAGGAGCGAGGCGCGGCCGAGCCGGCGCCGGAGGGGGTGGGGCGGGGTGGGCATGGGAATTCCTTCAGCGCGCCGGGCCGCGTCCCGGCACGAACTCGGCGCGGCGGACGGAGAACGCATCGTCGCCGGAAAAGAGGAGCCAGCCCCCGCGCCCGTCCGGGTCCAGCCACTTGGACGGGAAGTGGCTCGATTCGCCCGGCCCCATGTCCCAGGTGTCGGTGAAGAATGCCGTGGTCCACGGGCCCCAGGGCTCCGGCGCGTCGTAGATGCCGAAACCGCCGGCGTAGCGGGTGTCGGTGCCCCGCCCGGTGGTCGTGAGCAGGTAGCGCTTCAGGCCCGGGCTGTACGTGATGTGCGAGCGGTAGCAGGCCCCCGCGTTCTCGAATATGCCGCCGCGCTGCGCGATGTCGCGGCTCCAGGTCGCCGCGCCTCCGGCGTCGCGGCGGACGAAATACTCGTAGGCGGCGGGGTCGCGCAGCCGGCGCCGGGGGACGCGCGCGAGCACGAGCCGGTCCGCCCGTTCGTACGCCGTGTCGGCGTCGGGGGAGACGACGTACACGTAGCCGTCGCGCGCGCCGGCGTAGTTCGCGCCGAAGTTGACGAACGCCGGGCAGCCGAAGCTCTCGTTGAATTTCCAGTCGCTCCACGCCCACGTCGCGCCGCGGTCCTCCGACCAGGCGAGCTGCGCGTTGCCCGCGTTCCGGGCCAGGAGGTACAGCACGCCGTCGATCATCAGCAGTCCGCTCGACTTCCGGCCGCCGCGGCCGTCGCCGTGCTGCTCGCCGGAGGGCGAGCGAAGGTTGGCCGCCGCAAGGGCCGGCGGCCGGCCGGCGATGCGGGCGAAGCCGAGGCTCAGCTTCTCCGCGGTGAAGGGCGGGAATCCGTTGCCGTCGCCGTAGGCGGTGTAGAGGTGGTCATCGTCGCCCCAGGTGGAGGGCCAGTTGTCGCTCCCCGGCGCGAGGCGGATGACGGAATCCGCGGGGGCCCACCGGACCTCGGCGATGAACGGGCTGGGCGGGTAGGGCGCCCGGGTCTCGCGGAGGAGGGCGTCGAGCACGGGGTTGACGACGAGCCTTTCCATGGCGCGGAGCGTGTCGGTGTTCGGCGGGAGCCCGGCGCCGTTGCGCACGACGATCAGGTCGAGGCTGGGCGCCACGAACAGGAATTGTCCGCCGGCGCCCAGGCCCCAGAAGGCGTCGTCGGGCGCCTGCGCGAGCACGCGCGCGCCGTCGGGCCGGCGGTTCACCCACCAGGCGAGGCCCGAGAAGTTGGGCAATCCCGCGTGCCGGGTCGCGGCGGTCGCGAGTTCGAACGGGATCACCTGTTCCTCGTCCCAGTCGCCGCGCCGGGCGAGCAGGCGGCCGACGCGGGCGGCGGCGTTCGGGCTGAAGTTGGCGCCGCCCCAGATCCCGACAGCCGAGAGTCCGTCGAGCGCGATCGGCCCGTCGTAGCCGGCGGACCACTCCGCGTCCGGCACGCCGATGCGGCGCAGGATGCGCTCGCGGATGAGCTGGATCACGTCCCGGTGCGGCGTGTCGCGCAGGCGGGCGGCCAGGCAGTAGCCGAGCGCGGCCATGCCGGGATTGCTGTAGCGCGCCTGCTCGCCCGGGGGAAAAAGCACGGGTGCGTCGATGAGGGAGATCGTGAACGGATCGCGCGGGGGAGGGAGCCGCTTCCAGAACTCCCCCTTCCAGCCGGGCAGGTCGCGGTGCGCCACGCCGGGCTCGTTCGCGTCGTCGAGGCCCGAGGTGTGGGTCGCCAAGTGGGCGAGGGTGATCCGGCTCTTGTGCGGATCGTCGCGCCAGGCGGGGATGAAGTCCGCCGCGGCGTCGATCGGTCGCAGGTAGCCCTCGCTTTGCGCGGCGAGGAGGCCGAGCCCGCCGACGAGCGCCTTGGCGAGCGACGCCGTGTAGTGCGGCGTCGTGCGGCTGAAGCCCGGGGCGTAACGCTCGAAGACGACGTGGTCGGAGCGGATGACGAGGAAGGTCGTGGTGCGGTTGAGTTCGAGGACGCGCCAGGCGCCCTCGAGGCGCGGGCCTGAGAAGCCGTGTTCCTCCGGCGGGGCTTCGGGCCAGTCGGCGCCGAGCTTGGCCGGGGCGGCACGGCCGCCGGGAACGGACCCCAGCAGCGCCAGGGCCAGGATTCCGCGACGCCAGACCGGGGGCACTCGACCGAGGGGAATCACACGAGCTCGGAAAGTTGCCGGGCCGACGGTTTCAACACCAGCAGGGAATCGAGCGCGACCGGCGCGCCGGAGGCGATGCTGGCGTTGGCCGCGATCCCGACGAGGATCGACGCCGCGCCCTGTTCGTGGCCGGCCGAGCGTCCGAACGGATCGGCCGGCGGCCGCGCCGCGAAAATCTGCTCCTGCAGCAGCGGATCGCTGCCGCCGTGGTCGCCGTGGATCACGGGCACGGGCACCGCGTACGGCGCCTTGAAGTGCGGGAAGACCTGGAGCTCGTGCACCTCCTCCTGTCGCTTCGTGAGGCTCGTGCCGCCCGCGGGATCGAAGAGGTGCGCGGCGTGGAATTCCCGGTACTCGATGCGGCCGCGGTCGCCGGTGAAGGCGACCCGGTAACCTTCGTAGGGGCTGTACGCGTTGAGCGAGTAGCTGAGCAGGGCGCCGGTGCGGTAGCGCACCAGCACGTTCATCGTGTCCTCGATGTCGATGTCGTCCCGGAACACGTTCCGGTCGCGCACGTAGCCGGATTCCTGCTCGGCGGCGCCGAGGTAGAGGCCGCGCTCCATGGACGTGTCCTGGATCATCGACTGCTCGTAGGTGTAGGCGAACGGGTCGTCGCGGCGCGCCTGCGGGTAGTAGCGCGGGTAGGCGGCCAGCGCGTGGTCCCCGCGGCGCTCGGCGTTGGCCCGGCCGTAGAACATGAGGCCCCCCTGGGCGAACACGTCCGCCGGGATCGCGTCGATCCACCAGTTCACGAGGTCGAAGTGGTGCGTGGCCTTGTGCACGAGCAGGCCGCCGGAAAATCGCTTCTGGGCGTGCCAGCGGCGGAAGTAGTCCGCCCCGTGGCTCGTGTTGAGCAGGTACTCCAGCGTGACATGCCGCACCTGGCCGATCGTGCCGGCCGCGATCAGCTCGCGGACCTTCGTCACGCCGGGATTCCACCGATAGTTGAACGCCACCCGGACCGTCCGTCCGGTCGCCTGCACCGCGTCCAGGATCTGCCGGCATTTGGCCGCGTCGGTGGTCATCGGCTTCTCGGTCACGACGTCGCAGCCGGCGCGCAGGGCCTCCACGATGTACCGGTGGTGCTCGCTGTCCACCGTGCAGACCACGACCGTGTCCGGGCGCGTCTCCCGGAGCATGCGGCCGAAGTCGGCCGCGGCATAGGCCGGCACGTCCGCGTAGCCGAACTTGGCCTTCAGCCGGTCGCGGTGGAAGCCGGCGCGGACGAGGCTGGAGTCGCACAGGCCGACGATGGCCGCCTCCGCCCGGAAGCGACCCGCCACGGGGTCGAGGAACATCCGCACGCGCCCGCCGGTGCCGACGTAGGCGAAGCGGGCGGGAAGGGACCGCCGGTCGGAGCCGACGGGCCCGGGCGGGGCGGCAAGGGAGGGAGCGGGGCGGAACGCGGTCATTGATGGCGAAATCAAATGCGCGTTAGAAAAGCCCTTGGCAACCAAATTCCCGAAAGGCGGCGGCTTCCCGAAGGAGCCGGCGCCGCCGGAGGGACGGCGGTCGGAAGTTGGGCTTGCTATCGCCGGCGGAAATCCAACGTTGGATTTGCGGCAGCCCACTCGGCCCGCCGCCCCTCCTATGCCTTCCCCTGGCCCCTCCGCCTCCAAGAAACGCCCCATCCGGCCGGCCACGAAGGCGATTCTCTCCATCTCCGATTTCGCGAAATACCTCGGCCTGTCCAACTGGACGGTCTCCCGCGCGATCAACGGCCACCCGGAGGTGAAGGAGAAGACGCGCCGCCGCATCATGGCGGCGATGGACGAGGTGGGCTTCCGCCCGAACCCGCTGGCGCGCGGCCTCGGCGGGCGGCGGACGAGCATGGTGGGCGTCTGCTTCATGGGGCTGGGGAATCCGATCCTCGACCAGAAGGTTTTCCACCTGCAGGAATTCCTCCGGCGCAACCAGCTCCGGAGCCTGCTCGAGATGCGCCCGCGCGACGTGCAGCACGAGATCCATGCGATCGAGGACTTCCAGCGCATCCGCGTCGAGGGCGTCGTCCTGCTCTATTCCGAGCTCGATGCGGCGACGGCCGCGCAGATGTTCGCCGGCCTGGCCTGCGTGCAGGTCGATCCGCATTACTCGCAGACGATCCCTTCCGTCGCCCTCGACCGCCGCCGGGCGATGCGCCTGGTGCTCGAGCACCTGCTCCGGCTGGGCCACGAGAACTTCGCCTTGCTCGGCTTCCGGAAGGACGACCCCTGGCGCTGGCCGGCGCTCGTCGAGACCGCCAAGTCGCACGGCATCGATCCGACGAAGGCGCTGCGCTTCGTGGAGAACATCCCGCAGGTGAACAGCCCGATCGAAAGCGGCGGGCTGATGGCCGAGGAGGTCCTGCGCTGGCCGAAGCGGCCGACCGCGATCATCGCGATCGACGACCGCACCGCGCTCGGCGCGATCCAGGCGCTCCGCACCGCGGGCGTCGACGTGCCGCGCCAGATGTCCGTCACCGGCTTCGATAACCTCGACTTCGCGCGCCACCTCCACCCGACGCTCACGACCATCGACCAGAACCCGCTGCGGCTCATGGAGCGCGCCGGCGCGATCCTCCTCGAGCAGATCAAGCTGCCGCCGGAAAAGCGCGGCCACGCGGAGCCCGAATTCGTCGCGCCCGAGCTCGTGGTCGGCGAGTCCACCGGCCCGGCCTGACGCCCGCGCCGGCGGGACCGGTCTTTTCGCGGCGCCGTCGCCCGGGCGGCCGCAGTTCGGCAAGCGGGCGCCCGGCCGCGCGGAGAATTCGCGGCTTGCCTGCGTCCCGGATTCCATCGAAGAGAAACAAATGCGCATTGGGACACGGTTGGCCGGGCGCTTTCTCTCCTGGGACGCAGCGCGCGCGCTGCTGGCCCTCGGGCTCGCCGGCGCCGGGGGTCTCGCGGTCGCGCTGCCGGTGGTGCCGGGCGCGGTCGGCTTCGGCACGGACACGCCGGCGGGACGGGGCGGCGCGGTCCATCGCGTCACGACCCTCGCCGATTCCGGCCCGGGCTCGCTGCGCGAGGGGGTCGAGCAGCTCACGGGGCCGCGGACCGTCATCTTCGACGTCGGCGGGGTGATCCGGCTCCGCTCCGACCTCAGGATCCCCGCCGGCGGCGGATTCCTCACGATCGCGGGCCAGACCGCGCCGCCGCCCGGCATCACGCTCGCCCATGGGGGCATCTCGATCCAGGGGAGCGACATCCTGATCCAGAACCTGGCGGTGCGGCCGGGCGACCGGCTGCCACCGGTGGAAAACCGGGACGCCCTCAAGCTGGAACCGGCCGAACGGCCGGTGCACCACATCGTGATCGATCGCGTGTCCGCGAGCTGGGCGGTGGACGAGACGTTCTCGACCTGGGGCAGTCGCGCCGATGTGCATGACGTCACCCTCTCGCGGAGCATCCTCAGCGAGCCGATCATCAACGGCGGCCATCCGAAGGGTCCGCACCCCTACGCCGCGTTGGGCGGGAGGCGGACGACCCGCCTGACCCTGCGGGAGAACATCTTCGCCTTCGCGCTCGGCCGGAATCCGCTCATCCGCGACGAGACCGGCGGCGCGCAGGTCGTGAACAATTTCATCTACCGGCCGGGCGTCTGGTCGAACGGCGTGATCTACCTCGGCGACCTGACCTTGCCGCCGCACGCGGTGTCGGTCGTCGGCAACGTCGTCATCCGCCACCCGCTTCCGCTGGTGCTCGAGCAGACGAACGAGCAGGGCGTGCGGGCGCCGGTTTCCTACGCGCTGAGCGATTACCGCAACACCGGCATCTTCGTCCACAAGGCCACCTCGCCGGCGGCGGGGCTGTTCCTCGCCGACAACCGCTTCTTCGACCCGCACACCGGCCTGTGGCATCCGCGCGACGGCGATCCGTGGAACCCGGTCGTCTTCCACGACAACGCGGCCCACCCGGTGAAGCGGCTCGCGGCCGACCCGTACGCGGGCTCCGGCGGAACGCCGTGGCGGCCGCTCCCCGCGGAGCACGTCGAGAGCTGGGTGCTGGGCGTGGCGGGCAAGACCCCCGCGACGCGCGATGCGCTCGACGCCGGCCTGGCCGACAAGATCCGCCGGCGCACGGGCTCGTTCCGGACCGACCTGGCGTTGCCCGGCGAGGACGACCCCTGGCAGTCGGTGGATGCCGCGGTGACGCGCCGCCTCGCGCTCCCCGCCGATCCGGCGCGGGATGCCGACGGCGATGGCTACAC
>Ga0196981_1000389_pt1 | contig 15800 bp, 22 predicted proteins | sample S3_2013CmetaG_FD_155462 | JGI IMG/M metagenome (GOLD analysis project Ga0196981, IMG submission 155462) | Soil microbial communities from Anza Borrego desert, Southern California, United States - S3_20-13C | ecosystem: Environmental > Terrestrial > Soil > Desert | place: USA: California... | reverse complement strand
TTGCATCTAAAATTTCAATGCGCTTTAAGGCGCTCTTAACTTCTTCTTTGGTAAATTCTGCAACTTGCTTCATCTCATCCTCATACTGTGTAATATTGATCTGTAAATTTCTTCTAACTTCCAAAAACCAAGAGCCTTACACCTTTGAATTTCCCGATTTAGCAGTTTTTTGTGTTCATTCATTGTGCATCCTTTCGTTTTTCCTACCCGATTGCCTCGTTTTGAGAGAGGCTTTTGAGAGGAGAATCACTGTTAATACATAAGAGTCTATTACGTTGAACGTGTAATTGCAAGCGTTATTTTTACATCCTATGTAAAATATATAGATTGCTTTTAACGCTGAACGTGATAAGCTAGACTTTATGAACGATTTAAGAAGAGTGGACGCTAAAACGGCCCTAAAAATGAACCTTAAAGAGCTTAGAGAGAAAAAGAATATGTCTCAGGGGCAGCTTGCGGACTTAGTCGGTATTTCGCAAAAATCACTGTCTGAAATTGAGACAGGCAAGCGCTGGCCTATGCACGACACTCTGGCAAAGTTGGCGCAGATTCTTGATGTAGAAGAGACGGACCTATTGGTTGATCCAAATATGGTCGCAGCCTTAAAGTACCACGCAAACCGAAAATAATTAAACCAAACAACTTGATCTTCAGTGTGATTTGACCGAAAAAATAACGATTGGAGATTACATGAAAAAACTTATTGTAATAATTTTTTTGTTACCAACTACACTAGTGGCAAGAAATGCAGTAATAACTTTTATCGATATTGACGGAGAGAAGAAGGAATATTCTTTTTTTGAGTCAGAAAGAGACATGAACGTGGTTAAAACGAAACTTCAAAACGTTTTTTGCAACGGACGTTTTTCTACAACAACCACAAATAAGGAAAGCTATTCTTTTAGCTGTGGAATTTCTTTTAAAGATAAAAAAGAGACATTTATTTTTTTAGCTTCAGCGACCGTTGTATGTGATGGAAAGCATAGCGCGTCTTTAAATTTTAAATCATCACCTCTATCAATGAAAAACTCAAAAAACATGGACGCTTTTATTAGATGTACGCCATAATATTTTATATTCAGGAGTTAGCTTGTGGAAAACGGCATTAAGGCAATTTATAATTTTTTAATATGGTGGAAGCACGATCAGTTTGAAGTTTCAAAAGAGGCATCACAGTATAACTCTTTGCCTTTTAAGAAGTCGTCTCGAAAAATTGCGGCTTCTCTTCTTATGCTTTCTTTCGCTGTTAACCTCCTGATGGGAGGGGAAGGCGCTTGGGTAGATGCTTCAATATTTGGACTTTTAGCTGTTTTTGTATTTGCAGGGCACAGATGGGCAATAGTGACGGCTATGATTTTTTGGACGTTTTCCAAAGGCTACGCAATATATGAAAAACCTCAAAGCTCTGTTCTTCATGTGTTTTGGTGGTGCTTCTATATGCAAGCGCTTTATTTGGCTTTTTTGGTCGAAGTCAGGCGTCGAGAGCTTGCAAAGATCAATATCTCCAACGAAACTAATACCCAGAATCCAAAAACTTAATAAGCTCAGCCCGCAAAGCTTCATTTCCTTTGTATTTGTCAAAGAGCCTTAGAGTCTTTCCTGTTTTATTAACGTAAGCCCATGAGCTCTTAACTACCGACTTAACTCTTTGTGACGGTGATCTTTCTAAATATAAAAGAAGCATCTTAATATGTTGTTCGGCGCTGTTTAATTCCTTAGCTGTTAAGGCTGCTGTTGGACCAATTTCAATCCGCAGTTTTTGAATTTCATCTAAAAGGTCATTAAAGAATTCTTTAAGCATAGCCAGGGCCATTTTTTAACGACTTAATTTATAAATTTCAATAGCAATTCGTACTATCAAATAGATAATATTCATCCATGAATTTTCCCTTTCTTTTTGAAAGGATTCATGGTGTACTATCTTTAGCAGTAGATCCATGAACCCTGATTTTAGGCCCTAGCAACCAACTAGGGCTTTTTTATTTTTTCTTACATTACATCTCCTTAAAAGATCCTTAGTGAATACGAATATTGATAAATGTTCTCATGGGTTTTTAGGTCATACCGATAGCCGAACCAATGATTCTTGAAAAGATTTGCTTCAGCGCCGATTTGTAACTTTGAGTCGATATTTAGCTTAAAATTATCAGTTGGAGGGCTAGTTGGAGGAGATTCTTGTCTTTGAGAGTTCTCTGCTAAAAACTGCGTAACTTCATCGACTGAACCGTCAGGATTTGTGGTCTTTTTAATTGTAGCAACGCATTTTGATGTTTGTGCTTGTTTTGCTGGTGGAGGTTTTGGTGAGAACTTTTGACCTAGAAAAGCACCAATCAAGACAAAGACTAATGCTTTTAAGAACTCAACCTTGAGGTTCATTTTTCTTAGCGAAGTATTTTTTTAAAAAGCCGATAAATGAACCATGATCACCCTCACCTAATCTATATTCTAGATACGAGTAGGCAAAGCCACAGACGCCAAAAATAATCAGACTTAAATTGTTCGCAATAAATTGAATTAACTGAGCTTTTATCAAATCCATCAACACCTCAAGTTAATTGTTTTTGGGTAGTTGTTTTTAGGTCAACTTTTTATTTGACTGAAAAACAAGTGTATCAAAATCATGAATCATGACTGATTTATTATTGATTGTATTGACTGTCTTAATTATTACAAACCTTACAACTGTATACCTTCTTTATCGGAAGAAGAAACAGGTTCAAAACCCCGCCTTAGAATTCACCGATCATCTCACGGCCCTTCAACGGGAGGGCCTGCTCCTGCGGATTACAAGAATAGACCCTAACGATGTGATGCTACGAAGCCCAAGAGGTGGACGATGACCCTTATTATAGGCTCAGAAGGGTCAATGGGCACAAGATATAAGGCTATCTTAAAACATTTAGGCGAAAATTTTCAATGTACTGATGTAATGCACTCTGAAGAGCATGTTTTAGAGAAGGCAGAAAAGGCCGATCAAATCATTGTATGCACCCCAACCCCTTCTCATGCTGTGATACTGAGAAACGTCATTCCAACTGGAAAAAAGATTCTTTGCGAAAAGCCAATTTCAAAATCATTAAATGAATTAGACGAAATCTTTAATCTTTGTCATAAGCATAATTCTAATTTCAACATGACCTTTCAATATCAGGAGCTAGTTAAAAACAGACCCTACTCAAAGCATTTGACTCACTATAACTATTTTAGAACCGGGAAGGATGGGCCTATTTGGGATTGCCTCCAAATTATTGCGTTAGCCAACGGAGAAGTTGAAATCAAAAACAATTCTCCCATATGGACATGCGCTATCAACGGCTATGCATTAACCATTGCTGATATGGATGGGGCTTATGTCTCTTTTATTCAAAAATGGCTAAAAAATGAAATCAATCAAGACCATAACCAATTATTTAAAATTCATGAGAAAGTAGAAAAATTCAATGGCTAACGTCGTTATTGTAATACAGGCAAGATCAAATTCCACAAGATTTCCTAAAAAGATTTACGAGCTTTTGGGTGACAAAATGGTACTTCAGCACGTAGTAGACCAAGCGCTCTCTTCAAAGCTCTATGTTGAAAGGTCTGTCCAGAAAAAAATAGATTGCTCCGTAGTGGTCGCTCATCCGGAAGATGATGAACAAGTTAAAACCACTTTTAAAAAGTGTGGTGCTTTTTTACTCGGAGGATCAGAGAAAGATGTTTTATCCAGATACATTAAAGCGCAGGAACAATTTCGCGCTGACTATGTCGTGAGATTAACGTCTGACTGTCCGTTAGTTTTAGATTTTGTGATTTCAAAACACATTCACTCAGCTGTTTATAATGATTTTGACTATATCTCTAACGTAGAAGAGGACATCAGGTTAGTTTTTGATGGAATGGACGTTGAAATTATGTCCAAAAAAGCCATTGAATGGTTAAAAGACAATGCAACATCAGCTTTTGACAAAGAACATGTTACTACAGCTCTAAGAAGAGAAAGACCAAAAAGTTTACGCTTTGGATTTGTTTCTTCTAAGCTAGATACATCCGGTATGAAATTAAGTCTTGATACTCCTGAAGACTTGGAGAACATCAGGTCATATTATCATAGCCGTGAATCGAAAATTAAGGCCGCTGAAAGACGTTACGGAATCAGAGGTATTTTTAATATATGAACGTCGATTATTACAGAAGATCTAACGAATCAATCCATCATGGCGCTTTGACAAATTCAAAGAGACCATCTTGTTTTATTAAAGAAATTTACCCTTCACACGTAACAAAAGCGGAGGACTGTTACTTATATGATGTTGATGGAAAGAAGTATGTTGATTTTATATGTGCTCTTGGCACTAGCTTACTGGGGTATGCAAACATACAGCTAAACGACGCCATAATAAGGCAGATACACAAAGGAACTGTTTATTCTCTTGGATCTGTATTAGAAGTCCAAGCAGCTGAAAAGATGAAAGAACTTTTTCCATTTACTGGAAAGGTAAGGTTTTTAAAAACTGGCACCGAGGCGGCTTCAGCTTCTTTACGTATCGCGATGGCTCACACTGGAAGAGACAAGGTGCTTTCTCATGGCTATCACGGCTGGAGTGATTCGTTTGTTTCACTTACAGAGCCAGGTCTAGGAGTTCCAAAACAAGTCCACATTGAAAAATTTGAAAACTTAAGTCAAATTGATGAAACCGTAGCCTGTGTCATTATAGAGCCAATTATTACAGAGCTTTCAAAGGAGCGTTTATTATATCTTCAGGATTTAAAACAAAAATGCAAAAAAACCGGAACACTACTGATTTTTGATGAAATTATCACTGGCTTTAGATTTCCTAAATTTTCTTTTTCTAATTATAGCGGCATCCATCCGGACATTCTACTACTTGGGAAAGCCATCGGTGGTGGTTTGCCGCTTTCATGTGTTTTAACAGCTAAAGGAATTGGAGAGGACAAAGACTGGTTTGTTTCTTCTACTTTTGCAGGGGACACAGCGGCACTTGCTGGCTTTATGAAATTAACTGAACTTTTAACTAATGAATATAAATTAGACCGCCTCTGGGATTCAGGAGAATACTTTCAATCAAGGTTTAACGACCTTTCTGACATCGTAAAAATTGAAGGATACCCAACTCGAGGTGTTTTTGTTGGGGATGATCTTAATAAAGCCTTATTTTTTCAGGAATCATGTAAAGCTGGGATTTTACTGGGCCCTTCATTTTTTTACAACTTTAGTCACATGAGAATATCTGATGTGGTTTTAAATTCATTTAAAGACATTTTAACAAGAATCAAAAATAATCAAGTGAAGCTTGAGGGCACCATGCCTTTAACTCCATTTGCACAGAAAGTGAGAGAGAAGTGAAAAGGATCGAAAAATTAAAAGAACATCTAACAAAATTAAAAGAAACTAAAACCGAAATTGAAATTACTGACAAAAAACTAAAAACACTCGGTCAGGAGTGGAATGCTAGGTCTGACGCTTTTAATGAATGGCTTAAAAGCGAACTAAAAATCACCGGACAAGAAACAGAGTACCTAATTCCAGAAATTCTTTTGAAATGGACAGAAAAGAATGCAAACTGATCTTTCTTTAGATCTAATCAGAAAAGAAGATTGTGCTCTTCTAAGGTCATGGAGAAACACAGATTCTATTTTTAAGTGGTCCAGACAAAGAGACTTGCTTTCAAAAGAAGATCAGGAAAAATGGTTTGAGTCGCTTCAATCAAATGCTTCAGTGAAAATGTATGCTATTAAAGATATAACCTCAATTATAAACCCCGCTCCGACAGTTGGAGTATGTGGGTTATCTGATATTGATTTTTTTAATAGCAGGGCTGAATTCTCCATTTACATAGCTCCGGAACATCAAAAAAAAGGCTTTGGAGAAAAGGCTCTCAAACTACTTTTAAACCATGCTTTTAAAAACTACCCGTTTAAAGTAATTTGGGGCGAAACATTTGAAGGTAACCATGCTTTAAGAATGTTTGAAAAAATTGGAATGAAAAAAGAAGGTACAAGACGCTTTTTTTATTATAAAGATGGCAAGTATCTAGACACTCATTTGATCTCAATCACAAGAGAGGAATTTTATGCTTCTGAATGCGTTAATTATAGTGATGCTACTCAGCATATTGATCAGTCAAGTAATCGTGTACCGACTGATCAGTTCCTTTTCGTCTAAAGAACCAGAAATAATCCCAAAGCCAATTCTAAAACCTTGGGTAAAAAAAGATAAAACTGCTCCTAAAGTAAATGATGATAGTAGAGCCTATGAATATGAGGTTTCTCAGAGGTAATATTCTTCTACGATAATTACACCCGATCCTCCTGCCCCGCCCGCATGACCATTAGTTCCTGCTGTTCCAGCGGTTCCGGCTGCTCCTACAGCATAAGAGTACGAAGCTGATGGTGAGGCAATAATAAATTCATGATATGCTCCTCCTCCGCCGCCTGCTCCACTAAAAATATCAGCGCTTGAAGCGTCAGCGCCACCTCCTCCGCCGCCACCACCAGTATTTGTGACACCAGCAGAACCTGCCGCTCGATATGAGCCCGTGCCATGACCTCCGAAAAACGAAGCGCCACCATTTCCGCCCGCTGGAATTGAAGCGTTAAGAGTTTGATTTCTGAAAACTGCCTGTCCTATTCCACCAGATTGGCTTTGTACTAATGTTCCAACTGAGTGAGTTACTGCCCCGCCCGCTCCGCCGACAGTACCTGTAGCTCCACCCACGGCGCCTGTTCCGCCTGCCGCAGTATTAGTTCCAAAAGTGGTGTTCCCCCCATTTCCTCCGCTGCCAATACCTGTAGTACCAGCGCCCGAACCACCACCACCACCACCAACCATTCTTACTCTTATATAAATAACATTCGCCGGAGTGGTGTAAGTTCCCGAACTAGACGTGAATCGCTGAATTGTAGGGGTTGATCCGGCCCATGAAGACACTCCGGAGCCATTTGTTCTAAGAAGCTGATTTGCTGATCCTGCTGAAACTGGAAGCGTTAAAGTCCATGTTGCAGACATGGACGCTGAGCCTTTGATATTAACGGTCTGAGAATTCGCACCGAAATAAAGGGCCCTTAATCCTAGAGTTGAAGATCCAATGTCGTAGGAATTGGTAGTTTTAATTGGTATTGATGACGCCAAAGAGGCCGTAACGGTTAAGTCATCCCCAGAGGCGTTACCGATTGTTGTATTTCCGGATACTGATAAATTTCCAGCTAAAGTAAGCGCGTTAATACTTAGATCTTTTGTTCCATCCGACAGGCCATTTATGATGTCAGTAAAGTTCTGATTTACCTGCGTAGCGTCTGCCGTGGTTGAGTTTGAAAACGTATATGTTACCGAAGGTGCTGCCATGATCTTCTCCTAGCCCGGTAATTATCCGGGAATAGTTAAATTATTTATTAAGCTCTCCCAATCTCCTAGACATTGGGGATGAATCTTTGTTTTTTTCTTCATTCGGTTGAATATATTTATCAACCATCATTCTAAATCCTGCTGGACCAAGTCTTTGCGCTAACGCTTGACCCTGTGGGGAATTCAAAAGCTGCTTAGACACAAAGTCTGCCGCCAAAGCCCCTTGTTGGGCTCCATATTTTTCAAGATATTTTTTCCCTGCAAATATTGCCGCGGCACCAGACCAGTCTCCTGTTGCTAAACCATAGGCCGTCGCTCCCGTTCCTGCGATAGTGTCCGTCAGTCCAAAAGCAGATTTTTTAGCTTCTTCTCTCGCGAGACGATCTTTAACAACGTCGATTGCTCCCTTACTCAGACTGAATTTTTTATTGGCGTCACGAAGAGATTGTGCAAGCTCAGGCCCTCCAACCTCTTCCATCTGCTGCATGATTTTTTCGTTAACCTTATTTCTAGCAGCAGAAAACGCTACCTCTTTTGTTGGTTCTTTTGCTAAAGGATTCCTTGAGTAGTTAATAGCCTCATCCATTGCTGACTTTACAGACCTAGCCGCAGTTGGCGACATATTGTTCCTAATGTCGTCCGGACGTACTGGTCTCTGAGGAGCAATTGGAGGCATTGAGAACTGCATTTGACCGCTACCTTGTTGTATTACCTGTCCTTCGGCATTCACAAAAGATCTCGGCACCAATTCCGTTCCTTCAATAAAACCTTGTTGTCCTTCCGTTAAGTACCGATTTGTTGAGACGTTATCCATAACCATTTGATGCTGTAGCGGCAGTAAATCATCTCCTCGTGTAGAATTGAATATTCCTTGTGCTCTTTCTGGCAAAGGGAATAATGACATTTGGTTTGCAAAATCAGATTCGTTTGCACGCATTAAGACCGGATCCTTGCCATGTACTTCTATAGGGAGGCTCTCAGTCTTTGACCTTTGAAAATCATCAAAAACCCCAGGCAGAACCGGCTGATTTAAATCTTCACCAGCTTGCCCTAATGATTTTTGGTAAAGCTTTTTTTCTTTTAAAAAAGTTCTAAATTTAGGTAGATAATCAGAAACCTCTTGCTTGTATTTGGCAACCGCAGACCTCATAGGCGAGTCTCCATGCCTGGACGCAACCTCATCCAAATATTTTGATACTTGTTCAACCGCAGCGTCTGCACCAACAGATTCTCCGAGTTCATTTCTTACAGCGCTAAGAACCTCAAACTTATCTCTGATTGGATCAAAACCAGTTTTACTGGCTTTTTGTTGAATAATTTCTTCTGCTTTTGAATAAACTGATGACAAATCGGCTCCGCGCTTTGAAAGATCTTTTTCAGCTCCAACAGCTAATCGGTCAAAATCAGAAAATGGTGTCGCATAATTATCTAAAGCATGTCTTCCGATCTCGTTTGAATTCGCAGAACGCCAATCCTTTAACATTGCCCCTAAAGATTTGAACTGTAGATTTTCAGCAGTATTTTTTAATGCTTTGCCTGCGACCTTAAATCCTTTGTCTAAGTACTGACCCCCAAATTCTTGAGCTGCGCCTTCGGCCCCGGCTATAGCCTGTGCTTTTACTATTTCTGCCAAAGATGCTGGAGCCTGTTTTCCACGGTAAGCGTTAATTGTGTCTTTCAAGCTTTGTCCCGCCATGCTTCCACCAGCTGCCAACCCAATACTTGCAACTGGAGCGGCAGGACCAGTAAACGCCCCAGCCACCCCCCCTATGGTTGCGCCAATCAAAGGAAGTTGGTCAATTCCAGTTTCAACTAAATCTTTTGGTAAATTGGCATAGTCATATGGTTCCGCTTGCGACCGAGACTCTATTTTTTTCAACTCTTCATCTGAAATAAATTTTTTAGGCTGTTTTTTTTCAATTGCAGCTAATTCGGCGTCTGAAATAAATTTACCCATTAAATTTCCTCCCAACCGCCTGGAACTCTTTTGTGAGGTTTCCCGTTAATCATTCTTTGTTGTGGTTGTGGAGAAAGATCAGTGAATTTTGATCCAGCGCTGGTTCTAGCATTTTCCATTTTTTGCTGCCTTAGTGCTGCTTTATTCGCAACAACCTCAGGAGAATCTCCAAATCTTGGAAAATAATCTTTAGCGTAATTCATTCGCTCGCTTGGTGGAATAGCCGCTCCTGATGCGTCTCTCAAAAATACCTCCACCCAAGATGACTGAGCGTTTTCAGCTGCCTTGGCTTTTTCGTCTCTTAATGGGTAAGGAGATACAGCGTTTTTTAATCCGCTATCAATACTGGTTGGGTCATAAACCTTCGGATCCTTAGTTGCCTCAAGGTATTGCTGTTCAGCTAGCATTCCTAATTTGTAGTTTCCAGCCTGCTTTGATTGAGTGAGCCCCATCTCTTCTGATTTTCGTTCAAGTTCTTTAATTTGAAGAGTTTTTATTGCATCTGCCAGTGGATTTGTTTGTTCTCTAGTTTTTTTGTCAAAAAACGGATTATTTTCATCCGGAACTACAAGTCCACCCTCTTGCTTTAAACCACCACTCACAAGCTTCACCTGATTATCAAAGTCCTGCTGTTTTTTCTTAGCTTCTTTTTCGGCTAAAAGTTCTTTTGCTTTTTCTCCAGCTGATGCAATTCCATAAACGCTGTGAGCAATTTGTAATCCCTTAATAATCCTATCTAAAGGATCATCTTCTTTTGGTATATTTTGTCTTCCTTGTACTGCAACAGGCATTAGACAAGTCCTTTCTTAGCTCTTAACTCAGCCTGAATTAAAGGCGCAGCTAAAGCGCGTCTTTGTTCTGGGTCTTGAATAAATTTTAAAGAATCAACTGAATTTGCAATTTGTTGTTGGGGTGATTCTTTGAGTTCCTCTAATCTTCTTGCAATAGCGCTAGTAGGTTCTGAGCCATCATCAACTTTTAAATCACTCGTTACCTGCCCAACATCAGGTAGTGTAAACGGATCAGTAGGTCCAGCCATTCCAGCTGCCATTTTAGCTAATGGAAGAGCGGTAGTTAATGATCTAAGAGGATCAAGCTGTTGTTTACGTCTTCGCATTACGTCCATAAAAACCCTTTCACTATTTTAAATTTGTACAATTTAGGCATTAGAAAATGCATTAAGTGGTAAACGATTTCTCCTCGGTACGAATACGGAATTGATTTGTCATATCTATTTGCCATCCAGCGACACCAAGGTACGAAAATAAAAGCGATTAGCTTTGAAAACCATTTACTTTTTCTCATTTTCTCAACAACAGGTGTGGCAAAGATCAAATAGCCTTTATATGCTTCGCTATTTTCTTCTCTGAATTCTTTTCCAAATTTGCCGTCAAGTTCTAAAAGATGATCAGAAATGAAACCCTGTCTGTGAAGTTCTGTACAAATTAAAGTTGGTGACGCTCTTGTTAGAAACTTAGAAGCCTCATTCACAACAGAGGCCACAGGATTCACAACATATTTTGCATCACCAATAACATCTAACGGGCTACCAAAGGGGTTTATTGCATCAACCGCCAACTGAGTCATAGGTCCACGCTTGCCATCCAATCCAGCGTCAATTTCAGCCATTCTCATATTAAAAGCCGTAACATCCTTATCTAGAGCAAACTGTCTTTCAGCAAGATCGATTTGTTTTAATCTATTAGCTTGTTCGACATTTGAAAGGCCTTGTTTAAATTCAACATCTCTGTCAGCCATTCCTCCTTGAAAATCGCGGGCTAAATCAGCTTCTTGGACTTGTAATTCTTGACCTGCAACATCATTAACGGCTTTTCTTCTTAACTCTTCTGCTTGTTCATTATTATTAGCCATGGCTGCAATGGCAGCTCCTGACCCGCTGGCACCTAAAGCAGTAAATCTTCTTGTTAAAGCGTCTTGACCTTGCTCTCTTGCTCGGTTAGCTGATTGATTGGCGTCATCTAATTTAGATTGAAAAAACCTTTTCCTTGCATCCATCAACTGTGGATTTAATGGCGCTCTCGCAGGAGCTTTTACTTTCATTGCGTTATTAACATCTGAGTCTAATTTTTTAGGATCATACATTATCTTTGTCCTTTCAAATTATAAGTAAAGTTTTGAGAATGAACTTTAAACCTTTGATTTGCTGTATTTTTATTTGAAAACATAAACTGAATTCTTTTTCCACGAGAACCTGCTAGGGGTTGACGTATATCTTTTTGATAAGCGCCACCACCCCAATTTCCCGAACCCCACACGAGACTTCCCCATAAAGATCCTTGGGGGTTTACTGAAATATCATATTGAGTTCCAGAGCCTGAGTCTGAGTCAGTTAAGACAGAAAATCCCATCGAATAAGATCCTGCTAGATCGACAAGTACATTGGTATATCTTAAATCTTTTAAATAGGATTCTTCTCCGGTTAAGCCAGAGAACTCTTTAGTCCAGAAATAAGAATTTATTGCTGCGCCGTCATCAGCGTAAACGCCAATGTCTTCCTTGTATAAAAATCCCGTAGCTGTTGACGTTCCGTAATACAATGAGCCGGAATAGATAACAAATTGTGCCGCATTTAATCCAGACCAAGGAACCCACGCTTCAGATTGGCGCTTTTTCAGGTTATCGATTGAAAAATCCATCATATAAACACGGTTATTTGTTGTGTTGCCAGAACCTTTAGTAAGAGAAACGTAGGCTTTATTTTTGTATACGATAGATGAAATATTTCCTAAGTAAGCCTCTTGCACGTCAAACATATCCGGTTCAATGCGGTCTGAAATTAAATCTGACCCGGCTACGATATTTTGCTGCAATGATTCAGTAGTTTGAAGAGACTCTCCCGCAAACGCCCCTACGCCAACAAATTTGTCATTTTGTACTGCTGGAAAACCAACTTTATTTTTAAAACTAAACATTCCGTAAGGAGACTTTGAAGAATAAGGAGATTTTGATCTTACAAGCTTCCAATTTCCAGGGGTCGTATCTGGTTGATACCACACATATACCGAGCGCTGACAAAATAACAACAGCGAAGCATCTTGAATACCAAAGCCTACAAATAAATCCGTTGCTGTATCCCCGACAGTTTGAAAATTAGTAGAAGCCACCGTGTAAGGCTCATCTAAATCTGTGTACCACACAAAAGATGGATTTTCGGTATCATTCATGAATAAGCGGTTATTAAAATAAATAATTGTAGAGTACTTTGGTGGCACGCCTTTTTCTGAAGGTGCTGCAACCCCTAAAGAAGCATCTGCAATATTATCAGAATAAGTCGTGGTTGTATTATCAGCTAAGGTTGCGACCCTAAACCATGTAGATCCGCTTGTTACCGTTCTGTAGAGTTCTCTTGTAGAAACGCCCCATGACTGTGGAGCTACCGGAATTGAAGTAAGTTCTATTCTTGAACTTGTCACTGTAATTGTGGCGCACGCTGTTGATGGATTACTTCTAACGGACTGTGAATTCACGTTTACAATTTTATAGGTATAAGCTCCATTTGGATTTCCTGCTGCTCCAGTCACAAAAGAAGCGGTTTGTGTAGGAGGGTATACTCCATGTCTGGTAAAATCCGTACCGTTATATTTATAAGGAATTGTACCATTGCCGAAAAACGCATGATTTTCCATTTGCGAAGAGCCAACTCTTACTCCAACTGTAAATATACTTTGAGCGCTTGGAATAGTGACTAGTGATGTTCCAGCTAACGTGTACCCATTACCACCGTAAAACGCCACCATAGATTCAGAGCCATTTGTGCCTTTTCTTACGTACAGTCCGTCACAAACATATGACCCGACTGAGGCGGTATTGATTTTTTTAAATCCGTTTCTTGTTCCAACAGAACCTCGGTCAAACACAACATTTAAGCAGTCAGGAGATTCATTATTTTCAATAAGGGATTTCTCGTACTTAGAGTTAAGCCCGCCATCAAAAACAATTTTTCCACCATCCGGATAAATTCTTTTCATATTCTTACTAAATATCCTTTTGACTCTTCCGTTTGAACCACAGGCATTGCATCTCCACGCTGTTTCTTTCTCGAATACTGAAGCGCTTCAACACAAGCTACGTTAAATTTATCTAGGTAAAATCTAGCATGTTCCCATTGTTTATCTTTTGCCGCCATTTCTGAAACCATAAAGTTTACTAAGTCCATATGAAATAACGTTGGAACCTCGATTGCCGAATTGATAGTAAGTACCGAAGGCTCATTAAAAGAATAGATTTTTAAAGTTCCGACCGAATCAGGAATAGGTCTTAAAGATATAGTCTCATTCCATACAAAATATGTCGCAGGAGTTCCGGTAGAGGTTGTTGATTGATTGTGACCAGTTAAAAGGTCATCTTCTATCATTGAAATTGGTTCTAATTTTCTTCCGTTGTAAGTGATTCGCTTGATTTCTAACGTATTGGATGGGTAGGCATACTCTTGTTGAGAAGCTACTGTTGAAGTTGTGTAAGTAGCCTCTATGATTTTTGCTGTTTTGTTGATTTTTTGGCACGCTTCATAAAGAAGAGTTAAAAGCTCAGCATCAGAAAAAAATGTATCCCCGATAGCGTTGTATTTATTTTTAGCTGCCGTAAGTACTTCGGATACAGTCATGTTAGCTCCATATTGTTGTTCCAGCCGCTACGCAGGTAAAAGATTGAGAACTGGCTGAACTTGCGGTCCATGATGCAAAGTCTCTATTTTCCCCTTCGGTAGTATCTGAAACAAATACCACCTTCCATATACCTGTAAATAATTGTTCGCTGGATAGATCACTCCCAACCGCCTGAGAGTTCTCAATCAATTTTGAAGGCTCTTTAGAAAGTGAATTATCTAAAACAACAGAATTTGCTAGTGCTTTAACGGCATTAACAATCAAATTGTTTGAACTCTCCCCCCATTTTGAAACTCCCCAGGTCATTGTATAAATCGGTACTGCTTGGCCCCATTTGGTTGAAGGTCCTCCGCCAAAAAGATTAACTGCATTTGTAATCGTTTTTGTGAAAGCTGCCATAAACCCTCATGAAATCGTTAGCTGATAAACCACCGTTAAACTATCTCCAGCCGCTTTATTGATAACTGATTCTGTATCTCTGCTTAACATCGTGCCTGCACTTGAGCTTGAAAATAGTCCATACTCAGTAATCGCTCCGGTTCCAGTACCTGCTGCAAATGTCGCAGTGACTTGAAATATTTGCCCAGAAATATAAGAAGCAGTTCCGGTGGTTCTTGCTAACTCTGTCCCTAAAGCCGTGTCAGAAGCGCTTTCAGCGACAGTGTTCGTACCTATCGCCATGTATTTACAGGTAAACGTTGATGCGCCAGCAACAGCTGAATTTAAAAATGAAGCAAGAAATTCTTTCCCTACGGTTGTAACAACATTATTACCAGAAAGGGATTTTTTAAGATCCCCATTAGGTCCGTAAAGATAAATGAAATATTTCCCATTCATTTTTAAATGATCCATTTACTTTCCTTTTTTAGTTTTAGCGTCAAGCTCTGGATCAACCACCTTAGGTCGGTCTCCAAAGTTTGCCACCAAGTATGCGTCTAGTTCTGATTGGGTCTCAAATTTCTTTCCATCTATCGGACAAACAAACACAGGCTTTTGAGCTTCCGTAGGACTATCAGGTTTAAGCTCAATGACCTTAAATGTTGCCGGATCCTGAGTATTGTCCCCTCTTAATTTGATCGGGAAATATTGTCCTTTAAACTGCACCGCTTCTTCATAGTCCATAAGAATGTATTCTCCGGCTTTGATTTTAATCGTTTCGCCTTTGAATTTTTCCTCGTGAGTTAATCCTTCCGGGTGCTTATTCCATACTTGCCACATAAAATTCCTTTCATTAGTTGTTAATTATCAATCACTACAAATTATGTTAAATGTCTTTCCATTTGCTACAGCCGCAGTGGTTTCAATTTTTATAAACTGAAGACCCGCAGGTAATGGAACTAAACCACCGCTTGAAGCTGATGGGATTTTATAAATATTATTTGCAACGGTAGCTGAGTTAATAGACGGATGATAAACCTGCCTGTAAGTTCCACCCGTAGTAGCGGCAGCTTGCAATCTCACCTCTGCTTCTGCTCCAGTAACGTCCAAATAAACATTACTCCACGACTTTGCTAGATTTACTTCGCTAGAAAGAGTGCCGCCTGAAGCCATACTGGCTGTATAAACGGTAACTGGTCCGTATGGCACAATTACCGCCCGTACACTACGAGATAGAAATTATCACCGTTTGCAGCATTGCTTACTACAATCGAGCTTCCAGATATTTTAATCAGGGGGGCCGCTGTTGCCATTGAAATTGGGCTAAGTGAGTAGCCGTCAATTACTCCTACGCCTGGGGCAAAACTTCCAGACGCTGCATCCGCAGAAACGTTGCAAATCACAACTCGCTGATTGCCGAATACTGATGCCTTAGATGAAACCGAATAAGCCATAATAATCTCCTTTAAAAAAGTAGTTTCTTTTCGTTTGTTTT
>Ga0196981_1000388_pt1 | contig 15823 bp, 17 predicted proteins | sample S3_2013CmetaG_FD_155462 | JGI IMG/M metagenome (GOLD analysis project Ga0196981, IMG submission 155462) | Soil microbial communities from Anza Borrego desert, Southern California, United States - S3_20-13C | ecosystem: Environmental > Terrestrial > Soil > Desert | place: USA: California... | reverse complement strand
GCGGGAACAGGCGCCGCGACCGCGAAGCCGCGCTCCAGCACCATGTTGAACTGCTCCCGCGCGCTCAGCTGTTCCTTCGCCGCTTTTTGCTCCAGCCGCTCGATCTGGCGCAGCGCCTGGTCCTTGGCGCGGGCAAAGCGGGATACGTGACTCCGGCGCACGCGGTCGATGCTGCCGATGAGGGAGGTGTCGTTCAGGTCTTTCTGCGCGGCCTTCGATTCATCGAGCAGTACCGCCGGGAAGCCCTGCATCATGTTTTCCGCGAAGACGATCGCGCCGAGGCGGCTGCGCTGCCTGTCAAATGCCGCGGCATTTTCCTTGAGTATCTTTTCGTTCTCCCCGATTTTCACATCGAGCGCCGCGAGAGCCTCGGCCAGCGCCACGGGTTCGTTCGGCATATGCCGCTCGAACTGGGTCAGCGCGTCGTCCATCGGCTTGTTGTCGAGCAGCTCGCGGCACCGCGCCATCAGCTGCTGATAGGATACGATCTCCGCCGCATGCCAGGCGCGATATTCGGCCTGGTTGTCGCCGCCTGCATTCCAGGCGGAAATTGCCGCCGTCGTCTTGCCGGCGAAATCGTTTTTCACATCGTGAAAAATGGTGTTGAAATCCGTGGTCATGGTTTGCGCCGGAATTTCGCAGTGGCGGGGGCGGGCGTCGGCGCGGGGATGGTTAAACCGGCCTTCAGCAGCCCGGCAAATTCGTCCTTCTTCGCCGCGCTTGCATTGTCCTGTTCGCTCAGCGGCAGCAGTTCCTGCAGCCCGTCCATCGTCCGCTCCTGCATACGGGAGGTGATCTCGTCGGTCGTCGCCTGCGCATGGTACTGGTTCATATGCGTGATCGCCTCGCGCGTCTGCTGGACGGCGGCGGGGTCGAAACCGGTCATTTTCTCCTCCGCGCGCGCGAGGATGGTAAACAGCTGGCTGAGGGAGTCTGTGTCGGACTTCAGCCGCTCGTTGTCCTGCGCCTCGCGGAAATGCTGCGCGCGAAGGTCCTCCAGTTTTTTCTTGCTGGTCGTGACTTCGCCCGGGGTCAGCGCACCGCCCGCATGGCCGATGATATCGGTCAAGGTCTGCAATTCCTGCGACAGGCGCGACTGGCCGAGAATGATCGCTTTTGCCATTGCGCCGGTTACGCGCTTGTCCGCAGCCTGCTTGAAGGCGCGGTAGTCTGCTGCATTCTCCCCGCTCTGGTTAAAGGCATTCGCCACCATATCGGCGCGCTCGACCAGGCCGAGATGCGGGGAGTAAACGATTTGCGCGTAGTCCTTCATGCGATCAACGCCTTGTTCCTGCGGAAGCTTGCAACGCGGGGCGCTTTCATTTGCGCGCCCGGGCCCGACAGTAAATAGCTGGCGGCGGCTTTGTGTTTCAATGCCTGCGCGAATTTTTCGCCCAGCGTATCGAGCTGGCGCGCGGTGCGGTCGAGCACCGCGACGCGCTGCGCGCCATTGGGCGCCAGTTGTTCGAGCAGCCGGAGTGTCAGTGACAGGCGCAGGGTCATGTCCTTCGTGGCTGTCGTATGCTCCTGCGGATAATCCTTCGCGACTTCTTCAGCGGTTGTCAGAAACTGGAAGACGTCTCGGAGTTTCTTTACCTCGGGTATCAACCCGCTCGCGGTGTTTTGCGATGCCTCGTTGTCACGGCGGAGCGTGGTAATGGTCTCGCGATTGGCGCTGTATAACCCTGCCGAAAGCTTTTCCGTTTGCAGGGATGTAGACAGCCTGTCGATCGCCTCGTCTATATCGCGCGCAGTCGCCTTGTTGCCGGCGATGATCAGCGCCTCGGCGCTGTTTTTCAGCGTCGCATGATAGGCGATATAATCCGCGCGCGCGCCATCGCGGATATCTTCCGATACCATGCGCGCGCGCTCGATATGGCCGAGGTCGTCGGCGAGGATATAGCTGAAGTCGTAGCTCACGGCACACCCGCGGTTGAAATGGCGGCCTTTGGCCGCCGCTGGAAATTCAGCTACTCTAGCACTTCAGGTTATGAAAAACAATATCAAATCCTTGTTCTTTATCAAGGGCCTAGTGCGGGATTCCGTCCGCCGCCCCAATCCTCCAGCCACAATTGCGGATTTTCCGCCTTGAAGCGGGAGCAAAGCGCGATGCAATCCTGCGCGGCCCGGCTGCTGTTTTTATCCATCACAACGACCTCGATCCCGCGGCTGCGCAGGAAGTGGATCGTTTCATCCGACGACGCATTTTCCGCATCCGCAATAACCACGCGCGGAATCCCGAATTGCACAATGGTGCCCGTGCACATGAAGCAGGGCTGCAGCGTCGTATACATCGTTGTATCGTGCCGGTCGGCCATGCGGCCGGCCGCGCGCAGAGCCGCCATCTCGCCATGGAGGATCGGGTTGCCTTCCTGCACGAGTGCATTGTGCCCCGCGCCCAGTACCTTGCCGGTCGCATTATGGACAAGCACGCCGCCGATCGGGCAGCCCCCCTCGCTATAGCCTTTGAACGCCTGTTCATAGGCAAGGCGCATGAATTTTTCATCGTCGAGCATCGGCACTATCTCCGGTTCACACCGTTCTTATTCTAATGCCATGCGTAGGGGCGTGCAGATTTTTTTCAACCGGGGGAACCGGTAAGCGAAATGAAAGTTAGAACGCCGCTACCCCATCAAACAAAGGATTTAACTATGAAAAAACTGACCCTTATGCTCGGCGTCGCCGTGCTTGCTGGCGGCATCTTCGTCGCAGCTCCCTCCGCTCAAGCTGAAACCGTTGTCTTCACCCAGCAAAACCGCACCTATCTCGGCGACTGGATCATGGAAACCAACAAAGGCTGCCCCGCCGGCACCACGCTCGTGAAAGAAAAGCACCTGCTGCGCGATCCTTCCTATCGCTGCATCGCGCCCAAAGGCTCGAACGTCATGTACTTCAAGCCCGGTCAGGTCATTCCCCAGACCGTGACCTGGCAGGAACTGCCGACGACCGTCGTGCAGCAGCTGCCGCCGCCCCCGTCGGGCGAGGTCTATGTGACCGACAGCACCAACGTTTACCTCGTGAAGCCTGAGACCCGCACGGTTGTCGATGCCGTGACGATCGTTCAGCCGGCCGAGTAATACCGGATACCTCTCCCCAGAGGGACAAATCCCCTCCCTGCAGATTACCGCAGGGAGGGGATTTTTATTGGGCTGGCGCGTTAGGCGATAGACCCCGCCAGTTCGGGGGCGATATTTGAAAGGATATTACCCATGAAGACCATCCTGGCCGCCGCCGCCTTCGTCCTGTTCGGCTTCACCGCCTCTATCGTCTTCGCCGCCGAAGCCGCCCGCACCGTGACCCTTACCGAAGAAGCCGCGATCGCGGACGCCACCGCGATTTCCGACATTACGACGGCCCTGACCAAGGAAGTCACCGCCTGCGCGCAAGTCAACGAGCCCCCCGCCGAATGCCAGTGCAAGTTCAAGGACGAGCTGGGCCGCCTGAAGACCACCTATGACGCGACAATCAAGAAGCACCCCGATTGGAAAGGCACCATCGTCAGTTACCGTGCCGCCGATGCGGAAGAGGGGACCACTGTCTCCTTCGTCAGCGTCGAGGAGCAGCTCACGGTCTGTAAATAACCCTAAGCCCTGCCATGCCTCACCCCGTTCGGGATGACGCAAATGGCGTGGGGTACATATGTCTTGACTCACCGCGATTATTTTCCCTATATTTGCCGCTAAATACCAACGGCAATGAGGAGAAAACCCAGTGACCGCATACACCCCCAAACTCGACCGCCTGATCACCGCCTACGCGAAACATCTCGATAAAAACATCGAAGACATCCGCAACCCGCGTCAGCCGGCCATCGCCAGCTTCGCGCGCATCGCATTTCGGACCGCGACGCAAGGTGACCGTCTGCTGACAAAAATTTACGATCATCTCAGCTGGAAGAAACTTGGCGCCGACCCCTCCGAGCGCATGGAGGCGCTGGCCGACCTCGCGCTCAAGAACGGCAATATCGCCGCCGCGGAATCCCTGCGCTACTCGCTTGCCTTTGTCGATTACATCGCCGAAAAAGCCGAAGCCCCGCTCCCCGAAAACGCCAGCCCCTTGCAGGTCATCGGTGCCGCGAAAAAACTGAAACTCGGCTAACACCATTGTCATCCTGAGCGAAAGCGAAGGATCTTCCTTTTTCTCCGCAAGCAAGGGAGATCCTTCGCTGCGCTCAGGAGGACATTTATCCGCAAGCCACCCCGGCGAAGGCCGGGGTCCAGTTCATAAAACTTGTGCCGCATTATTAGATACAAATACTGGATCCCGACTTTCGCCGGGATGGTGCTGCGCGATAGTTAAGTCTTCGTCCCGCCCACCGTCAGCCCGTCGATCCTGAGCGTCGGCTGTCCCACCCCGACCGGCACGCTCTGGCCATCCTTGCCGCAGGTGCCGACGCCGTCGTCGAGTTTCATGTCATTGCCGACCATCTTCACTTTCGTCAGCGCGTCGGCGCCGGAGCCGATGAGGGTCGCGCCCTTCACGGCGGGGCCGATCTTGCCGTCTTCGATCAGGTAGGCTTCGGAGGCGGAGAACACGAATTTGCCGGAGGTAATATCCACCTGGCCGCCGCCGAAATTCACAGCGTAGATACCGTTTTTTACCGAGGCGATGATTTCCTCCGGCGTCTTGTCGCCGTTGAGCATGACGGTATTGGTCATGCGCGGCATGACGGGGTCGGCGTAGGATTCACGGCGGCCGTTGCCGGTCGGCTTCACGCCCATGAGGCGCGCGTTCATGCGGTCCTGCAGGTATCCGACAAGGATGCCATCCTCGATCAGCGTCGTGCGCTGGGAGGGCGTGCCTTCGTCATCAATGGTGATCGAGCCGCGGCGGTCCTGCATCGTGCCGTCATCGACGACCGTGACGCCGGGCGCTGCGACGCGCTTGCCGAGCAGCCCTGAGAACGCGGAAGTTTTCTTGCGGTTGAAATCGCCCTCAAGCCCGTGGCCGATCGCTTCATGTAGCAGGATGCCGGGCCAGCCGGGGCCAAGCACCACCGCCATCTCGCCCGCCGGTGCATCGACGGAAGTGAGGTTGACGAGCGCCTGGCGATAGCTTTCATCCGCCGCTTTCTTCCACACGGTTTCATCGAAGACATGGTCGAAAGAATAGCGCCCGCCGAAGCCGTAATAGCCGTCTTCCATGCGCCCCTTGCCGTCATCGAGGTACACCGCAATGTTGAGCCGCACGAGCGGGCGGATGTCGGAGGCCTTGTGGCCGCCCGCGCGTAAAATCTGCACGGCCTTCCAGTTTGCCGCCATCTGGATGCTGACCTGCTTCACGCGCGGATCAAGCCCGCGCACATAGGCATCGATATCCTGCAGCAGCTTGACCTTTTTCTCGAACGGGATCTGGAGGAGGGGATTGTCGTCGATATACAGCTGCTGGTTCGTGCCATGCGGGTTGAGGTCCATCGTGCCGCCATGGCCCTGCTGCACCGATTTCACGGTTTCGCCCGCGCGCGCGATCGATTTCTCCGACAGCTCCGACGAATGCGCGAAGCCGAATTTCTCGCCCGCGACGGTGCGCAACCCGAAGCCCATATCGGTGTCATAGGTGCAGGTCTTCAGCCGCCCGTCATCCCAGCCGAAAAATTCGCTCTGCACATATTCCATGAACAGCTCGCCGTCATCCGCGCCGGTCAGGCTGTTATCAACCAGCTTTGTGACGGCCTCCGGGGAAAGCTTCGTCTTTTCGTAAAAGATCTTGTCGGTCGTGGCGCTGTGCGAGGGCATGTTCGGAAATCCTTTCAGGATAAGTAATGTAACACCGAAAACGCCGATTGCGAGCACGGATCCGGTTCCATGATTTCGGTAAATTTAACAAATATTTAACTGTTATTGACTCGCGCAGAGTCGCCCCGCTATCCCTATTGCCATGAAGTTCGAGCAGACAAACATCTGGAACGACCCGCTTGTGCAGAAAACGCGCAATGCCGTGAGCATCGATCTCGATGCGCTCAACGCCGTTCCGGCCGTGAAGGCGCTGATCGCGGCGGATGCGCTCGATCCTGTGACCGCCGCGGGCGTGATGGCTGCGTCGGGCACCGTGAAAGGTGCGATCGATGCGCGCGTCGCCGATGTGATCAGCCTGCTGGAATCGCCCAAGCTGCGCGGCGAGGGGCCGGATTACCTGTTCAAGGCCGACGACTGTGCGGCCCTCAAGATCATTATGGGCACGCTGATTGCGGAAACCACGGGCGTTGGCTTCCAGAAAACGCTGTCCCAAGCCGAAGCCCGCAAGGGAGATGTCCAAAAAGGCATCGACATGATGGCGCAGATCGCCGACCTGCTCGTCGAAACCGGCGCGCATAACGCGATCGAGCCGAAGCTGGTCGAGCAATTCATCGACGGCCTCGACAACATGAAGCAGCTGGCCGGCTATGCCAGCCGCCGCACCATGGTGAATGAAGCTTCCGCCTCGCTGAAATACGCGATGATGCAGGGCACCGCCAACGACGTCACCTACCACGCCCCCCGCATCGACCCCGACAGCCAGTACGCCGCCCTGAAGCACGTCGCGCGTGGCAAGTTGCGGCTTTAATTCCCGCTTTATCCCTTCGTCCCACGGCCGCATCCGAATGCCATTCGTCACTCTTTGTCACCCCCGCGCAGGCGGGGATCCATGGGCTCGCGAGACATATCCTGTTGGATTCCCGCTTTCGCGGGAATGACGACTAAAGTGTATTGAAATCCTTGTAAAAAACCCTCGCAGACCCGCATTGACTTCCCCTCATCCCGGGATTATGAATCATCAGTTTCATAATTTTTCAAATACCGTTACGGGTTTTGCCATGTCGCTCAAGCTTTCCGATTTTCTCAGTGATCCGCTCGTGCAGGTCACGATCAACAGCCTTATCCGCGCGGAAGGGGTGCCGAAGCTCGAGCAGTATCGCGTCGACAGCAACCCGGTCATCCGTACGCTCGCGGATACGAAATCGCTCGACAGCCATACTGCAGCGGTGCTCGCGGCGGAGGAAATGGTGCGCGGCTTCGATGCGAAAACCTGGGCGCCGTTTGTGCCCGAGCCGATCCAGCATCTCGTCGGCCTGCTGACGGCAGAAGTGAAATCGCCGATGGAGCATCTCGCGATGCTCATCAACGACGGCGCGCCCTCGGCCCTTAAAATCGCAGCCGCGGGCGTTGCTTTCGGCTCGACCGGCGAGACGTTCAAATCCGTCAAGCGCATGCTGAGTCCCGAAGAGTTGTCGCGCACGGCCGATGCGCTGGTCGGCACCTCGATCCCGTTGGTCGACAAGCTTGCGATTGAAAAGAATTTCCGCCATGTCTCGCCGCAGCTGCTCGTGCTGCTGGTCGAAGGGCTGAACAACCTGCAGCACCACGTCACCGATGACGGCATGAAGTCGGCAATGACCGCCTCCATCGCCAATCTCAAAAGCGAAGTGACGCAGGAAATCCGGCTGCCGAAAAGCGTCAAGCCGCCAAAGCCCTGAGCTGATTTTTTAGAAAGTCATATTCATGCCCGCGCTCTCCATTGCTGATCTCGGCGACGATAAACTTGTGCAATCCGTCATCGCGACGCTGTCGGCGGGGGATGAATATCCGGTCGATCTGGCCGAGCTTCGCGACCATCCGGTGCTCAAACTATTCGAGGAAACAGGCGCGCTGGACGGGCGGATCGGCGCGATCATCATCGCGGATGAAATGCTGCGCCACCGCGGCCCGCAGGAAAAGACCAGCCTGATCGCGCAACTGCCGCAGGGCGTCGGCGCCATCGTCACGCTGCTGCAGGGCGATTTTGAGGGACCGAACGAAGGCCTGCTGGCGCTGCTATCGTCCAACGATCTCGCGGCCGTGAAGCTGGCGGCAGCCGCGCTCACCGTCGCGGGCTCGGGCGAGGAGTTCGAGCAGGCGAAGCAATGGGCATCCGCCGACGACCTGGCGACCATGGGCCGCGAAATGACCGACCTTGCGGTTGAGATCATCGAGGCCGGCACGGGCAGCCAGCTGTTCCGCGATGTCGAGCCCGCGCTTGTCGAAAAATTCGTCGAAGCGGTCAATACGCTCGCCGATCTCGCGGGCGGCACGACGCGCCGCAAGCTGGTCGATAACGCGCTGAAAAGCCTGCGCGCCGAAATGGCGACCGCGGGCATCTTCCTCGCCGAGCCTGCGGCCGTTGCGTCGGCGGCTCCCGCGACTGACCCCGAGGTTGTCGCTTCGCTCACACGCGATGAAATCCTCTCCGACGCGATCGTCCTGCGCACGCTGAAAGGGCTTGGCGCGGGCGTGATTTCGGACAGCGATATCGACGATCTCGACACGCTTCCGATCATCAACCTGCTGATCGATACCGACAGCCTTGATTCCGTTTCAGCGGCCGTGCTCCTTGTTGATGAAGCGACGCGCGGCCATTCGGCGCGCGACCTCTCGAAGCTGCTGCCCGCGGCTGTCGCCGATGTCGTCAACACGCTCCATGCCGACGAAGTCGCCTTCGGCGGCCCCGCCGCGCTGCTGGAATCGAAAAACCCCGCCGTGCAAAAGGTCGCCTTCGCCGCCATCACCGCCGGCATCACGGGCCAGGAATTCAAGACCGCGATCGCCGCGATGGACGATAGCGAGCGCAAGCGCATGGTCGGCGAAATGTCGAATGCCGGCATCCAGCTGATCGAGCAGCTGACCGAAACCGACGGCTGGAAAACACTGTCGCCGAAACTGCTCGATCACTTCACGAACGGGATGAGCGACTTGGCCGAACTCGCCGGCACCCGCACCCAGAAGCGCCTGATCCAGACCGCGATCCAGATGCTGAAGGAAGATATCGCGGGCGGCACTGCCGCCGAAATCACGCAACCCAAACCCGGCCTCCCCCAGAACCTCCCCCCGCCGCCGAAACTGAAACGCGGCCCCGGCGGGTTGAATGTCTGATGAACCGCCATCCCGGCGGGCGGTAGACCCTCCTTGAATGGCTACAAACTTAAGCCTGACTTAAGTCAGGACAAATATTCTGTGTCCTGAAAAAGAATACTGAAGACGCATTCAACGCAGATGACAGTCGAGGCAAGGGATGAATACGACAGCAATTGAGCGGGCGTTCCATGCGAAGGCGGTAAAGCTCGCCGGCCTTTCCTTCATTTATATCCAGTCCATGTTCCTGCTGCATAAAGGGCTGCGGCTCGACCGCCTCGTTTCGGACAGGTTCTTTGATTTCACCTGTGGCGGGACGAACATGCGGGCGTGCTGGATGCTCGACAAATCGGACAAGAGCCTGACATTTCTGCTGCACGACCTGCCGGTGGATATATTCACAGCGATCGCGGTTATCTTTGTTTTCATATTTATCGCGAGTTTCCGTTATCCGCAGGTCATGAAGTACCGCCAGATAAGCTTGCTGGTGGTTTTCGGGCTTATCGTCGTGCCGGGGATCGTGACAATGCTGAAGGCGACGACAGGACATTTTTGCCCCGCGCAGCTCGCCGCATACGGCGGGGCGGTCGGCCTGCAGGAGCCTGTGCCGTTCCGGCCCCGTTGTTACCCCGCGGGGTTTCCCTCGGCAGGGTTCAGCCTGCTAGTCCTTTATTTCGGGGCGGTGCCGAAGTTCTGGCGGCATTTCGGGCTTTACGCCGGACTTGGCATCGGCGGTATTTCCAGTATGATCCAGATCGCGCGCGGCGAACATTATCTGAGCCACTGCCTGGCGACCCTTATCACGGCGTTGTTCGTCGGAATGATTGTCCATTTTTTTCAGGAACACAAGGCAAAACCCCATCAATGCGACTGCTCACGGTTGAAGACGATCCGATGATTGGGGCGGGCCTTAAAAAAGCGCTGAAGGCCGACGGCTACGCAATCGACTGGGCAAAGGACGGCCTCGAAGCCTGGGAAGCGCTGCAATCGCAAAATTATGATCTTGTCCTGCTCGATCTCGGCCTGCCGGGCATGGACGGCATCACCCTGCTGCAAAAGCTGCGCGCCGGTAACAGCGATCTGCCGGTGCTGGTCATCACGGCGCGGGACTCGGTCCGCGACCGCGTTCTCGGCCTCGATAGCGGCGCCGACGACTATCTGGTGAAGCCTTTTTCGCTGGAGGAGCTGGAGGCGCGCATCCGCTCGCTGCTGCGCCGGCGTGGCAGCAGCCGGGGTTCGATAATTTCGAGCGGGGAGGCGGCTCTCGACACCGTCAGCAAAAAACTCACCTACAAGGGAAAAAGCGAAGTGCTTTCCGCCAAGGAGTTTGCGCTCATGTCGGTGCTCATGGCGACCGCCGGGTCGGTCCTCACGCGCGCCCAGCTTGAGGAAGCGCTGTACGGCTGGAACGAGGAAATCGCCAGCAACGCCGTCGAAGTGCATATCCACCAACTGCGCAAGAAGTTCGGAAAGGAGATCATCCGCAATATCCGGGGTCTTGGCTACATGGTGCCGTCATGACCTCGATGCGGCGGCAGCTCCTGTTGCAGGTCATGATCGCCCTGTTCGCCGTTTCGATCGTGGTGAGCGGCGTGAGCTATTTAAGCACCCGCGACGAGATCAACGAGCTGTTCGACGAAAATTTCAAGCAGATCGCCCTCGTGCTGGAGGGGCAGAGGGCTGTGCTGGCGGATTCAAAATCGGTTATGTCGCGTCAGGACCACCTGAAGGGTGAGGAGGAATTCCTCATCCAGCTCTGGTCGCCGGACCTTACGCTCCTGTATTCGACGCATCCGCTGATTACTTTCCCGCCCCCGGCGGCGCGCGGTTTCGCGACCCGCGACTACCAGGGCGCGGCATGGCGCAGCTTTTCGACGCGGTCGCAGGGCACGGTCGTGCAGATCGCGCAGCCGCTGTCCGGCCGGCGCGAAATGATTTTTGAAATCGCGCTGCAGATGCTGCTGCCGACGCTGCTGCAGTTCCCTGTTCTGGGGCTGCTCATCTGGCTCGCCGTGGGGCGCAGTCTCGGCTCGCTGGCCGTTATCTCGGGGAGCCTCCAGAAAAAATCGGAAACCTCGCTTCAGCCGCTGCCGTCCGAAAATATTCCCGAAGAAATCGTTCCCTTGGTAAGGGCCCTGAACGACCTGCTGAAGCGCCTGGACGAAGCGATGAAGCTGCAACGGCGCTTTACCGCGGACGCAGCGCATGAACTGCGCACGCCGCTGGCGGCGGTCAACCTGCAGCTGGAACTGCTGAGCCGCACGAAAGACGAAGCCGAAAGGGTGGAAGCGGTGGGCAATCTTACCCAGGGCGTGCAGCGCAGCATACGACTGGTCGAGCAATTGCTCGCCTTTGCCCGGCTGGAAGCGAAGGAAGACAGCGTCCCCGCAACCGGCATCGATGCGCTGCCGCTTTGCCAGGAGGCGGTAAAATATTTCTCCGACAGCGCGGTCCGAAAGAATATCGATCTTGGCTTGGTGAGACAGGAACCGGCTCCTGTGTTGTCGGATGCCGAAAGCCTTCGCACCGTTATCGGCAATCTTCTCGAAAACGCCCTGCGCTATACGCCCGAAAACGGGCAGGTGGACGTGCATGTGTATTCCAGCGAAAAGCACGCTGTCATCGAGGTGTGGGACAATGGCGTCGGCATTCCGCCGGAAGAGCAGGCGCGCATTTTCGACCGCTTCTACCGTGTGCCGGGAAGCGGGGGGCAGGGCACGGGGCTCGGTCTTGCGATCGTGAAAAACCTTCTGGACCGGGATGGTGCTGACATATCAATCGCTTCCGGCATTGGGGGCCGGGGCACCTGCGTAAAAATAATCTATCCCAAAGCCCCTCTCTAAGTTTCCCTTAAGTCTGCCATAGGAAAACTCTCCCTCAAGGAGACGTTTTTTCATGACACCGTGGTGGAAATTCCGGCCAGCGATAACCCCCTTGCGCCTCAGCCTGTCGCTGGCTGTATTCTTCCTTGTCTGCCTGAACGGTGCGGTGATCGCCCGCCTCTATGCCATTGGCCGCTCCGAGGCCATGACGCCGGGGTTTATCCTGTCCTTGCCGGTCTTCGCGGTCTCGGCCTTCAATTTGCTGCTGCTGCCTTTTTCCGGCAGGCACACCGCCCGGGTGGTTTTCATCCCGCTCTTACTTTTATCGGCGGTGGCGAGCTACGCCACCTGCAACTACGGCGTCATTTTCAGCAAGGAAATGATCGGCAACATCGTCGACACGGACTTTGAAGAGGCGACCTCCTACCTGAACCTGACAGCAGCCCTCTGGTTTCTCTTCCTCGGCATCGTGCCGGCAGGGATCGTCTCGCGGCTCGACATTGTGCCCTCGCGCCGCAAATACGCGCATCCCCTTATATCCGCCTGCTGCTCCCTCCTCGCCATCTGCATTATCGCCGGCGTCTACTTTCAGGACTATGCGATGACGCTGCGCAACTATCCTGACCTGAAGAAACTGGTGGTGCCGACTTACGCGCTCGCAAGCGGCGTCAAGTTCGCGCGCGGGAGATATTTCACGTCAAAGCTTCCTTACCGTGACGTCGGCATCGATGCGCGGCTGGACCATTCCCCCGGAAGCAGCAGGAGCCTGACCGTGCTCGTTGTCGGGGAAACGGCGCGTGCGGATAATTACAGCCTGAACGGCTACGAGCGGGATACCAATCCGCATACAACGCCGCTGGGTGTCGTCTCCTATCGCAATGTCACCTCATGCGGCACGGAAACCGCGGTCTCCGTGCCCTGCATGTTTTCCGGCCTGACCCGGGCCGGTTATTCCCAGGACAAGGCAGCAAGCCAGGACAACGCGCTCGACATCCTGAAACGGGCGGGGGTGCAGCTGCTGTGGATCGACAATAATTCAGGCTGCAAGGGCGTCTGTAAAAACATTCCAACGATCAGCATCCGCGCGGAATACGCGGACAGGCCCGGTTTGTGCGACAGTTCCGGCTGCCTCGACGAAGCCTTTATCCCCGAACTGGAAAAAAGGCTGAAGGGGCTGAAGCCGGAGAATACGGTGATCGTGCTTCACCTCATGGGCAGCCATGGCCCGGCCTATTTCAAAAGGTATCCCCGCAATTTCGGCGCTTTCAAGCCCGACTGCCGCCAGAGCGACGTCCAGAACTGCCCCGCGCAGGATCTGGTGAACACCTACGACAACACGATCTTGTACACCGATGATGTCCTCAGCCGGGTCATCCAGGTTTTGCAAAAGCATCAGGACCAATGGGACACCTCGTTGATCTATGCGTCCGATCACGGGGAATCCCTGGGAGAAAACGGTCTCTATCTACACGGCCTGCCCTATGGCTTCGCGCCGCGGCAGCAAAAGCATGTCCCCCTGATAGCGTGGTTTTCGCCCTCCTTCCTTCAGAAGGCGAACCTGAGCAAAAGGTGTATCGCCCGCGATGCGGACCGGGAATTTTCCCACGACAATATTTACCACACGCTGCTGGGGATCGCGGGCGTGCGCACGAAGGCCTATGCGCCCGACATGGATCTCTTCGCCCATTGCCGCGAACCGAAGTTAAGCGGGGTCAGCACCGGCCTCATCCAGTTTCCCTGAAGTCCATGGGCATGCGGGTTTTGTAACCATTCGCCATTCTTCGCCATGGGCGTGGTTCTGCCACTTTCACAAGCCTGCGCCATCCGTTATGATACCCTCATTCAAAAGGACAGGCGCATGACCGAAGACCCGACAGAAATGGGCTATAACCTCGTGACCGGCGCGGCGGCGGGGGTTCCGGAACTCGTGACCGATGCGCTGGCGCATGGCGCGGATATCCATTTCGAGAACGACCTCGCGCTACGCACCGCCAGCCTCATGGGACATTTCGAGATTGCGCGGCACCTTGTCGATAAGGGCGCGAATATCCATGCGGCGGGAGAGGAAGCGCTGCTATACGCCGCCAAGGCTGATGATCGGCGCATGGTGGAATTCCTGCTGGCGAAGGGCGCCTCGATCGATGACATGAAAAAGGCCCATCCGCGGGAGATCGACCGGGCGCTGCTCGAGACGCTGGACGGTTTCGAATCGCAGAAGCGGCGCGAGGCCTTTAATGACAATTTTGCGCGCGTTCAAAGACCCGCTTCGCCGGATAAATTTAGATTACGGAAAAACTCGCCTAAGCCCTGATATCCCACATCATTCCCGCGCAATTGAGAACCAATTGCAACCAAGCCTTTGGCATTGCTTGACTTTCCGGAAAGCGAGGAGTAGGTTGCGGCCAGTTATCCACAGACGGTTACGGCCCGGGCAGGGGGTACCGCCTTAATCCTAAGGGGGACATGAAATGTTGTGGAAGTTGTTCGGAAACAATAAAGACGTTGAACGCGCGCTCAGACAATCGGTGGGTTATGACATCTCCCCCGACGCGCCCAAGCTCCAGCTGCCGGCGAATGACGGCCTCGAGCTGCCCAAGGTTGACAAGACCTCGGGAAAAATCGAAGCTAAATTCATCGCGCCCTGGGACGAAGAACAATCCGCCTGAAGCGGCGCGTAAACCTGTTACGGGGGATTACGCATGGCTTCGGCTGACCAGCTCTCATCCAATTCTCAAAAAGCGGTGCTCGAGGCGCTGCCCGCGCAGCATGCCCTCAACGCGAAATCCGCGCGCAACCGTGCGCTGGTCGCAGGGGCAGGGGCCGTCGCCTTCATGGCGGTCGGCGCGCTCGTCCCCGCTGTCTATACCGGCTTTCCACTGTTCATCGCCGCCGCCGTCACGCTGATCGCCGCCTCGCGCCTGATCGGCAATGCGTCGCGCGCGCTTGCCCTGCACGGCATCAAAAAAGACGCCGGAAATAATGATTTCGTGCCGAAGCTGAAGCAAAAGGCCGGCAATGCCATGGCGCGCGCGGCCAAGCTGAACAAATACGCCAATACCGCTTTCTACGTCACGATTGGCGCCATCGTGGCGCCGATGCTCGCGCCACTTGCGCCCGTGCTGCTGCCGATTGCCGCCATTACCTACCCCATTGCGCTCGCCGCCATGGCGGGGTCCTGGGCCGGCGCGGAATGGAACACCGGCATCGCGCAGGGCACCAAGCCCACCGCGAAACTCGTCTATGACCGCCAGGTGGCAGAGGGCGTGATCCGCCCCGCCGAAGACCTCCTGCCGCCCGCCGCATCCATCAAATCGGCACCCGCCGCCGCCGCACCCCAGAAATCGGCGAAATCGATATTTGCGATCTTCAGCCGCCGCACGGAAAAACAGCCCGCTCCGACGGCGAAACCGGCGCCCAAAGGCTTCGCCCCGTCGTTATAATCTTTATATATCAAATGCCTACGGGCAGTAATTTGACATAAAGTGTGATTCGCCGTTATCTTCCTCTCAAGGTTCAATCAACCGCGAGGGGTGCCCCGTGAAAATGAGCGAATTCTCCAAGGTTCTGGCCCGCCGCCAAATCGACCGGCATATCAAGCAAAACGAAAACAGCCTGCTCTCCACCTATGCGAAATGGCTCGGGCTCTCAGCGGTCGCGATCGTCGCGGCTGCAGTGCCGCCGCTCGCGCCCGTGCTCGGCCCCCTGGCCACGGTTTTCGCGGTCACGACAGGGCTCGAGGCTGCGGAAAAATTCGCGGGCCGGCGCACGCTCTTCGCTGCCGCGGATGAACTCGCGCAAAGCGGCACGCTCGCAAGCTTCGCCGAAGACGCGCGCGACCGCGCGGCCGGCAACAAGCCGCTGCACGGGATCGCGCTCGTGGCGACCGGCGCGCTCATAGCGACCGCTGCGGCCTCATTCTTCTTCCCCGTCGTTTCCGCGCTTGCGCTTGGCACGGCGGCAGGCGGCATCGTTACTGCCGCAAGCGTCATGGCGACCGGCATGTATGCCTGGCGGCGCGGCGAAGAGGATGTCGCGAATAAACTGCTCGGCGATGTCCGCAACCTGGAACTGGCCAGTGACATCACAGCACCGCCCGCGCCCAGCGATTTTCTCACGCGCTCCATCGGAAAGCTGTTC
>Ga0196981_1000387_pt1 | contig 15830 bp, 16 predicted proteins | sample S3_2013CmetaG_FD_155462 | JGI IMG/M metagenome (GOLD analysis project Ga0196981, IMG submission 155462) | Soil microbial communities from Anza Borrego desert, Southern California, United States - S3_20-13C | ecosystem: Environmental > Terrestrial > Soil > Desert | place: USA: California... | reverse complement strand
CGGCCGTAAAGCCCTATGCGACGCTACCGGCGGTCGTCACCATCACGCGCATCGCACCGCGCCCGCTCGACGACGACAACCTGCAAGCTTCCGCAAAGCACGTTCGCGATGGCGTTGCGGATGCCTTCGGTCTCGACGATCGCAATCCGCGACTGGCATGGAACTACGCGCAGGAGCGCGGGCGACCGAAGTACTACGGCGTCCGCATTCGCATCGAGGTCCACTCGTGAGCGCCCGGACACGCAACCGCAGGCTTGCGAAGCGGGCCGCAAGGCGTCATGTTGGGATAACGCAAGAGGTCGAACCAATGAACCACCTCGAAGAGCACATCCCGGCGGCGATGCGCCTCGAGCGCCGCCCCACCCGCGACGACCGCGAAGAGGAGCTCCCGCAGCTCCGGACCGCAGACGGCCACGTCCTGGCGTTGGTCGAGCGCGTGGATCCGGCGAGCCTGCCGAACTGATACGCCCTAGGGACCATGGCGCTGGCGTGAGGCTGGCGTTAGTGTGCGCTCATGGGGTGGCGCGCGCTGGTGCTTGTTGGGATAGTCGGGTGCGTAAGCCCCTTCGAGCAAGACGGCGACGTAATCGACCTCGCGCCAGATGCAGACGCAGGGCTACGCGATGGCGAGATGCCAGCGATCGTTGCACAGGAGTGGTGCTGGCGATGGGTCTGCGAAGGCCATCGCGGCGAGGTCCGTCGCGTGAGCTGCGGCGGCCTCGTCGAGTTCGACTGCCGATAGCCGGACCGGCACAACGTCTGCTTCGCGGCAGACATGGACGTCCCTGCCCCTCTCTTTCGTCGATGGGAGCAGCAGCACGAGGCCGCAGAGCGATCGCGCATGCTGGCCGAGGAAGCGACCCGGCGCAGGCTTGAAGCTGCGCGGATGCGCGTAATCGCAGCGCTTCGTGCCCTCGAGCAAGCCGCCCGCTTGGAAGGAAGCGCAATGAGGTAGCGCGCGACTGGGCGTCCCTGCGGTGTCGTGACGTGGCGCACAAATCGACCACGATGGTCGCGTTTTGCCCCGCGACACGCTTGCTCATGCGTTGGAGCTGGTGCTAATCCCTTGGCACGGGCCATGACATATTTTGTCATGCCCTCGGGGAGCGCCTGGGCCGACCGCTGAAGCTCGATGACCTGACGGCGAAGCGCATCGTCGATGCGGTCGCGAAGGGTTTGCCTCGCGACACGGCGGCGAGGCTCGCGCGCATCGCGCCGGCGACGCTCTACGACTGGCTCGCGAAGGGGCGGGCTGGCGAGCCGAAATTCTCGGAGTTGCTGGAGCGGGTTCAGGAGGCGGAGGCGCAGAGCGAGAGCACGCTCGTCGGGCGCATCGTCGAGGCGAGTGAGCGCAACTGGCAGGCAGCCGCGTGGCTGCTGAACTGCCGGCGACCGGACGTGTACGTCCCGGCGCGTGAGCGCATCAAGCCGAGCGAGGACGACGTCGCGGACACCAGCGCCGAGGACATCAGCGTCGCGCGCAGCGTGGTCGCCGCGCTCGAGTCGAGGAAGGCGGGCTGATGGGTCGCCGCGAACTGCGCGACGAGATCCAATCGCGCTGGGTCGTGCACGAGCCGCGATACGGCAGCGCACCGTTCCGGAAGCGCGACCTCGATGCAGCGAGTGAGCGCGGGCGGCAGCTGCCTTCGGAGCCTGTCGACGAGTCAAGCGAAGCGCGTCGTCCCCCGGCGCCACGTGATTCGTCGGCAGGCTCGGAGGGCGGATGACACCGCGCGCCATGAATGCCTCCGATCGCCGCTTCGTCGCCCCGACGTGGGCGCTGTCGTCCACCTACGACGGGCTCAGCAAGCCCGCTCGCTTTCGCCTCGTCGACCGCATGCTCGATGCCGGCGCTCCGGTCATCGTGCTCGCCGAGGGGCCGACGGTGCACGCATGGGCGTGCGGCGAGGCGGACACGCTGCATTACGTCTACGTGCCCCCGGACCTGCGCGGGTTCGGCATCGCAGCGAAGCTCATCGCGCTCGCGCTCGGTGGATACCCCGAGCGCATCAACGTCACCCACCGCTGGCCGCGGGAGTCGAGTCGCTTCGTCTTCCGTCCGCAGCTGACCCACCGAGAGGCCGCATGACCGAGTACGTCAATCCGTCCATTGCCACGCACGTTCCGCTGACCGCCGAGATTCCAGAGGAGAATCAGGGCCAGCTGACCGGGCGTCCGGATCTGCCTGCACCCTCGCTCTGGCAAGGCAAGGTGAAGGTTCGGCACAGGACGACCGGCAAGCCGGCTGTGATCGTGCGCGTCGACCACGCGATGATGATGTTCCGGGCCTACTACCCGACGGACAACGACGGCGCTGGTCGCTTCAGTGAGCGGACCGAGTGGGAGCACTGTCGCAACTGGGAGCCCGAGGTGACGTTCTCGCCCGCGGAGCTCGAACGGCAGGCGGCACTCAAGCTCTTCGAGGAAGAGATCGGAAAGCTCGATGGGCGCCAGCTCGCGACGGCGAAGCTTCTCTGCGACGACCCGGATCCGAACAAGGCGCTGGCCAAGTTCCGGCTGCTCATCGACTCCGGGATGCTCACCCTGCCGGACAGCGCGGCGCCCGTCGTGCTGCCGCCGGAGCCAGTGCAGCGTGTGCGCAAGAAGGCCGAGCCGAAGGCGGAGCCGTAAGACGTGCCGCTGCTCAAGTCGCGCGCGTCCTGGGGCGATCTCGTTCACGCCCCGTCCGTCGAGAGCGTCCGCGGACCCGTCTGTATGACGTGCGGTCGCCTCGTCGACAGCGAGCGGCTTGTCGAGGGCTACCCGGGCGAGACCGTCTATGCGAAGGTCCTCGTGAAGCACCACGGCGCCGAGGAACTGCGCACGTTCCATATGGGGTCGAGCAACTGGGACGAGCGCGACCTCGCGTCGATGATGCGGCGGACCAACTGGTTCGATCCGACGTCGCACGAGGGCATGGGCCTCGGGCACAAGACGCCGAACGCAGGCGACCACGACGGCGGCGACACCGACGACGTCCAGGTCACGCCGATGATCGTGGTGCCGAAGTGAAGCGGCACGCGTGGAAGCACGAACGCTGGGACTACGAGCCGGACATGAGCCGCTCGCCCAAGCGGTTCGCGCGCCCACGCTCGCGGCAGTGGCGCGAAGCGCAGTGGCCGTCGCCGGAGTCTGCGACCAAGGCTGGTGCCATCGCGGCCATGAAGCGCCTCTGGTCATCGGCCCCGCAGCGGATCTTCGAGAAGCCCGAGTGGGCGAGGGTCGCATTGAAGTTCGGCTGGATGACGCGGAACCAGTTCTTGACGGTGCCGAGCTACGACACCGGGCGCGTGACGCCGAGCATCGACGAGGTGCTGTACCGCAAGATGCCGCTGCTCGGCGTGGTGCCGAAGTGACCAGGCGCCTTCCGTCCGCCGTCATCGAGCGCGCCGTCTCCGGCAGCTCGCTCGAATGGAAGCTGACGGACCCGAACGCCTTCGGTCTGACGACGGCCTCGCCGCTCCAACGCGCCGTCACGCGCATCGCTGACGGCGTCCCGCTCGGAGCGCTGGCGCACAACGCCAAGGTCATCGCGGCCGTTCGCGACGTCCACGGCTTGCCGCACGAGAAGCCGCGCGAGATGTTTCTGCTCTCGGGCATCCGCACGGCGAAGTCCCTCATCGCAGCATGCGGCGCGTTCCACATGGCGATGACCGCCGACGTGTCCTCGCTGCGTCCGGGCGAAGTGCCGCGCGTCAGCGTCGTGTCGCTGAAAAAGGACCTCGCCGACGTCATCATGAGCCACCTCGTCGGCACGATTCAGGCGAAGCCGCTGCTTCGCCGCTTCATGGTCGGCCAACCGAGCGCCGAGGGCATCGTGCTCCGGCATCCGTCGGGCGTACCCGTGGAGGTCAGCGTCGTCGCCGGCAGCCGCGCAGGCTCCGGCCTCGTCGCGCGCTGGTCGGCAGGCTGCATCTTCGACGAGTTCCCTCGCATGGTCGGCGGCGATGACGGCGTCGTGAACTGGGACGACATGCGCCAAGCCGTCCTGCTCCGTTTGCTCGGCGGCTGTCAGCTCTGGCACATCGGCTCGCCGTGGGCGCCGTACGGACCCGCGTACGAGGTGGTCACCGAGTATCACGGCAAGCCGTCGATCGATCGCGTCGTCATCCGCGCGCCGGCACCGGACATGAACCCGGTGACGTGGACGCCAGAGCGCATCGAGGCGGCGAAGCGAGACCCTGACGCGTACCGCACCGACGTCCTCGCCGAGTTCGCCTCGCCGGAAGAGGCCCTGTTCTCCTCCGAGAGCGTGGACCGCTGCACGCGCAAGGCGCCGGCGGTCATCGGGCCGAGGCATGGGAACACCTACCACGCCGCGATGGATCCGGCGACGCGCGGCAACGGCTGGACGCTCGCCATCGTCACACGTGAGGGCGGCAAGACCGTCGTGGTGCGCGCCGACGAGTGGCAGGGCAGCCGCGACAAGCCTCTGGATCCGGGCGACGTGCTTGCGGAGATCGCCGGCATCCTCGCCTCGTACAAGGTCTTCGCGGTCGACACCGACCAGGCGATGGGTGACGCGCTCGTGAAGCTCGGCAAGCAGGTTGGCCTGACGCTGCGGCCGTGCACGCTCAACGCGAATAGTCGCGCGCGCAAGTATCTCGCGATCCGCACCAGGCTCGACACCGGCGAGATCGAATTGCCGCCGGTCCCGAAGCTGCGGACGGACCTGCTCCACCTCCGCAAGCGAGCAACGCCTGGCGGCGCGGCTATCGATCTGCCGATGACGAGCGACGGCCGCCATTGCGACTTCGCCCCGGCGCTGATGCTCGCACTGTCGCGGCTGCTGCCCGAGGCGGAACCAGTCAGTGACGTGCGTGCGCGCGGACAAGATCCGGAGACGAAGCGGCTGCGCGAAGAGATGTTGGCTCGATTGCGGGGACAGAAAGAAAGCTGGTGATGAGCGAGAGCGCATACGAGCTCCACGACGACGAGTGCTGGTTTCTTTGCGGTGCGCGCGGCAAGCCCGCGGGGCCGCGCCTCGTCGCGCTCTGCGAAGAGATCCATCGCGACCAGTACACGCTCATAGCGAACACGAACATGTGCATGAGCGTGTTTCAGTACGGCGGGGGCGCGCGGAATATTGACCCCGAGGAGCACGTCGCCATCGACGACGAGACGCTCACGTACAACGCCGCGCAGAACGCCGTCGAGACGGTCTTTGCCAAGGTCGTGAAGAACAAGATCGCCTTGATGCCGCTCACGACGGGCGGAGGTCCGCTCGCGCGTGCCCGCGCGAAGGACATGGAGAAGGCCATCGAGGGCGTCTACGACGACAACCAGGGCGAGGAGCTCGAGGAGAACGTCGTGATGGACTTCCTCGTGACCGACCACGGCGCCGGCGCGTGCATCGTCGAGGACGGCCGCGACCGGACGTTCATCCGTCACATCGCCGTCGAGGACGTCTGGTTCGATAAGGCCGAGACCCGCATGGGTCGCCCGTCGTGCTGCTACTTCGTCCCGAAGGACGGCATCGACAAGTTCAGCGCCATCGAACTCTACGCGAACCCCGCCGACGACGATCCGAAGACGGGCCGCCCCGGCTTCGTTGGCACCTCTGCCGAACGCCGCGAGAAGATCCTGAAGGCCGCGCAGAAGCCCGCGACCTGGCGTACGGCGTCCGCAGGCTCGTACCGCGTCGACATCTTCGAGGCCTGGCATCCGCCGACGTGCCGCGAGGAGTACGACGAGGAGTACGAGGACGACGACGGCGAGACGAAGACGCGCAAGGCGTACAAGCACGACGGCCGACACGTCGTCGCGGTCTACGGCGAGGACGGCACGCTTATCGATGAGCCGTGGGACGAGCCCGAGTGGCCCATTCTGCTCGCCGTTCCGCGTCGGCGACGCCGGCACGTATTCGGTCTCTCGTTGATGCGCGGGCTGCTCGCTCCGCAGCGCGAGTACGAACGCGGCACCGCGAAGATTCAGTACATGCACCAGAAGATGGGGCTGTCGGGCTTCATGGGGCCGAACACCGCCAACGTGAACGTGAAAGAGATCACGGCCGGCCAGAAGGGCGCCGGCTTCTTCGTCGGCTACGACGCGACCGAGGGTGCGCCCCCGATTCAGCAGCTCCAGCCCCAGCCGGTCGAGCCGAGCACGTACGCGTACGTCAACGGCATACCGCGCGACATGCTCGAGCGTCACGGCATCTCCACGCTCGCCGCGGCCTCGCAGCTCCCCGCCGGCCTTCAGCAGGCGTCGGGCAAGGCACTCCAGGTCTTCGAGGACTTCGAGGACGTGCGCCTGCTCCCGTATCACCGCGCGCGTGAGCGGTTCCGCGTCGCGCTCGCGTGGCTGATCATCAAGTCGGCTCGACGCATCGTGCAGCGGACCGGGAGCTACAAGGTCAACTACCGCGGCAAGCGCGGACTCGAGCAGGTCGACTGGAAGGATCTGCTCGACCTCATTGACGACAAGGAAGCCTTCGTCCTGAAGGTGTTCCCGATCTCGGCGCTGTCGAAGGCCCCGGCCGCGCGCTTCGCGCAGCTCACGGAGCTACTCAACGCTGGCGCCATCACCGTCGAGCAGTTCAAGCGGCTGTTCGAGCTGCCGGACCTCGAGGCAGAGAATGAGCTCGACACCGCCGACACCGACATCATCGATCGCAACATGGACATCATGGTGACGACGGGGCGGTACATCGGGCCCGAGGGCTTCGACAATCTGGATCTGCTCATCTCGCGCGCGGGCAAGTACATCAACCTGCTCCGCCAGAAGGACGTCCCCAACTCGCGCATCAAGCTGATTCGCGACTACATCGAGGACGCGAAGGGCCTGAAGGAAACGATCGCTGCCGCCGAAGCAGCGAAGGCCGCCGCCGCAGCGCCGGCCCCGCCTCCAATGGGCGGCGAGCCTGGTGGAATGCCGCCCGTGCCTGCGGGTCCCCCGATGGGGATGGCGGCGTAAGGAGAACGCATGGACGTCGAGCAGACGCAGGAACAGACGACCGAGCAAATCAACAGCGACGTCGCCTCACGCGACGAGCTCATCGAGGCCGTGCGTCAGGCGGGCGGTACGCAGTCCGTCGACGTCGCCGCCGAGGAGCAAGCGGCGCAGGCCGCTGCAGCGCCCGTCGAGCAGACGGAGCAGCAGGCGGCGCCGGAAGATCCGGACGCGAAGTTCGAAGCCATCCTCGCTAAGCGCCGCGAGAACCACCAGGAGCTCAGCGGCGCGAAGGCGCGTGCCGAGCGGCTGCTGCGCGAGGCCGAGGAAGCCAAGCAGCGCATGATCGAGGAGGCGCGCGCCGAAGCGCGACGCGTCGCCGAGGAAGAGCGCGAACGACTCCGCCTCAACTTCAAGAAATCACCGACCGAGACCCTGCGCGCACTCGCTGACGATCCGAACGACATCGTCGATACGGTGCTGAAGGAGGGCACGCCCGAGGCGCGCGCGCTCGCAAAAGCGCAGGAGGAAGCTCGGCTCGCTCGCGAAGAGGCGAAGAAGGGAAGCAACGCGCTCACCGAGCTCGAGAAGTTCCGGAAGGAGCTTCAAGCGGAGAAGCAGGCGGAGGTTCAGAGCCGCGTACGGACAGAGTACCTCACGCAGTTCGCCTCGCCGGAGAAGACCCCCTACCTCCACGCACGCTGGGAGCCGGAAGAGATCTTCCAACGCTCGGTCGCTCTCGCGCACCAGTGGGCACAGGAGGGACTCGAGTACAAGAAAGATTTCGACGACAGCACGATTGCGGAGTATCTTGAGCATCAGTCGAAGAAGCGCATCGCTGCGCTCAACGGCACCCCCGCCAACCAAGTGCCGGCGGGCGCCCCTGCAAAGGGGCCGGGTATCGCCCCCAAAGTCACGGCGAACGCACCGCGCACTCTCTCCGCTGCCGCTGGCAGTGAGCGACGCACGTCGCCGAGACCCCTGCACGAGATGACGCCCGATGAGCAGCGTAGAGCGCTCATCGAAGAAGTGGCCGCCGCTCGTAAGGCCAACCCCGACGCCACGTCGTAACGCCGGCTCCCGGATGAGAGCGCGCCTGGTTCCAACCCGAACCCGGACGTTCTCCCATGACCGCTACCAATGCGCTCTCGAGCGCGATTCTCACGCGACGCTACCAGAAGGGCGTCTCGCCCGCGCAGTTCGCCAAGTTTCCCGTCATCAACGAAGTCAAGAAGGTCACCGAATGGAACGGTGACGACTACGCGATCGCCATCGAGACCGAGTCGCCCCAGGGCCTCGGTGTCGACATCCCGGCGGCGCAGGCCTCGGCGGTGCAGTCGAAGTTCTACCGAGCGCTCATCTCGCGCCTCGAGTACTTCGGCGTCGTCCGTATCAAGGGCCAGGCGCTCCGGACGGCGACGCAGAAGGGCGATGCAGCCCTCGTCGACCTCTGGCAGCACGAACTCGACGGCATCGAGAAGACGTTCCTCAAGCACCTCGAAGTGCTGTCGATGGGCGCCGGCAACGGCGTGCTCGGCACCATCTCCACGGGCGTCACCGGCACCGAGGTCACCTTGACGGTGGCCGAAGACGTCAACTCGTTTGCGGTCGGCATGCGTGTGCAGCTCGTAAGCGACACGACGCTCGCGCCGACGATTCGCGCCGGCGTCGCGGCCATCACCGCGGTCGATCGCGCGAACGGCAAACTCACGATCGGTTCCAACTGGAACTCGGCGTTCACCGGCGGGTCGAACGGCGACAGCATCGTTCGCTACGGCGACGCTGCGACCGGCTCGACGAACACCGTTCCCGCGGGCATGCGCAAGTGGCTCGAAGGCGGCGCGACACCGGGCACGTGGAAGGGACTCACCCGCAACGACGACCCGGTCCGTCTCGCGTCGCAGGTCCTCGACATGACGGGCCTGCCGATGGCGGAGGCGATCATCGACCTCGAGTCGCTGATCCAGATCCAGGGTCACGAGCCGAAGCTGAAGCTCATCGTCAACCCGCGCGACATGCGCCAGGTGAAGAAGACGCTCTACGGCAAGGTCGCATTCTCCGGCGGAGGCGGCACGCCGACGATCGGATTTGACGGCGCCAACTGGCAGGGCAACAACGGCACAATCTCGACGCTTCAGTCGCCCTTCTGCCCCAAGCAGAACGTGTTCCTGAAGCGCATGGACAAGTTCGCGCTCTACAGTGCGGGCGCCGCTCCGATGCCGATGAACTTCGGCAAGGAGAACATGATCACGCTCGCCACGGACGACGCCGCGGAAGCGCGCATCGGCCTGTATGGCGACTTCGCCGAGTCGTCGCCGGTCGAATCGGCGCGCGGAACGGGCTGGGGCGCGTAATGGACGGCCGCGGCACATTCCAGGTAAAGGCCCTCGGGCCGGAGCCGCTCGCGTACTGGGGCTCGTTCCAGTGCAAGGGTGCCGACGATCCGACGTCGTACCGGCACCCGCCGGGGCTCAACTTCACGGTGACGGAGGCGGCCTCGGGCACGTTCACCGTCACGATGCCGTCGGGGCTCACGCTCCCGTCGCAGCCCTACGCGATCGTCGCGACCGCGCAGTTCGCAGACCTCGCAACCGACTGGTTCGAGGTCGCTGTGCTCGGCGAGACGACGCTCACCACGACCCGAACGTTCGTCCTGCAAGCGCATCGCTCGGGGACCGCTCGCGAGGTCGCCAACACCGCGGGCAACCGCATCAACTTCGCGATCCTCGCGACCAACTCGACGGGTAAGTGACCATGGCCCAGCTCACTGCAGAACGAATCAAGAACGCGATCGCGCAGGACCTCAGCGCGCTCGACTCGACCGACGTCGACCTCGTGAAGAAGCTCCTCTTCCGCCGCACACTCGTCGTACGGATGTTCGACGCGGCCACCGCCGGCACGGCGATGACCACGACGACCTTCTGGGAGAACAACACGGGTGTCACGTACCGAGTCGTCTCCGCGAAGGTGGTCACTCCGGTTGCTGTCGCTGCGGACAACACCGACTACGCCACGTTCACGCTCTCGAAGGCGGATGCCGACGGCGCGAACGCGGTCACGGTGTTCTCCGGCGACACGCGAGCCGCAAGCCTCAACGGGCTCGCCGCTGGCGATGCGGAGGCGCTGACCATCACGGCGGCGAACCAGGACGTCGTCGACGGCTGGCACCTTCGCATCGCGGTCGCGAAGGCCGGCAGCGGCAAGGCCATCACGGCCGCGACGTCCGACGCGTACTGCATCGTCGTCCTCGAGCCGGTGTCGTAAGCGAGGTGACGTGTGGCGCGCGTCGTCACGCTCCTCAATCTGCGAACGTGGGCACGTCAGCTCAGCGATACGGAGAACGATGACTCGATCACCGACGCTGAGCTGACCGCGCTCGCGAACCGCCATTACCCAGAGGTCTACGACCTTCTCATCGAAGCCGGTCCGCCGGAGTTCTTCTCGTCCTCGACGACCGTGTCGGTCACCACGGGGACCATCGCGTACGCGCTCCAAGCGGACTTTCGAGCGCTGCTCGGAGTGTACGTGCACGAGTCGACAGACGAGCGACGCCCGCTGATGCCGATGCCCGAAGGGTCGCGCGGCCAGTACAAGGCGCCCACGCAGAGCGTGACGGTGACGCTGGAGTATCTCCCGGCGGCGGGCACGCTCTCGGCCAACGGAGACACCGTCGACGGTGTCTCCGGCTGGGAGGAGCTCATCGTCGCGCGCATGTCACGCGACGTCATGGTGAAGCTCGAAAAGGATCCGAGCATCGTCATGGCGACGATCGCCGGCCTCGAGAACCGCATCAAGAACCGATCGAAGAATCGGGATCGCGGACAGCCTCGGCGTATCACTGACCTCGACGAGGCGTATGTGACCGCGCCGTGGGGCTGGACGGGCGGGTCCAAGCTCGGTTGCTACCGCCTGCGCGCGGGCAACATCGAGTTCTACGAGCCGCTCTGGAGGTATCCGTGAGTGCGGCCATTGTCAGGCGGGGCGGCACGATCGACCGACTCGACGGTCGCGCCGCGTCCGACGTCAACATCACAGCGAAGGACGTCGAAGATCCGGAGCGCCTCGCGCGACTTGTACAGGAGCAGGCCCGCAGGGTCTCGGACATCGACGGTCGCTGGCGCCCCGAGCGCGTCGATCACGAAGATCGTGCTGTCGTCAGCGGCACGCCGCTGCGACTCGAGCACGGCTTCGGAGGTCGCGTGCGCTGGTGGATCGTGGACTGGCAGCCCACGACCCCGGGAGACGCGGCGCTATTCGAACGCGCGTCCGGCACCGACACAAATACGCTGGTCCTCAACGTCGGCAACAGCGGCACTGTCAGCGTCCGCGTGGAGAGGGCGGGCTGATGGCCCTCGCCGCACGCGCGATGCACTTCCCGGCCTACGCGCCTCTCGATGAGGTGACACGGCCGGAACTCCTCGAACTCGGCCAGGCCGTGACGCTCGCGGAGAACGTGCGCCCGACGGAGAGCGGAGGGTACGAAACACGTCGCGGCTTCACCTATCAGACGCTCACCAGGCTCGACGCTACGAACCGCAGCGCCGGCTACAAGCTCTTTTCGCACGGCTCGCATGGAAAGCAGACGTGCGTGGTCGACGGCACGTATCTCGATGTCTACTCCACGAGCGCGGCACGCAACGTCACGCGCGGACGCGTTCCCCCTTTCGGGCTCTCGTACATCAAGCTGCCGGGGCCGGGCACCACCGCATACACAATTACCGACGGTGTCATCTGCGGGAACTACTACATCGCGTGCTTCACGAACAACACGGACGTTTACGCGCTCGTTGTCGACGCGACAACTGGCAGCGTCGTGCGCGCGCCCGAAGTCGTCGTCAGTGGATCGGTCGCTGAAACGTTCGGCCTGCTCGCCACGTACGGGGCTCACGTACTGCTGTTCGTTCGCGAAGTCGGCAGCGCGAACGTCAAGTGGAGTCGCATCGAGACAACGAGCGCCAGCACGATCAACACGGGATGGGCTGCGTCCGCGAACCTGCGCACTGACGGCTGCGTCGTCGGCCTGGCCGACATTGCGTTCTCCGTGGAGAGCCTGACGAATCACGTCGCGCTCGTCTATGGAAACAACGGCGGAGGCACGGACCGGCTGACAGTGTGCACGGTCACGACCGCCGGCGTCGGCACGACGACGACCGTCAACACCTCCAGCACGAACCCGACGACGGTGGCGCTGGAGGGCAGCGTCAACGACACGCTGTGGGTCGGCTGGAGTCGCACGACCAACATCTGGGCGCAGGGGCTGAACCCAACGTCGCTGGCTACGACCGGAACCGCGCAGGTTGTGATCAGCATGACCGCTGCGATCACTTCGTGGATCGGGACGACAAGCGCCCTCTCCATTGTGTCCACAGGAGCGACTGCCGCGTGCGCGTACGTCAACGACGGCGACGGCTCGTGGATGCGTCTTGGGAACTTCAGCATCATCGGCGGCGCGGTGACGGCTGGCACCGCGCAGGTGATCCCGAACGTGTGGCTGTTCGGTCGGCCGTTCCGATCAGGCGGCCGAAGCTACGCGGTGGTCATCGCAGGCGACAGCGCCAACGCCCAGAAGCGCGCCATCGTCGCCGACGTCACCGAGTCCGGCTCAACGGTCTCCGGCGGCATGGCATCGTTCCGCCCGGTTGCAGTGCTCGAGCCGGGCCTTGCGCTGCCTGCCGGCGTGCAGTGCCGCGCGGCGGTGTACGGAACGGAGTTTTGGACTCCACTCGCCGTCACAACCAGCGGCGCATCGCGCGCAGTCTACGTCGCGCGCCTGTCAACAACAGACGCGCAGGCTTGGAAGCCGGTGCCACGTGGTGAGGCCACCTATCTCACCGGCGCCATGCTCGCGATGTTCGACGGCACCAGGATTGTCGAGGCGAACTTCGTCATCTCTCCACCGCAGCCGACAACTAGCCTCGGCGGGACGGGCATCACCGGCACGTATACATACGTCGCTACCTACGAGTGGGTCGACGCCGCCGGTAACTGGCACGTCAGCGGCGTCAGTACGCCATCGGCGGCGGTGTCGCCCGCGAATCAGACAGTTACGGTCAGCGTCAAGACGCTGGCTATTACGGCGCGCCAGGTCGTGCAGAACGATCAGAACACGCGCATTCGGCTATGGCGGAACACGAACGGCGGGTCCGTCTACTACGCGGTCGACTCGAAGGCGAACAACCTCGCGTCGAACGTCGTCACATTCAGCGATGCCACGAGCGACGGGACGCTCTCGGCGAACGCGCAGCTGTACGCGCCGTCGCTTCCTGGAGTGAACGGCGGAGCGCAGGACAGGCGGCCCTCGTCGGGTCTCATGCACGCCACGATGTACAACGGCATGCTCGTCGGCACGCTCGGCGACAAGATCGCGACGAGCGGGCAGGACGTCCCCGGCGAGGCGCTTTGGTTCAATCCGATCTTCGAGCAGACGCTTGCCGAGGGCGGGGACTTCACCGGCATCGCCGTCCAGGACGGCACGTGTTTCCTCTTCAAGCGTCGGAGCATTTACGCAGTCAACGGCGAAGCGCCTAGCGACAACGGAGCCGCGGGCGGACTGGGGCTGCCACGGCGTCTGGCGGTCGACGTGGGGTGTGTCGACGCCAGGAGCATCGTCGTTACCAGTCTCGGAATCTGGTTCCAGAGCGAGCGTGGACTGGAACTTTTGACGCGCGCACAGTCCGTCGAGTTCGTCGGCGAGAAGGTCCAGGACACGCTCGGGAGCTACCCCGTCTGCACCGCATCGACGCTAGATCCGGTTCGCGACGTCGTCTACTTCGAGCTCGCCGCCGGCGAGTCGGCCGGCGCGGTCACTGGCAGCGGCCGTACGCTCATCTTCGACCTGTCGCACAAAGCATGGGTCTCCACCGACCGACGACCGAAGTACGACGGCACCGCCGACACCCCTGCGCAGTCAGGAGCCATGATCTGGGATGGTTCCACGTACCGCTACGCCTGGCTCCAGGCCGATGGTCGCGTGCGCCCCGAGCAGAGCGCCTATTACGACTCCGGCGCGAGCGACGCGTTCATTGTCCCGCGCGTCGAATACCCGGCATTCAAGTTTGGCCTGCAGCAGCGCGCGCGTGTGTGGCGCGCCGTGTGGCTGGTCGAGCGTTACTCGGCCGCCGGATTCAAGGTCGAACACCAGTACGACTGGGCGACATCCTACGACGCGGCGAACGACAAGACGTGGACCGAGGCGAACACGCTCGGCAAGCGCCAGCTCCATTGGACAATGAAGAGCGGCGAGCGCCAGAGCGTGCGCTTCCGCGTCAGCGCGACGGCCCCGGCCACGCTCGGGACCGGGCGCGCCTTTGCGCTCATCGGCTTCTCCATCGACGGCGCACCAAAGCAGGGCTCGTCGAAGGGCACCCCCAACCTGGATCCGAGCGCGAGGCAGTAATGGGCATCTTCGACGGCATCTCTCGATTCTTCGGCACGTCGAACGAGGAGCGCGCGACGCAGACGTACGAGAACCCGTACTTCGACTCGTTCGCGCACCAGTTCGGCAACTTCGGCGCCGAGAACTACAACCAGGGCCGCGCGCAGCAAGCACGCGGAATCGATCAGCGCTCAGCGCCGCTCGCGAACTACCAGCAGGCGCAGCAGGACCGCATCAACGCTATGCAGGCACGCGAGGGCCAGATGCAGGCGGGCGGCCTGCTGATGGCGCGTGCGACGGGCGCCACGCCAAGCATCGCCGGTCTGCAGGCACAGCAGGACATGCAGCGCGCGGCAGCGGCTCAGGCCTCGGCGGCAGCGTCGGCCCGAGGGCCAGCTGGACTCGCGCTCGCGCAGCAGGGCGCAGCCAACAACCTTGCAAACGCCCAGGCGCAGATCTCCGGTCAGGCGCAGATCAACGCGGCAAACGAGCGACTCGCCGCGGAACAGGCAGCGTTTGGTGCGATGAGCGGCATGCGCGGTCAGGACTACCAGAGCCAGGCGCAAGCAGCGCAGCAAGCACAGTTCCAAGCACAGCAGCAGCTCGCTAGTCGTGGCCTGAACGATCAGCGCGCGATGGGCTACGAGCAGATGGGGCACCAGGCTCTCGGCGCGGAACAGCAGGGGCGCCTGCAGATGCAGGGCATCCTCGCCGGCGGCACGTCGAACGCAAACGCCGTCAATGCACAGGTCGGTGCGCAGAACGCGGGCACGAACGCGGCCTACCTGATGGGCACCGCGAAGCTTGGGCAGGGCATCGTCAGCGCGGCCGGGGATCTGTCCGACGCTCGGGCGAAGTTCGGCGCGCAGCCAATCGGCGGCCTGATGCTCTCCGACGTGACGTCGAAGGTCGGTCTCGCGCAGCTCGGCGGACCGAGCGCGATGCTGCCGATGAGTGGAGCTGCACCCGCAAGCTTCGACCGCCTCGACGGGGGCGGCCTGAACGTCCTCGGTTCGCTGAAAGCGCACTCGGACTTTGGCACGCGGTTCCATGGCGATCCGAGCGGCGGGATGATGGTCTCGGACGATCGCGCGAAGCTGCGCGATGCGGAGCGCCAGGCGTATCTGCTCGGCCGTGCTCACGGCGTAGAGCGCAACTCGGAGTTCGCCTACGGCGGTACACCTCGCGCTGACGAGGAGATCGTCGACCGCGACCCGTGGAAGTCGGATTCGCGCCGCGGTGAGGTTCCTGCCGACTGGCTCGCGAGCTACATGCAGCGGGACGGCGCGCGCGATGCGGGAACGCATTTCGCCGCGCAGCCGGCGATGGCTGGTGCCGCTGGCGACCTGATGACGACGCAGCTCGCGCGCGGTCTCACGCCATACGCATACGAGTACAAGCCCGGCTTCGGCACCGAAGGCCAGAAGGTCGGACCGATGGCGCAAGACATGGCGGCGAACGACGTCACCGCCACGGCGGTGCGTCAAGATCCGCGGACGGGGCTGCTTGCGATCGATCGCGACGACGGCCTGAAGGTCGCCCTCGGCGGCGTCGGCACCTCGCG
>Ga0196981_1000386_pt1 | contig 15850 bp, 18 predicted proteins | sample S3_2013CmetaG_FD_155462 | JGI IMG/M metagenome (GOLD analysis project Ga0196981, IMG submission 155462) | Soil microbial communities from Anza Borrego desert, Southern California, United States - S3_20-13C | ecosystem: Environmental > Terrestrial > Soil > Desert | place: USA: California... | reverse complement strand
GTATATCCTTCCTTCTGCTTCTCCAAGCTCTCCAAGCCCATATACCTTAAACCAATTCTTATTATTTCTTCTTGCCTCGATAGTATTGATGATCGATTGAGGTAGGGCTTCGTTGTCCAGGTAGGTTAAAGTCAAAAAGTCTACATCGTCCCTTTTACCGATTATGTCTGAATATACCCAAAACTCTGAAACAGGGTTGAAGTCGATCCAGATTATTTTATTGGTTCTTATTTCCAGCTGTGTGAAGGTTTCATAAGGTACATTGTTTGCTTCGTTGATGAATAGTACATCTCTTCTTGGTCCTCTTACTTTATCTGGTTGATCGGCGCTGAAGAACTCGATAATTGATCCGTTCTCGAATGTATAGATAAAGTCAGTCTTATTAAATTGGTTGTCTCGATAATAGCCATGATCCTTCATGATGTTAAGAAAGTCACGTATTGCCCCACGCTTCAAGTGAGGCATGGACTCGGATACTATTGAGATTGTTTCCTTATTGTTTCTCTGAGCGTAGGCTATGAGCCATAGAAGAATAGAGATAGTTTTGCTTGCAGAAGTGCCTCCCGCTACTACCCGGATACGCTTCTTGAGTCCTAAAATCTTAGTGGTTGCCGTCGTCTTTTGGTACATATAAAGGATCTGAAAGTATAGGTGTTACGTTTACTTGAATGTTTGTGTTTCCCTTATTTATTCCTTCGAGAAATTCAAGACCTCGAACAACCTCGCTTATTTTTCTTTCTCGTGGTATAAGTTCGTTGATTCGCTTGACCCCAAGGGCTATTCCTTTTTGTTTTTGTTCCTTAATATGGTTTTTGAAAATCGTTTCAAATTGTTTCTGGTCTTCTGGTGTTTGCTCTTGTGCATACCTATGTGCTGTTACATTGTCTATGCCTAAAATCTCTTCAACCTTACGTGTTGAATAACCTCCGAGTATCAGAGCTTTTGCCATGACTTTCATTTCTGGTTTTGATAAGTTGTTCATTGTTTTATATAATCTTTTACTGTAAAGTTTTCTGTAAATGTTAGGTCGACCACGGTACCGTTATTAACTTTGGCGGTAATTGTTAGCTGTCCCTCTTTTTTTGCCTTGATTTTCTTTGATATATCTAGGTGTGCTTGATGGTTTATGTCTTTAATCAACGCGCTTTGGAGTGTCTTTTCTTTTGGTTGTGATCCGTATTTAATCCGGGTTTGCCGAACGACTTGTATTGTTTGCGTCAATGAAGCCCCGTCTTTCACCTTAATGCTGATAATGATAGTTCCGAATGGTGTACTTGCTACCTCTTGAGAGAAAATAGCGTGTATTGCCGGATTTTCTATTAATACCTCTTGAATTTGTTGGTTCATATCCTTAGCTCCTTTTTGATAAACTCAGCGACTCCCGCCTTGTCTGGTTCTGTGTCTTTTGAGTTAATAAACTTGATTCTCATACGCTCGTGTTTCTCAAGATCGTAGTTTCTATACTTACTTAAGTACTTCATCGAGTGGTTGTCCCAGGCTTGTTTTAATCTTCCGTATATATGGCTCATAGGCTTCTTACCAAGCAGGGTTGGCCTGCTCAGTGAGAAAACTATGTTTATTTACTTTCCCTACTGTTTCTGTAAGAATTAATGTACCCTACTAGAGCGAATATAAGCTCTTCTTCACACGCGCTAAATCTGGAATCGGTCACTTCCCACATCAACGTTTCACAATCTCTTTCAATTTTCACCTGTCCTTCTTGTGGTATTATGCTCAGAAATTCTTCTACTAATTCTCCAACACTTATTGTTTTTTTCAATTCAATCCACCTCCCTTCAAGCGTTTCTGCAGTTCAATAACGTCTTGTTCTAAGTCTGCTATACGCTGGTCCCTGCTTCGTAGCTGCGATTCGTAAAAGTTGTTGATTTCTTCTATATCCCGGTCTTTTTGAGCGATCATCTCGTCACGCTCTTTTTTAATCATTTCGATAAGCTCTTTTGTGTCTGTGAACGACTCTATTAATTTGTCTGCTTTTACTTCCTCAAATGTTTTCATTTTCTTTTACCTCCTCCCATGGCAAGGGTTCACCCATGCCGTTGTAATAAACATCTCCTGTGTCCTTAAACATTTCAAGCTGTTCTGCTTCGTTTTTCACATCTTTACTTCTGCAATTCTGAGATTTTGCAAGTTCATATTGAAATAAAGATCTTTATTTTGATTAAACCTACCCTTGAGTATTCGGAATAATATACGTCCTCTTTTCTTCTCGTCAGAATCTTCCTTCTGTCTAACCATAGTCCATACGTGCGGGGCTTTATTGGCTATCTTTGATGAACCAGTAAGATCGTGTATGGTGGGTATTCTGTATCTAGGCACTTGTAACTCTTGAAGATCGCTTACATTGTTTGCCGATATGCTTGTTGGCTTCTTGAGGTGATGAAGAATTATTATTGTGATATTAAGCTTCTGAGCTAGGTCTTTGAAGTAATTTACCACGTTGCCTATTGCTACATATGCTTTGTCATCCTCTTCGAAGTTCTCGAGGGGATCAATAAGAAATAGCTTTACTCCGTCTTGTGCGTCTCCTTCTATTAATCCACCTATCATTTTTGCCATCTGCAGGCCTTTTTTATCACCTATAAATGCGTCTAGGGCTTCGTGATCACGATAATTTAGTTTTCCTTTTAATGATTCTTCAATCTCTACAATCTTTGTTACGTTGTCGGCATCTTCAAAGATATTTGTTGGCACACATCCTTTAATACAAATTATTCTACTCATGCTTGCCATTTTTCCGTTTTCAAGATCGAAATAAGATGTTTTTACTCCCTCGTTTGTTGCGTTAATGAGCAGGTTTATGCCAAAAACACTTTTACCCATCCCTGTATCGGCTGCAAGGATAATTAAGTGCTGGGGTTTAAAGCCACCCACTGCCTCGTCTAGCGAGCTGTATCCCGTGCTATAACCCTTAACCAGATCAGGATCAAGTAGAGGGTCCATGTATTTTTCTACCAGTTCGGATATATCTGTTGGATCTATTTGGTAAGAGACATTGATTCTTTTAAGAAAGTCTTGCAAGGGGAGAGGGTCTTGAGTACAGACAGGACAAGCGTAACCCAATTCGTTTAGTTTTGGCATATAGTTGGAGATTGAACATAACGGGCATTTTTTAAAAGTAAGCATGTCTTTGTCCCATTCCTCTAGTAAAAAGCCTTTGTCTTGTAATAAAAGAGCTAATCCGTTCATGCGAGTCCCTCCGGCCATACTTCCGTTACTTCTTCGTTTTCTTTTAAAAGAGAGCTAATATCTTTATCTTTATCTTTATCTTTATCGTTGCGATTCGCATTTTCTAAATGCGTTTGCATGCGTTCGGATGCGGTCGCATTATTTTGAGGCTGGTCCCATCTCTTTTTTGCATTTGCCTTATTTATCTGACTGACTTTCTCGTAATTTTCTCTGTTTCGGTCAAGTGCTTGTCTTATTGGAGTAAAAACTATTCTCAACACTGGTGATAGCTCTGGTTTTTCGTTATTAGCATATTTGTAAATTGCCTTGAATAATTTACCGGCTTGAATGTCAGTTAATTGCTCGATAACTTCCTGCTGATCTTGGTATAAGTAAAATGCTTTTTTCATGTTATTTATAAAAACCTCCTGTGTATTTTGGTTTTTGGTGGGTTTGCTGCCTCCATTCTCCAATCCACTTGCTTACTAATCTCAGTTTTTGGGAATATGCTTGCGGGTCAACTTTTTCAGCCTTACCAAGCTCGAATTTTGTCTTTTCTTCCTCACAGATTGAGGTCGGGGAGAACAAGAATACAAGAGATCCGTCAACCTCCTCCTTGCCTATAAAGTGGATGTCTGGGAGTAACAAGAAATATGCCGCTATTGCTTTTTGACGCTCTCTATGTACGCTTTTCATAATTCTAACCAATAAAAAAAGTCCTAAACTCACTCACTTGCTGAATGATGCTTAGGACTTCTAACTAATTGCTCTCTGTATTAAGCCGCCGGGCTATAGTCACCCTCTAAACGCTCCCTTATCGGGATCAGATTTATAGCTTTGGTCTTGGCGTTATATCTTTGCCTGATTGATTAATTCTGCTGGGATCGTATTCACTTGCTGAAATTGATATTAAATCCGAGAGGCTCACGCCTGCTTTTACGGCTTTTTCCTTCAGTTCTTGGATTTTAGTCTGTGGTAAAAAAATTTGAACTTTCTTTTTGGAGCTGAAAGGGATTTTCCCAACTGGCCTGCCTGCTTTTTTCATATCTCTATTATAGTAATACTAAAATCACTAAAAGTCAAGTGCTATTTTACGTCATTTTACTATATTTAGCTCATCCATATATAAATATGGTTACGAGGCTCTACTATAAGTTGGATCTTGACTATCAATTTCGCATTGATTATAATGTATTTACAAGGCCGCAAGTGGTAAAGGAGGGATTTGGTTTCATACTAGATCTCCGTTGATCTTACTAACTGCGGTTTTTACTTTGCTCTCTTTTGGGGATGAACATAAGCAAACTTTTTTTGTAAGTTAGGTGCTTCAAGAGTATATATTTTAATTTTTCCTTTTTTTGTCTTTATCCTTTTTACTTTAAAGTCATTAATTCCCGTTTCTTTTTTATAATATTCTCCAAGTTCTCTTTTTCTCTTACCTGAGCCATTCGTTCCTTTTGAAGGTCGTAAATTTTGTAAGATTGCTCCAGTTAGTATGTCGCAAATTTGTACGAGGTTAGTATTTTCTTTTCTACTATCTACGTGAGCTACTGATACCACCTTGCCGCCGAGAGCGGCTTTTGCTTTAAGTATTTTATCTTTAAATTTGGATCTCGCAATTCTATCTTCTCTGTCCATTATTAAGTCAGCGTTTTGGTTAGGCAAAAGATTGTCCAAAACAAGGCCCTTTGCTGAATGTGAATATGCTGTAACGCGCTTGCTGTAAACGTTTTCCCCATTAATGCTTTTTAGTCCTTCCTCGTTATAGGGTAGTATAGATGCTCGGTAGTAGGGCATTTTTGATTTCAAGAAGAGACTGATCGCCTCTTTGGCAAATTCTAAGTCTTTTTTTGTTCTTATCTTTGAGTATTTTAGTTCCTTGTTATACTTTTTTTCTGCCCTGAGTTTTAAAAATTCTTTATGGAGATATTTGTTTGCTTCGTTTGAAAGAAATAACGATCCAAGAATCATTATTTCTTGTGTGTGTGGATAGGACTCATCGAAATATACCTTCATCTTTTCTTTGGGCTATCTGAGGACATGAAATTGAGGATGTGAGCTCCCAAAATCTTCCAGCTCTTTGCTTTTCGACACTTAAGTTTTCCTATCCGGCAAAACTCCCGGATTGTTTCCGGGTGAAGGCCCAAAAGCTCAGCCGTTTGCTCGACATTATAAACTCTTTTGGGGTGAATGGCCTTGTCGTCCACGACAATAATATAAGTTAAAAGCAGAGCTTATGTCAATGTTATTTTGCCTATTGACAACTCACTTATGGCTATTGTACAGTTATATACAGTCAGGGTATTTAGGATAGGTTATGAAAAAGAAGGTACTACTCAGGAAAATAATAAAGAACTTCGCCACCTCTTCTGAGCTTGCAAGATTTGATGAGCTTTCTAATATAAATGTCGGATCTTCTTGTCACTTTGCCTTAAGACTTATAGAGGACTACTTCGCCAAAAAGCGTGAAAACAAGACTGATTCTTCCCGTACCTTGCGGGTAAACGGGTATGGAAAGAGCTGGTATCAATAAATACTGGGGTGTGGTTTTTAGGCACGAATATTAAGCCTATAAATAAAACCACCGCACAGGTTTTTAATGACTTTTTATGAAAAATAACCTATTCTTTTCTATAGACCCTCAGCCGGTTCAATATGTACTAGCTGAGTGATCGCTTACGGGGTGTAGTTTTTTTTGCGGCAGACTAACAAAACGACGTAAAGAGTTTCATGTCTATGCCCCGTAAGCAATATTTATGAATGAAGAATTAAAAATATTAAAAAAGATATTTGAGCTTCAGTCTGAGATTTTAAATAACCAGGTAAAAATAGGCAATCTTATTTCTCAGCTAAATCTCTTTACAAGCGATGATATCCCAAATGAAAGTGTAAGCGCAAAGGCTTGTCGGAGATGCCTCATAAGCATAGCCGGAAGAGATGCTGACTATCAATCACGTATTGATAAAAATCTCTGTATTTACTGCGCGAAGGATTTTTCTTATTCGGATAACGCAATAGAAGGCATTGAAAAAGACAGGAAATGGACAAGAATTAGATGCACCAAGTGTACTATTGTTATAACTGGAGAATATAAGGACCAACAATGCCCAAGCCATAAGGCGCACTGCAATAACTGCTGTCGGTTTATAAAAGAAAAACTTAAAGGTGGTGATAATAAATGACACAAAAACAATTAGAGAAAAGATTGCGCGCCATGATGGGGGCTGATTTAGTTATGGATAGTAACTGGGATCTTGGAATAGTCGAGCATGTCTTGGGGTATAGCAAAACAACTCGCAAGGAGTTAGAAAAAGCATTAGCTGAGCAAGAAAAGGAGCGTGAAGAGAAGTCTTTTTTTCAGGAGTTAATTGCTTGGGTTAAGGGGTCTTAATATTTCCGGAAAGTTGTTAGCAGGCTTGTTGACTAGAGTGCTAACTGCCCATCTCTTCATATCATCAGGCGGGTAGGGGGAAAGGAGTTCTAAAAGATGATTTTCATTAGTGTCGGGATTCAACCAAATATCTTCATCTTCCGGTTTTAGAATGCAGGGCATTCTGTTGTGTATGTCCTCCATTAAAGAATTAGGTCTTGAAGTCAATATAACAAAGCCGGAATCGTTGTAAATTCCTGCAAATGAAAATACCTCCTCACTTTTTAGACTAAAAGCATAAGGTTGTTTGCCGTCCTCTAGTCTTTTCCATTCAAAAAACCATGTAGCAGGGATTAAGCATCTCGTTTCCCTAAACATTTTTTTAAAGGTTCTTTTCTCGGCAACTGTTTCAGACTGAGCATTTATAAGAAGTTTTCCTTCATCCCAAGGAGCTTTGATACCAAACTTGCTAATTACCCCCTTATTTGGGCTATTCCTAGTTACAATAAGTGCCTCTTGAGTAGGCCGAATGTTATATGATTCTTTCCAATGTGGCTTATTCTCAAGCTCAAAGCGAAGCAAGATGTTAATACTTGCTCCAAATCCTGAATATCCACCCATACCAAATGCGCCACACATTTTGCTATTATACATCAATGACTTATTATCCCCATTCCAAGCCACCGGAAAAACCAATTATGAACGAAGCCAAAATAAAGCGAAAGAAGTTATTAGATGAGATACGTAGAAAGAGAAGGGAAGCTATAAAACGAGCGTCTGGGGGCACTACATGACCTCAGAAATGGCAAAAATCAGGGTAAGCCTGTACCTCATCAATGCTCAAGGCTGACAAGAATACGTTAAATGGACATACCCTGATCTCTGTTGAGCATTATAAACCGACTTCTTCAATTTCTCCAGTTGCCAAGAGATAATTGATTTCATCTGGATCAAAGCCACTAACGTCAATTAACCCACTAGTAAATTTGTTTGCTGACTTAAACTGTCGGCCCATCATTGATATTGTGGGTTGCTTGTATGTATTGTTTGGATCGTCAACCGCTAATCTTGATTCTAGCTCCTCAATTTCAGAACCAGAAAAACCTGTTAGGTCAGAATTTCTCTTTCTGATTTCCCGGATTTTATCCGCGTTCATTTTTGACCGATCCACACCATATCCCGCAACTGCATTTCTAATGTAATTTTGCACTCCTGCCTGCTCAGTTGATACTTCACTTTGTATTTTTTGTGCCATACTTATCACCTCCTCTCAATAAAAACCGTCTATAAACTTAGCTTGATCACTGTTGATGTACTCAATTTCCCGATCTTTTCCCCTGTCTTCCCTGTACTTCAATATCATTGTTTCGTGAATTATTTGATATCTCTCCTCAATAGGTAACAGATTCAAAAATTGCCTTGTATTGTCATCAATTCCTAAATCAGACATATCTTCCTCCAAACAGGGTATTAGGCCGCATAGCAAGGTTTTTTAAGGACCTGACTTTAATACCTCCAAGCTTGGGTGGTTTCTTTGACTTAACGCTTGTTATTTTTATTGTCTTTGTTGGCTTTTTGCTTGCTATCTTGATCTTTCTTCTTGAAGCCCTAGCAATCCTTACCTTCCGGGGCTTTCTCGCATATGTCCCAAACCCAAAAAAGTCCTCAAGAAGGGGAAGGCCTAATAAAGCTCTCTGGTTGTTGGTAAACTCTCGCTTTTCCTCCCAGTAGGTAACAAGTTCAGGATGAGCCCTTGTGAAGGCACTCCGCTGTCCTGTGCCATAAGGTAGGGAATAATAAGTATCAAGTAGCTGTCTCATCTCAGGGGATGTTTGAAAATGCTCATCTGAATCCCTTGTATCCTGAGCACTTATGCCCTTAGCTCTTAATTCATCATAGAAGGCAGCGTTTGCGGTCCAATAAGGCTTAAGCCAAGATATATTTTCTGACTGCATTGCTGATTTAGTTTCATCTCCGGGATAAAATGTTTTAAGCAATAAAACCACCCGCTGTTGGTCCGGGGTTAGGCTGTAAAATGGATCCGCTTGACGGCCTAGTTTTCTTGCTGTTTCAAGTTCTATTTTCTTTCTTGTCTCGATAATATTTGGGTTCTGAAGTAGTAATTGAGCTTCATAAATATTATTTCTCAGCTTTGATGCGGTATCTTGAGGCTCTTCTTTGTTGTAAATTTCATCATAGAGTTTTCTTTCTTCCCCAGTTAAGCCTTTAATGTGTTTGTCCTCAATATTATAAAACTGACTAGAGTATTTACCTTCCTTTAGCGGTAACTCCATACCTCTGACAATTGACATAGCAATATTGGGAGGTGTTGCAGTTTTACCCTCAGCAAGTCTTTTTTCATATCTGCCTTTATCCTCAAAATATTTAATAGTTTCTCTTACTGGTCCGGGAGTAAATGACTTAGCAGCAAAAAGAGCGGCTTGCGGTAAAAGCGGCTCACCCTCATGGATGATCTCACGGCCAAAGTAATCACGATTTGATAATAATTCTCCACCCTTACTAATAGGAATTGATGCAAGGCTTGAAAACTGTTTTATTGCTTCTGGAAAATCGCCCTTTGCTGATGCTGTAATTGTTCCGATAATTCTTCTAGGCACAGCGGTGTATCCAAACATCCACGGGATAGAGAAGTATCGATTCTCATTTTCAGGATCAGGCATAACTAACTCAAATTCTCTGCCAGCAGGGTTGTCCTTCATAAATTTGCCGGTTAATTGATACTGCATAGCATTCATTGCAACAAGTGAAGTAACTAAGCCAAGCCCTAAGCTTCTTGAGGTTGCAAAATCAGGATTTTTAATATCAGTTGAAAATCCACGTATCACATTTACAAGAGAATTAATAACGGCTTCCCGGTATTTTGTAGCTAAAAAGAAAGTTTTTAGACCATTAGAAAGATCAGGATTGCGACCTATGTCGTCTACAATGCCATCATAGCGTCTGAGATTCGCTACAGCGAGTTTTATCGCCTCATTTTCTGATTTACCACTGCTTAAATAGCCTTGCTTAAAGTTCTCATAAAGAGAGATACGCCTTTGATACATAAATTCTCGAAACGTGGGGTTGTTTGAATAAGAGTTCCAGAGATCTCTGGTTTTTGCACCGCTTCTGTTAAGAAGATTATCAGCGACATTATCCGCAAAATTCTCGTATCCTCCTATGCCTTGATAAGGAATACCGTTGTCTGCTAGTTCCTTGATGCTTTGTGCGTGGGCCTGCTCAAATCGTCTTGAGGCTCCGGGGATAAATCCTCTCACGATATTTGCAAGAGGTTCAAGAGCCATTTTAGTGCCCTTAATGGGATGAAGCTTAAGTATTTCGCCTAAGCCTGCATTAAGATCTTTATTTGCTTGAGCAAGCGTGAAGAAATTTACTTTCCTAACTCCTCCCGCAAGGACAATATCTTGTGTGCCTGTGCTTATTTGCCCTGTTTTTTCAAGCAGCTTAGATGAGAGACTCATGGGTTGCCCTCCGAATATATTATTTAAAAAGTCTGCAAGCTCTCGAGGGGCTTTGTAGCTTTGTACAAAAGTCTCTCCATTACCGAATTTAAGACTCGCTTTAGGAAAGAAACGTGCTGTTACTGTTTGCCATGCAGCAGGAGCTTGTGACTCCGGGAGTAATTGGCCGCTTTTTGCTAATTTATCAGCTATCTTTTGGTTAGCGATTGCTCTTTCCAGTGCTTCCTGTGCAAGAGCGTTGTATTGTGCGAATGTACTATATTTAGGAGTAAGATTGTACTCCATTCCTTTTTCAAAGCTTTCTATAGTTCTTTTGTTTGCAAAGCCGGGTTTTCCTCCCAGTCCCTTAGCTTGGATAATATCGTCAATTTTTTCTGGTCTTTCCTTGAAAACTTGATAAATATGATCCTGAAGATAATTAAGATCAACTCCTGCCTCACGGGCTTTTTTAAATATCTCATCATTAAATTTTCGACTTTGCGTAATTAGGGGCATACCCTTCTCTAAATCTTTCACTGTTAAACCGAGTTTGTCAGCATGAGCTGAAGTTGGTTTTTGGGAATATTGCACAAGTTTCCATTCGAGATTTTTATCAAGGTCATTTTTAAATGTTTGAGCTACCTTATTGGCATTAATTTTTCCTATTTTTAACTCACTATCCCATGCTCTGACAGCATCTTGTATATCCTGAGTTTGATTTTTAATAGGATAGAATAAGCGATTAAATCCCTTCACAAAACCGTTACCCTGCACCTGCTGCATACCTTCGATTGCTTCCGCTTGCTCGATAGCTCTGCTATTTACTTCTGAGGGTATTTTATTTTTACTTTTCGCTAATTGATATGACTCATGTGCAAAAGGCGGGATATTCTCTTTAATAATGCGCTGATATTCTTGTAAGCCTATTTTATCAACTTGGGCTTTAGTGTAACCCCTTGCCATTAAATCGTTTCCATAATTAACTAATTCAGAAAGGCGTTTTTTTGATTCTGGATCAATATATTTTATTGCGTTTGGATTGATAACTCTAATCTCGCTCTCCGGGATGTTGCCAAACATAGACAGTTTGAAAGAAGAAATACCTTTAAAATCAATTGCGTCGTATCCTTTTTGTCTTGCGTATCGAACCACGTTCTCAAGCTCAAGGCCAGTGTTTTTCAAAAGCTTTGCTGGTAGATCTTTTTTCGTTAGAATCTTTGCTGATTTATCTAGCGTAAACTCTCTTACTGCTCCCTCACCTTTACCACCTACCATCATTGTATCCAGGTTGAATTTATCAGCGTAGTGCTTTGCGACTTCCTTACTTGTTGTAAGTGAAATTCCGCTTCCCTTAACAACTCTCTGAGGATCGTATGGGCCGCCTCCGAAGAAGAGCTTTTTGCCGCTTTTTGCTATTATTGATCCCATACCCAGAGGACTAAAACTCAAAACGTCAGCCATTGCAGCCTCTTTCATTCTTTGCTGTTCAGGTGTGGGGTTTTTGATGCTCAACGTCCTAAAAGATTCTTCACGTTTTTGAGAGTTCTGTGCAATTTGATGGAATGTTTCTTCAGTTTTTCCCTCTAAAAAGTTCGTTATTCCCGGTAGTACTGGTTTTATTGGTTGGACAGCTTGCCTAATGGATACCTGCGGAATCTTAATAAAAGGCGCAATCTGGGTCCTAAATACAGGTTGGCTTCCTATGGTTCTTCCCACGGTATTTAGGGTATTCGTTGCAATTCTTGGTGCTTGTGTGGTCCAGAAGTTTTGACGGCCTGCCATTCTTGGATCTGTATCACTAAACGGGTTGAAATTATTGAGAGTTTTTCCAGCAGTATTGAGATGTGCCTTTATTTGCTCTCCAAGGTCTAAGAGGGATTTAGCCATAATATACTCCTTTATGCTATCGGTCTACCGTGGATGTCGTATTTTTTCTCCGATGTCCCGCCATAGCCCACTGGTGCATAAAAGCCACCGTTTGCAGTAACTCGTGGTGCACCGAGAATGGGTTGTGCATTGACCTGTGGGGCTCTGTAGTCCGCTACACCTGCAAGATTAGCTTTAGCCTGCTGTACAGTCGTGGCATTGTTAAGCGCCCAACTTTCCAACATTGATTGTTGACTTCTTTGCTCTTGATCCGCTATTTGGAGCTGTTGAAGGGCTACGCTCAATATATTATTGGTAAGTGTTTGTAAATCTTGGGACTTGGATAATTCACCTCTAGCTTTAGCCTCTTTAAGTTTATTTTGTTCACCCGCAAACCATGAAGTTATACCATTAATTTTTTGATCTTTTTCACTAACTATTCGATTCATCTCCGAGTTGTAGATATTGTTTAGCTTAAATTCACGGTCTGAGACTTCCTGTTGATACCCTGAAGTTTGAGAAAGAATATCACCCCGTTGCTGACTACCAAGCTTAGTTAGGGCATAGGCATATTGATTGGCCGCACTAGAATCACCTGCGCCCCTCGCACCGAGGTAGACATTCCCGGCCATGAAGGAGTTGCGTAAGTTGCCTGCTAGGTCATTAAGAGTTTTAGCTTGTCTTGACTCAATATTTTGTCTTTCCCGGTTAAGATCATATAGCCCTTGCTCTTTTTGGGAATTAAGATTACTTACACCTTGGTTGTATTGACTTTGGACAATGTTTTCTTGCGCTGTACGCTGTTGTGGGAGGCCTTCATTAAGCATTGAATCAAGTTGAGAAAAGTACGCATTATATCCTGAGTTGATTTGATTTTCCTGCTCTCGTCTATAAGCGGCCATAGGATCCTCTTGAGACTGTGATTCACGTGCAAGCGCATTGTCATCCCAAGGAATAAGACCCCTCTGCATTTGCTCTCTGAGAGACATACCGCCTCCACCACCACTAGGTGGTTGATTGTTTGTTGGTGCTGGTTGTGTAGGAGGAGGATTTGTATTTGCGATAGCCGTATTGGTTCTGGGGATCTGAGTTACCGAGGTATTATTGGACCAGTTATATGCGGTAGCATAGGGATTAACTCCCGTTGCTGCTCCCATACTTCCGTAGTTGGGATTAAATGGAGTACTGCTTGTTATACCTAGCTTTGATGGATCAGTAAACATAATTTTGGTAGAATTAGCCTATGAGACTAAAACTTTCCTATTGGATTTTTTGGCTTTTCGTCATCCTTGCCGTGGCATATTTACTTGCCGAAGCTAATGGATGGTTACCTTACCCCTGGAATAACCTTTAGCTAAAGAAGCTGTGGAGGTACAAAAAAACACCTTTCGACCACAAGTTAATCTTTGCTAGATTATTCTCTTGTAGATCTACTTAGTGCTTTCACGCTGCGGAGGGCCGCTAGTCGGGAGTTCGTAGTTCTAACCTGATAGTATCATGGATTTGGAGCTTGTCAAGTCTGCGAGTTTTAGAGTGAGGCACGATTATTGCCGACTAACCAAAGTGGTGGATAGTCTAAAGGATTGAGGCTGTAGTAGTTCCTGACTTCGTCAACTAGCCCCGACATAGTGGACGGTTTTAGTACCTCTTGCTTCTTGAAGTAGAAACTAAAGGGTTTTTTGAAGCTAATTTGTAGTTTTCCGTCTGAAATGGAGAGGTTCAAACTAATTGACTGGACAAGTTGCCTCTTTTTTACGATATCATCCCCGTTTAGGATATCTTGTGCCTGAAGTATGACTTCTGCGAAGTTTTCCAGGCGTTCAAACTTTTCGTCAAAATGGTTTGTTACTTCCTTTATCTTGCCCTCGTAAGACTTCTTAGAATCAACGTATTCATTCTTTTTGGTTAGGTACTCATCTGCTGTTATTTCCCTTGCTGTACGAAGCTCTAGAAGGCTGTCTAAGTTATTGTTAATCTTTGCTATCTGAAGCTGATACCTACTGATAAGATCGTATTCAAATGATCGTTTCTTTTCCATATCGAGCATGAATAGATCAACCGCTATATCCCATTCTTCTTTATCAAATTCAACCTTATTGAGTTCTTCTATTATTTGGGCCTCAAGGACATCTTCTTTTATTTGCTTCTGGCTGCAAGCTCCATGCTTTTTAGCACACATATAATACGTATAATATGCATGATTATTTGTCTTTGCGTAATACTTGTGCTTTGTGTAGCCTGTGTAAACACTATCGCACTCATCACAGCGAATTAGGACTTTATAGGCATGTTGAAGATCCTTTTTACCTCTAGGACGGGATTTATTTTCTCTTATTGCCTGAACCTTGTCGTAAAGATCTTTTGTAATGATAGGCTCAAAACTACCCGTAAACAGCTCTCCACCTCGTTCTATTACTCCGTAATACACCTTATTTTTAAGAATCTTTTGTAGCTCTGATTTTGAAAATTTCTTACCTCTTTTACTAGGTATACCCAGATCTACATTTAATCTTTTTCTAATCTGTCCAAGCGAGTATTCACCTGATGCATACCATTCGAATATCTGCCTAACTATATCAGCCCATTCATCTGGTTCTATATTCTTTACATTATCCCGGCTATAATTCCTAAAGCCAAAGGGTGCTTTTTGGGGATACTGCCCAAGTCGTAACTTTGTTCTAATTCCACGTTTTACGTTTGAGCTAAGATTTCTAGAAAATTCGTCTGCCATGCCAAAATATATGTAGAGAAGCAAAACATTATCCCCCTTGCGGAATGTTTCAAAAGGGGTGCGGATCTCCTCAAGAGTGCCGTTTCTAAATGCCTTAATTACCCTTGCGCTATCATCCTCATTGCGTGAGATGCGGTCAAATTTCCAGACAAGAAGAGCGTTTGCTGATCCAGCTTCAATCATATTCATTACTTCGTTGAATACTGGCCTTCCTTCTTTTGCTGCTGACTGAGATTCCTCCCTTGTAAATACAACCTGCAGATTGTTATTCGTAGCACATTGTGAAAGTTCTTCAATCTGAGACTGAATTGAGAGGATCTGGGCGTCTTTATCTTCTCTGGATTTACGACAATATGTGATGTATTTAAGCTCCATAGATTGCTTTTGCAAAATTGAGCAGGTTTCCTGCTATCTCTTGCGCTTCGTCATTATCGATATCTCTCCCAAGCTTTAGGCTGTAATGCTTCTTAATCCGCTCTAGTATGATTTGTTCTCGTAGTTCCATAATTACAAATAAACTTAGGTAGTGTCAACAATCTTAATTACAAGTCTTAATATCTCCTTGCCATGTCCTGCTGCTCTAGCCACTGTTGGTGTTCCCATGCGGCATCGTCCCATTCTTCGTTAGGCTGAAGTGAGTTAATTGCGTATCGTATGGCGTCTAAGTGGTGGTTCCAAATATCCATAGGCTCATTGATGGTTTTACCCTCCTTGTCAGTCATCCATAGATAGTTGTTATATTCTTTGAGGGTGTTTGTACTTTGCTTGGTTACTGATATACGTTGATCCTGAACGTACTGTATGCCCTTCAGGACGCTTCCCTGTCCTTTGATTGAGGGTAGTACATTTACGCCGTAGGATATTATTTCGTCTATACTTTTGGGTTCTGAGCTGTCAGCAATAACAAGTGCTTTAGGAATGTTAAGGAAGATATCGGCTATCTGTTTATTGCTGAGTCCTTTTTGGTGAGCAATCTCTTCAATGATTAACCCCCCATTGTAACGATAGATTGCGTCAATAGCCGTAGGATCGTTGCTGTATCCGAAGTCTAAGCCATACCGCTCTAGCCTTGCTTCGTGCGGGACCTCATCAATAATTCCCCATCCGGTGTATATCCTTCCTTCTGCTTCTCCAAGCTCTCCAAGCCCATATACCTTAAACCAATTCTTATTATTTCTTCTTGCCTCGATAGTATTGATGATCGATTGAGGTAGGGCTTCGTTGTCCAGGTAGGTT
>Ga0196981_1000385_pt1 | contig 15954 bp, 16 predicted proteins | sample S3_2013CmetaG_FD_155462 | JGI IMG/M metagenome (GOLD analysis project Ga0196981, IMG submission 155462) | Soil microbial communities from Anza Borrego desert, Southern California, United States - S3_20-13C | ecosystem: Environmental > Terrestrial > Soil > Desert | place: USA: California... | reverse complement strand
TGGATTATTAATCGTACTTGCGTACTCATTAAATTTTTTAGTTTTTACATTCTCTTGAAATTTAGAAAGGATTAAACGAAGATGTTCCACGTCCTCATTTACCATACGTATAGCCTCTTCAACATCATTCTCTTCCACATATTTTTTAAAAATTTTTAGTAACCAGTTAGTGTATTCATTTTTGGGAGAAGGATCTGCTTGTAAAAATACATCAAATGTAGTGTTTGATATATAAATTTTCTTTTTTCCTTTTTCCGATACAATCTTGGCTAACTCTTCACCGTCCTGACCTTTAATGTATTGAGTGTTTTCTTCTTTCGATGATTTCTTTTTTCCTTTAGTCATTTGTTCATCACCAGGAACATAGTAACCATATTGATTTTTAATCCACTCTATTCTATTTTCTATAAGTAAAAGTTGTAGTTGACTTTCTGATATTAAGATCTTCCTCATACAGTTTTTTGCTTTATTATAAATATCTAAAACTATTATAAAATTTAATGTAATAAAAAAGGGAAACATTTCTGTTTCCCTTTAGATATTAGAGTTAAGATTTATTATCTTAATTCGTTAACGTTGAAAGTTGGAATACCGTCAACACGAACGTGTCCGTAGAAACGGTTGTTAACCATCTTCTTAGCGTAACGAGTCATGATACCCTTAACAGGAGCCATTGTGAATGGATTCAACATCACTGGAGTTAGCTGTAGAGGTACGTATGGGCTATAGATATAACCTGTATCTAACAGCGACTTACCTTTATGACCGATGATGATTGAGTGTGCTGGTGAGTAAGGATCACGATACACAGTGTAACGTCCAGAAAGTGAACCAATCTTTTCGATACCCATGTTATACTGATCTTGCTCTGGAGCAGCGTTAGATACGTGGAAGTATTCTAAATCATCGAAGATCGCAGACACTTCAGATGATACAACGATGAAGTTAGCACCACCACGAAGAGTTGATTTATGAATCTGAGCCGATACTTGATTAATCTTAGTTAATAAAGTTTGGTTCCAGTCCTTCTGTGTGTAAGGATTAGCAGTACCAGATAGTTTTCTCCATCCGTTGTAATCCCAACGTACTTGCCAAGCAGCACCTTTACGTAGATCACGTAAGATTTCACGGTCAATCTCAGCAGCGATCTGTTCTGATAACATTGCTGTTAATTCAGCCTCAGCATCGATGTTGTGGAATGCGCTAACGTCTTGAGCAAGTTCTGGCGACCAGGTTGCACGTAATTTACGCTCTTCAACTGATACAACAACTTCTTCTAACTTGAAAGATACTTCACCAAGTTCAGTTTCCATTTCAAGAGTAGCATAGCTGCTGTAAGTGATTAAGAATGTACCGCTATTCGCTGTGAAAGCAGATACACCGATGTAACCATCGTAAGTTGAAGAAGTAGCAGGATGAGAAAGGTCAACTTCTAAATAGATAGTACCTTCTGCATCACATACATTAGACTTTTCAACGATACCTTTACCGTATTTCTGTGTTACTACACGGAATGGTAATTCTGCAAGGTTAGCAGCAACAGTTGAACCATCACCGTTCACGATAGCAGCACCAGTGTTGTTAACGACTTTAAGAGATGCTAAGAAAGACTCAGTATCCATTTCATTACCGTCAGCACCGATTAGCTTACCAGAACCTGTGTTATCGAAACCAGTTACTTCTAAAATTACGTGGCGAACTGTACCGTCTGTAGCGGCAACAGGTTGACCAGCAGAGAAAGAACCGTCAGTACCTAATGTTACTGGAGTACCAGTTAAAGTAACGATTGTGATCTTACCTTTTGAATGATCGAATAGACCATCATTGTAGTATAGATCGTATACACTCTTCTTTTGGAAAGTTGTAAGTGTACATGCTGTAGAAACAACACAGTCAGGTAACTGATTTCCAGTTCCAGTGTGTTCTGTTCCATTGTTTATACGCTCAGATACTTGCGGTACGAAGTAGAACAATTTACCGATTGGCATGTTCATAGCTTGAACCGATACGATATCGTTCGCTAATAACTTAGAGAATACACGTCTAACGATTGGAAATACTACAGTTTCGAATGAACCTGAAGAACTTGTGTTAGTAGTTTCAGTGATTAACGCAGAAGCAGTGTTCTCGTATAACTGAGCGATGTTTTCTCTTACGTGGCCTTTTAGACCTTCAAGGAATCCTAAAGAGTCCCATTTTGAGATAGTTTTCTCACGGATTTTTCTCATGTGTTCTAATCCGATGTTTCCAACTTCTCCTGATTTTAATAAGTGTCCCATTGTATTACTTATTTTATTTGTTTATTTGTTATTTTTATTATTCTTAAAACCTATTTTAAAACCTGTTTTCTAACTTGTTAATTAGATTTTTGATTTTTTCGGTAGAAGGATCAACATAAGCGGTTGACTCATTTAAGTTCACAGACCCTTTGCTGATTGACTTGTTAACTTTTTCAGTTACAGATTCAGTAAGAGTTGTTCTGTTTTCTAATTCACCTACAATTTGCTTGTGAAGTGCCTTAGATTCTTTAAGAGTCGATACTTCGTCAAATCTTTTAAGAATTGACATCTTCTCCTTCTTGGTCGTAGAGTGCTCCATGAAAATGCGAGTAGCGTGTGCAAGATTTGCGTTGAACACAGCAACTTCTTGAAGTTTATCTCTAAAGACTTTTAATGCCTCTTTATACTCTTCGTTCTTTTTCTTTAACTCAGAAGTTTCTTTTACTAAAGTGTTATGTTTAGTAAGTAAAGCATCGTATTCAGCCTTTTTAGATTCCTCAACCTTTTCAGTGTATCTCGGACCTTTTGAAAACCTTTCGGTGTTCGGCTTTAAGCTGGTGTTATTTTTATTCGGAAAGCCGTGGCCTTGATTCTCATCAATTTCCACATCATCACCGAACTCGATTTCGTAAACGATCTCATCTTCATCACCTGGTACTTCAGTTTCTTCGATTGCATTTTCAGCAGTTTCAGACTCACCCATAGTTACTTTATATTCGTTTCCAGATTCTGGATCCTTAATAACTACAGAGTTTCCTACCACTTCGATTTCATCTTCATCACCAAGTCTTTTAAAGACTTTAATTACTTCCTCATCAGATGCACCAGTTAGATCAAGCTCTTCAAATTCACCATCCATAGGTTCATCCATTGCTGGAACGTCTAAAGTTGGTTCTTCGATTTCACCAGGAACTTCTGCCGTAGGCTCAAGATTAAGATCTTCTTCGCCAGCAGGAGTTTCTAACTCATCACCTTCTGATTCTTCACCATCTAATGAAAGTTCGTCAGTTACTTCTTCTTCCTCTGGGGTTTCAGGAGTTTCTTCCGCTGTTTCACCTTCTGGTGTTTCTTCTGTTTCAGGAGTTTCTTCAGTTTCTGTTTCTTCACCTTCTGGTGTTTCCTCAGTTTCTGTTTCAGCACCCTCAACATCAGTTGTTGCATCTACATCAGTATCTTCAATCTCTTCTTCATCTTCAAGAGATTCTTTCATGTAGTTTTTAATTTCTTGCTTCATGGTAGCCGCAAGTATTTCTTTCGTGTTTGCCTTAAGAGCATCTTCTATTTGCTTTACATCCAGAAGAGCCTCTTCAATTATTGATTTCTTTTTTTCAGACATCTCACTTTTTTTAGATAAGTATTGTTATCTTTTCAAATAAATATGTGCTTATAAAGCAAAAATTCACTTGTGCTTATAAATAAATATGTAGCACTTTATGAAAAGACTTATTTAGTATAGAATTGATATTATTTATTGAAAAATTTTTCGTCCGAATCACGCACTTGCGAAGTCCAATTAGACAGTAATTCTGCTTGCCTTGCTTGTAATGCGTTTATCTCAGCACCGATTTTATTAAGCTCCTCAACCTCTTGTGTTGTTAGATAGAATACCCCCTTATAAGGAATAGTCTTAGAAGTGTCAACTGGTTCTAATAAACCATTAACCTTAATATAAGGTGCTCTTCCGTGTGCCTTATTAACGTGATACTTAGCAGACCAGTTATCACCCAATTCACTACTGTTAACAACAGCAGTCTTAGATGCGTTTGCCACATTACGGAATAGGTCGACTTCGATTAAGTTTTTAAACTGCTCTTCGGTAATTTTAATCTTCCTCATCATTCAAGAACTTATCAAGATCCTCAATGATTAGAGGTTTATTGTTTTGCTTAGATTCTACGAATGGTGCTGCCTCTTCCTTATTGTTAAAGATCCAAGAACCAGGGGTAGATGGGGATGTTACAATATCCCAGCATATCAATTCAAAATCATCCTGAACTACGTTTTTACCACCCTCTTTTTTTAAGGATCCAACCCCTCTCGATGATACACCAATCATTAATCCTTTACGTAGATAGTTTGCAACCATATCACCCTTACATGAGATGATACCGCTACTTACAAATCCAGGCGACATGATAATTTCAAGTTTACCCATTAGGGTATTACCTTCCCACCATGTTTCTACAATGTTATGGGATATGCGATCACCAGCGATAATAGATGATTCTGGGTGATCTAACTCACCTAATGCTCTCTTCTGTTGAATTGCTAATTGATAGTTTTTATTTTCTCTTTCCAGAATAGGTTTAGGATATACACGACCATTTCTATTTTCTACACCGTGTTTCTGTAACACCGCTATTACGTATAGAGGTTCTTCAATTAGAGGAATACCCTTCGCTAATTTGTTTACCTCATTTACAAAGTTCTTATTGTCGTTTGGTGAGATATAACCAGCATCATATTCGATTAGAATACCTTTACCAGTTTGACCAGGCTTGATTACTTGCATTAGATTATAGTTTTATCTAATAAATATCTAATGCTGTTTAAAAAAATTATTTAGATCATTTGGATCGGAACAATATTTGATCTATATTTGTCTAACTTTAAACAATAAACAATAACAACTATGAAAAAAACAACCAAACAGATCGCAGCTAAAAAAGCTACAACTAATGGCAAAAAAGCAATCAAAGCAAAAAGCAAAACCAAAGGAACTGCAATTAAAAGAACAACGCCCATTGCAGCAGCCAGACCAGGCGGAAACGTTTCTAAAGGAACTGGAAGAAATACCAGAAGTACGGGAACGCTTACGAAAAAAACCGCAGCTAAGAAAACAAGTTCAATTGCTGCTAAGAAAAATGGCGGATTGGTAATGGCTAAAAGGGATCGTAAGGGTCCCACTGCTAAACAGAAAGCATACTGGAGAAGTATGAGGGGAATTGTAAGCAACAGATCAAATGATAAGCGCAAGGTTGGAAAACCAGTAATAGCCTAAAAAAACAAAAAGAGCCGAAAGGCTCTTTTTTATTTCTTGCATTTGAAGAACGTAAAATATTCATTCTCTTTAAAACTACTTGTTATTACTAAATCCGATATATCAATTAAGATCGGTTGTAACTCCTTAGAGTTGACTGGTAATTCCTGCCTTTGAAATAATGTGATCTCACAACTCATAAAACTTCGTTTATTGAAGTTTACCCCTGAAGAACGCATATCTAAATTTACAATTGTCCTATCTTTGTAAAACCGATTAGGGTCTAAAGTATCCCAAACCCTTTGTTTTACCTTTTTGCGAAGATTACGGATCACTCTATCGTAATTTATAATTTCTGAATCTATTTTAGGTTGTCCCCAGGCAGAAATATTTACATAAACAGTCTTAGCCTGTTTATTATCTACAGTACCAGAAGTAACGCTGTAGTTTTCATCAATAGTTAGCTCTATTTCTTTACCTTTTTTCATAGTATATAATACTACACAAAAGAGTAAAAGTCAACTTATTTCAATAGATCTTTCTTTAAATCAACCAGTTTTCCAAAGTCCTTTACAAACGACTCAGAAACGTACTGCATACGTAGTACTTTATCTTTTACACGCAACAATTTATCTTTCACATCCAGATCTTCTGTAACATCTAATTTGGCGTTTACAGCATCAAGACATTCGATAACTATAGTTGAGTGTGCTGACTTTTGTAGTTCAACATCATTAGACATAATAGCCTTAATAGCCTTCTTTTCCGATTCAGTCAAATCAGCATATTTGTTGTTGAATTTACTTACTGCCAGGTTAGCAATAACGCTTGGTGGTAAATTAGTAATAGCCGATTCAGTCAATTGCTGCTCTACGGCTTTTTCAGTCATAATGTGCTTTTTAATAAATTCAAATGACTCATGAAATTTATCAATATTCTTTGCAGTCTTTTTAGTTGTAACCAGGAAATTGATGTGTTCATAAAGTTCTGGTGAGGCAACTTCTTTTGTCTTAGGTAATAAAGCGGCTAATTTCTCATTTTCCGCTACAATAGTCTTGGCATCAAATTTAGTAAGCAAGGCCAAATTTTCTTTGATGTATTCACCAGCACTATATTCGCTATTAATTGTTTTTTCTTCCAGGTTTGAGTAAACCAAGAACTGAGTCTTAAGGATCTCACTTTCTTTAATTGCATTCACAAAAGATTTAATAACCTTTTTAGAATCCTTTGATTTAACCACCGATTCTGTTACAATCTGAGTGAATTTGTCTTTGATATGTCCGAAGTTTGTCATGATTTTAATTTTCTTATAAATATCCTTATTCCTTAATAAGTTTATTGATATCCCTAACCATGCTATCGATATCCTCATTGATGATCAGGTTATTTTTATAGACCTTAGATCTACTTTCCTTCAACTCATCTTTCGGTACAATAGATTCGATCAGTTTTTTAGTGTAAATCTCACGATTACGCTCTATGCGCTGATGTAATTTTTCCTTCTGCTCTGTTAATAGCTTATCGGTTTTTCCTAAGATACTTTCACCTTTAGGTTCTTCATTACCACCCTCGGCACCAGTTTCAGTAGGTTCTATATCAGCAAATGGTTCAGTAGTTTCATCCCCCTCACCCTCTGCTCCTTCTTCACCTTCAGTTTCTTCACCATCTCCAGTATCTATATCACCTAAATCACCAAAGGCTCCTCCTCCGCCACCGAAGGATCCCCCACCACTGAAATCACCTCCAGCATCTCCACTGTCAGCGTTCTCTTCACCACCATCACCAGTATCAACTGGTTTAGTACCGAATTCACCATATAACTTATCAACCTTTTCGAAGAAACCAGTTTGTTTAATAACTTTCGAAGTATTTTCCAATTCAGCCGCCGCAGCTTTCTCAATACGCTGTTGCTCAATATCCAGACGAATATCATCTTCTGACATATTCAGGATTTCTTTCTTAGCTTTTGTCATAGACATAGCAGCAAAGCCGTTACCCGCATCAGAAACAGCATCCTTATAAAGCTGTAGTTTTTGTTGTAAATGTTCAACCTTAAGCATCTCTGCCTGAGTAGACGGGTTATTTAATTTTAGGGTGAAATTGTCTAATTCATCCTCCAAGCCCAATATGAAAAGGTGGATGATTGCAATCTTGTTTAACTCTTGCAGCATTGATTGCTGAATACGATTGATTGTACGAGCAAAACGAATATCTTGTAACGCCAGGTTTTTCCCATCTCCCGCCGATTCATCAAAACCTAAAAATGGTTTAGGAATACGCAGAGCGGTGAATAATTTCTTTTGTAGATATTCAATATCGGCAATCTCAGATAGATTACTCGCACCAGGTAAGGTTTCAATAGGAGATGGTGCCCCTGGATCACGAACTGGGATAAAGAAATCCTGGTCCTGAGCCATCTGATTATAACGCACATCCACCTGACCAGTCTTAGGGTCAATAACGGGGGTACGCTTAAATCTATTCGCAATTTGATCTACATAAGCTGGAACATCATTATCATCGATGTTACCCACGAAGATTTTGAAAATCCTTCTTTCTGGTGCTCTGGTAATACGATAGATTAACATAGCATCTTCCGATAGTAATAACTGTTTCCAGATTCTTCTGGCCTTTTCTAACATAGAAGTACCGTATGGTAAACGTCTATCATCACCTAATAGGCGAAAATGGGCTATTTGCCACGAATGAAACTCTATATCTTTCCCACGCCAAATAAATTTAAGTCCATCTTTACGACCAGGAGAATTTACAGATTGATTACGTGCCAAAATGGATGCGTGTAGATCCATTTCATGTCGTTCAATTTCTATGTTTGGTAATTGACGAGCACCAATAATTCCATGTTCATCATCAATGTTTAAGAATAAAAAATCATCACCGTACTTACATGTGTTTCTGGTCCACATCGGTAGATTCGTATGAATATCTAATCTGTTATAGAATAGATCTTCCAGGATTCGCTTAACTCGTTTTGAATCCGAGTACACGGACAGGATTTTACCATATGAATCGGTAGTTGTGGCCTCCTCCATCATGATATCCAACGCTGCGGATATCTCTGGGTAAAACTCCATATTTTCAAAATCCGCATAAGCGGCAATACGAGTTGTTTCGTAAAACATGGTGTTTTGATACATCTCACCATCCACACGCTGCCAAAGATTCTTTAGATACAACCCTTGTTGGGATTGCAACTTTACTTTATTAAATTCTTCTTGTGATGTTGTCTTAAGTAATTCCTTATTGTCTATAGAATATCGGTTTGATTTCTCGATTTTTTCAGGACCGAAAATTCTACCTAATCGTTGGAATATTGTCAAATTCTCTTGAGCCATTAGCTGTAATTGTTTATAACTATTATAGTGAGAGTATTAAAAAAGTAAATTACTGTACGTAATCACATTCCACATAAGCAAGGTGTTGTGTTCCATTAGGTCCCACACTGCTTTTGTATACGTATTGAACGTTAGCATCAACCCCCTGGGATCCAGGTGAGGCATTACAAATCACTTCAACAGGAACATCCTTGATGGTCTTATTGATTTCAATGATCGGTGTCCAGGTATAGCGTAAGCCTCCTGCACCTTTTCTGATAAATTTGTCTGCTTTTCTACTCATTTCACTGCTTTATTTCTCTATAAATATCTAAAACAGTGAAAAGAATGATCTTTGATTATTTTAACCTCTGAAGTTGTTATCGAATAATAAATCTCATGGAAATAGATTCATCCAAGGTTAGTCAGTCTATCTTATCTTGCATACCAATAAACATTACTTCATCCCCCCGAATAGCCACATGTGTTCGCTGTTCGGTAAATTTCTATTCTGAATGAATGGTTTTGGTGGTGGTTTAGGTCCATCACTTACTTTGGATACGGATCCGTTAGATCCAATCATCCAACTGTTCAGCATAGCCTTAGTTGTGCTATTCATCTTCTCCAGATTTTTAAAGGAGGTTTGAAGGACCCACATAGTCATAGCCATCGCCATTAAACAATCGTCATGATAACCATCCATGTGATCGGGTCTACCGTTCTTATAAACGAATGTTTTCATCTCAGAAGTAATCCTCGTAGATTTCACCTTCGCCTCTTTCTGACGAACGACACGTTCTAATTCGGCAATCATATTAAGACGATTAGCCCCCACGTTGAACCCTGGCATTTTATTATCGTGCTTTTTGAACTTACCAAGATCTTTACGAGTTGCCAATACTTTACTGCGTGGATCATCGTAATGAAGATACTTGTATTCCATCTCAAGAAGTTTCAATACGGTTGTTACCCCCATACCACCAGTAATATCGACTACTGTGTAGGCCATGTATTTGTTGCCGTATTCATAAACTATTTGGGCTAAAACATCAGGGGGAATTTTCCCGCAATATTCAGCCACCTGTTCATTTGTTGTGAAATCATAAATAAAGAATGTTGAAGAGTCCTCTCCATCACCTCTGGAAACGTCCACACCCATAATATACTGGTGTCCTGGTTCTGGATCATTCCAGATCCAAATGTTATTATCAAAACCTTCGGTTCTAATCGGAGTAGTTAGATCGTATTTTTCAATTTCACCGATATACTCTTCATCTATTACGTTACCCCCTGATCCAATAAACGACACATCCAATTCCTGGGCAATCATACGAGCATTGTTGTTCATTGAACGACACATCTCTTCATACCAGAAAGAAGTTGGTTTATATCCCTGAGCTAACATGCGCTCGTAAGATTCCAGGGTGAATTCCTTTTCGTAAATGATTTCTTCCCCCTTAATCCACCTCAGATCCTTATTATAACGAAGATCTTGGTACCAACGCATTTCAACAACATTGAAGTTGTTTCTTTTAGTTTTAGCACCATCATATGTTTTATAATACAGTGCATCCATACCATTAGGTGTTGATATTAGTGATGCACGACCACCAGTACCGAGTGCGGTTAATGAGGCACCGAATACTTCTTCGCCGTTTTCAATGTATGCTGCCTCGTCCATGATTAACCATGTAGGGGTATAACCACGCAACGCATCTTTAGATGTGGCAACCGCTTTTACCTGACTACCATTAACTAATACGAGATGCTGTTTTGACTCTGTGGCGTAAATACTTTTTTCTGGATCGTCCACGTATTCTTGACCCCACACCCATCTTGGAATTTGATCGAGGAAGTCTTTAATCTTCGCCAAGAATTCCATAGCCATATCTCGCTTGTTGGCGATGATCAGAACTTTTTCTGGATTGTTCTCATCCGCAAAAGTTAGTTTAACAGCTTGATAAGCTGCGGTAGTTGTTGATACCCCAGCCTGGCGTGGTTTAGTAACAATATTGAACCTATGTTTTTCATAAGCCCATACAATTTCTTTTTGTTTCGGGAATAGCTTAAACGGAACATAGCCCTTTTGGGTCATGTCGAAGGTTTCCAGGAAAGACTCAATCGCATACGTTGGGTCCTGTAAACACTTAGCATAAATTTTAAGCTGCTCCGCTCTCGAAAGCACATTCTTCATACTAATAAATATGCTTTCCTCGTAAAAGAATGATTTTAGGGGGGTTTAGTATTCTAACTGATCTTCTAAACGCTCCATCACCGCCTGATTATATTCTTTGGTAAATGAATTCATACTTGGTTGCCAGTAATCGAAGTCTTTACTGAACTCTTCATCGTTGTTGTAGCGTTTTTCTGTTAGCATGTACCAGAATCCCTCGGTGATATCGTTACCACAACATTCTAAATAATCTAATACGGTAGTTTCTAAAATATCCGTGATATCGTATACTTGCGTTGAAATAAAGACTTTATATGGTTTACCCTGCTTATCGTATTGAGTACGTTGATATGAACCATGTTCTATGGGTTTTCCTAAAAAATCTTCAATAGGACCCATAATCGCATCATAGTAATCTGCACTTGCAACATTGTTATAAGTATCGGTGTAAATGCTATCCAAAACAGTTTTAAATTGTTCTAAATCATCACAATCTTTAATTAGATAACCAAGCTCTCTATCACTTATTTTGGACATATTCTTTACGTTAACGACCATAGTTCCGTCAGGAAAATGTTCTTCATAATCATCCATACAAGTAACATCTATTGTTTGACCTTTAAGTTTTTTGATAAGTTCTTTCTTTACGAACTTCACGGTCTTTTCTGTTAATTCATCCCAGCACTGGTTGAACCAATCATGTACTACATCGTAATACGGTTCCCAATAATCTTCGCTTAAAACATTCTCCGCTATTTCTCTCCCACTACCCTTCGCCCATAAAGAGGCAAGATCCTCGTTATCGGCAGTGTATAGATATCGATCACCCTTTTTAGTTAGACTTCCAATTCTATCAAACACATCTGTTTCAACGTTCACACCCAATGATCGTAAAAACGTGAATATTTTCTTCTCCTTGATCATTACCATATCCTCCAGATCAAACCATTCATATAGTTCACTCATTGGCTTATTCTTAAACTCTTCCGAATATTTAATCACGTATTTACAGAAATTATCAAATACAACTTCACCATCAAGGCCGAAGTTTTCTGATAAATCTTGTATATATTCTCTTGTGGATTCTTCAATACCATTTTCAAGGTGGGTATAACCACCTTGCTTGTTCCAATACTTTTCAAAAAAGTCGAATGCTCTATCTTCGTTCTCTATTATGAGGCGTTTATATTGCTCTGGATTAATTTTAATTCGTGCCATACCAATAAATATTTGCTGAAAATAAAAACCCCCAAGGATAAGTCCCCAGGGGTTAAAAATTAGTGGTTAATTTTTATTTGAATAGATCTGTGATGTCTATATCGTCGATATTAGTGTCTGGATCATCTGGATTCATAGCTGCATCATAATCATCTTCTTTCATTTCTCTCTTAATCTTATTAGCAAGATCTACAAGAGCTTGTTTTCCTTTTTTGGTCCCAGCTAAAAGTTCTTTCATAAAAGAATTAAATTCAGCGGTTGGCATTTGAACAATTTCGTGATACAAATGATAACGAACATCATGTTCATTAGCATCAATAGCATCAACAAAACGCTCCCATAAACCAGGTCCTAAACGCCAATCCCAAACTTCGCCTCTGTTAAAGTCAGCTTTTGACATAACATGTTTTGCTAATTTAGGGTCTTTAGGTAATCCATGGTTTGATACAACTTCCATTACACCTTTAACAAGTTCGTGTAGAAGAACTGGAAAGATGAATGCTTTAGCAATTACTTTAGGTTTTTCGCCACTCATATCAATACGAACAGCCCCACCTTCCTGGGATCCTCCACGTCCCCCACCAGCGGCCATATCAGGGTGCAACCATAATAAAAAGTCGTTGGTAGACATTACTTTTCCGTAAAGATTCATTAGGCGAGGGTTTAGTGCTGAAAGTTGATCATCTATCATATGGAATAAGAAATGACCTTTCTTAGCCGCCCCGTTAATGATAGCATTAAGAAAACGTCTTTTTTTAACTTCCGCATCCGCAGCCTCAATCTCCTCATGAGATTCAAACTCCATTTCATCATCACCTTCTTCATCTTGAACGCCTTCCATTGCAACGTTCTTAGTGATTTCTACATCAAATTCGATTTCATCAGTTAACCCAAACTCTTCTTTTATTACTTCAACAGCAAGTTCTTCTAAACGCCTGATGTGTGGTTTTTCCAATTGCATGATTTCCATTACTTGTGGCATCATCTCCATCATCATTTGCATCGGATTGATATTATCATCTCCGTGATAACGCTTTACTCGGTTTACTACATCTTCATAACGTTTAGATGCTACCTTTTCTTCGTAATGAGCATCCTCATCAGAATGTGGGTAAGCTGGGTTATTTCCGAGAGGGTGTTTGCGTGTACGCAACGCTCTCTCAATATCTGGGTGAATACGTGGATGTCCGTCCTGGTGTTTGAACGCCTCCAATAGAACTCGCATACGCTTTTGTTCGTTAATCAGTTCCTGTGCTTTTTTAATATCCATTGTCTTAGAATTTAATAATAAATATCATCGTTATTGGTAACTTAGGATTTCTTTTGGTTACGTATAACGTACTCGATTAGATCCTTCTTTTTAATACGTGGATTCTCCTTTTGCTTGATATAATCAATGATTTCTGATTCAGTGATCTCATTTACTTTATCCGTTACCACCACCGTATCTTCTGGTTTTACTTTGCTCTTAATCGCATCGACTTGATCTGGTGCGACCTTATATACGGTTTCTTCGAGTTCACAATTTTCATTATAAACCTCTAATAGTTCCTCATCAGAAAGGCGTTTAAGGTTAATGTGATCCACTTTTCCTTTTAACTTACCTATCATTTCTCTTCTCTTCTTAGAGTCGAATAAAAAATTATTCTTTGCCATCTTCTAATTTCTTTTTAAGTCTTGTTATTTCCTTAGCTTGCTTTTCGATAATAGCATCTTTTTCTTCAAGCTCTTGGCGCACCATACTCTTGATTTTAGAAATCATAGATTTTGCATCCTTTAAATCATCCCGCACCTTATCTTTATCAACGCTACTAACTTTTGTATGGTAGTGTGCGGTATGCTTTATATCATCAAGTGCTGCAAAAATCTTATGGTTTTCGTTTATGAAAAACTGTTCTTTTAGGACCTCTTGCGTAGCTTTGATGATTTGTTCATCAGTAATTTTATTTTTCATTTTTCAACGACTTTTCAAAAGCTATAACATCATCTCTTTCGTATAGCTTATCCATAACCGATTGTTTTTCTTCCCCAAACTTAAATGCAATTCTGCGTTCAGGATACTCTGTATATTCGGTTATATCTTCCCAGGCTAAGGCGATGATCCCATCAATAGCATCATACATAGAAAATTCTGTGCTTTCTTGAACGAGATTTAATTTAAGTTCGCTTGTAAGTGAACCAACATTACGGATGTATTTTTTATCTGGCGGATCTGGGACACCAGAGGCTGGGTAATTATCCCAACCTTCACCATCAACATCTTCTATAGAATCCGAAAAGAGGAATTCGTACATGAATTCCCCTTTCCAGTTTTTTCCTATTTTATTTACGTATATCAAAAACATTAAATACTTATTAGATCTATCACCTCATGAGGTAGTTCTTGAATACTTAATTTTTGCTGAGTATCTAAGTCCATTACCTTATTCTTAGAGGCATCAGTTTTAAACATGTTTACCACATACTTATCTTCTCCGTTTAAAGCAATTACAAATAATTTCTTTTCTGGATATTCTTTAGTAAATGATAGGCTGTATCCTCCATTATCTGACTCATCTGAATTTCTCATTTCGAAACCAGGACCGAATCTTTCATGAACGTTTTTAGGTGCTGGATCTGGAAATGGTTCTTGTCCAGGCTTAATCTCCCTTTGTGGTTTAGTAAAAGGGGCAGATCTCCTATGAGGTTTTACGTCTGGCTTTACATCTGGTTTTACAGTTGGTTTAACCGTAGGGTTCGTATCAAGTACATCCACTACTTCTGTTTTAATAGTTCCGTCTGGTTGCATCTGAGTTAAATCAAAATCAAGTTCATCTTCTTGCATAAACATCTCTAAAATACTTGATTTAGTCAAGACCCTTGATTCTTTTTTTGGTTCTTTTTCATCTTCAGATCCCTCTTCAGCGGCAACTTCTTCACCCTCAGCACCTTCTTCACCACCAAAATCTGCAAATACCGACATCGGATCATCTTCACCTTCAGCACCTTCTTCAGTACCCTCAGTTTCAGCACCCTCTTCAGCATCTTTTAGACCGCCTTTTTTAATTTTTTTAATAATTTCAAGTTTATCTTCTTTGTCAAGATCTTTAAGATGCATTGCAGAAATAACGCTATTAATAACGTATTTTTCAAGATCTAAATCTGGTTCTTCCATAGCTCTCATCATCTGACCGATTTTGCCAGTCATTTTCTGAATAGCTTTTACGGGATCATCTTCATCAGAAATTTCCTCATCACTAATTTCAGTATTATCGGCAGTTTCCATTTCACCCGCTGGCTCTTCGATATTTTCAGCATCTTCAGGTGATCCACTCTCAGATCCAAACATATCACCATCATCGATATCATCTGACACTGGTTCTTCAGTTGGTTCTGGGGCAGGAGCAGCCTCTGTATCCGCATCCTTTACTTTAAGAACAAATTTCTCTTCTTCAATAGGCTCCTCAACTTTCTTCTCTACAGTAATATCAGACTCGAACATATTGATGTTCTGAGATAGATCTAAAGATTCGTTGATAGCATCGAATTTTATATTCAGACGTTTAAGGGCATCTGCATAAGAATCGTAACGTTCTTTATTTTTGTTGGCTAATCCGCCAATGTATTTGAAGTCCTCTACCATTACTGCTGTTCCTGGAAGAACATCTGCGATCTTGATAAAATATTTATGACCTTCTCTAACGATACCGTATGTTTTTCCATCTGGACCGATCTTTACTTGCTCCACTGCTGATGCAACATTGGTGCTTTCATTGATAGCCAATTTACCCATTAAGGCAAGTACTTTATTGTGTAGATCTTTACCTTTTAGGCTTTGCGGATTTACGAATTTATTTTTCATGTGTTATCTTATTTGTTTTAAAATTATAATGGCAACCCAGTTTTAATATCCCAAGGTCCTACGCCACGATCAAATAGCGGATGTCCTAACAAAAAGATGTTAGCTGTATTAGAACAGCTTTGAACGGC
>Ga0196981_1000384_pt1 | contig 16008 bp, 15 predicted proteins | sample S3_2013CmetaG_FD_155462 | JGI IMG/M metagenome (GOLD analysis project Ga0196981, IMG submission 155462) | Soil microbial communities from Anza Borrego desert, Southern California, United States - S3_20-13C | ecosystem: Environmental > Terrestrial > Soil > Desert | place: USA: California... | reverse complement strand
ACTGTCGTGACCTGCTTGCCCGCCCCTTCAAGAAGGCCGACGAGGCGACTGAGGTAAAGCGGACCGACAGTAGTGTTCGTCACGACCGCCACCCGCTTGCCCACAATATGCCGTGTAACCAGGGAAGGATCGACCAACAGGGATTGGCCGATCGAAATGGGGTAACTGCGATCACCCAGGTCGACTTGCAAGGTGATCGGCGATGTCTGCTGCGCGCTCATAGGTTTCAAGAAGTCTGGTTCGGCTTGTCGTCCCTTGGCAAGGCTTTTTGCGCCATTTCCAATTGGGAAACGATAGTTTGTACCAGAGATTGTACGTTAGGACGGCCGGTTTCGATGACAAAGTCGGCAACTTCCAGGTACAGAGGCTCTCGCTCACGGGAGAGTTGTTCGAGGCGACCGCGAGGATCGGCCGTCTGCAGCAAAGGTCTGTTCTTGTCGTGGCTGGTACGCTGGAGGATGCTGTTGATGCTGGCGCGCAGATAAATCACGGTGCCGCGTGTTTTGAGATAGTCGCGGTTTTCCGGCTTCAGGACAGCACCGCCCCCGGTGGCCAGGACAATGTCGGACTGCGAGGTCAGGTCGCGAATGACCTCTGACTCACGCTGGCGAAAACCCGCTTCTCCCTCGATTTCAAAGATCAAGGGAATCGAGGCGCCTGTGCGCGCCTCGATTTCATGGTCCGAATCGATGAACCGTTTATTGAGCTTCTTGGCCAGGGCGCGGCCGACTGTCGTCTTGCCGGCGCCCATGAGGCCTACGAGAAAGATGCTTCCTTGCATACAGCGTTCAAAGTTTGAGCGGAAGCTGCCGCCCGCTATGACTCGGATGGGAATGTACCCAGACTTACCGGTGTCAGCGTCTCCTTCCCAAGCGGCGTTTTAGTACTGATATATATCGCACCGGATTTTGTTGCGACTCCGCCGGCCTTGCAACCACCAGGCGTTATCGTCAAGTCATGCACTGTCCCTCTGTTCGCAGCATTCAGTAGCAGTCCCGAATTTGCAATAGTAGAGGGAGTAGCGAGTAGACTTGCATTTGTACCATTAACCCCCGAAACAACGGTGCCTTCAGGCAAGGGATTGCCGTTGATATCGACAATTTCTACCCGAATGGTCTGGGGGTCGCATGACGACGCGAAGTTAAGCACAATCGGGCCAGGAATTCGCGTTGTATTTCCAAAGTCGCCTGTCACTCGGTGAACGACTGCATCTGAGCCGCTGACGAAAAAGTTTTGGCTGGTAGAGAGATTAGCACCTCCGTTCGTTGCCGTTGCGACGATAGTTCCAACACCGTTGGCATTGCGAGGGTTTTGACTGCGCCAAGTGACAGTACAGCCACCTTGGGTCGTGATGCATTTCGCGCCGCCGTTACCGACGATGGCCCCTGTGTCGGTGGTGAAAACAACTTGCGTACCGTCGGCAACCGCACCGCCGAAAGCATCGGCGAGCAATGCGGTCACCGTGATTTGGGTGTTATCGAACTGCCATCCCTCCACGTAATACTTTTGGAGCGACAAGGAGAACGCGGCTTGGGTCGGCTGCCCCGTGGTAACCGTGACGGTGTCTGAAATCGCACTAATCGACGTGCCCTGAACAGTGGCGATCACACGCACAGTCGTCGGCAGGGTTCCCGAATTGACAGCGACACTGACCGTCCCGTTCGCATCGGTCTTCCCGGAGCTGGATACCAACGTGACCGGATTGGTACTCTGCGTTGAAAAATTCACCGTGACGTTAGGGACGCCACTATTGTTGCTATCAACGACGCCAAAACTGAGCAACGCGACTTCCGTCCGCCCGCTACCGCCTGCGCCTTTGATGACAATGGACTTGTCGGTAGGAACAGCCGCGACAAAGTTAATGGCTGTGGGCGTTGCCGTCGGCGCTGCACCGATCGAGAAGGCTGCGCTAGCAACAATCTCTGTTGTTCCGTTTGGCTTTGCCTTTGCAGCAACCTGGGTTGCACCGCTTCCAGCTCCGGCAGACTTAACGCTTACTTGGGCAATGCCGTTGGCGTCCGTTAATGCCGTTCCGGATACGGGCGAGAGAACTGCCAGGCCACCCTCTACTTCAAAAGTGACCAACACGTCTTTCAGGGGGGTGCCGTTGTTTGTAACTGTTGCCTTCACTACCAGCGAGTTGGAACCGGTAACCGCGTTGCTTGCATTTCCATCCGAATCAAAAAGGGCAATTTTGATTGCGCCGACCGCTGAATTGGTGCCGGTTGTCCCACCAGTGCCGCTGCCAACCCCGCCCGTCGTTCCGGGCGAGCCCCCTCCTCCGCCGCAGGCAGCAAATAACGCAGTAATTAGCAATAGAGCGCCAGCATTTACGAGTTTGGCGGCGTAATGACGTAATGATGTAAACATTGTCTTCCCTGATTTTCAGTTTCTTATCTTGTTACAACCCGGTCTGCCACAATTTTTGGCGTAATGAAGATCAAAAGCTCCGTTTTGTCATTGGTGCGCCCCTGGGTCTTGAACAGGTGACCGACGACGGGAATGTCGCCAAACACTGGCACCTTAGATACCTGCTCACGCTCGACTTGCTGGAAAATACCACCGAGAACGACCGTCCCGCCGTTTTCCACCAGCACCTGCGTCTTCACGTGCTTGGTGTCAATTGCAAAGCCTGAACGCGTTTCAACACCGACGCTATCCTTGTTGACGTCGACGTCAAGGATGACATTGCCGTCCGGAGTAATTTGAGGCGTGACCTCGAGTTTGAGATTTGCCTTTCGGAACATGATCGACGTTGCGCCGCTGGATGTTGCCACTTGATACGGTAGCTCTGTCCCCTGTTCGATCACAGCCTTCAACTGATCTGCCGTTACGACTCGCGGACTGGAAATGATCTTTCCTTTCCCGTCGGCTTCCAGTGCAGAAAGCTCCAGGTTCAGGAAGCGGTTTGCCGCAGCCGAAAACAGGCTCACGGCCAGTGTTCCGGGCGCGATACCATTGATGCCCGCCGCCGGGAGGTTGATGAACTGGCTGTTGTTGTATCCACTGTCTTCTTCCTCGACCTGCCCCGTCTGCTCGCCGACACCGGTCATGTTGCCAGTGACCGCGACCCTCGCATTGCTTCTCCGGGAAATCTGCCATCCGGTGTCACCACCTCGGAGGGTGCGCAAGTCAGTAAACCCGAGCTTCGCTCCCAGGTTCTTGCTGAACTTGTCATCAGCCTCGACAATTCGTGCTTCGATCAGGACCTGCTTCGAAGCGATGTCGGTTTTCTGGATGAGCTTGCGGATTTCTTCAAGTTTGGAAGCGATATCAGTCACGAATAGCTGGTTCGTCCGTGGATCAATAACCGCGCTGCCCCGCTTTGACAGAATGCTCTTCTTCGAATCTGTTCCATCAACACCAAGCACTTGCTTGAAGGACTCCGCCTTCTGGTAATTCAGTTGATAGGTTTCCGTCTTCAGGGGCTCCAGCTCTGCGATCTGCGCCCTCTGTTCGAGCTCGAGTTTTTCCTTCGTAAGCAGCTCATCCTTGGGCGCGATCCAGAGCACGGACCCATTCTTGCGCATGTCCAGGCCCTTCGCCTGCATGACGATGTCGAGGGCCTGGTCCCAGGGAACATCCTTGAGCCGCAACGTAACATTGCCGGTGACCGTATCACTGGTGATGATGTTCAGGCCGGTGAAATCTGCAATCACCTGGAGAACAGCTCGGACTTCAACGTTCTGGAAGTTGAGCGACAGACGCTCGCCGCGATAGCCCTGCGTGCCCTGAACCAGCTTGTTCGGATCCTCCTTGATCGGTTTGACTTCAACGACCAGCTGGGTGTCGCTCTGGTACGCGCTATGCTCCCAAAGTCCCTTCGGCTCGATGACCATGCGGACATTTTCGCCTTGAGGGGATGTGGTGATGGTCTGCACCGGCGTGCCGAAATCGGCGACATCAAGACGACGGCGCAAGACTTCCGGCAGCCCGGTCTTCAAGAAATCGACGACGATGGACTGGCCTTGCTGGCGGACATCCACTGCGACCTGGTTGTTGGGCAGGTCGATGACGATGCGGCCTTCCCCGACCACGCCCCTTCTGAAATCGATATCGCGCAATACCTGCTTCACAGGCGTTGCCGGAGCAGTTGCAACCGGAACACCTGCAGCGTTCACTCCTGAGGCGATGCCACCCGAGCCGTCGATGGTAACGACGACAGTATCGCCCTCTACGACAGTTGCATAGTTGAGCGGCCGGAGCAGATTGAAGACGATGCGTGAGCGCTCGCCTGCCTGCACGACGTTCACACTCCGCACGTCGCCCAATCCGATTTCCTGAGATATCTTTCCTGTCGCGTTCGCTGTTCCGGAAAAATCGAGGGCGATCCGGGCCGGGTTGGTGATGGAAAAGCCGATTGGCGGCTTGGCCAACGCCTTCTTCAGTTTCACCTTTACGATGACGTTTGCGCCCTGCTGGTTGGCACCGATCGACTCGATGGCGTTTTCCTGCGCGTAGGCGATGCAGCACGCGAGTGAAAAGGCTGCGACAATGAGCCGGCGCAGCACGCTACGCATGTCGGCACCAAAGCCTCTTAGATAAGTATGTGCGGCCATCATTTCTTATTCTCCTGCAACTCTAACTTGGCTTTGCGTTCGGTCCATTCACCTGCGGGGTCGCGCACGATTTCCTTGATCTCGACTTCCGTGTCGGTAATCCTGGTGATCATGCCGAAGTTCTGGCCGACGTAATTGCCGACCTTGGCTTGAAAAACCACCTTGTCCACCTGCAGGAGAGCGTAGCTCAATCCCGGTTTTTCAAGCGTGCCTACCATCTTGATGCTGTCGAGCGGATAGCTTTCCAAAGGCTCTTTGCGGCGATCGAGGTCGGGCTTGAGGCCGCCGCTCGAGTTTGCCTGCAGCTTGGCGAGCGCCGCAGAAAGCTTTGCCGGATTGTACGGATCAAGCTCGTCCTTGCCGGTATATGCAAACGGCACAAACTTCTTAGGCTCGGTTATCTTCGGTACCGACACGGGTGTCTGCGATCGCACTTCGGACATCCAGTCCTTTACTTCCTGCAGTCCGCCATCACCACATCCCGCGAGCACAGACAACGCCCCCAGCGAAAGCGTCCTCATCAAGGTGCGTGTAAACTTCATTTCTTCGCCCCTTTCGCCTTCTTGGCCTTTTCCTCGGCTGCCTTGCGCTGCGCGGCAACTTCGTCCTTGTCCAGGTAGCGGAAGGTCTTCGCGACGGCTTCGAGCGTCAGCGTGCCGTCCTTGGCGACAAGATTCAGGTTATTCAAGGTGACGATTCGCGGCAGGTTGGCGATGTCGCTGGTAAACGCGCCAACGTCGTGGTAGCCGCCGGTCACCTTGATGTCGATCGGCAGCTCGGCATAGTAGTCCTTGACAACGACTTGACCTGGCTTGAACAACTCAAACTGAAGACCACGTCCAAGCCCTGCCTGGTTGATGTCGGACAGCAGTGCATCCATCTCGGCCTTGCTGGGCAGTTGCTTCTCCAGCGTGGACACGTACTCGTTGACTTGATCCCGCTGCTTGCGCAGGCCCTCCAGGTTGATTGCCTGCCGCACCTTGGTCTTGTACTCTTCGCGCAGCTTGACCTCTTCCTGCTCTCCCGCCGTGAGCTCATCCTGCTGCCCGCTGAGATACAGGAACCAGGCCAGCACGATCACGCCGAGCACGGTGCCAAGCGCGCAGAACATTTGCGGGATGATGGGCCATTGCCCCGGGTCGCGTCCATTGAGGCCGCGGAACTGGCTCGCTATCGTATCCCCGATTTTCTTAAGGTCTGCCATAGTGCATTTTTCCTGTCAGGGCTGCTTCTTCGGGGGTGTCGACGCGGCCTGTTCCTTTTCGCGCAGGCGCTTGATACCGACATTGACCGTGAAGTCGAATACCTTTTTGGCGTCCTTGCCCTGCCCGAGATTGGTCAGGCGGATTTCGATGAGGTCCGGCCGCTCCAGCCACGGGGAATTGTTGCTGAGGTTGCGCAGCAGTTCGGAAACGCGCTCGTTCGACTGGGCATAGCCGCTGACCGCAACGCGTTGATTGTCCTGCTTGAATGCGCGCAGGTAGATACCTTCCGGGACCTGCTTGACCAGTTCGTCCATGAGGTAAACGGGTTGGTTTCGGTCGCTCTGCAAGTCTTCTACGGCCTGCTGACGCGCCTGCAGGGCTTCGATTTCCTGCTTGAGCATCGCGATTTCCTTGATTTCGGCGTCCAGCTTGGCGTTCTCCGCCTTGATGAAACTGTTGCGCTGGTTCTGGTTGGCGATCTTGGCGCCGATAAATGCTGCGTAACCGATGGAGATCGCAAGACCCATTGCAGACGCCAGGACAAGCAGGCGGACGAAGGCAATCTTCCGCTGTTTGCGCTTTTCCTCGCGATGAGGAAGCAGGTTGATACGAATCATTCTTCAAACCTCCGCATCGCCAGGCCGCAGGCGACCAGGTACGCCGGCGCTTCCGCGCGCAATTGCTTTTCCCGGATGGTCGTTGCGAGCTGCATTCCCTTGAAAGGACTGACAACAGAGGTCGACACCTTGGCCCGCTCTGCCACGAGTTCGACCAGACCCGGAATAACGGCACAGCCGCCTGCCAGGAAGATCTGGTCGATATGTGTGTAAGGCGTGGATGTGAAGAAGAACTGGATGGCGCGCGTCACCTCGAGCGCGGCGTTTTCCATGAAGGGTTCGACCAGTTCCCGGTCATAGCCCTCCGGCAGGTCGCCAGACCGCTTCTTGGACTCTGCATCTTCAAAGGACAGCCCGTACGCGCGTACGATATCCTGCGTCAGCTGATTGCCGCCAAAGGGTTGCTCGCGCTCGTAGATCGCTTGTCCATCCTGCAGGACCGACACATGCGTTGCCTGCGCACCGATCTGGAACAGAGCGACGATCTGCCCCTGCCCGCCTTTCGGCAGCTGCGCCGTAATCCGGTCCACTGCGGCACGTGCCGCATAGGATTCAATATCCATGACCACCGGCTTGAGTCCGGCAGCTTCAGCCACGGCGACGCGATCCTCGACCTTCTCCTTGCGCGTCGCGGCAATCAGTACCTCGACGTCATCCGGGGAATTCTGAGCCAGGCCGATCACGCAAAAATCGAGGCTGACTTCTTCGAGGGCAAACGGAATGTACTGGTTGGCCTCGCTCTCAACCTGAACTTCGAGCTGGTCTTCGGAAAGGCCGGCAGGCAGGATGATTTTCTTGGTGATGACAGACGCGGGCGGCATACCCAGCGCCACATGCTTGGCCTTGGTGCCGCTCTTCTTCCAAACGCGGCGGACCGCCTCCGAGACCTGTTCGATGTTTTCAATGTTGCCGTCCACGACGGCGCCGCGCGGCAGAGGTTCGTTCGCGATGCGTTCCAGCCGGTATTCGTTCTTGCCCGTTTCAGACAGTTCGACGAGTTTGACGCCCGAGGTACTGATGTCCAGGCCGATCAACGGTGGATTCTTCTTGCCGAGTAACGATCCGAGATCAATGGCCAAGGGTTTTACTCCCCGAAAATGTGGCTTATTGCGTGAACGCACCACTTATTTATATGTCGAAGCAACGGATATTGTGATGCTTCGACAAAAAATCCGTTTAAAAACCAGTATTTAGGTCACATATATCCAACGTTACATTAAATCCTAGCAATAAGCTTCGCGAAGTGTAAAGCGATTTCCGTACAGGAATTTGTAACCAGTTGCCAAAAGCCGACGCGTAACGCCGAGAAACATTGAAATTTTACTAATATCCGATAATGTTGCCCACCGTTATAATTCAGCAGTTCACTTTTCTCCTTCTGATCCCCCCGCATGTCCAGCAATAAACCTGAAGGCGACGCTGCTAAAGAAGCGTCGAAGCCCCGCTTTTCCGTGTTCATGCGCGTCATCCTTGGCCTGTTTGGCGGATTGATCGGGCTGGCCGTCGCCGGCGTGCTGATCATCTGCTTCGCGCTGGCCATGGCCTATCCGAACCTGCCTGCGCTGGATACCCTGACCGATTACCGGCCGAAAATCCCGCTCAGGATCTATTCCGCCGATAACGTGCTGATCGGCGAGTTCGGTGAGGAGCGCCGCAACCTCGTGCGCATCAAGGATGTGCCGGACATCATGAAGAAGGCGGTCCTGGCGATCGAGGATGACCGCTTCTACGATCACAGCGGGGTGGATTACCTCGGTATCATGCGGGCGGCCATCCACAACCTGACGAATAGTTCGAGACAGGGCGCGTCGACCATCACCCAGCAGGTGGCCCGCAATTTCTTCCTGTCCAGTGAACAGACGCTCAAGCGCAAGATCTACGAGATGCTGCTCGCCTGGAAGATCGAGCAAAATCTGTCGAAGGATCAGATCCTCGAGGTGTACATGAACCAGATCTACCTGGGACAGCGCGCCTACGGGTTTTCTTCCGCGGCACAGATCTACTTCGGCAAGAAGCTCGCGGACATCACGGTAGCCGAAGCGGCGATGCTGGCCGGCCTGCCGAAAGCGCCGTCGGCCTACAACCCCGTGGCCAATCCCAAGCGTGCACGCATCCGTCAGCAGTACATCCTGCAGCGTATGCACCAGCTGGGCTACATTACCGACGCCCAGTATGAGTCGGCCAAGGACCAGGTCCTGAAGATCAAGACCAACAGCAGCGAATTCGGCGTCCATGCCGAATACGTCGCCGAAATGACGCGCCAGCTGGTCTACGACCAGTTCAAGGATGAAACGTATACGCGCGGCCTGAACGTCTACACGACGATCACCAAGGCCGACCAGGATGCCGCCTACCTGGCGTTGCGGCGCGGCGTGATGGACTACGAGAAGCGTCACGGCTATCGCGGCCCGGAAGGCTACATGGAGATTCCGGCATCGAAGGAAGAAGCGGACCACGCCATTGAAGTCGAGCTGGCCGAACACCCCGATAGCGACGACATCGTCGCGGCCGTCGTCCTTGAAGCCTCGCCCAAGAGCGTGAAGGCCGTGCTTTCGTCCGGTGAAGAGATCACCATTACCGGACCTGGACTCAGTTTCGCGACCAACCTCTTGAGTGACAAGGCGCCGCCGGCCAAGAAAGTGCGCCGTGGCGCCATCATCCGCGTGACCCAGGACAACAATGTCTGGACGATCACGCAGATGCCGGAAGTCGAATCGGCATTTATCGCGACCAACACCGAAGACGGCGCCATCCGCGCGCTGGTCGGCGGCTTCGACTTTAACCGCAACAAGTTCAACCACGTCACGCAGGCCTGGCGGCAGCCTGGTTCCTCGTTCAAGCCGTTCATCTATTCGGCCTCGCTTGAGAAGGGCATGTCTCCCTCCACCATGATCGCCGACTCGCCGATCAGCTTCGATGCGGGACAGACCGGCGGGCAGGCATGGGAGCCGAAGAACTACGACGGCAAGTACGAAGGTCCGATGCCCATGCGCAAGGGCCTGGCCAAGTCGAAGAACATGGTATCCATCCGTATCCTGCACAGGATCGGCGCAAAGTATGGCCAGGAATATGCGACGCGTTTCGGCTTCGAGGCCGAGAAGAACCCGCCCTACCTGACGCTGGCGCTCGGTGCAGGCGCGGTGACGCCGTTGCAGATGGCGGGCGCCTATGCCGTGTTCGCCAACGGCGGCTACAGGGTCAGCCCGTACATCATCTCCAAGGTGACGGATACGACCGGACGCGTTCTATCGACCGCGATGCCTGACCGTGCCGGGGACGAGGCGAACCGCGTGATCGACGCGCGCAACGCCTTCCTGATGGACAGCATGATGAAGGACGTGGTCAAGTACGGGACGGCGACGCGTGCCCTGGCGATGAAGCGTCCGGATATCGCCGGCAAGACCGGCACCACCAATGACTCGATCGACGCATGGTTTGCCGGCTACCAGCCAAAGATCGTAGCGGTCGCGTGGATCGGCTTCGACCAGCCGAAAAACCTGGGCAACAAGGAAACCGGTGGAGGATTGGCCTTGCCAATCTGGATCAGTTACATGAGCAAGGCGCTCAAGGACGTGCCGATCGAGGAACGGCCGGTTCCGGAAGGGATCATCCAGTCCGGCGGCGATTACTATTACATCGAAAATCCGCCCGGCACCGGCGTGCGCAGCCTGGGATTGGGCAACGGCACGGGCACGGAAGAAGAGAAAGGGAAGGACGAAGTGAAGAACGAGTTGTTCTGACCTCCCACCTCAGTCAATTCTAGGCCGGAATCGCCGAAAGGGATTCCGGCCTTTTTTATCCGTTCTCGCCCAACGAGACCGCAACCCCGCCCTGCTCCGCCACCATTTTCGACAGCGACGCGAACATTTCCGACTGGTCGCGCGTATTGCGCCACTGCCCGTCGATCCGCTTGTAATGGAAGCCGCCCGAGCGTGCAGCCACCCACATTTCCTGCATCGGGGCCTGGCTGTTGACGATGATTTTCGAACCGTTGTCGACGAATTCGATCTCGAGCACATTCCCGCTGCGGCTGCACTCGACGTCCAGGTCGTTCTCGTTCGCAGCCCGCTCCAGCGCGGCCTCGATGGCGCCCAGCGTCTCGTCCGCCAGCGCCAGGAATTCGGATTCAGTCATGCTACACTCCATGGGTTCCCAAAACCGTGATTCTAATCGTGAAGTCAGTTCTTGACCTGTCGCGTGTTGCCGGTCTGTCCATGGCGATCCTGCTGGTCGGATGCGGCCAGAAAGGCCCGCTCTACCTGCCCGCCAAGCAGCCCGTCGCGACACCCGCGCCGCCCGCAGCGCCTGCACAAAACACGGCGCCCGCTTCCAAATAGTTGTCTTTTCATACCATGTCCCACTTTTCCTACAAGAACGGCGCCCTGCACGCCGAAAACGTTCCGCTGGCCGAGATTGCCCGCCAGTTCGGCAGCCCGACCTACGTCTACTCCAAGGCGGCACTGGTCGAGAACTTTTCCGCCTACGCGAACGCCTGCCGTGAAAACCGGCGCGACGAAAACACCGCGCTGGTCTGCTATTCGGTCAAGTCGAATTCCAACCTCGCAGTGCTGGACCTTCTGAACAAGCTTGGCTCGGGTTTCGATATCGTCTCCGGCGGCGAACTGCTGCGCGTTATCGCAGCGGGCGGCGATCCGCGCAAGGTCATCTTCTCGGGCGTGGGCAAGACACATGAGGAAATGAAGCTGGCGCTGTCGCACGACATCCTGTGCTTCAACGTCGAATCGATCGCCGAGCTGCATCGGCTGAATGAAGTGGCGGGCGAAATGGGCAAGCAGGCGCCGGTTTCGCTGCGCGTCAATCCCAACGTCGATGCCAAGACGCATCCCTACATTTCCACCGGCCTGAAGGAGAACAAGTTCGGGATTGCGTACGACGAGGCGCTGACCGCTTACCGTACCGCTGCGACGCTGCCGCACATCCGCGTCGCCGGCATCGACTGCCATATCGGTTCGCAGCTGCTGGACGACGCGCCGCTGCTCGAAGCGCTCGACCGCCTGATCGAACTGGTGGATCGCCTGACGCAGGAAGGCATCGTGCTGCACCACATCGATATCGGCGGCGGCATCGGCATCACCTACGACAAGGACAAGCCGGTGGCGATCGGCGATTACCTCGGCCGCCTGTTTGCGAAGATCGACAAGTGGCGCCTGCACCAGTACAAGGGCAAGCCGATCCAGGTCATGTTCGAACCCGGCCGCTCCATCGTGGGCAATGCCGGTCTGCTGCTGACGGAAGTCGAATACCTGAAGCACGGCGCGGCGAAGAACTTTGCCATCGTCAACGCAGCGATGAATGACCTGATGCGCCCTGCGATGTATGAGGCGTGGCATGGTGTGCAGCCGGTCGTGCAGCGCATTGGCCAGCCGAAGACCTACGATATCGTCGGTCCGGTGTGCGAGTCGGGCGACTGGCTGGCGCGCGAACGCTCGCTGGCGATCGAGCAAGGCGACCTGCTGGCGATCATGTCGGCCGGCGCGTACGGGATGACGATGTCCTCCAACTACAATACGCGCGGCCGCGCGGCGGAAGTGATGGTCGACGGCGACCAGGTCCACCTGATCCGTCGCCGCGAAAATCCGGGCGAGTTATTTGCGCTCGAGACGCTGCTCCCGTAATCCGCATCCCGGCGCCGGGCTCATCCGGCGCCGCTCCAGCCTCGGCTGGATCACATTCCACCACAGTCGCACGAGCAACAGCGCAGCGACGATGCTTCCGAACAGGATAGGCTGTGCAAAGTCGTTCTTGCCCGCCTTCATCCACCAGAAGTGCAGGATCCCCAGCGGCGCGATCAGGTAGACCAGCCTGTGCAGCCACTGCCAGCGCTTGCCGCCCAGCCGCTTCACCATGCCGTTGGCGCTCGTCACCGCCAGCGGAATCAACAGCACGAAGGCCGTGAATCCCACCGTGATGAAGGGACGCTTCACCACATCCTTCAGCATCTCGTCGATGTCGAAGAAATGGTCGAACCAGAGGAAGGTGGTGAAGTGCAACGTCGCATAGAAGAAGGCAAACAACCCCAGCATGCGGCGCAGACGGATCAGCCAGTGCATTCCTGTCAGCTTCCGCAGCGGGGTCACGCTCAGCGTCAGGCACAGGAAGTACAAAGTCCAGTCGCCGGTATTGCGCGTGATGAATTCGATCGGGTTCGCGCCCAGGCGGTCGGTGAACGTAAACAGCACCAGCCGCGCGAAGGGAAGCAGCGAGGCCGCAAACAATACGGCCTTCGCGATCGTGATCTGTTTCGCGGTGATCATCAGTAGAACTTCTTCAGGTCCATGCCGGTGTACAGCGAGGCCACCTCGCTGTAGCCATTGAACATCAGCGTCTTGCGCTTGCGCGTGAGGAAACCGTCCTCGCCGATGCGGCGCTCTGTCGCCTGCGACCAGCGCGGGTGATCGACCTCGGGATTGACGTTGGAATAGAAGCCGTATTCCTGCGGCGCCGAAATATTCCACGCCGTCTTCGGCTGGTCCTTCACGAAGCGGATCTTGACGATCGACTTGGCCGATTTGAAGCCGTACTTCCAGGGCACCACGATGCGTACCGGCGCGCCGTTCTGGTTCGGCAGGACTTCGCCGTACATGCCGAGCGTCAGCAAGGTCAGCGGGTGGCTTGCCTCGTCGAGGCGCAGGCCTTCCACATACGGCCACTCGAGCACAGGACTGCGCAGGCCGGGCATCTGCTTCCGGTCGGCGAGCGTGATGAACTCGACATACTTCGCATTACCGGTCGGCTCGACGCGCTTGATGATTTCGGAGAAGGAATAGCCGATCCAGGGGATCACCATCGACCAGCCTTCCACGCAGCGCAGGCGGTAAATGCGCTCTTCCGGCGGCGCGAGTTTGAGCAGGCTGTCGATATCCAGCGTCATCGGTTTGCGGACCTCGCCCTCGATGGCGACGGTCCACGGGCGCGTGCGGAGCGATCCGGCGGCACGCACAGGATCGTCCTTTTCGGTGCCGAATTCGTAGAAATTGTTATAGCTCGTCGCATCCTTGTAGGACGTCGGCTTGTCCATTACCACGAAGGCCGTATTCTGTTTTGCCGGAAGTTTTGAACCGTTCTGCGCAAACGCCTCCCGCAAGAGCAAGTTGGGCGCCGCCGCGGCGATCGAGCCGAGCGCCAGCTGTTGGATGAAGCTGCGGCGAGCTTCGAACACATGACGCGGCGTGATTTCGGACGGAAAAGGGATGTCCAGTCCGTTGGCATTGCGCTTGATTAACATGAAAACTCCGCAGTGATGATGTCGTATGCTTGGTCTGCCCTGACCGGGAAAACCTTACATCAATTTCACGGACGGCGCAGTTGGGTGTCTACCGCGCGGGCAATGTCCATCATGCGGTTCTTGCCCATGCCGCCCGACAAGGCGTAACCGTAATCCCGGTCTACCCAGTAGAAGACGCTGTTGCCGTTTTGTTCCAGCACCTGGAAGCGCGTGTCGCCGGAATCGCGCCCTGCCCGCCTGACGATCAGGGTGAGCCTTTCGCCATCGGCCGATTCATACATCAATTGGGCCAGCGGGCCCTCATCGCCGGGCAGAAGGCGTCCGCCCAGCAAGGAAAAACCGTGCGTGTGCAGTGCCGGGGCACGGATCGGCGCGTCCAGTCGCTTGGACAGCCAGGCAACGAGGTGTGCCTCCTGCTCTGCCGGCACTTCGACAGGATGCCGCTTTTCGCTGGCGTACAGCAAATGGGCACGCAAGGCGCGCTCGGCGAAAACGGCAGGTCCGGCTGCAGGTTGCATCACGTCGCGGGCCGCCCAGCCGGCAACCAAGCCGATCGCCAGGGCGGCGACACTGGCTGCCCACGCGAGGGGAAAGCGTTTGCGCTGCAGGGCCGTCCCCATGCGGATGGGTACGGGTTCATTGAGAACGTTATCGTAGGCTTCGTGCAGCAACTGGTTTTGCAGCCGCAGATCCTGGACGAGCGCTGCCGCTTCCGGTTGCACCGCGAGGTACGCCTCGACCTGCGCCCGCCGCTCCGCGTCGAGCTGGTTGTCGACGTACGCGTGCAGGTCCTGTTCGCTGATCGGTTCGGTCTTCATGTCACTTGATCCGGGAAAGCCGTGCCGTACCGGCGACGGGCGCGCCGGAGAGCAAGGCGCGCAATTGCTCCCGTCCGCGCGACAGGCGCGACATCACGGTTCCGAGCGGTACGTCCAGGACTGCCGCGGCTTCCTGGTAGGAGAGCTGCTCCAGTCCGATGAGGACGATCACGGCGCGATGCTCCGGGGTCAGCCTGGCGAGGGCGCGTTGCATGTCGATCTGCATCGGGAAATCGGGTGTCACGGCGGGTTCCGGCACTTCGCTGTCATCGGGCACCTGCTTGCCGCGGCGCGCGACGTCGTTCAGGAACAGCCGGTACAGGATGGTGAACAGCCATGCCGTCAGGCTGCTGTCGAAGCGGTATTGCCAGCGCCGCTGCAACGCCCGTTCCAGGGTGTCCTGCACCAGGTCGTCCGACCAGGCCGGATCGTGGGTCAGCGCGCGCGCATACCGCCGCAAGCGGGGGATATGCTGCGCGAGCTGTTCAGCGAAATCGGCCATGGCGGAAGAGTGTTACGGCTGGGCTACACGCCACACATTGTTTACCCCGTCGCCAGTCTTGTCACCTGGTTTCTGGTCCTTGACCCAGAGATAGAGCGGCTTGCCCTTGTACGCCCACTGCTTGCCGCCGTCATCGCGCGTCACGATGCTGTAGTCGCCCGCCGCCTTGTCGCCTTCCTTGGCCATCAGCGGCGGCCAATTGACGGCGCATTGTCCGTTGCAGACGCTCTTTCCACTGCCGGCGGCGTCCTTGTCGAAGGTGTAAAGGGTCATGCCGGCGCTGTTGGTCAGCATGCCGTCCTTGGCCTTGGCTGGCGTCTGGGCGGTCGTCATGCCGGCACAGCCGATCAGGCCGAGCGCCAGCAAGGGCGCGGCAAACAGGGGAGACAGTTTCATGGAATCCTCGCTTGGCTGGTTGGTGCGCTGCACATGCAGCACATGCCGTAAACAGCCGGTAGCGAGGATTTATTCCATGCGACTTAGAGTTGGCCGTAGGAATGCAGGCCGGATAGGAACATGTTGACGCCAAGGAAGGCAAACGTCGTCACCAGCAGGCCGACCAGCGCCCACCACGCAGCGACCTGCCCGCGCAGGCCTTTCATGAGGCGCATGTGCAGCCAGGCGGCGTAGTTGAGCCAGACGATCAGCGCCCAGGTTTCCTTCGGGTCCCAGGACCAGTAGCCGCCCCAGGCTTCCGCAGCCCACAGGGCGCCGAGGATGGTGGCGATGGTGAAGAAGGCAAAACCAACCGCGATCGCCTTGTACATCACGTCGTCCAGCAATTCGAGCGGCGGCAGGCGGTCGACCAGGAAACCTTTCAGTTTGAGCAGATAGGCGACCGCGACCATTGCTGCGAGGGCGAAGGTGCCATAGCCGACGAAATTGGCCGGGACGTGGATCTTCATCCACCAGCTTTGCAAGGCGGGCACCAGCGGCTGGATCTCGGCCGCGTCGCGGCTGACCGTGTACCAGAGCAGGAAGCCGACGGCGGCGGAGATGATCAGCAGCACGAAGGGGCCCAGTTGGCGCGTCGCGTAATGTTCTTCGTAATACAGGTAGAA
>Ga0196981_1000383_pt1 | contig 16015 bp, 18 predicted proteins | sample S3_2013CmetaG_FD_155462 | JGI IMG/M metagenome (GOLD analysis project Ga0196981, IMG submission 155462) | Soil microbial communities from Anza Borrego desert, Southern California, United States - S3_20-13C | ecosystem: Environmental > Terrestrial > Soil > Desert | place: USA: California... | reverse complement strand
CCCATCGGCGTGGTGCGCGTGAACGCGCTGCTGAGGCTCTGGCTCATGCCCGTGGGAAGCACGCCCACGCCGGCCTCGGGCGGCCAGGAGCCGTTCTCGACCGCGTAGGTCTGGAAGCCGGTCGCGAACACCCGGAAGTCGTTCACGATCGCCGCGGTGCGCGACTTGACGCGGATGCGCTGGAAGGCCGGGACCGCGATCGCGCAGACGATGCTGACGATCGCGACGATCACCATGAGCTCGAGCACGGTGAACCCCGCGTCGGGGCGCAGGCGGGCTTCGGGCGGGCGGCGGAGCATCGGTTCTGGATGTGCCGAATGCGCCGCGGCCGGGCAAGGGAGGAATGCTCAGCGGACCGGGGACCCCCAGCGCCGGACGGCGAGGGCGATGGGCGGGCCGACGCACGTCAGGTGCGCGATGATCACGGGCCAGGGCGCCGGCGGCGGGAAGCGCGCCGGCGGCACGGCCGACAGCGGCAGCACGACCAGCTGCATGAACAGCCAGACGGCGGCGCCGTAGAGCACGCCCGCCGCGAGCGCGTGCCGCGTGAGAAACCGCACCCGCCGGCTCGCGAGGTAAAACACCGCCGCCGCGCCGAAAGAGATCACGAAATGCAGGAACAGGCCGAGCGCCGCGGTCGGGACGCCGCCCGCGGTGGCGGCCTGCCGCCCGAGGAGCCCGGCGGCGACCGACTGCAGGATGCGCGTCGGCGGCGCGCCGGCCGTGGTCCCGTAGTAGGCGATCACGAAGCCGATATCGAGCAGGCCGCACAGCAGGCCGGCCCAAAGGATCGCGCGCGCGGGTCCGGTCGATTTCATGGGCGGGCAGCGTGGGGGCCTCCGGGCCGGCTGGCGAGCTCGCGCGGGCCGGCGGCGGAGGAGGGGCGGCCGGTGCTCAATTGTTCGAGCGGCGCCGGCCCGGCGGGGCCTGACGCGGGCCTTGCTGGCCGGGGCGAACTTGGTAACCACGTTCCATGAGGCGCTCCCTTACCCCGCTCCTGGCGGCGCTGGTCCTCGTGGCCGTGCCGGCCTTCGCCGCCGATCACCCGTTGCTGCCGCTCGGTTCCCCGCTGCCCGACTTCCGCCTCCCCGGCGTGGACGGACGCGACTACACCCCGGCCGATTTTGCCGGCGCGAAGGTCCTCGCCGTCGTCTTCACCTCGAACCACTGCCCGACCGCGCAGGCCTACGAGGGGCGGCTCAAGCGGATCGCGGCCGACTACCGCGGCCGCGGCGTCGCGATCGTCGCCATCAATCCCAACCACGCCGACGCGGTCCGGCTCGACGAGATGGCTTACACGGACCTGGGCGACACGTTCGAGGACATGCAGGAGCGCGCGCGCCACCAGGAATTCAACTTTCCCTATCTGGACGACGGCCCCGGCCAGGAGGTGGTGCAGAAGTTCGGCGCGGTCGCGACGCCGCACGTGTTCGTTTTCGACGCCGACCGGAAGCTCCGCTTCCAGGGCCGGATCGACAACTCGGAGCGCGAGGACCTGGCCACGCAGCACGACGCGCGCGACGCCATCGAGGCGCTCCTCGCCGGACGCGAACCCGCCGTGACGGCCACGCGCGTCTTCGGCTGCTCCATCAAGTGGAAGGAGAAGACGGCCGACAACGAGCGCTGGCGCGCCCGGGTCGCGAAGGAGCCCGCGAAGCTGGAGCTCGCCGACGCGGATGCGCTGCGCGCCCTCCGGGCCAACGCGGACTCGGGCAAGCTCCGGCTCGTGAACGTCTGGGCCACGTGGTGCGGCCCGTGCGTCTCGGAGTTTCCCGAACTCGTGGAGCACAACCTGCGGTTCCGGATCCGCGGTTTCGAGATGGTGACGCTCGCCGCCCAGTTTCCCGACGAGCAGCCCAAGGTCTTGAAGTTCCTGCAGGACCACGCCGCCTCGAGCCGCAACCTGATGTTCGGGACGAAGGACAAGTACGCGCTGATCGAGGCCTTCGACCCCGAGTGGAATGGCGAGCTGCCCTACACCCTGCTCATCGCCCCGGGCGGGAAGGTGCTGTACCGCGAAAGCGGCTCGATCAATTTCCTCGCCTTGCGCCGCGTGCTCGTCCCGGCGCTCGACGAGCTCACCCCGTGGCAGAACCGCGACCGGACGTACGAGCGGTGAAGACCCCCGCCGGCTTCGAGGCGACGGCCCGCCGCGCGTTGCGGGCCGCCGCGGGCGCGCTGGCCCTGGTCGTCCCGGTCCTGCTCGGTGGGGCCGAGCCCGAGGTGATTCCGCTCTGGGCCGGCGGCGCACCGGGTTCCGAGGCGCGGCGCCACGAGCCCGAGCAGGCGAAGGACTGGTGGGTGAAGAACATCCACCACCCGTCGCTCACGGTGTTCCGGCCGCCGCCCGGGACGGCCAACGGGACCGCCGTGATCGTCATTCCCGGCGGCGGCCACCGCGAATGCGTGTTCAATCCCGAGGGCGTCGAGCCCGCGCAGTTCCTGGCGCGGCTGGGCGTCACCGCCTTTGCGCTCAAGTACCGGCTCTTTCGCGAGGAGGGCTCGATCTACACGATGGAGCACCCGGCGGCCGACATCCGTCGGGCCATGCGCCTCGTGCGCAGCCGGGCGGCGGAGTGGGGGATCGACCCGGAGCGGATCGGCGTGATGGGCTGGTCGGCCGGCGGCGAGGTCGCGGCGATGGTCGCCTACCGGCCCGTGCCCGGCGACCCGGCGTCGTCGGATCCCGTCGAGCGCGCCGGGGCGCGGCCGAATTTCCAGATCCTCGTCTATCCCGGGCCACTGGGGACGCCGGGCCGGCTGCCGCCGGACGCGCCCGAGGCCCTCTTCCTGACGGCGAACGATGACGAGTCGCCCGCGCGCACGCTTTCGCTGATGCTGGAGAAGTACCGGGCGGTGGGGATCCCGGCCGAGGCGCACTTCTTCGCCGCCGGCGGGCACGGTTTCAACCTGGGCCAGCGCTCGAAGCTCAAGGCGGTCCGCGGGCTGCCGGACCGCATCGCGGACTGGCTGCACGACCGCGGGTACCTGGCGGCGAGACCGGAATGACGCCCCCGCCGCCCGCCCGGGACGAAGGCCTGTCGACGCGCGAATACGTCGGCTACGCGCTGGGCGACACGGCCTCGAACCTGTTCTTCAAGACCTTCGGGTTCTTCCTGACCTACTATTACGTCGACGTCTGGGGTTTGGGCGCCGCGGCGGTGGCGAACATGTTCCTGCTGGTGCGCGTGTGGGACGCGATCAACGACCCGATCATGGGCATGATCGCGGACCGCACCCGCTCGCGGTGGGGCAAGTTCCGGCCTTACCTGCTTTGGATGGCCCTGCCGTATGGCGTCGCGGGCTACTTGATCTTCGCGAACCCGGATCTCGGACCGGGCGGCAAGCTGATCTACGCGGCCCTGACGTACAACTTCATGATGATGGCCTACACGGCGATCAACGTGCCCTATTCGTCGCTGCTGGGAGTGATCAGCCCTTCGTCCGGCACGCGCACGGTGGCGTCGAGCTTCCGGTTCGCGGGCGCATTCGGGGGCGGGCTGCTCGTCACGCTGCTGGTCCGGCCGCTCGTGCGCGATCTCGGCGGGGGCGACGAGGTGAAGGGTTTCCAGTACACGATGGCCATCTTCGCCCTCCTGTCCGTGGTGATGTTCTGGATCTGCTTCGCGACGACGCGCGAGCGCGTGACCCCGCCGCCGGGCCAGAAGCCGGACGTGCGCGCGGAGCTGCGCGACCTGCTGCGCAACCGGCCCTGGCAATGGCTGCTCCTGGCCGCGATCTTCTCCCTGACCTTCATCTTCATGCGGGACAGCACCACGGTGTTTTACTTCAAGTACGTGGTGCGGGACGACGGGGCGCCGGTCCTGTTCGGCTTTTTCGACCGGTTCGCGATCTTCACGTCGGTCGGCATGGCCTGCCAGATGCTGGGCGCGGCCTGCCTTGGCTTCTTCGCGCGCGTCCTCGACAAGCGCACCGCCGCGGTCGCGCTCACCGTGGTCACGGCGCTGGCCTACGGGGCCTTCTATTTCGTGCCCCCGGGCGCCTTTGGGCTGCTGGTGGCGTTGAACGCCCTGGCCTCATTCGCGATGGGCCCGACCTCGGCGCTGACTTGGGCGATGTACGCCGACGTCGCGGACTACGGCGAGTGGCGGTTCGGCCGCCGCGCGACGGGGCTCGTCTACTCGGCTTCGCTCTTCGCGATCAAGACCGGCACCGTCGCCGCCGGCTGGCTGGCGCCCATGTTCCTCCAACTCTTCGGCTTCGTCCGCAACGCCGAGCAGACGCCCCGTGCGCTGCTCGGCATCCTGCTCGCGTTCTCCGTCGTGCCGATGGTGTTCGCGCTCCTGAAAGCCGGGATGATCTGGCTGTATCCGCTGCGGAAGGCGGATGTGGAGCGGATCGAGCGGGAGCTCGCGGCCCGGCGGGCGGCCATGGGGTCGGGCTCCTGATCGCAAGACCCGAGCCCGCGCGGCGGAGTGCCGGCTGGGCCTGAGACCTTGGGTTCGCCCGCCCGCGGGGTCCCGCCTCCGGCGCGTTAGAGGGGCAGGATCTCGATCGCGTTGATCTCGGGATTCTCGACCTGGTGGGTGAATGAGATGTCGAGCTGGCCGTCCTTGATCTCGACCTCGACCGCCTCGACGTGGGCGCGGAGGGCGCCGCCGGACTTCACCCAGACGTCGAAGTCCTTGAACTCGCGACCTTCGACGTTGAACCCGAACACGCGTTCGCCCGGGCCGTAGATGCCTTCGTAGGTTTCCGCGAAATGCAGCTTCACGACGTACTTTCCGTTCGGAAGCTTCCACGTGAACCCGCTCATGCTGTAGCGCTCCGCACGGTAGAGCGATGGGGTCTTCGTGTTGGCGATGGCGATCCCCGGCCGCTCGATGGTCTCGCCGCCGGAGAAGCCGGTGTCGGCGAGCCAGGCGACGCCGGCTTCGTCCTTCAGGGGCGCGGTGACGCCCGCTTTGACGCGGACGGTCGGACGATCGTCCGCCGCCGCGAGGCAGGCGGGCAGCGCGAGGGCAAGCAAGGTGAGGAGGGCAGCGGGTGTTTTCATGGGGGGAGGGTGCGGAGGAGGTTGTGAGGCAATGTATTACTTCCTTCCACGGCGTTTTGCCTGCCGCGAGCGGGCGTGGGCGGCCAATCCCCGGACGCTCGAACAATAGGATGCCGGTGGAACTTGCCATTTGCCGGACCCGTGAATGCGCCTAAATTCGGGGCGTCCCAAGAAGCACCATGAAAGCTGCCGTCTTCCTTTTGCTGCTGCCCCTCGCGGTCCTCGGGTCCGAGATCAACCGCGGCGACACCTATCTCGAGGTTCGCACCGCGCTGGGCGAGCCCCGCGGCCAGCTCGAGTCCGGCAACTGGCGGAAGCTGATCTACGACCGCGGCGTGGTGGAACTCGAGGGCGGCGTCGTGACCAAGGTCGCGCTCCGGTCACCGGCGGCGCAGGCCGAGCTCGAGGCGCGGCGCGCAGCCCAGGCCGAGGTCGAGCGCGCGGAGTTCACGGCGCGCCAGGCGCGGCTCGCGGAGGAAGGCATGGCCCTGAAGGCCCGCAAGCTGGCCGACCCGAATTTCCTGGCCTCGCCCGTCGCCTACCAGCTCGCGTTCTGGGAGGATTTTGCGCGCCTGTACCCGGGCGTGCCGGTGGCGGAGGAACTGACGATCGCGCGGATGCGGGTCGCCGAGCACGAGGAGGAGAGGCGGGCGCGGGCGGAGGAATCGCGCCGCATCGCGGAGCTGGAGGACCGGGTCCGCGAGGCCGAGGAGCGGGCGGAGCGGGCCGAGGCCGCCGCGGCCACACGCTACGCGCATTACCCCTTCGGTTTTTACGGCGGACGCGGGCGTGGGAAGCCGGTGAACTTCCTGCCGGAGTACCACTGGAACGTGAACGTCCAGCCGCCTTATTCGACGCCGTCGGGCAATCCCGCGGGTCGGATGGACGGCGCCCCCTACACCACGCCGTCGGGCAATCCCGCCGGGCGGATGGACGGCGCGCCTTACGTGACGCCGTCGGCGAGCCCCCTGTTGCCGCAGAACCAGGCGACCCGCTCGGGCGGGCCGGCTACCGAGCCCAGCTACACGACCCGCCGGCGCGGCTGATCCGTTCGGGGGCCGCCGGACGCCAGGGCGGACGGTTTTGCTGAACGACAAAACCGAATCGGCGGTTGCGCGAGCCCGCGATGGGAAGTTTCCTCGCGGCCGTAACCCCTCTGGAATGACCGCGGACCCCGCCCCCGTACCGCCGCCGGCGGACCTCCCGAAAAACTCGTTTGGCGCCACCCCCGATCCCTGGATCGCGGCCGCGCGGCTCGACTACGGTGCCGACCGCACCCTCGCATCGGCCGTCCGCGACCAGGTCGTCCATGTCGCGACCGCGCCGGAGCGGGACCGCGTCGAGGAGAAGCTCCTGGCGGCCCTCGCCAGCCCGGACGCACGGCCTGCCGGCCGCGCCTTCCTCTGTGAGATGCTCGCGCTGGCCGGCTCGGCGCGGAGCGTGCCGGCGCTCGCGGCGCTGCTGCGCGATCCCGCCACGTCGGACGCCGGCCGGTACGCGCTCGAGGCGATCCCCGGTCCGGAAGCGACCGCGGCGCTGCGGGACGCGCTGGCCGTGCTCGCGGGCCCGGCGCGCGCCGGGGTGGTGGGGAGCCTGGCCGCGCGCGGCGAGGAGGTGCGGTCGTGAGCGCGCCGTTGACCCGGCGGGCGTTCCTGCGGCGTTCATCGCTCGCGGTCGTGGCGCCCCTGATCGTTCCCTCGCGTGTCCTTGGCCAGGCGGCGCCCAGCCGGCGGATCGCGGTTGGCATCGTCGGCTGCGGAAACATCGCGGACAGCCATTTCGAGGCGCTGCTCGGCCGGCCGGACGACGTGCGCATCGTCGCGGTGTGCGACGTCGACCGCGTCCGCGTCGAGGCCGCGCTGGCCCGGGTCAACCGCGCGTACGGCGACGCGGGCTGCCGGGGCCACGGTGATTTCCGCGAGCTGAACCGGCGGCCCGACGTCGACGCGGTGTTCATCTGCACCCCGGACCACTGGCACGCGCTGGTCGGGATCGATGCGGCGCGCCAGGGCAAGGACATCTACGTCGAGAAGCCGCTCACGCTCACGATCCGCGAGGGCCGGGCCCTGGTCGAGGCGGTGCGGAAGCACGGGCGCGTGGCGCAGCACGGCACGCAGCACCGGTCGATGAAACGCTTCCGCGACGCGGCCGAATACGTGCGCAGCGGCGGGCTGGGCCGGCTGGAGCGCATCGACTGCTTCATCCCGCCGAACAACCGTCACGTGGGCGCGACGTGGGAGCCGGAGCCGGTTCCCCCCGGGCTGGATTGGGACCGGTGGCTCGGGCCGGCCCCGTGGCGGCCCTACAGCGCGTTCGGTTGCCACTACAACTTCCGGTTCATCGCGGACAGCGCATATGGGCAGGTGACGAACTGGGGGGCGCACTACCTCGATATCGCGCAGTGGGCGCTGGACAGGGACGCCAGCGGGCCGGTCGCGGTCGAGGGCCGCGGCCAGTTTCCGGCGAGCGGGCTGTTCACGACCGCCACCCGGGTCGATTTCACGGTCCATTACGCCGGCGGCGTTCCGGTGACCTGCCGGACCCGCCACGAAGGCGGTGGCACGGTGCGATTCGTCGGCGAGCGCGGCTGGGTCGACATCGCGCGCGGCCGGATGAGCGCCTCCGACCCGCGGCTCCTGCGGGAGATGCAGGCGCCGGGCAAGGCGGTGTCGCTGCCGGTGAGCGACGACCACCACGACAACTTCTTCGCGAGCATGCGGTCGCGCCAGCGTCCGATCGCGGACGTCGAGCTCGGCCACCGCACGACGACCGTCTGCAATCTCGGCCAGATCGCGATGGTGCTCGGGCGGAGGCTGCAGTGGGATCCGGCGCGCGAGGAGTTTGTGGGCGACGAGATGGCGAATCGCCTTCGCGGCCGCGCCATGCGCGCGCCGTGGTCGCTGGCCTGACCGGAATCCGCCCGGCGATCCCCGGTCCGATCGTTGGCGGATTCCACCGAGCGGCCAGGTGCCGTGACGGTCGTCACGGCACCTGGCCGCTTGGCATCCTCGCGTCCGTCGCGGGTTGCGATCGGCCGGCTTCAAGCTTCACTCGCGCGCACCATGAAACGTACCGCATCCGCCGTCTGGCAGGGTTCGCTCAAGGCCGGCAAGGGCACGCTGACCGCGCCGGGAGGCGCGTTGAAGAACACGGAGTACTCGTTCGGTTCGAGGTTCGAGTCGGGGGCGGGGACGAATCCGGAGGAGCTGATCGCGGCGGCGCACGCCGGCTGCTTCGCGATGGCGCTGTCGGCGATGCTCGGCGAGGCCGGCTTCACGCCCGAGCGGCTCGAGGTCACCGCGGAAGTCAGCCTGGAGCACGTCCCCCCGGCAGGCTGGACCGTGACCGCGTCCCATCTCGCGTTGAATGCCCGGGTGCCGGGAATCAGTCCGGCGAAGTTCGACGAGGTCGCCGCGAAGGCGAAGGCCGGCTGCCCGATCTCGCGATTGCTGAACGCGAAGATCACGCTCGCGGCCAAGCTGGGGTGAGCATCGCGCGAGCGAACCGGAGTGTCCGGCGCTTTGCCGGCGCAGGGCGTTGGCCACGAGGACCTTGCTTTGCCGGGGGGAAAGCCTAGGAGATCCTCCCCAAGTTGAAATTCCGCCTGCTCGTCCTCGCCCTTGGCCTGGTGTCCCTCACGGGCTGCAGCACCGTGCCGATGTCGTATCAGGAATGGCGGGAAGAGCAGGACCGACGCCGAAGCGCCGTGACCACCGGCATCCCCTTCAAGTCCAAGCGCCAGTTGCTGGCGGAGGGCACCGAACTGCAGCAGATCGCGGCCGAGACGCGCTTCCCATGACACCGGGGGCGCGACGCCCCGGCGCCAAGCTTAACGCGAAAAGCTCGAGGATCGTTGTGCCACGGCCTTGCTGGCCACAGCCTCCGCCATGCATTGCACACCCCGGCGGCTGCCCCGATTGTCCGTGTTGCTCGCGCTCGCGAACCCATTCTTCGGGACGGTCCTGGCGACCGGAGTCGAAGCGTTCCCGGCCGACACCATCGCGGCACTCGAGGCGCGGATCGCCGCGGCCCGGCCCGGCGACACGATTGTGGTCCGCGACGGCGCGTACACGACGGAGGCACCCCTGGTCGTGGCCTGCGCGGGCGAGCCGGGCCGGCCGATCACGATCCGCGCCGAAAACGTGGGCGCGGTCGAGATCCGCGGCTCGCACGGCTTTGCGGTGGCCGAGGGAGCGGCGCACGTGACGATCGAGGGCTTTCGCTTCGCCCACGCCTCCGGGCGCTGCTCCATCGCCGTCGGCGCGCACCACGTGCGCTTCAGCCGCAATGTCTTCCACTGCGCGGGCGACGGCCCGTATCTCACCGTGAGCGGCGACGACGTGGAGGTGGACCGGAATGAGTTCCGGGACAAGCGCACGCTCGGCAACATGCTGTCCGTCACGGGGGCGAACGGGCAGGTCGCGCGGCGCCTCTGGGTGCATCACAACCACTTCCACGACTTCGCGAACGCCGGCGGCAACGGCGCGGAAACGATCCGGCTCGGGCTCAGCGGGCTGAGCATGTCGATGGGGCACGCCCTCGTGGAGCACAACCTGTTCGAGCGCTGTGTGGGAGAGAACGAGCTGATCTCGAACAAGTCGGGCGGGAACACCTACCGGTACAACACGTTCCTCGACAGCCCGGGCACGCAGCTGACGCTCCGGCACGGCAACGAATGCCTCGTCTACGGCAACCTCTTCCGCGGCACCAGCGGCCTGCGGATCTTCGGGGACCGCCATCGCATCCACAGCAATCATTTCGAGGACAACGGCGTCGCGATCAACATCGGCAACGGGGGCGCGGAGGTCGCCGACGGCGCGCCGCTCACGAGCCATGACCGGCCCGACGACTGCGTGATCGTCTTCAACACCCTCGTCGGAAACCGCGTCCACTACCGCATGTCGCCGCGTACGCCGCGGGCCCTGGGGGCGACGAACACGACCTTCGCCTACAACGTGATTGTCGGGGGCGGGACCGTGGCGGAGATCGAGGGTCCGTACACGGGCGCGGTGTGGCGGGGCAACTTCGTGTGGCAGGCCGGGGGTCTCGGACACCTGCCACCCGAGGGCGCGCGCGAGGCGGATCCCGGACTCGAGGCCGGGCCGGACGGCTTCCGCCGGCTCCGCCCGGGCGGTGCGGCCGTCGACGCGGGCGGGAGCGGGTTTCCGTGGGTCGACGTCGACCGGGACGGCCAGCGGCGCAGCGGGTCGCGCGATGCCGGAGCGGACGAGCTCGCCGAGGGGCCCGTCGCGGCGCGGAAGCTCACGCCGGCGGACGTCGGGCCGAACTCGGGGCGTTGAGGCGACCGAGGGCGCGGCGCCGCTGGCGCCACGGCGGAGGGCTTACCGCAGGAGGGCCTCGATGTACTGCAGCTGCGCCTTCAGCTTCAGGTAGTGCGCGACCACGTCGTTCTGCTGGTCCTCGAGGCTGACCACGGCGTCGTCCATCGTGTTGGCGCCGGTCACGCGGGTGATCTCGGGAAGATGCTCCATGGCGAGCAACTCCTGGCGGATCTCGTCGCGCCGGGACTCGAGGGTGCGGCGTTGTTCCTCCGTCAGGGGTGCCGGCGACACCTCGCGCGGCAGGGGACGGCTGATCGCCGCGCAGCCGGAAAGCAGGAGGACGAGGGCGAGGAGGCCGGTCATGCGCGGCTTCATGAGGGGGTGCGCGGAGACTGCCGCGACCGGCGTTTCCGGACAAGGCGCAAAGGGATCGGCGGGCTTGGAAAAAAGGCGCTTGCGCGGAAGCGGGAACAGCGCTGCTTTTCCAGTGTTCGATGTCAGGTCAGATGCACGGTTGAGATCGTGGTTTGAGTAGGCACGACAAGGGCAAGGGATCGGTTCGGGATTCGGGCCGCAGGTTGCGGACGGGTTCTTGCGATGCAGCCCATTCGGAGGTCGGACGCCAGGCGGCCGGGCCGCCGTGGCAGGGCCATGGTTCGCCGTGCGAAACCAATCGAAGGAGACCACACCCATGAACTTCCACCAACTCCTGCAAACACGCGAGACGCTCCGGCGACAGGCGCGCCTCGCCGACGCCGCTTTCGCCTGGCACCGCCTGGCCGGACTCGGTCGGCGCTTCGCCGTGGCCGGACTGCGCGGCCGCGTGCGGCTGCGCCTCGCGGACCCGGGGTCCGACGCCGGCTGGCCGGCGCTGACGGCGCTCGACGGCAGCCAGTCCGTGATCGAGGAGCATTTCACGGACGAGGACGTCGTCGAGCTCTCCGACCTCCTCGCATTCGTCGGCGCCGAGCCGGATGACGGCGCGCATGTGCTGCGTATCGAGGACCTCGAGCCGCGGTTCGCCGAGCCGCTGCGCCGGGAGCTCGAGCGCGCCGGCGTGTCGGTGCCGGCAATCCCACGGCGCGGGCTCGACCCCTCGGAAGCGCCGCGGGCCGATTGAGGCCGCTACGGGGTGGCCGTCTTAGGCCGGGACGCCAATGGCCGCACCGTGCGCCGCCGGCGGCCGGCGAACGTGCGCGCTCCGAGGGCTATCCGAGCGGCGCGAGGAAACGCGCGACGTTCGCGATGTGCTGGTCGAGGGGAACCCCGAGATGCCCGCAGCCGAGCTCGATCGTGGCGCGGTCAATCTTGGCCGCGAACGCACGGTCCTTGAATTTCTTCGCGATCGAGGCCGGCTTCATCTCGCCGTAGGGCACGGGGTTCATCTTCCGGTAGGCGTAGAACAGGCCGGTGAGCTCGTCGGTCGCGAGGAGCGCGGCGGCCAGCTTCGTCTGCGGAAGCGTTTTGAATCCGTGATAGCCGTACGCATGCGCCTCGACGGCATGGATGAGCGCGTCGGGGTAGCCCCATTCCTTGAACCACCGGAGCGACGGCCCCGGGTGGGCGTCCGGATGCTGCTCGAAGTCGAGGTCGTGGAGCAGGCCGGTGACGTACCACAGCTGCGGGTCGTCGTTGAACGGGTGGGGCGCCGACGGCGGCGCGCTGAAGGCGGGTGAGGAGTCGCGCAAGTGCGGCAGGCCGGCGGGCGCGTCGGCCGAGAGCAGCGCCGTGTTCGCGAAAAGCCGCGCATAGCCTTCCATCGCGGTCGCGACCATCAGCGCATGGTGGCGCTGATAGGGGTCGGTGACGTGCCGGTGGAGCAGGTCGGTCGCGGCTTCGCGGGTGGGGAGCATGGAGGGCGGGGCCCGGATGCCGGCCGGCGTCGGTCGGGCCAGGCGGAAAGGCGGGTGCGGGGATTCCGCGGCAATCGGGGGCGGGGAAAACGCTAGTCGCGACGGAGTCCCCGGGGCAAGCCCGGGGACGGCGGCTCGCCCGGGCAACCCCCGGCCGGCGGAGCGGTCTACGCAAGACGGGGCGCGCCCCCGGCTTCACCATGAGATTCCTGGCGCTGGCGACAGACTACGACGGCACGATCGCCCATCACGGGCACGTCAATGCCGCGACGCTCGCGGCCCTCGAACGCGCGCGCGAGGCGGGCCGGAAGCTGATCCTCGTCACGGGCCGGCTGCGGTCGGACCTGGCGCGCGTGTTCGAGCCCATGGAGCTTTTCGACCTGATGGTGGTGGAGAACGGCGCGGTCCTGTACCGACCGGCGACCCGCGAGGAGAAGATCCTCACCGAGCCGGCGTCCCCCAAGCTCATCGCCCGGCTGCGCGAGCGCGGTGTGGCCCACCTCGAGATCGGACAGGCGATCGTGGCCACGATGCAGCCTTACGAGAGCGTGGTGCTCGAGGCCATCCGCGAGCTGGGACTCGAGCACCAGGTGATCTTCAACAAGGGCGCCGTGATGGTCCTGCCGTCCGGCGTGAACAAGGCGACCGGGCTCGAGGCCGCGCTGGCCGAGCTCGGGCTGTCGGTGCACAACGTCGTCGGCGTCGGGGACGCGGAGAACGACCACGCGTTCCTCGAGCGCTGCGGCTGCGCGGTCGCGGTGGCGAACGCGCTGCCGGCCCTGAAGGAGCGCGCCGACTGGGTGATGGCACGCGACCACGGCGAGGGTGTGCAGGACATGATCGCGGTGCTGCTGCGGGGCGAGCACGACCCGGCGATGCCGCCGCTGCGGCGGCACCAGGTGCTGCTCGGACGCGACGATCGGGGCCGGGACATCGGCTACCGCGCTCCCGCCGAGCGCCTGCTGGTGGTGGGAAAATCCGGCGGGGGCAAGTCGACGATTGCGGCGGGCCTGTTCGAGCGGCTGATCGAGTCCGGCTACCAGGCTCTCCTGATCGATCCCGAGGGCGACCATGCGGGCTCCGACCGGGCGGTGGTGCTGGGCTCCGCCCACAAGGCGCCCGAGCCGGAGGAGGTCGTCAGCGCGCTGCAGGCGCCGCACCAGACGGTCGTGGTGAACCTCATCGCCGTGCGCGCCGTCGACAAGCCGGGCTATTTCCAGCGCCTGCTCGGCGCGCTGCAGCCGCTGCGGCTCGAGCGGGGACGCCCGCATTGCCTGGTGCTCGACGAGGTGCACCACCTGCTGCCGGCGGGTCCGCTGGACCAGGCCGTGCGGCCGCTGCTCGAGTCGCAGGGCATCGTGGCGGTGACCACTGCGGCCGAGCTGGTGGCGGACCGATTCCTTGCGCTCGTGACGATGGTGGTGGCGGCTTCGGAGCCGGGCGAGGCGATCGCGGAATTCTGCCGCCGCGCGGGCACCGCGGCCCCGTCGCGGGTGCCCGAGGCCCGGCCGGGCGAGCGGATGGTGGTCTGGCACCGCGGCGAGCTGAACGCCTTCGCCCTCTCGCTCGTCCCGCCCAAGGTCGTCACGCGGCGCCACGTCCGGAAGTACGCGCAGGGGCGTTTGGGCGAGGACGAGAGCTTCTACTTCGAGGGACCCGCCCGGAAACTGCACCTGCGGGCGGAGAACCTCCTCCGCTTCATGGAGCTCGGGGAGGGCGTGGATGACGAGACGTGGATGCACCACCTCGGGCGGCACGACTTCTCGCGGTGGTTCCGCGCGACCATCAAGGATGCGGAGCTCGCGGCCGCGGCCGAGCGGATCGAGGACGAGGCGTCCGGGCCGCTTTCGAGCCGCGCCGCCATGCGCGCGGAGATCGAGCGGCGCTACACCGTGCCGGGCTGAACGGCGGGGGCGCGGGGACATCACGCGGAGCCGATGAGCCCGCCCGGCCCCCGCGGGTGGCGGATCACTTCGTCTGGTTGAAGCGCCGGACCTCGTCGGTGATGTCGATCATGGCGTTCGCACAGACCAGCCCGGACTCGAACTTGTTGAGGATGGCGGCCAGGCCCAGCTCGTCGCCGAGCGCATCGGTTCCCTTTTGTTGATAATTATAAAGCTGGAGGCTGCCTCGCGCCGGGATAGGATCCGGCGCGTTCCCCATGAATATCCCTGCCTCCCGAATCCGCCGCGGGCTGCTGTGCAGCCTTTTGTTCCTGTCGAATGCCGCCTGGGGCCTCGACCCGTCGCTCCCGCCCGGCGGAAACTTCGACCTCACGCACTGGTATCTCGGGCTGCCGGACGCCGGGTCGTCCTCGATCCAGCCCTCACAGCTCGAGGCCGGCTACACGAGCGACTGGTTTTACACGGGGGCCGACGGCGCGATGGTGTTCTGGGCGCCGGTGAACGGCGGCACGACCTCCGGGTCGACCTACCCGCGGTCGGAGCTGCGCGAGCTCATCGCCGGGACGGACAACAGCACCGGCATCAACTGGACCGTGCTGGGCTCCCATGCGCTGGCGGCCCAGTGTCGTGTCCTGCAGGTGCCGAGCACGGGCAAGGTCATCATCGGACAGATCCACGGCGGCAGCACGCCGCTGTGCAAGGTGTACTACAGCAACGGGACGATCTACACCCGCGTGCACACGCAGCCGACCGGCGGCACCGAGAACCAGTACGAGTTCGGCGCAAGCGCGCTGGACGTTCCGATCAGCTTCGAGCTCCGGGTCGACGACGGCGTGCTGACGATGACGGTCAACGGCACGACGCACACCTACGACTTCGTGGCCAACAGCAACTGGAGCGGCGCGCAGTTCTACTTCAAGGCCGGCTCGTACTGCCAGGACAACGTCGGCCAGGGCACCGAGGGGTCGCGGGTGGCCTTCTACACATTGAGCGTGAACCACGTGATCGACGCGCCGCCTCCGCCCACCGGCCTCTCGGCCGCGCCGGGCAAGAAGAAGGTGACGGTGAGCTGGGCCGCCGCGGCGGGCGCCAATAGTTACAAGGTGAAGCGCGCCACGACCACCGGCGGGCCCTACACGACCGTGGCAACCAACATCACCGGCACGAGCTACGCGAACAGCGGCCTGACGAGCGGCGTGCGCTATTATTACGTCGTGTCCGCCGTGAACACCGGCGGCGAGAGCGCCAACTCGGCGGAGGTCAGCGCCGTCCCGAACTAGGCGCGTCGGCGCCGGGTCCGCGTCCGGCGCGGGCCCAGGCCGCGAGCTGGGCCTCCGTCTCGGCCAGGTTGCGTTCGACGCGGCCCAGCACCTCGCGCGCGGCGCCGATCCGTGCGGCCAGGCTTTCGCTCGGCGCCTTTTCCTGCCGGCCGAGGTCCTGCCGGAGCAGGTCGTCCAGATACCGGCGCTCGACTTCCAGGCGCGCCCGCCGGGCCGCCCAGCCGCGCACCAGGACCTCGGCGACCGTCCGGCCGTGCACGGCCGCGCGCAGGTACTCCTCGCGCGCGTCCGCCGGCGAAATGTCGCGCTCCAGCGCTTCGACGCGGATTTCCTTCAGGGCCGCGTCCAGGTTCGCGAGCTCGGCCGCCGGGAACCGCCGGCCGACCTCGTCGCGAAAGGCCTTCAGTTCGCGGTCGGATCCGGCCCGCACGACCAAGTCGGCCAGCTCCGGCGGACGGCCGCAGCCGCAGAGCGCGACGAGCAGAAGGGCGGGGAGGAACCGGAGACACATCGGGCTAGCGTGCGGGAACGAACCCCCTTTTCGTGAGTTCGCCGAGCAGCAGGTTGTCGCCGTCGGCCCAGCCGGCGGCCACCCCGACAGGGTGCCGCGGGCTGCCGAGCCAGGCATGGAGTTCCGGCGTCATCAGCGAGGACGCGAGGAAGGCCGCAAACGACAGGG
>Ga0196981_1000382_pt1 | contig 16018 bp, 19 predicted proteins | sample S3_2013CmetaG_FD_155462 | JGI IMG/M metagenome (GOLD analysis project Ga0196981, IMG submission 155462) | Soil microbial communities from Anza Borrego desert, Southern California, United States - S3_20-13C | ecosystem: Environmental > Terrestrial > Soil > Desert | place: USA: California... | reverse complement strand
GCCCTTGTCGCCGTCTTCCTTCTTCGGCCAGACCATGGTGAACAGCTGGCCGGCCTTGCCGTCGGTCATTTCGACGCAATAGGTCGTCTGGTTGTAGGGGAGCGTCGGCGCCTTTTCGGGGTTCGCCGCGTTGATCAGCGGGCCGAATTTGTTGACGGGACGGCCGTCGAGCGACTCGATCGCCGTGTTGAGCGGCTGGACCGCCTTGCAGTTGCCGTCCGCGTCGAGTTTGACGCCATAGGCATAGCCTGTTTTAAGATCGACGATCAGATGTTTGGTGAATTCTGCAGCCATGACGGCACCCCTTGCGAAAAAACGTTTCACGTAACTTTGTTACGCCGGTCCACTTTTCGTGGTTTTATTGTTTCCCCTAGTACCGCAGAAAGCTAATTTAAGTGATAAAACGGCTGTTCACCTAGCGATTTTTGAACGGTGTTTTTCATAGCGGGGCGATTTATTTCTGCGGCCCCTACTAGGCTTTCCAAAACCATTGGCCTATAGTGCGCTCGTGTGATTCTCCCATAATTTTGTGTAGTTCCGGCGCATGACGACGCTTCCTTTCGATATTATGTCTTTGGCGGCGGGCGCTCTCGCGGGCATCGTGCTGGGATTTTTCCTATTCCGGCGCGGCACCTCCTCCCTCGAAACCCACCTCGCCGAAAAACTCGAAATCTTCGAGGCGCAAAACCGCGAGCTGCTGCAAAAAAGCGCGAAGCTTGAAAGCGAGCTGGAAAAGGAAGCAGAAGCGCTCCAGCAGCAGCTGAAACTGATCGAGGCGACCAAGGCGCAGATGTCCGCCGACTTCAAGGCGATGAGCCTGGAGGCGCTGAATGCCAGCCGCGAAAATTTCCTCGCGATCGCGCAGGAAAAATTCACGCAGCTGCAGACGACCGCGCAGACCGACATCAAGCAGACCGTCTCGCCGCTCGCGAATACGCTCAAGCTCATGGACGAAAAGGTGACCGCGCTCGAGAAAGAGCGTCACGGCGCCTATGGCGAGCTGCGCGAGCACCTGAAGGCCATGAAGCAGGACCAGGACAAGCTGCGGCTGGAAACGGCAAGCCTCGTGACGGCGCTGCGCTCCCCCTCGACCCGCGGGCAATGGGGCGAGATGCAGCTGAAGCGCACGCTGGAAATGGCGGGCCTCGTGCAGGGCATCCATTACGACGAGCAGGTGGCGATCGAAAACCAGCGCCCCGACGTGGTGGTGCGCCTGCCGGGCGGCAAGAACATCATCATCGACGCGAAGGCGCCGATCGAGGCCTATCTCGACGCGCTGAAGGATGGCGTGACGGAAGCCGACCGCGTGACCGCGCTTGACCGCCATGCGCGGCATGTGCGGGACCATATCAAGCAGCTTGGCAGCAAGGCCTATTGGGAAAAATTCGACACGCCCGAATTCGTCATCATGTTCCTGCCGGGTGAAAGCTATTACAGCGCGGCGCTGGAGCGCGACCCTTCGCTGCTCGAAGCGGGCGTGGACCAGAAGGTCATTCCCTCCTCCCCCACCACGCTGATCTCGCTGCTCAAGGCGGTCGCCTATGGCTGGCAGCAGGAGAAACTCGCGGCCAATGCGCGCGAAATCTCGGAAATGGGCGCGGAGCTTTACAAGCGGCTCTGCACCTTCAGCGCGCATCTTGAAAAAGTCGGCAAGGGGCTGAACGGCGCCGTCGAAAATTACAACAAGGCGATGGGCTCCTATTCCGCCCGCGTCATTCCGGCCGCGCGCGACTTCCAGAAGCTGCAGCACCTGACCGCCGACGAGAAACTGCCCGACATGGTGCAGATCGAGGCAACGCCCGCTTCCGCCCCCGACCTCACCGTGATCGAGGGCGATGGCGCCGGCGATGCCGACACGGGTGCGAAGAAGGCCTATAAAGGCTGAGTTTCTTGACTCGGGCGGCCCCGTTATTTAAGTAGAAGCATAACGAAAGGGCAGTTTTATGGCCGTCTTGCCGATCTATATCGTCCCCCATCCCGTGCTGAAGCGCGTCGCCGACCCGGTGACCGACGTGACCGACGATCACCGCAAGCTGATCGACAACATGCTGGAGACGATGTACCACGCGCCCGGCATCGGCCTTGCCGCGCCGCAGATCGGCCAGTCGGTGCGCATCCTTGTGCTCGATGTCGACCAGCCGCGCTCCGAGAACGAGGACGAGGAACTGCCCGTCGAAAAGCGCCGCGGCAAGCCGCAGGTCTTCGTGAACCCGGAAGTGCTCTGGTCATCCGACGAGCAGAATATTTATGACGAAGGCTGCCTCTCCATCCCCGGCCAGTATGCGGAAGTCGAGCGCCCGAAACAGGTGCGCGTGAAGGCATTGAACTATGAGGGCAAGCCCTTCGAGGTCGAGGCCGACGGCTTGTTCGCGACCTGCCTGCAGCACGAGATCGACCACCTGAATGGCATCCTGTTCATCGACCACCTCTCATCGTTGAAGCGCGACATGGTCATGCGCAAGCTCAAGAAATTCACCAAGGAACACCTCGAAGACCTCCAGCAGACGCACGTTCTTTAATGGCGGAAAAACTTCGCATCGCTTTTATGGGTACACCTGACTTCGCCGTATCGGCGCTGAATGCGCTGCATGAAGCGGGGCACGAGATTGTCGCGGTTTATTCGCAGCCGCCGCGGCCGGCAGGGCGCGGGCATAAATTGCAGCCGTCGCCGGTGCAGCGGCGCGCAGAGGAACTCGGGCTGCCGGTGCGGCATCCCAAAAGCCTGAAGAAAGATGATGCGGCGCGCGCGGAATTTGCGGCGCTGAACCTCGATAGCGCCGTCGTCGCGGCTTACGGGCTGATCCTGCCGAAAGAGGTGCTGGACGCGCCGAAATTCGGTTGCCTGAATATCCATGCCTCGCTGCTGCCGCGCTGGCGCGGCGCGGCGCCGATCCAGCGCGCGATCATGGCCGGTGACACGGAATCCGGCATCTGCATCATGCAGATGGAGGAAGGGCTCGATACCGGCCCCGTTCTCGCGCGCCGCACGGTGCGCATCGACGGCGCAACCACCGCGCAAACGCTGCACGACGCGCTCGCGGCGCAGGGGGCGGAACTGATTGTGCAGACGCTCGCGCAAATCGCCGCGGGAAATCCGCCGCAGACGGAGACTCAGCCGGAAGAAGGCGTGACCTATGCCCATATGCTGACCAAGGAAGACGGCCGCATCGACTGGACCAGGCCGGCCGCCGAAATCGAGCGGCAACTGCGCGCGCTCACGCCCTGGCCGGGCGTGTGGTGCATGCAGGGTGAACACCGCGTGAAAGTGCTGGCGGCGGAAATAGCCGAGGGCAAGGGCAAGCCCGGCGAGATTCTCGACCGCCACCTGATCGTCGCCTGCGGCGAAGGGGCGCTGAAGCTCACGAAAATCCAGCCGCAAGACCGGAAGCCGATGGATGGCCTCTCCTTCATGAACGGCACGCACCTGAATGTCGGCGATACGTTCCAATGACGCAGCGCTGGAAGCTCACGATCGAATATGACGGCGCGGGCTTCGCGGGCTGGCAGCGGCAGGAAAATGCGCTTTCAGTGCAAGAGGTGCTCGAAAAAGGCGTGAAGGGCTTTTGCGGCGAAACGGTGACCGCGCATGTCGCGGGGCGCACCGATGCGGGCGTCCATGCCGTCGGGCAGGTCGCGCATATCGACCTCGAAAAAGACACGGATGCCAAGGCGGTGCGCGACGCGATCAACTTCCACATGCGCCCGCATAAAGTCGCTATCGTTGCGGCGGAGCCGGTGTCGCAGGATTTCCACGCCCGCTTCGGCGCGATGAAGCGCTATTACTGCTACAAGATTATTTCCAGCCGCCGCGCGGAGCCGGTCATCGATGCCGGCCGCGCCTGGCATGTCAATTTCGACCTCGACGTCGCGCGCATGAACAGGGCCGCGAAATACCTGCTGGGCGAGCATGACTTCACGAGCTTTCGCGCGAGCGAATGCCAGGCGAAATCGCCCATCCGCTCGCTCGATCGCCTTGAATTCACCGAGAATAAAACCGCGCTCGGCTTCGGCACGCATCTCGAATTGCGGGCGGAGGCGCGGTCGTTCCTGCACCACCAGATCCGCAATATGGTCGGCACGCTGAAGCTGGTCGGCGAGGGAAAGTGGCAGCCGGAAGACGTGAAAACCGCGCTCGACGCGCGCGCGCGAGCCGCTGCCGGCCCGACCGCGCCACCCGAAGGCCTTTATTTCATGCGCGTCGATTACAACGACAGCGCCTTTACGCGCGGCGTCGACTCCCTGCTCTAGGCCCCAAAATCCCGTTTTATGTCAACGACATAAAATTATTTATCCATAATCTTTGACAATTGCCCCTGCCGTTTGGTACATCTTCATCAGCTTATGAAAACAGCTGCGGATCCAACCGCCTTTTAATAATCAGATAATAGAGGAGCACGATATGAGCCTGTTCAAGAAATTCACCGAAATCGCCGCCGCCGTCGCCGAAGACGCGCTGATCACCGGCGCTGACGCACTCAACCGCGCGCAGCAAAAACGCGACGAACTGCGCGACCGCCTGCAGCAGGAAGCCGGCAAGGCCTCCGTTAAAATCAGCCGCAAGCGCGACCAGGTCGAAAACGCGATTGCCGATGTCGTCGAACTCGTCGACACCGTGCTGACGCAGCTCGACCGCGAATTCAACGGCAAGTCGAAGCCGACCGTCCAGCCGACGACCACGCTCGACAAGCCGGAATTCAAGGCTCCTGCAGCGCCCGCCGCTGAAGCGCCCGCGAAAGAAGAAAAAGCAGCAGCGCCGAAGGCGAAAAAGCCCGCCGCGCCGAAAGCAAAAAAGCCGGCAGCGCCCAAGGCCGCCGCTAAAACCAAAAAGCCTGCCGCGCCCAAAGCCGGCAAGTAAGAGACACACACTCTCTATCTTCCCTGAGAAGGGCCGCCTTGCAAAAGGCGGCCCTTTTTCCTGCGTTGACGCTCCCGCCGCGGTTTCGTACCCTTTGCGCAGGAAACAGGGTTTTTTAAGGAGATTTTCATGGGCTGGAAAGACAAGCTGAAACAGGGCAAGGATCTCGCCGGCAAGGCGCTCTCGACAGGCTTTCAGAAGGCGGTGGAGCTCGACAACAAGATCGAAGACGGCAAGACGCGCGTCGTCAATGCGATCGAAAACAAGCTTGCGACGGTCGGCCGCGACAAGCGCAAGAAAGCCGGTGACGCGCCGAAGGGTCCTGCCCCCAAAGGTCCCGTTCAGGAATGAATCAGCGGCTCGAATATATCCGCCTTGGCACGGGTGACCCCGCGCCCTGGTTCACGCAGCGTTCCTACAGCAATCCTGAATACCGTTTCGACACGGCTGCCGGCCGCTACATCGTCATGGGCTTTTTCGCAAGCGCAGGATCGCCCGGCGGCCAGGAAGCGCTCGAGGTCATCCGCCAGAACCGGGCCCTGTTCGACGACAAGCACCTCGCCTTTTTCGGCATCAGCATCGATGCGGGAGACGAGGCGCAAAAGCGCGTTCATGAGGAAATGCCGGGCCTGCGCTATTTCTGGGATTTCGACCTCGCGGTCAGCAAGCTGTACGGCTCCGTCGCCCGAAACTTCAGCCCCGCCGACGGCAGGGTCGTCGCGCGGCGCATCTGGTATGTGCTGGACCCGACCATGCGGATCATGGCGGCAATCCCGATGGACAGTAACCCGAACCATGGCGCGGAGCTGATCGCGTTCCTGAAGGCGCTGCCGCCCGTGGAAAAATTTGCGGGCATCGAGCTGCAGGCGCCGGTCATTTACCTGCCCAATGTGTTCGAGCCCGAACTATGCCAGCGCCTGATCGATATCTACGAGGACCAGGGCGGGGTCGAAAGCGGCTTCATGCGCGATGTCGGAGGCAAGACCGTGGGCATCGTCGATTACGGCCTGAAGCGCCGCAGCGACGTCGTGCTGACCGACGAAACCCTGCTGGCCGAACTGCGCGCGCGCCTGAAAAAGCGCCTGGTGCCGGAAATCGAAAAAATCCATTTCTTCCACGCGACCCGCATCGAGCGCTTTATCGTCGCATGCTATGACGGCGCCCATGGCGGCTTTTTCCGCCCGCATCGCGACCATACGACCAAGGGCACGGCGCATCGCCGCTTTGCCGTGACGATCAACCTGAACAATGATTTCGAGGGCGGCGAGCTCAACTTCCCCGAATACGGCCCGCGCACGTTCAAGCCGCCGCCCGGCGGGGCCGTGGTGTTTTCCTGTGCGCTGTTACATGCGGTGACGCCCGTGACGAAAGGCAAACGCTATGCCTTCCTGCCCTTCCTCTATGACGAGGCGGCGGCAAAGATTCGCGCGGAAAATCAGCAGTTTCTGGAAGCGAACGCGACATCGGCTGCAGCCACGAAGGCGTGACGCGGCGAGGCGAAGCGTGACGAATTAAGGAGCGGGCAGCGTGACGACATCGATCACGCGGCGCGTGTTGATATCCATCAGATAGACGTTGCTTGCGGCATACACGTAGCGGGTCTGGTTGGGCGTATCGCTGATGCGTCCCGTCACGTCATCCGGCACGGGAACCACGTTGACCTCGGGCGGGAGGATGCCGCCCGGCTGCACGATGTTCACCTGCTGCTCGGGCGTGACGCAGGGCTTGGGGCTGCCGGCTTCGGCGGCATCGCAGGCACGGTCGCGCTCCTGCTCGATAAAGGCGCGAAGCATGCTCCGGCCGTTTTCCGGGATGGTATAGGTCGATTGTTCATAGGTCTGCTGGGCCATCGCAGGGGTCACCATGACCGCCCCGGCGCAAAGGGCGAGAAGCGAGAGCGAAAAATTGAGGTTTTTCATGAGCGTACCTTTTTGCCGGAGAACTACATGCCGCAAACCAGCCACCTCGCTTTGCGGTTCCATTGATTATGTTAATCACTTAGGACTCGCCGCAAAAACCTGCCCGTTATATAGTCGCCCCCTGAATTAGGGCACATGGAAACGAGGCTTGGGCTTGCCGAAACAGCGCCATAACATTCTGATATTGAACGGTCCCAACCTTAACATGCTGGGCAGCCGCGAACCCGAGGTCTATGGAATCCAGACGCTCGGCGATATCGCGAACGACTGCGAGGAATATGCGGGCGAGCTCGGCTTCACCATCGATTTCCGCCAGACCAACAGCGAGGGCGAACTGGTGACCTTTATCCAGCAGGCGCGCGGCGCGTTTTCGGGCGTGGTCATCAATGCCGGCGCCTATACCCATACTTCCGTCGCCATTCACGACGCCCTGAAAATTCTCGAGATGCCGGTGATCGAAGTGCATCTCAGCAACCCGCAGGCGCGGGAAAGCTTCCGCCATCACTCCTATATCTCCCCCGTCGCCAAGGGCACGATCTGCGGCTTCGGCGGGCACGGATATATCCTGGCGCTGAACGCCCTGCGCTCCCTGCTCGACGACGAAGGATAAAAACAATGGCAAAAGACATGGCAAATGCAAAAAAACTGGAGAGGAACGAACCCATGCCCCCGATGACGATCGATCATGAGGCGATCAAGAAGCTCGCCGGCCTGCTCAACGAAACGGGCCTGACGGAAATCGAAATCACGGAAGGCGACAAGAGCCTGCGCGTGCAGAAATCGGTTCATGTGCAGAGCTACGCTTCGGCCCCCTCCTATGCGCCTGCGTCCTCCGCCCCGGCTGCGACCGCCGTGACGTCGAGCGTCGCCGCGCTGTCGCCTGACAACCACCCCGGCGCCGTGAAATCGCCGATGGTCGGCACCGCCTATCTGCAGTCGGAGCCGGGCGCGCCGAAATTCGTGTCGAAAGGCGCGAAAATCAAGGCGGGCGACACCATCTGCATCATCGAGGCGATGAAGGTCATGAACCCGATCAAGGCGGAGAAGGGCGGCACCGTCACCGACGTCCTGATCGACGACGCGCAGCCCGTGGAATTCGGCCAGGTCCTGGTCATTATCGAGTAACAGCATGTTCAAAAAGATCCTGATCGCCAACCGCGGCGAAATCGCGCTCCGCATCGTCCGCGCCTGCAAGGAAATGGGCATCGGCTCGGTCGTCGTCCATTCGACGGCCGACGCCAACGGCATGGCCGTGCGCATGGCGGATGAAAGCGTTTGCATCGGACCGCCGCCGTCGCGCCAGAGCTACCTGAACATTCCGGCGATCCTGTCGGCCGCGACCATCACCGGCGCGGATGCGGTGCATCCCGGCATCGGCTTCCTGTCCGAGAACGAGCAGTTCGCCCGCATGGTGGAGGAGCATGGCTTCACCTTCATCGGCCCGACGCCCGAGCATATCGCCAAGATGGGCGACAAGGCGGTTGCGAAGGACACGGTCAAGGCGCTCGGCCTGCCGGTCGTTCCAGGATCGGACGGCATTTTGAAAAACCCCGAGGAAGGCCTCGAGCTTGCCAAGAAAATCGGCTTCCCCGTTCTGCTGAAGGCAGTCGCCGGCGGCGGCGGCAAGGGCATGAAGGTCGCGCATGGCGAGGATGATTTCCGCGCCGCCTATTCCATGGCGTCGACGGAGGCAAAGAACGCCTTCAATAACGGCGACCTGTATATGGAGAAATACCTGACGGCGCCGCGCCATATCGAGATCCAGCTCATCGGCGATACGCATGGCAACGCGATCCACCTGGGCGAGCGCGACTGCTCGATCCAGCGCCGCCACCAGAAAGTGATCGAGGAATGCCCTTCCCCCGGCCTGACGCCGGAACAGCGCAAGTTTGCGGGCGAGCTCGCGGCGGGCGTCGTCAAAAAGATGGGCTATCGCGGCGTCGGCACGATCGAAATGCTGTTCGAGGACGGCAAGTTTTACTTCATGGAAATGAACACCCGCCTGCAGGTGGAGCACCCGATCACCGAGATGATCACGGGCGTCGACCTGGTGCGCGAACAGATCCGCGTGGCCGCGGGCCTGCCGCTCTCGTACAAGCAAGAAGACATCAAGTTCAACGGCTGGGCCTTCGAGGCGCGCATCAACGCGGAACACCCCGAAACCTTCGTGCCGTCGCCCGGCAAGGTCACCCATTACCACCCGCCCGGCGGGCTTGGCGTGCGCGTGGATTCAGCGATCTATGACGGCTATTCCGTGCCGCCGACCTATGACAGCCTGGTCGCGAAGCTTATCGTCCATGCCCAGACGCGCGAAGAGGCGATGAACCGCCTGAGCCGCGCGCTCGGCGAAACGGTGATCGAGGGCATCCAGACCAATATCCCGCTGCATGAGCGCATCCTGGCGCAGCCCGACTTCCGCGCCGGCCAGTTCAACATCCACTGGCTGGAGAAATTCCTCGCGAGCGCGGGCGAGAAGGCGAAAAAAGCGTCATGATGCGGGTCGCAGCGCTCATCGTCCTTATGCTCGCGGCGACGCCCGCCGCGGCTGCCGATAAATACAGCTTCGACCCTGCGCATACGCAGATACTGTTTTCGGTCAGCCATATGGGCCTGTCGCACTCCCATGGCCGCTTCGCCAAATTCGACGGCTACTTCACCTTTGACGAGAAAAACCCGGTAGCGGGCAGCGTCGAGGTCACCGTCGACATGGACAGTGTGGATATGGGCGCGCAGGACTGGGACGAAGCGGTCAGGAGCGATAAGCTGCTCGACGCGCGGAGATTCCCGAAAATGACCTTCAAAAGCACCTCGGTCAAGAAGACCGGCGCTGTTACCGGCACGGTTACCGGCGACCTGACGCTGCATGGCGTGATCCGCCCGCTGATGCTGGAGGTGGTGTTCAACAAGGCTGCCCGCAACCCCTATAACAAGAACCTGAATGCCGGCTTTACCGCGACCGGCCGCCTGAAGCGCTCGGATTTCGGCATGGACCAGTATATCCCCGACGTGGGCGACGAGATCGCCATCACGATCGAGGTCGAGGGCATTCGTCAGGACTTTGAAGGCCTCGACAAAAAGTAGTAGACTTTAGGGGAACGGAGTTCCCATGCAGGTCAAAAACACCCCCGAGAAATTCGGCGTCGTCACGAAGGGCTTTCACTGGCTCACCGCGCTGCTGGTCGTCACACTGCTCTGCGTCGGGCTTTACATGGTCCGGGCGGAAAAGAACGCGTCGCTGATCCAGCTTTACGGGCTGCATAAATCCTTCGGCGTGACGGTGCTGACGCTCACCTTTTTCCGGATGCTGTGGCATGTCTATACCAGGAAACCTGCCATCGTCACAGGGCTGCCGAAATGGGAGCAGTGGGCCGCCCATACCGGGCATTTCTTCCTTTATATCTGCCTGTTCGGCATGCCGCTCTCGGGCTGGCTGATGTCGTCAGCCTTCGGCCGCACGGTCAGCTTCTTCGGATTGTTCAGCCTGCCCGACCTGATCGGCCAGGACCAGGCCCGCGGCGCACAACTGGCCGCCCTGCACGAATATCTTGCCTATGCCCTGATCGGCATGATAGCGATCCATGTCGGCGCGGCGCTCCGCCATCATTTTTTCATCAAGGACGCCACGCTGAAACGCATGCTCCCCTTCGGAAACCCGCAGTCATGAAACATCTCCTCCTCGCCCTCCTGATCCTTGCCGCGCCGGCGCTGGCAATCGCGGAGGAAACGGCCGCGGCCGCCGAAGCGCCCGTCCTCGCGGCGGAAACGCCCGCGCCGCCCGCCGCGCGTGAATGGACGCTGCTGCCCCGGGAAAGCACCATCACCTTTCGCGGCAAGCAGATGGGCAAGGAATTTGACGGGGAGATTTCCACCTTCAAGGCGCAAATCTGGTTCGATCCGGAGCAGCTCGACCAGTCGAAAGTCATCGTCGATATCGACCTGATGTCGATCGATGCGCGCGACACCGACCGCAACAAGAGCCTGCTAGGCCCCGAATGGCTCGATGTCCAGCAGTTCCCGGTCGCGCATTTCGAGACGGTCAATTTCGCCAAAAAAGAAGACGGCAGCTATATCGCGAGCGCAACCCTGACGATGCACGGCATGCCGGTCGAGGTGCAGTTGCCCTTCACGCTCGATATCAAGCAGGACTCTGGCAAAGACAAGGCCATCATGACAGGCAAAGTGACGCTCGACCGCTCGAAATTCGCGCTCGGCACCGGCGACTGGGCGGATCCCAGCGTTATTGCAAATGAGGTCGATGTCACGGTGACGGTTGCGGCGACGGCGCCTGCCGGAACAAAATAAGTCCGAAGCCGCATTCAGCACGGGCCGGGATTTTACAATTGTCGCCCGGCGATTCGTGCTTTAAATTCAATGCAATGAGGACGCTCTATCACCTTTGGCTCCACCCTTCCTCCCGGAAAGTGCGCATCGCGCTCGCCGAGAAGAAGCTCGACTTCGACCTGAAGATCGAAAAAATCTGGGAGCGCCGCACGGAATTCCTCGCGCTCAACCCGGCCGGCGACGTGCCTGTCCTGATCGAGCCCGACGGCACGATCCTGACCGACAGCCAGGTCATCTCGGAATATTTGAACGAGGTTTACAATTCGATCGACCTGCTCGGGCGCGAGCCGCTGCAGCGCGCGGAAACCCGCCGCCTCGTCGCCTGGTTCGACCAGAAGTTCAACGCCGAAGTGACGGAGAACCTGGTCGGCGAAAAAATGATGAAACGCTTCCTGAAAATGGGGGAGCCGCACGGCCCCTCCATCCGCGCGGGTCATGCGAACATCCACTATCACCTCGACTATATCGGCTTCCTGACCGAGCGCCGCCGCTGGCTCGCGGGCGACGACATCTCGCTCGCCGATATCACTGCGGCCGCGCATCTCTCCGCGATCGACTATATCGGTGACGTGCCATGGGAAGAGCATAAGGCCGCGAAGGACTGGTATGTGCGCATCAAGTCGCGCCCCTCCTTCAAGCCTTTGCTGGACGACAGCATTCCGGGCTTCTCCCCGCCCAGCCACTACCAGAATCTCGATTTCTGATCGGGTCAACGGGTGGAAGGCATGGCGAAGAAAAAGCAACCCACCCAGCCGCTCGCGCGCGACAAAAAGCTCTTCTGCTTCGGCTTTGGCTACACAGCCAATTTCCTCGCCGACCGCCTGCGCGATTTCGGCTGGAAAATCGCGGGCACGACGACGGATCCCGAAAAACGCGCCTATATGAAGGGTACCGGCATCGAGGCGATGCTGTATGACCAGACGCACACGATCATGGACCCGTTCGAGACCTTCGCCGATGTCACCCATGTGCTGATTTCAATACCGCCCGGCGCCGACGGCGATCTCGTGGTTGACGGGCATGGCGCGGACCTCGCCGCGATGCCGAATATCGAATGGGTGGGGTACCTGTCGACGACCGGCGTTTACGGCAACCATGACGGCGCCTGGATCGACGAGAAGACGACGCCCGAGCCGACGAGCCGACGCGGCACGCTGCGCCTGCGCGCGGAGCAGCAATGGAATTTCCTTCACCTGAACGAAGGCCTGCCGCTGCATATCTTCCGCCTGTCGGGCATTTACGGTCCTGGCCGCAGCGCAATCGATTCCGTCCGCGCGGGCACGGCTCGCCGGATCGAGAAAGCGGGACATGTGTTCAACCGCATCCATGTTGACGATATCGTGCAGGTGCTGGTCGCGTCGATGAACGCGCCGAACCCGGGAGCGATCTATAACCTCGCCGACGACCTGCCGTCACCCAGCGCCGATGTCGTGACCTTCGCCTGCAACCTGATCGGCATCGACGCGCCGCCCGTCACGCATTTCGAGCAGACTGAAATGGCGCCGATCGTGCGCAGTTTTTACAAGGACAACAAGCGCGTCAAAAACGACCGCGTTAAAAGCGAGCTCGGCGTCGACCTGCTCTACCCCGATTTCCGCGCCGGCCTGCAGGCTTCGCTGGAGATCGAAGAGGACACAGCCGCGTTTCTTCGTTTCGAGGACGATAATGCCGGATCAGGAAAATGAAGGCGACCATCGCTCAAGCTGTTATCCTCGCGACGCTTTTTTGGCACAGGCATCCCGTCGCCTATGCGGCAACCTGTCCGCCGCCGCCTGCCGCGACTGCGGAAATCAACTTCGTTTATAATCCGCCCCGCATGGTCTATTCGAGCGAACACGGACATGTCGATGAAAAATCCGGCTCTGCCCTGGATATCGCAACGGAGCCTCTGGTCAGCCTGTGGAATGAGCCGCTGCCAGGAACAAAACTTCACTGCGTTGGCCTGAAAAAAATTCTTTTCGTCGTCAAAACAACACCGATCGTCGCCGTAGATCCCGCTTTCGCTTCCGGCAGCTGCGATTATAACTTTGTCGTCAGCCGATCCCGGAGTCGGTCTTACGAACTCAGCAAGGCGCTGAGCGCCGCTGCGCCGCAATTCCAGGCCGGCCTTCTGACGGCACTGCGGTCATTGGAAACTCCTGTGCCACTTGGTGAGCCGGAGAAAGCAGCCTACATGGCAACAGCAGCCAATTTAGTTGCACAGGCTCAAAAGCAAGCTGAGGCCCAAATATTTGCGGTAGGAAAAGCGCGGCTCGACGCTCTGAAAGCCGTCGATAGGACACAAAATCCCTGTCATTAGCAGCGACACCCAAGCCCAGCTGAGCAATTAAATATAGCGCGTACTGGAGGCTGGTTACCTGACTGCTGAAAACAGCTCGAACGCCTCGATGATTTTACGGGAGCCTTCCGCGATCAGATAGACGTTCTGGTCGACGCGGACATACCGCGCATAATCGGGCGGGGGCGTGAGCTGCTCGACAATGTAAACCGGCACCGGCTGGTAAGCGCCTTCCGGCAGGCGCTGGCCGACGCCATATTTCTTGGCCTGCCCCGGCGGAATGCAGGGCGGATTTTTCTTTGCAAGGCCGGGCGGGCAATGCTTTTTATACTGGCCGATTACATAGCCGCGCAGCACGTCGCGGTCGTGGCTGCTGGAATGGCCCTTATGTTTTCCTTCGCCGTGGCCGTGATCGTCGTCTTCGGCTTCCCATTCTGTTTCATGATGGCTGTTGCCATGGCTGTTGCCATGGCCCTTGCCATGCTTTCCATTGTTCTTGGCGATGGCAGGCGCTGCCGAAAGAGCGACGGCAACGAGGGCCGCTGTCATGACGGGTAGAATTTTCATGGTTTTATCTCTCCCAAACCGGTTTTCCTGGCGCGTCGTTCAACGCTGGTGAGGTTCAACTGGTTCCGCACCTCGTCCATGCTTTCCGATGCAACTGCGCAGATTTTGTCGGCCCCGCCGTAATAAATATACAGCCGCTCATCGTCGATCACCGCCCCGCAGGGAAAGACGACATTATTGACATCGCCCTTCAACTCGTAATCCATTTCGGGCCGCAGGCAGGGTTTTTCGGATTTCGCGAGGATCTTGGTCGGGTCGGTCTTGTCGAGCAGCAGCAGCGAAATGGTCCAGTTGAAATCCGACGAAATGCTGGAATAGGCGAGCACCAGCCCTTCCTCGATCTCGATCGGCGGCGCGCCGGGCTCGACGCCGAGCCCCTCATGTTTGCCGCCAGCACCCAGCAGCAGGTCTTTTTCAATATCGCGCGTCTGCCAGAATTTTTCCCAGCCCGCGCCGTCCGTGATATCAAAGTTCTTCGGTAGCGGGGTCAGCATCGTGCGCTCGTGCTGTTCCTCGTCCTTCCAGAGGAAAAAAGTATTGCCCGCGCTCTCGAAAATCACGCCGGCCTTGCACCGGCGGTCCGGTCCGATGGGGCCGTGCTTTTCGAAGGTCTTGAAATCCTTCGTGCTCGCCATCGCGATGCGGATGCCGTCACCTGCATCGGGCTGGTCGAGCGGCTTCGCGATGGAGGTATAAAAAATGTAATAGGTGTCGCCAATTTTCGTGATGCGCGGGTCTTCGGCGCCATATTTGTCGAAAGGCTGGTCCGGCGTGATCGCCTTGTCGTTGACAAGGCTAAAGGGGCCTTCCGGCGCGTCCGCCCTGAATAGGCTGATATGGGAGGTATAGTTTCCCGTAAAGGAATTGACCGGGCCAATTTTCTCGTATCCAGCGGGGACCGATCGGACCAGAAGCACATAACTGCCGTTATCCAGCTTCGCGGCAGCCGGGTTGAATGTCGCGCCAAGATCCCCTTGGGGACTGACGATAACGCCGTGACGTTTCATGTGCTATCTCGTGGGTTCGAGTTCCTTGCGCGGCGCTGCGGTTTCAACCGCGGCCTGCTGCACTTTTTTGCCTTCCGGCACTTTTTCCGGCAGCACCACGGTGACGATCGTGCCGACATTCACTTCGCTGTCGATATCGATCGTGCCGCCATGCAGCTCGACCAGGTCCTTCGTGATGGCAAGGCCGAGGCCGGAACCTTCGTGGTTGCGCGTGAATTCGGAGGATACCTGCTCGAACGGCAGGGTCACGACGTCGAGCTTCTCGCGCGGGATGCCGACGCCGGTGTCGGACACGACGATCGCAACGCCGCCCAGCTCGGGGAAGCAGCGCACATCGACGGTGCCGCCCGGCTTGGTAAACTTGATTGCGTTCGACATCAGGTTCAGCAGGATCTGCATGACCGCGCGGCGGTCGGCCATGATCTGGATGTCGTCCGGGATTTCATCGGCGACAAGCTTCACCTGCTGCTCATGCGCGCGGCCCTCGACCATGTGGATCGCGAGGCGGATGATCTTGCCGACGTTCAACTCCTCGACATAGAGCTCGTATTTGCCGACCTCGATTTTCGACATATCGAGGATGTCGTTGATGAGGTCGAGCAGGTGCTCGCCCGACTGGCGGATGCCGCTGATGTAATCGAGATAGCGGGCATTGCCCATTGGCCCCAGCAACTGGCGCTGGATCATTTCGGAGAAGCCGATGATGGCGTTGAGCGGCGTGCGCAACTCGTGGCTCATATTCGCGAGGAAGCGCGTTTTCGACGCATAGGCGCTTTCCGCCGCCTCCTTCGCCTCGCGCAGCTGCTTTTCGTGCTGCGTGCGTTCTGTGATGTCCTGCATGATGCCGAACAGCGCCTCGACCTCGCCGGTCTTCATATTGACCTTGCAGCGGCCTTCGCAGCGGACATAACGGATGCCGCCGGTCGGGCGGCGCACGCTGAATTCCAGCGCGTAGTCGCGCTTGCGTACAAGCGCGCGCTGGAACACGCGCAGGATGCGGCCGAGATCGCGCTTGAGCAGCATGGCGCTGACGTTGTCGATGGTCGGCTTG
>Ga0196981_1000381_pt1 | contig 16038 bp, 30 predicted proteins | sample S3_2013CmetaG_FD_155462 | JGI IMG/M metagenome (GOLD analysis project Ga0196981, IMG submission 155462) | Soil microbial communities from Anza Borrego desert, Southern California, United States - S3_20-13C | ecosystem: Environmental > Terrestrial > Soil > Desert | place: USA: California... | reverse complement strand
GCTGCTGCGCCTTGCCCGTTTCTACGGGACCACCGAGCTGGAGGGAGCATGAGCAGACACCTGCACCGCGTGCAGCGTTCGACCGAGCAGACCTTGCTGCAGCGTCACGGCCTGGGCGTGCGCGTCGGCGTGAGCTGGAACCCAATGCGCTCCCGGTCGGTGGTGGTGCTGCAGTCGATGGCTGACACCATCGTCGCTGCGCTGCCGCCGGGTCAGGCCCTGGCGCTGGCGTGGGGGCTGGTCAAGCGCGCGGTGCGCGCGAAGCTTTCGACTCTGTTCGGGCGCCCGCTGTGATCCGCCAGCGATTCGGGTTGTTGCTCGCTGCCGCCGCCGCTGCATTCGGGTTCGGCGCGCGCGGCGCCGCGGCGGTGTCGCCGCCGCCGCCGTCGCCGCTGGCGAAGATGGGCCGCGACCATCGCATCGTGCCGCCGGCCCGCCCGTTCACCTACTCGCGCGGGCGCGCTGTGTCCGCTGCCGAGCAGAAGCGCCGCAGCGCAAAGCGTCGCCGCGTGCTGCGCGAAAAGGCCCGCGCGCGCGGGCGGCGGCGTTGAGCCGCGACCAGGACCAGCACAGGATGTTCTGGCTCAAGGTAGGCAACAGGGAAGTGACGGGGAAGGGCGGTCGCGTGCGCGCCCTGGACGTGTCCACCGGCGCCGAGCTGTTCAACGGCACGCCGGCCGCGGCGCACCGCGCCGCCGACACCGAAGCGGATCGGCCCTACGCGCGTGCGCTGTGGGCGGTCGCCACCGCTGAGCTGTACCGCGGAGTGCAGCTGTGATGCTCGCCCCAGGCGACGGCGCGCGCAGCCTCTACGTTCAGCTGCACCGCCGCGCCCGCCTCCGCGCGCAGCTGGAACGCCTCGGCGCCTACGGCTGGCGCGCGACATGGATTGCGTGCGCCTTTGCCGGTGGGTTTGCCCTCGGGGTTCTGCGGTGAGTGCCCGCACCGCCCAGCTGCGCCGCGCCTACGAGGACACCCGCTACTGCGCCCAGCGCGCCGAGCAGAACCTGCGCGATGCCGCCGCGCTGGACGCCGCCGGTCGCCACGTCGACGCCGGCACGCTGCGCAACCTCGCCGCGGTCGCCGCCGGGGCAGGGCAGCGCAATTGCCAGCGAGTGATGCAGCTCCGGGGCGCGAAGGCTTGAGTGCCGCCGAACAACAAGCTGCTGTGCAGCGCGCGCGCCATACGCGCGAGTTCGAGCGCCTGCAGGGTCAGAAGGCCAAGAGCCAGGCCGACGTGCTGAGCTACGCCGAGGCCACGCTGGAGCGCGCGAGCTGCGACCGCTGCGTGTTCCAGGACAAGGGCCTCTGCCGGCGGCACGCGCCTTTCGCGGGCCAGGCGGGCGCACACTGGCCGGCGGTTCAGCCTTCGGACTGGTGCGGGGACTTCGGCGAGTGAACCTCACCCCGCAGCAGCGCGCCAACCTCGAAACGCTGGACCGGCGCATGCGGATCGCGCGTGAAGTGGCGCGCACGGATCGGGATTACTGGCACGACCTCAACGACTCTCGCTACACCCTCGACGATGAGCGCCACGAGATCGAGACAGCCAACGCGCGCCGAGACCTGGGCGTCACTGGCGCCGGGCGCCTCGCCTTCGATCGCCTGCCGCGCGATGCCGACGCTGAGGAAGTGAGCGCATGGGCAGACCGCCGGGCGTCGGCGGTGGCGCGCATCGTGTGCCGCGAGCCCGAGCCCTGGGCCGCCTACGCTGGCGCCGCCAACTACGCGCGCCGCTTCAACATCGAGCCGCCGCAGCCCAAGGACCCCGATGCGCCGGCCGAGTCGCGCGGCCCTTCCGTCGCCAGCTGTGTGCGCAAGCTCAGATCCCCGCGCTGGTGGCGCCGCGCAGGCCGCGTGGCGCACGCGCGCGCCTGGGAGCTGCGCGAGCATGCCGCGGGACGCGTCCACGTCCACGCCCAGCCGTGCGCCTCCGACTGGGCTGTGCGGTACATCGCGCAGCGCGCGGAGGACTGCCGGCAGATGCTGCTGGACCTCGTAGCGGTCAACGAAGGCGGCGAGGAAGTGCGTCTGTCGGCCGCGCAGCTCGCCAGCCTCGCCAACCCCGAAGTGCGCCGGCATGAGCTGCTGTGCCACGTCAACGGCCTTGAGCAGATCGCCGAGCAGCGCGGCGACGTGGGCGTGTTCGTCACCGTGACGCTTGCCAGCCACTACCACCGGCGCCTGTCGCGCGGCGGCATCGAGAACCCGCGCTACGACGGCACCAGCACGCCGCGCGACGGGCAAGCCGAGCTGAACCGGCAGTGGGTGCTGGTGCGCGCGCGGCTGGCGAAGGAAGGCATCAACGTCTACGGCCTGCGCGCCGCCGAACCGCAGCACGACGGCACGCCGCATTGGCACCTGCTGCTGTTCGTCGCCAAGGCGCACCGAACGCGCGTCTGTGAGCTGATCCGCGCCGCGGCCCTGCGCGAGTTCCCCGACGAACCCGGCGCGCAGCAGCACCGCTGCCGCGTGGTCAAGGTCGACAAGCGCAAGGGCAGCGCCACCGGCTACGTGGCGAAGTACGTATCGAAATGCGTAGACGGGCACGGCGTCGGCAACGTCGCCACCCTGGGCGACGACGGCGAGCAGATGCTGACCGGGACCGACGCGATTGCGCACGCCGCGCGCGTCACCGCCTGGGCGCGCGTGTGGGGCATCCGGCAGTTCCAGTTCTTCGGCACCCCGAGCCGCACCGTGTACCGCGAGTTGCGCCGCGTGCGCGAGGTGCAGCTCGAGCTGCCCCTGATCGAGCCCGCGCGCGCCGCGGCCGATGCCGGGGACTTCAAGGGCTACGTGCTGCACCAAGGCGGCGTGTGCGTGCCGCGCCGCTTCCACGCGCTGCACCTGGAGCGCGAGGTGAAGCCGTTCAGCGCGCTGAGCGAGTTCGGCGAATACCGGCCCCACAACGTGCGCGGCGTCGGCGCGTTCAAGTCGGCGCTGGTGACGCGCCCTCACTCGTGGCGCATCGAATATCGGCCGGAGGATGAAGCCGAAAACGGCACGCTCCTTTCCGGGCCTTGGACTCGTGTCAATAACTGTAACCGGCCGCCGGCCGGCGCCGACGAAAGTCGGCCGCCGGACCCCCGGCCGAGGGTAGGGGCAGGGGGATTTTCGAGCAGGTCAGATGCTGAAAGTCCATGAGTTCGGAGCAGACACCAAGGCTGCAGTGATCGGCGACGGCGAAGGGTGCGTGATCGCGCTCCAGGGCGGTCGCAACAAGGTCGTCTTGAAGCTGCCGCCGCCCGTCGTCGCCACGCTGCGCGCCGACTTGCCAGAGCCGAATCGGCGCGACCAAGCCGAGCGCCCGGCCACGCCGAAAAACAAGGATTGGACCGCGACGATGCGGCGCATCGACCAGGGCCGACCGACCACTAACGACGCGGACGCCATCCGCACACTGCTGCTCTACCTTGGAGTGATTGCGCTATGAACGACCCGAGCTGCAAAACCTGCCGGCACGGCACGCCGGCCCAGCAAGGCGGCGGCGTGGAGTGCCGCCGCTTCCCGCCGCAGATGCTGCTGCTGCCGGCGCCGCCGACCCTCGCCAACCCGAACCAGCCGCAGCTGGCGGTTTCGGGCCTGCGCCCGGTGATGCAGCCGGCCAGCTGGTGCGGTGAATTCTCGCCCAAGGTGACTCAATGACCCGCCCGAAAACCCGCCGCGCACCGGCTGACACACCGGCCGCCACCCCGGACGCCGGCCCGGCCGCAGCACCGGACGTGATGCACCTCCCCGACGACGACGGCGCCGGCTGGCTCGACAGCCTGGGCGAAGGCCCCGACCTGCGCGTGCGCGTGTACCGGCGCATCAGCGACGGCGCCGACGTGTTCCTGTTTTGGTTCCCGGTGAAGCAGTACGACGGCGAGCAGCTGCTCGACGTGCTGCGCGACAAGCACGGCGGCGGCACCTTTCTGCTGCGCGCGCGCCGCACCAGCGGGCAGTGGGTCGGATCGGCGCGCACCGTTCACGTGGAGCGCCGCGAGCTGCCGGCGGCACCGGCAGCCGCGGCGCTGCCGGCCGACACCGGCATGCCGTCGATGTACACGATGATGATTGACGCCCAGCGGCGCAGCGACGAAATGCTTCGCATGGTGCTCGATTCGATGCGCCAGCAGCCGCAGCAGCTCGGCTTTGCCGACGTCATCAAGGCCGCGCAGCTGATGCAGCCCGGCGCCGCGCAGACGGCGGCCTCTCCGCTGGCGACCGTCAAGGAAATGCTGGAGGTGCAGAAGCTGCTCGGCGAGCGCGGCGGCGGCGACGGCACGCCGGACTGGGCCAGCATCATCCGCGACCTTGCCGTGCCCGTCGCGCAGGCCATCGCCGCGAACGCCGCGAAAGGCGGCGAGGGCGCCCCTGCCGCGCTGCCAGCGCCGGCTGGCGCGCCTGCGCCGGTCGGCGCAGCTCCGGCGGCCCAGCCCCCTCAGAACGCAGCGCACGCGGCCCTGCGTCACCTGCTGGCGCGCTTGGTGCGCGCCGCTGAGAAGGACAGCGACCCTAGCGCCTACGCCGTGGTTGTGATCGATGAAGTCGGCGAGGCCAACGCGCAGCAGCTGCTCGACCAGGTGCCGCTCGAAGTGCTGCTGCAGCTGGAGCCGCGCGCGGTTCAGTATCGGGAGTGGTTCGAGGAATTCATCGCCGCCGCGCGCGAGGAGCTGCAGCCCGATCCGACGTCGACCAACGCCGCCACTGGCAGCGATGACCGCGGCGCGCCCGCTCAGTAGCTACCCCGGGAGCAAAGCCGGGGCGGGGGTGTGGCAGCGAATCGTCTCGCTGATGCCGCCGCACGCGCTCTATGTCGAGCCTTACCTGGGGAGTGGCACGGTCTTCTATGCCAAGCGGCCGGCGGCGTTCTCTATCGTCGCCGACCGCGATGCAGGCCTCATCGCTTTGCACCTGAAGCACCGGCGCGCGGCGGCAGCGTACTTGGTCGCCGACGCGCTGCAGCTGCTGCCATCGCTGAATCTGACGGCGCAGGATCTCGTGTACCTGGACCCGCCCTACCACCCCGACACCCGCAACCCGGCGATTTACAAGTACGAGACCGACCACCAACACCACGCGCTGCTGCTGGCGATGCTGCAGGAGTTGCCTTGCATGGTGATGCTGTCGGGCTATGACTGTCCCGAGTACCGCGCCGAGCTGGGCGCTTGGTGGCGCGAAGACTACAAGGCCATGACGCGCGGCGGCCCGCGAATCGAAACCTTGTGGTGCAACTTCACGCCCGGCGCTGCCTTTCACGATGCCCGCTACGTCGGCGGCAACTTCCGCGAGCGCGAGCGCATCAAGCGGAAAAAGCAGCGCTGGGCCTCGCGCCTGGCGGCGATGCCGCCGGCAGAACGTGCCGCGGTGCGGGAAGCGCTGGATAGCCTCGAGCAATCCACGCCGGCCCCGGCGATGGGGCCCCTCGGCGGGGGGTGACAAAGCGCGCAGTCGGTGTTCAGCATCGGGCGGGTGCAGCTGACGCTCGCCCGCTCTGTTCCTTCCCTGCCGTTGCCCGATTCGGCGCAGCTCGGCGCAGTGCCGCCTGGATCGGCCGGCACGCTCGCCGTGCTGCGCATGATGGCGGGCATCGCACGCCAGTCGGCCAAGCTGCCGCTGATTCGCTCGCTGGCGATCCAGATAACCAACGGGCTGCCGAACAAGTCGTACACCGCCGAAGTCCAGGCGGTGCAGCAGTGGGTACGCCGCAACGTCCGCTACGTGCGCGACGTGGAAGGCGTCGAAACCCTAACCCTGCCGCAATACACCATCGCCCAGCGAGCGGGTGACTGTGACGATCATTCGATGCTTGTCGCCGCGCTGCTGCTGGCTATCGGCCACCGCTGCCGTTACGTGGCGGTCGGGCGCACGCTCGAAACCCTGCAGCACGTGTTCACGGAGACGCTGGTCGGCCGCGACTGGGTAGCGGTCGAAACCACGGAGCCCTGGCCGCTCGGGCGCGTGCCTAATCCTCGGGCCTATCCGGCGCGCATGGTGCAGAGCGTATGAACACCGCAGCCGCCACGGTCGACGCCGGTCTGTTCAACGCTGCCGCGCTGTCCCTCTACCGCGAGCACGGCCCGGCCATCGCGGACAGCCCGTTCTTCGCTCGCCAGCTGCGCACGCGCGCGGCGCAGCTCCGGCGCGGCGGCGCGCGCGGCGTCACCGATGCCGAACTCGCCGCCGCGGTCGGCGAATCGGCGCAGCTCGCCGGCCTGGGCGGCTTCTTCTCCAAGGTGAAGGACGCCTTCAAGAAGGGCCACGTCGCGCTGATGAAGCCGCTCACCCACAGCGTGCGGGTGCCGCAGGACGCATTCAACAAGTGGGGCGCGCCGAAGTGGGTCGGGCGCATGAGCGACCTTCTGTCAGAGATCCCACAGAAGCCGTGGGATAACAAGAAAGCGGTGCTGAGCGTGGCCGCCGGCTTCCTGAGCAATGGCTGGTGGGGAATGGCGATTGCCGCGGCGGCCCTCGTGGCTCAAAACGAGGTGATGTACCAGGGCATGCAGCGCGCGCAGCGCCTGGAGGCAGAGGCCGCGGCCTTTGCCAAGCTGACCGACCAGCAGAAAGCCGAAGCCCTGGCCTCGCTCGCCGCTGCCATCTGCGTGCGCCTCAACGTCCCCGAGACTGAGGAAGGCCGCAAGAAGGCCGAGACCTACGCCGAAGCCGTGGGTCTGCTCTGGTCGCAGGGCAAGAGCCCGGCGCGCGCGCTGTCCGATGTGCTGTCCGCAGAGGTGCTGCTGCAGCGGGGCACCAGCGTCGATGCTCCCGACTACATGACGAAGCATGCCGCCCTGTCAGACTCGATCGAGGCGCAGCTGGTCGAAGGCACCAAGGTCGCGGACCTGGACATTTCCGGCATCCCGAAGTCGAGCGCCGCCAGCGGTGGAAAGCTCGTCTGGTTTGCCGCCGCAGGCGTGGCGCTCGCCATCGGCGCGCCGGTCGCAGTCGCCGCCGGCCTCGCTGCCGCGCCCCTGCTGCTGCAGCGCCTGACGCCATCGGCCAAGCCCGCCGCCTTGACCTCAACCGCTGCACCCGCGACGACGACGGAGCACCGACCCATGCAAGCCACCATCCAGCGCCCGACCACGCGCCCTATCGTCCGCAGGCGCGGTGGCCTTGCAGGGCTGGGCGCGGTCGATCCGAACGCGGCGCTCGCTGCCTTCTTCGCCTGGGCGCGCGCAACGGTCCCGGGCTACTACGCGATCCTGCGGCGCGAGATTGAGGCCGCCTCGACTGTCGCAGGTCTTGGCGCAATCGATTGGATCGCAACCATCGGCCAAGTCATCAGCATGGCCAGCAACGCCGCGAGCGTCTACGGCACCGTCCGCCAGTCGGAAAACGAAAAGAAGCTCATCAACGCGCAGATCGAGCAGCTGCGCGCCATGACTCAGGGCCAGCAGCAAGCGGCAGTCTCGCCGCAGGTGCTGCCGATGGGGCTCAACCTTCAAACCCTCGTGCTGCCAGCGGCGCTCATGGCCGGCGCGTGGTTCTTCTTCAACCGGCGCCGGAGGTAGCAGCAAATGGCAACCATGAGAGTGGAGCACAAGCGCGGCGGCGTCGGCACCGAGTACGCGCGCACCGGCAAGCCCGCGCCGACGATCAACAACAAGGGCCCGGCTATCGTGACGATGACTGCAACCGGCGCGACCAAAACCCCGGGCGTGGTCAAGGCCACCGCCATGCAGCCGGCGGTTGTTCCCGCGCCGACCACCAGCACGCCGGTGAAGATCGCACTGGCGCTCGGCCTGGGCTGGCTGCTGCTGCGCCGCCGCCGGCGGCGGCGCTAGGAGCACGGCCATGTCGGTCTGGACCAACCTGGCGAAGTCGGTGGCGGTCGCACCTGCCAAGCCTGCATTGCGCACCAGCGCACAGCTGAAGTTCATCCAGTGGGTGAAGCAAAAGCACCCGCAGCTCTACGGCGCCGCGGTGAAGCGTGTAGGCCGCCCGCCGGTGAGCGTGAAGCTCGCCGGCCTGGGCGCCACCACGACGCCGGCAACGGCCACGGAAAGCAGCGGCTGGATTTCGCAGATTTCCAAGGCCATCGAGCAGCTCGGCGCCGCCTACCTCACCGTGCGCGGGCAATACGACCTGCTGAAGATCAACAAGGATCGCGCGCAGCAGGGCCTCGACCCGATCACGCACGCGCAGGCGGGCGTCGGTGTGCCGGTCAACGTCGCCGCCGATCCGGGCACCGTGCGTGCCGCCGGGACCGCGCTGGGCCTGGGCATCAGCTTGCCGGTGGCCGCGCTCGGCGCTTTCGCGCTGTGGCAGTTCGCGGGCCGCGGCGGCGGGCGCCGTCGTCGTCGCTGATGCAGATCCCCGTCGAGCAGCTGCAGCTGCTGCACCAGCAGGACGACCGCGGCGTCTCGAAGGGCGACGTGGTTGCGCTGCCCGGCGGCCGCATCGGCATCGTGCAGAAGCTCGACAGGGCCGCGCGTGCGGTCCAGGTGCGCCGAATCGAGGGCACGCGCGCGGGGGTTGACAAAGCCCGCAGTGCGTTCCGATCCTTCTCGGGAGCCGCGCCGGGAGCGGCAATGATGATCCCGGCCAAGATGCCCAGCGTGGTGTGGTTGCTCGGCGAACTGGATGCAGTGATTTACCACACAGTCAGAGACGGCCGCAGGGAGAAGTACCTGCACCGCTTCCGACAGAAGGCCCGGCCAGCTCTAGCGGTGTCGTTCGACGGGCAACAACTGGTGATCCTCGGCGGTGGATTCCAGGTTACGGATCGAGGGATTGAGGGCTGAAGCCTCTCCCGCGCTCCGCAACCCGGAGCTGTCCACGTGTCCGAAGTCCTGCTGCTGAACCCCCGCAAGCGCCGCAAGGCCCGTAAGGCCCGCAAGTCCAGCCGCCGCCGCCGGCGGCATGTCGCCGTCGCCGCTCCCGCGCCGCGCCGTCGTCGTCGCCGCAGCCGCAAGGTGCGCAACTTCCGCATCCGCGCTCGCCGCAATCCGATCATCCCGACCGGGCTGGTCGAGACGCACATCAAGCCCGCCGCCTACGGCGCGCTCGGCGCGCTCGCCAATGACGTGCTCGTCGGCTTCGCCTCGAAGTATCTGCCCGCGCAGCTGCAGCTCGGCGAGGTGCGCCACCTCACGAAGATGGGCGTGGCGATCGTCGCCGGCATGGTCGCCGAGAAGTCGATCGGCCGCGGCATCGCCCGCGCTGCCACGGTCGGCGCCCTCACCTGCGTGATGCACGACTTCGTGCGCGCCCAGTTCCAGAAGGCCATGCCGTCTGTCGCGCTGGGCTCGCTCGGCGAGCAGTTCGACGTGCCCGCCCTGGGCGAGCAGTTCGACGAGCCGGCCCTCGGCTTCATGGGCGAGCAGTTCGCAGTCGGTGACCAGCTCAGCGGCATGTTCGACGCGAGCGCCACCGGCTCCCTCTTCAACTGATCCCCGCAATTCCTCAGAGAGAAAGCGCAATGGACATCATGACCCCCGGCGGCATCAACGACGCCCTGACCCGCGTCCCCGGCAGCTACCAGCGCAAGCGCTGGAGCCTCTACGACCGCCAGACCTACACCAGCGGCACGACCCAGTCGCAGACCTACTTCCAGGAGAAGGTGGGCGCCACGGCCACCAAGACCCGGCAGAAGACCAACATGGCAGCGAACGGCTCGCTGCCGGCCAACAACTTCTTCGCCGTGTACGGCATCCAGGTCTCGGCGCTGCCGGCCCTGAACCCGTCCATCGCGCCGGGGGCGCAGGCCGCGGTCGCCTTCGTCAACGACGTGTGGCTGCTCGGCAAGAACGGCGTGCTGGAGTTCACCGTCGACAGCAAGCAGATGCTGATCGACGCACCGCTGATGAAGTTCCCGGCGCAGCACCGGCTCGATGGCTTCGCGGCCCTGGCCGAAGGCACCACGGCCGCGGCTGACAAGCAGTCCCGCTTGGGCTACGCCAGCTTCGCCGGCCCGCTCTACAAGGTCGATCCGTTCGTGCTGGAGCCGATGCAGGCCTTCGCGGTCAACCTGACCTGGCCGGATGGCGCCGTGACGCTGGCCGGCGGCAACCCCGAGCTGCAGATCGACCTCGTGGGCGTGCTGTTCAGCCCGAACTGATCCCCCGGAGCGCCCCGATGAAGATCATTCAGATCGTCGCCCATGCCGAGAAGATCATCGGCCTGGGCGACGACGGCGGCCTGTACGAGAAGTGCGTGCCGCTGCCAAAGGAAAAGACCGGCGGCGTGCGCCGCTACGAGTGGGTGCCGCTGATCGAGGCGCCCGCCGCCGAGCCGCAGCCGGAGAACGACGCATGAATCCCGCGATTGCGCGCCTGGCCTCGGGCCTGGGCTCCGCGCTGCAGATCGACCCGCAGACCGTGCGCCCGTTCATCTACGGCGTCTTCTTCGACGACGTGGCAGCGATCTCGGGGTCAACGCCTGGGCAGGCCACGCAGACCATCCAGGTGCAGGGTCAGGACTTCTGGACCCTGCAGCGCATGTTCTCGTGCCTCGTCGGCTCCACACTCACGCAGCGCCCGAACGTGCTGGTACAGCTCACCGACACCGGCACCGGCGAGAACGCGTTCTCGCAGTTCGTGCCGGTATGGAGCGTCTTCGGCGACGCCTACCAGCCCTACGTGCTGTCCACGCCGCGCTGGTACTCCCGGAACACCAGCCTGTCGATCAGCGTGCAGAACTTCGAATCCAGCACCATCGACCTGCGCCTTTCGCTCGACGGCGTGCGCGTGTTCGGCTGAAGGGCTGAAGGACCATGGGCCTGCGTGTTCGTCCCATGCCGTTTACGGCGACCACTGCGGTAAAGCCGCTGCTGTCGGAGAACCCGGCCCGAGGCTTGCTGGTGGTCCAGAACCGCGGCAGCGGCACTGCCTACCTTGAACCAGACGGCAACGCCGAGACAGCCACGTCGTTCGAGATTGCAGCGGGCGGCACGTTGATCCTCGACAACCCGCAGACTGTGCCGACAAACGCCTTTTCGGTACGCGCGACGGCGAGCACGCAGCTGATCGTCTGGGAGGGATGACTGGTGTCGGCGCTGACCTACCCGCCGGCAATGCAGCTCGTCTACAGCGCCGGCGCCAGCCTCAACTTCACCGCCACCGGTGAGCTGTACCGGGTGCCGTTCTACCCTGGCGTGCTGCACCCGTACGACATCATCCGTTTCGAGCTGTCGCTGCTGCGCACGCCGGTTCCGCCTGGCGCCGGCAGCATCGTCGTGCATTTCCGTTTCGGCGGAACTGGGGTCGGCGGCACGCTGATGAACACGCTCACGTTGGTCGCAACAGAGCGCATCACGCGGGGCTTTGATAACTGGTTCGTGCAGCCCTCTGGCGCCGTCGTCTCAGCGCAGTTCGCCAAGGAGATCGACCAGTGGACCGACACGGCCGACGCCCCCAACAGCGCCACCGGCCTCAACCTCCAAAGTCGAAACGATATGGTCATCAGCTGCAACTCGATTACAGCTTCCGACCAAGGCACGATCCGCGGTCTGTTCGTGTGGCTGGCCCGCGGCCGGGCGCCATGAATGCGCCTGCCTCGACCGCTGCTGATCCTCGCGCTGGCCGCCGCGGGCCTGCTGTGGCTGCGCCAGCTGCGCGCTGCGGTGGCGCTGCCGCCGGGCGAGGGGGACGGCAGCCCTTTCCTGCCGTGGCCGCCCATGACCACGCCAGCGCCGCAGCCTGAGCCCCCGGCGCCGGTCAACGCGCCGCGCGGCATCCGGAACCACAACCCCGGCAACATCCGGCGCAATGCCAACATCACCTGGCAGGGACAGTCCACCGTCCAGGCCGATCCGGCTTTCGTGCAGTTCACTGCGCCGCTGTGGGGCCTGCGAGCCGTCGCCAAGCTGCTGCTGAACTACCAAGCGAACCACAGGCTGGCGAGCGTGCGCGACCTGATCACGCGCTACGCGCCCGGCCATGAGAACCCGACGGACGCCTACGTCTCCAACGTGGCGGCCGCCCTGGGCGTGAACCCAGACGACGCGATAGACCTCCGCGCGCGGCCCGCCATGCTCGAGCAGGCGCTGCGCGCCATCGTGATTCAGGAGAACGGCCGGCCCTACGCGACCTACTACGCGCCGGAGCTGTACCAGCAGGCCGCGAGGCTCGCGCTGTGAAGCTCGACCAGCTGCTGCGCGCCGCCCTGTACCTGGGCCTTGCCTTCGTCGGGTGGAAGGTCTACCGCAAGGTGCAGGGCACCGGCGCCAGCATCGGCCAGGCGATCGGCTCGACGCTCTTTGAGCTGACCAACGGGGACGCCATCGCCAGATCCTTGACGGTGGGCAGCGGCGCCGTGCGCGCCATCAACGGCACCGCGGCCAGCATCGACTACCGCACCGCCACAGGCCGCGAGGAGCTGCGCCTCTACAACTGGGAGCGGCGCGAGTTCCAAGACGTCCCGGGCGTGGCACCGCCGGCCAACTGGCGCAGCGCACCGGTGGTCCTGCCCAACTTCCCCGAGCTCAAGCTTGCCGGCAAGCCCTGGTATCAACCATGGACCGCTGACGGGCAGGGCCTCAAGGCCATTTTTCAGCAGAGGTAGAGCCCTATGCACGTTCCGCAATCCTCAACCGTCACTGGCGCCGTCCTGGCAGCTTCCGGCGCAGCTGGCGCCGCGGTGCATCCGCCGCAGGACCTGGTGCAGCTCGTGCTGCAGCTGCTGCCGATCCTGATCGGTATCTACGACATGGCGCGCCGCGAGCGCCAAGCGCCGCCGCGCCCGTACTGACGCGCCCCATGCTCGACCGTCGCCAGAATGACCGCGCCATGGCGGCCGTGATCGCCCTCATGGCGGCCGTCGTCGGCTGGAGCGGGCAGCGCCTGGTCGAGCAGCTGGACGCCGTAGAAGGCCGCCTGCACGGCGTAGAGCTGGCGGTTGCCGAGCTGCGCGGGCAGTTCACGCTGGCCAGCCCCGGCACCCCTGGCGATGCGAGCTCGAGGCGCCGGCCCGCTCGAGCAGCGCCACCGGCGGCGGTGGCGGCCGCCGGCGCACATCGCCACGAAGAGCGAGGTGATCCGCTCGCCATTCCCGGGCGATGAGACCTGGACGCCCGACGTCGACCATCGCCAGAAACGGCGCGGCCGGATCTCGCCAGCTCCTGCAGCCCCGCCGGCTCCGGCGAGCAGCGATCGACACTCGCCGTCCTTGGCGGGGTCGGCCGGAACCTAGGCAGCGCCGCGGCGCGCCACACCCGCAAACCGACGCACCGCGCGCTGCGCCGTCCTGTCGTCCAGGTGCGTGTAGCGTGAGACCATCGCCCAGGTCTTCCAGCCGCCAAGCTTTTGCAGCACCAGCGGATCGGTGCCGGCGGCCATGTGCCAGCTCGCCCACGTGTGCCGCAGATCGTGCCAGCGCACGCCGACCATCCCCAGCCGCCGCAGGGCTCGATACCACGCGCTGTTGCGTGGCTGGAGCATCGGCGCGCCGTCATAGGTGAACACGAAGCGCGGGTGATCCCCGCGGCACTGGCGCAGGATGGCGCGCGCCCTGGGCGTGAGCGGCACCAGCAGGGCCTTTCGATTCTTCACCGCCTCGCCGGGCAAGTAGAGGCGGTTACGTTCCATGTCAACGTGCCGCCATTCGAGCAGCCTGGCATTGCCCTGGCGCAGTCCTGTTTCAAGCGAAAACTCGGCGAGCAGCTGCAGGTGCTCCGGCAGCGCTGCCAGCAGCTGCGCGGCCTGTCGTGGCGTCAGGAAGACTTCACGCGCCGGGCCTTCGTGCAGGCGCTCGATCGACGGCGCGCGGTCCATCCACTCCCAGCGCACGCAGCGCCGAAGGATCGCGCCGACCACCTGCGCGACATAGTTGGCGGTCCGCGGGCTTGATCCCTCGGCGCGCTTCCGGTCGCGCAGCTGCTCAAGATCGGCGCGGGTGATGCTGGCAACACGCCGGCCGGCAAGGTGCGGCTCGGCCCAAGCCAGCAACGCAGCCTCGCGCCGCTTCGTCTCAGGCGCGCGCCAGAACCCCTCCCGCAGCCATTTGGCGCGGGCCTCCTCCCACGTGTGCATTGCCCCCCTCCCTGTCCCCTTGGCCCGTCAGGTTGCTAGAACCGGCGGGCGCTCGGGTAGTGGCCGGTACGAGGGGCGGATGATGGGGCGCGACCGGCGGCGCCGGTGCTTATTCCGGCCTGAGGCGTGCAGGGGTGACGTTGATTTTGAAAATCCCCGTGTCGGCGGTTCGATTCCGTCCCCGGCCACCATCCGCTTCTTTCGAGAGACCGCCCCGGCAGGCTTCGCGCGCAGCGCTGCTGCGCGGCGTCGTGTTGCTGTGACCCGCGCGGGCCGCGCCGCTGGCGTGCCGACCATGCGCGCGATTTGCTCCCACACGGCGACCACTTCGGGCTTACCGAGCTGCGCGGCGCGCGCTGCATTCACGTCAGCCAGAACCTTCGCAGGGGAGACGCCCAGCCGGTCAGCGCAGCGGATGCAGACCTCATCATCCATTTCCTTGCCGGCGCGGTACCGCACCATCGAGGGCGTCTTCACGTCGAGCAGCTTTGCTAGACGGTAGTCGCTGCAGCCGCCGTGCTTCGCGCGCAGCTGTTCCAAGTAGTCCCAAGTCTTCATTCCCCACCTCTCGATTCGCTACAGCGGGCACCGACGCTGCACCGGCAACGCTGACCGGCGACTTAACAACCCTGTATGCAGCCTACCCGGTACACATAACCGGATGGAAGTCAACAGCCCTGTAGCGCTACAGGCCTGTTGACAGCTACAGCCCAGTAGCCATAGGTTCGGCGCAGCGGTGCCCTCCCCCCCCTGGGCACCGCCGGCCGATCGCTACGGCACTCGGATGAGGGGGGCGGTGAAGTCCAGGCCCTATCAGCGCAAGCGACGACGGGCACCCTGAACCCCAACACCGCCCCCCTCGGACGTTTCGGGGGCTGACCGTTGAGGGGCGGGCCATGCAACAACTCCAAAGACAGACCGTCGCGCCGTGGCAGCAGCCGGGCTTCGTCGGGCCGCTGATGTTTGCCGACGCCGAGCAACGCGAGCTGCGCCGGATCGCACAGCAGCCGGGCGTGCGGGACAACGCGGTGCACTGCGGCATCTGCAGGACCGAAGGGCGCCCTGCGATCGACTTCATCGGCGAACCGCTCGGGCCCAACGAGGTACCGGCAACGCCCCGCGCCTGGTCGTTGTACAGCTACCGCGGCGACCTGCGTAAGCAGCCGTTCGTGTGCCATGAGTGCTTCGGGCGCACTCTCGACCGCTGCCTCGCGGCAGCCCGGGCCGCGGCGAAGAAGCGGCCGGAGCTGTTTCAGTGAGCCCCGCCGAGCAGGCGCGCGTGATCCGCCAAGGTATCGACGCCGCGCGAGTGCAGGGCAACGCTGCGACCGCAGCGACGCCGCGGTACGCGCTCGGCGATCCGCGCAACCAGCTCTACCGCACCGCCGCGCTGGTGAAGCTCGACCACGCCGACTGGACCGAGCTGCGCATCGCGCGCCGCGTCGCGGAGCTGGTCAAGTGAGCGTCGCGCTGGTGGTACTGCTAGTCGTCGTCGTCTTCGCTTTGGGCCTCGCGCTTGGCCTTGTCCTCGGCGCTGTACGAAAAGATCGCGTCGAAGCCGTCGACGGCCTGCCATTCGTTTCGCAGCTCGTCAGTGAAGCCGAGGCCCCACAGGGCGCCGCGCAACCCGAACAGTCCGCTGATGTCGCACTTCACAAAGCGGTAAATCTCGCCCGCGGAATTTCGGAAGCCTGCCGTCATCAGCGCGGGCCCACCGCCGAACTCGCTGTGTGGCGCCTGATCGGCGAGTACCTGAGTGACGGCGGAATCAAACTCAGGAACGCTGACACCTGGGTAAAGCTTCGATTTCATCTGACCCCCGCTGAGCTGTGCGCGGCCAAGTATCTGCGCAAGCTCGGGGTGCTGTCATGAGCGCCGACGCGACGGCGCCAATCCTCGGCGAGATTCCTTTTAGCGACGGCGAGGGCAAGTTCTACCTGTCCGCCGACCCGCGCCGCATCGTGCTGTCGCCGGCCAGCAACCGCGCCGACAAGCCCGCACCGACGCCCGTCTTCTTCACGCCAGCCGAAGCGCGTCTTGTCGCGCACGAGCTGCTGCGCCTTGCCCGTTTCTACGGGAC
>Ga0196981_1000380_pt1 | contig 16045 bp, 22 predicted proteins | sample S3_2013CmetaG_FD_155462 | JGI IMG/M metagenome (GOLD analysis project Ga0196981, IMG submission 155462) | Soil microbial communities from Anza Borrego desert, Southern California, United States - S3_20-13C | ecosystem: Environmental > Terrestrial > Soil > Desert | place: USA: California... | reverse complement strand
GGGGAGGGGGCCGGACCCTCCCGGCCCCGAGGGGCTAGAGAACCTCGATCCGGCCCAGGTAGCGGATGCAGATCGCGAGCTGGCGGTAGTGCTGCTTCGCAGCCTCGACCGCCTGGGCGACCTTGCCCCCGTCGGTGATGGACGCGACGCCCACCACGAAGATCAGGAGCTGGTCCGCGTAGACCCGGCCCTCGTCGAGCCAGGTCCCGGTGACCGTTCCGGGGAGCCGCGAGCAGCCCCCGAAGAGGTTGGTGAGCACGCCCTGGAAGGCGTCGTGGTGCTCCGCCGTGAAGATCTCGCCTTCATTCGAGGCGAGGGGCACGAGGAGCTCGAGAGCGATCATGGTGTCTCCGTTGGACTCCGGGGTACCGCCCGGTCGGTTGCGCGGCGCGCTCGCCGCTCACACCCTCATAGTAGCACGTTACCGCAAGCGTGCAACAGTAATCGAAAGATACTAGCTGTCTTGGACATCGGCTTCGCTTAGGGGCCTGATGAGCTCCGCTAGACCGGGGAGATCCGCCTTTCGAGTACCAAGCTCTTCGCGAAGGAGATTGGTTAGTTCATCGAGGGTGTGCTCGACCGGCTTCACAGCCGTCTTTCCTGGCGACCGGCCCTCTCCTTCGAAGTCGCGCTTGAACCGGAGCAAATAGGTTCCAATTGCGTACCGAAGCTTGTGCGCAGCCTGGAGAACAGCGGTAGGCATGTGAAGTCTGGAGCGCAGGTATACTGCATTGTAGGCGCCATCCAGGCGCCGCAGCTCTGCCAGTTGCTCCCCAACGCTCGCAGGCTCTCGCTCGCCCGCGACCGCCTCTCCGACGCGGCGTTCCAGAATGACCACGCTCATTGCGGCGGCACAAGCTGCCTGGAATAGTTCCTCGGCAACAGCCGCGTGTCGCTCCTGTCGCCGCTTGACTCCTTGTAGCTGCGTCTCCAGCAGAGCGGCGTGCACCCGCGCGACGTCATCCAGCGAATGTTGAAGCCTCGTCGTGCGCCACGCCGCCCAAAGGCCTAGCAGCGTCCCAGCGAAACCAAGGACAACGGAAAGGTCGACCGTGTCGGCATCCATGGAGAACGGCTCCGAGCTACGCGCCGCTCTCTGTAGCCGGGGGGTCGTCGTCCTGCAGGGGTGGCCCGTGTAGCTCCGCGGGCCCGCACCGTCCGCGCGGTCTCGCGGAAACGACTCTCGTCGACCTGGATGGATCGAGGTCGTGGGTAGAACTCGAGCACTGGGTACACCCTTGGTGGACGCATCGTGCGTCCTCGGTAGCGTTCCCAGCACTGGTGGAGTATCCATGCGGAAAAAGCGCGAGTTCAAGTTCACATTGGAGGCGTCCGCGACCGGCGGGTCGCTGAGCTCGGGTGGTTTCGCGGTCGCGCTGCTACTCGCTACCGCGCTCGCTATCGCCTTTGCTGCTGCCGGCGACGGGGGTGTAGCCCTAGTCCGCGCCCGCGACGGCGGAGGTTTCACAACGAAGCAGGCGGCCAAGCTACGAGAATAGCTGTCAACTACACCAGACTTGCACCTGTGTACACACCGGGCTAAGGGATTCATGAGTGGACAGGTGCGTCCAGAGGCGTCCGCCTCCGCCCCTTCCCCGTGGGATACCCCAAGCGAGCGGCGCCTCCGCGGCGTGGGACCGCCCACATCGCGGAGGCGCCATGCCTCGCCGGCCAACCAAGCCCTCGGTGCCACGCGGGCCCGGCTCGCCGCGCGCGCCCGTGCCCGTCGAGCAGCTTCCAGCGGAGTACCGGCGGCAGCTCGTGGAGATCGTGCGCGATCTCACGCGCACCCTCGAGATCTGCGCGCGGAAGCTCCGCGAGCGGTCCGAGGAGGCGCTCGCGCGTGGCGTCGTGCCCGGGTTGGACCCTGACATGACCAGGGCCATGCTCGATCTCACGAAGACGAGCGAGCAGCTGATCGCCTCCTACCCGGGCCTCGTGGAGCTGGTCCATGCCCGAGACGTGGAGCGACCTGGCGAGGAGGGCGGCGACGCTGCCGCCGAGCGACTTCGCCGCGCTCTGGGAGTCCCAGGACGACGAGGCGACTCGCCGTGAGCTGCTCCGCGGGCGCTTCCGTTGGGACCTCGAGGGGTTCTGCCGGTTCTGCTGGCCGGACCGATTCAACCTCCCGTTCAACGCGCTCCATCACGACCTCTTCGACGTCGCGCAAAGCCGCGAGGCCTGGGACGTCCGCACGGGCACGCTGCGCGACGCCGTAGCGGCGCCGCGCGGCTACGCCAAGTCCACGATCTCGACGTTCGCCCTCGTGGTGCACCGGATCGTGTACGGGCTCGAGGCCTTCGTTGTCGTCGCCTCCGCGGAGTCGGAGCTCGCCGAGGACTTTAGCCGCGACCTGCTCGAGGCGTTCCGCGACAAGGAGTCGCCGCTCTCCGAGCTCTACGGACCCTTCGCCGTCACCGGCGGCGTGGAGGGCTGGCGGGTCTCGGTGCGCGGAGCGCCCCCAGTCGCGTTCCTGCCGCGCTCGGAGCGCTCCGCTATCCGCGGGCGTAAGCACCCCACGCGCGGCATCCGGCCGACGTTGATCGTGCTCGACGACGCGGAGGACAAGCTGCGGGTGCTCAACCCGCGGCTGCGCAACTTCACCTGGAGCTGGCTCACGAAGGACGTGGCCAAGGCCGGGCGGAAGGAGGGCGGGACCGACATCTGGGTCCGCGGCACCGTGCTGCACCAGTACGCGATGCTCGCGCGGCTGGTCGGCGGCAAAGAGCACGGCTGGCAGGCTCGCAAGTACAAGGCGATCGTGCGGTGGCCCGAGCGCGCTGACCTCTGGGAGCGCTGTCGCGCGATCTGGACCGACCTGACCCTGGGCGAGCACCGCGCGCCGATGGCGCGGGCGTTCTTCGAGCAGCATCGCGCCGAGATGGAGCGCGGCGCAGAGGTGCTCGATCCCGAGGTCGAGGACCTGTTCCGCCTGCACGAGCAGATCTGGGCCGAAGGGCTCGCGGCGTTCCTGCAGGAGAAGCAGAACGACCCTATCGACCCGTCGGCGCGAGTCTTCGACCCCGAGCGCTGGGCGCGCTTCCGTGTCGAGGGCGACGAGCTCATCGTGCACGGCACGGGACGGCGCGTGCCGATCTGGAGCCTCCGCCGCACGCTGTGGTGGGACCCCACCGTGGGGGGCCCAAGCAGCGACTACGGCGCGATCGCGGTCGGTGGCCGGGACGGGTTCGGCTACACCTACGTCCTCGACCTCTGGATGCAGCAGGCGCCGCCAGACGCGCAGCTGGCGGCATGCTGGACCCTCGCCGAGCGCTGGCGTATTGCCCAAGGCGGGTTTGAGGACAATGGGTTCCAGGAGCTCGTCGCCAAGGCGTTGCCCCGCGAGCGCGAGGAGCGTCGCGAGGCTGGCCGCTTCTGGCGGTTCGAGCTCGTCGGTGAGCCGAGCACGACGAACAAGGAGCAGCGGATCGCCGGCATCCAGCCGGACGCCGCGAACGGCTGGCTCCTGTTCAGCGATCGGCTCCCAGCGGAGCTGGTCCAGCAGGCCGAGAGCTTCCCCACCGGCGACCACGATGACGGCCTCGATGCGGTCGAGCGGGTACACACCGCGCTCGGCGGCACGCCGATCGAGCTGAGTCAGGAGCCGTGGTGGGAGGCGCGCGGGAGGTGACGCGTGCCGCTCGGCTACACCCTGCACGCGGTGGAGCGCTGGGTGCAGCGCGTCGCTGTTCCAGGTGGCTTCCGCCTCGCCGTTGCCCAGTCGGTGGCGGTCCCTGCGCGCCGGCTCCGCCGGAAGGGCGGGGTGGGCGGCCGGGGCCGCTACCGCGTGACCGCATCGGCGGTGCTGGTGGTTCGGGGCCGCACGGTGGTGACCGTGTACGAACTCGAGCTCGAGGACCTCGCGGCGGTGCTGGTGCACGAGCTGATGGGCATCTGGACGTGACCCCGGTGGAGGCTCGGTGAAGATCCGCGTTCTCCGCCAGCGCCATCCCGACCTCCGCGAGACGTACTGCGGCGACTGCCGGGCGCTCTATGAGGGCGGCGAGGCATTCCAGGCCCGGCGCGAGCAGTGGTTGCCGAAGCTCCCCGAGGAGCCAGCGGTTCTCTACAAGAACCGGATGGCCCAGGCCGTCTACGTCAACGACGTTGTCGGGTCAGTGGACCTCTTCGTCGCCCAGGTCTTCGCGTCGCCGCCGGTTGTGGCGGTCGATGGCGATGCCTGGTGGGGCGGTTGGGTCGGCAACGTGGACCGGGCGGGCACCGACCTTGCGGAGTTCTTCGCGGGCCTGCTCTGCGACGCCCTCCAGACGCGGCGTGCGTGGGCCTGGGTGGACCTCCCGGCACGGCCTGCGGATGTCGCCGTGCCCGACCGCGCAACCGAAGAGGCTCTTGGGCTTCTCGAGCCCTACCTCGTCCAGCTCGAGCAGGTCATCGACTGGGGCGAAGACGGCGCCGGCCGATTGGCGTGGGTCGTCGCCGAGTCGATCCGCGAGGAGCGCGCGGGAGTCGAGGAGGGCCGAGCGCGCGTCTGGCGCTGGACCGTGATCGACGCTCGGCAGATCCGCCGCTTCGAGTGGCGGCCCATCCCAGGCAAGGACCAGCCGAGTGACGAGGACGACGCGCAGGAACTTGAGCCGGTAGCCCACAACCTGGGGATGGTCCCGGTTGTTCGTTGCGAGCTGCCCTTGGGGCTCTGGCTCCTGAACCGGCTCCACGATCCCGCCCTGGACCTGCTTCGCAAGCGTCACGATCATGCGTGGGGACTGCACCGAGCAGCGCACCCGCTGCTCGTCGTCGCGAGCAACAAGGCAGTGGATACGCCCACCTTGGGCGCCGGCTACTTCCTCAAGGTCGGGATGCAGGACAAGGTCGCCTTCGTCGAGCCGTCGGGCGTGAGCTCGGAGCGGCTGGCGGACGCGGTCATCGAGGCCCGCGACAACCTGTACCGGGTCATTCAACAGCTTGCAGCGTCCGTGGACGCCGACTCGGGCCGGACTCGGCAGAGCGGCGAATCGAAGGCGCAGGACTGGCGCGCCACCGAGGCGCTGCTCGACGAGCTCGCCCGGCACGTACGCGACTGGGTGCGCGAGACCGCGCTGCTCGTGGCGCGCGCGCGCGGCGAGGTGGTCGAGCCGGCTCGGATCGAGATCGCCGGGCTTGACGGGTACAACGCGGCTGACGTCGCCGCGTGGCTCGAGGCCGCTGCTGGGGCGACCGAGGTGCGGCAGATGAGCCCGCGCGCGCGTCGGGAGATCGCGCGCCGCGAGGTGGAGCTGCTCCTGCCCGACCTCGCCGAGGACATCCGCGAGGAGATCTGGGCCGAGATCGACGCTGCAGACCTCGATCCGGTGATGCGCCCCGCGCAGCCGCCAGGCGCGACCGGGGGCGGCGGCGCGCTGGGGGGAGGCGGCAATGCGGCTCCGGGATCTGCTGGAGCGGCAGGCCGCTGATCTCGCCTCGCTCGACGAGGGCATCGCCCGGCGCGTGCTGCGGATCTACGACGATGCGCGCCGTGAGCTCCGGGAGCGTCTGGAGACGACGCGGACACCCGCTGGCGCCCAGACCACCCGCGTCATGCTGGTGCAGGCAGAGCAGGCGGTGCTCCGACTGCGGGGTCAGCTCGGCGTCGAGCTGGCCGAGTCGGAGCGGCAGGCAGGCGAGCAGGCGCTCGCCAACCTGATCGGCATCGCCGAACTCGCCGAGCCGAACTTCACCGATATCGGTGCCCAGGTCGAGATCGCGACGCTGGCGCGGATCTCCGACGCGCGAAGCCTGGCCCTCTACCGGTACAGCCTCGACCGCTACGGGGCGGACGTCGTCAACGAGCTCCACCGGCAGCTCGTCGTCGGCGTTGCCGCCGGTGAGACCCCCCAGCAGCTGGCCTGGCGCCTCGCTGGCGCGAACGGCGCGATGGCTGGGATGGCGGGCCGCGCCTCGTTGATCGCGCGGATGGAGCTGGGCCGGGCGTACGACACCGGTGCCCAGGCCTCGCTCGAGGAGCTCGCCAGCTTCGACGACCCCCAAGACGACGACCCGCTCTACAAGAAGGCGGACGAGTTCCTCGACGGCCGGAACCACCCGTTCAGCCTGCTGCTCGACGGCAAGCTGGCGCTCCCAAAGGAAGAGTGGCGGGTGAACGTCAGGGGCAACCTGCGCGCCCGGCAAGGCCTCGTGTGGACCGTGACGAACGGGGTCGCGCACGGGCGGAGCTACCCCGCGCACTACCACGACCGCGGTCGACAGGTCCCCTGGCGCAAGAGCTGGGGTGCCATCTGACCGCTCAACAGCGAGGGACCCATGCCGCTGGATGACGCGGACAAGAAGTACATCTCGGACGCGTTCAAGACGCTGCTCGCCGACAAGGCCACCACGGAGATCTTGGCCACCGCACTCAAGCCGGTGCTCGAGACCACCGTTCAGGGGATCACAGCCTCTGTGGACAAGAAGCTCTCCGACGCAGAAGCGAAGGCCAAGGCCGAGCTCGAGAAGGTCGCCAAGGAGCGGGGCAACACCGACGGCCACGACAAGGGCGACAAGGGCAAGGGCAACGCCGACGGCAAGCCCGATCCCGAGGTCGCACGCCTGAAGGCCCAGCAGGAGGAGCTGGCCCGGAAGCTCGAGGAGAGCGAGCGAGCCCGCAAGGAGGAGGCGGCGAAGGCCGCCAAGGCAAAGCGCGACGCCGACGTGAAGGAGGCGCTCCGCGCGGCGGGAGTCGCAGCGGACCGCATTGAGCTCGCGATGCCCGTACTGGAGCAGAAGGGGCTCTTGGGCGAGGACAAGGACGGCAACGCCGGCTTCCGGTTCAAGCGCTCCTGGGGCGAGGAGATCGTCGCCGGGAAGCTTGGCGCCGAGGAGTGGGTCAAGACGGCCGAGGGGAAGTTCTACCTCCCTCCGACGGGCAACAGCGGCACCGGTGAAGGCGCGGGCGGCAAGCGGCCCCCCAACGGCGGCGCCTCGGGGCAGCCGATCGACGCCAGCACGCTCGGCCGAAACATCTGGAACAAGGCCCTCGGCCTGTAGAACCGCGGGCGCGCTTCGCGTAGCCCGCATCCCGGCCGCTACGGCCATCAACTCTGAACGAGGAGACGCCGAACATGGGCGCAACCGATCTCGCGGCGATCTCCGCCGCCCTCTCGCTGGTGTTCCCGGACCGGATCACCAACCAAATCAACCGGAAGGTGGTCCTGCCGATGCTCCTGCCTGTCGTCGTGGGCGCGGGCAAGGTGGTCGCCGGGACCGCGAAGTTCACCGGTGCGACCAACGCCGCGGCGAGCGCCGAGGGCGTCGCCCGGTCGGCGACCGATGCGGACCAGGAGGTGAAGGTCAACTGGTCCGAGGACTGGGCCCAGTACGACAAGGTCGCATCGGTGACCGACCTGGCTGCGGCTGCGGTCGCCTCGAACCTGAACCCCGGCTCGGTGGGCGCTCGCGGTGCCGACCTGCTCGCGGGCGAAGTGGGCGACATGGGCGTCCGCGTGATGATGGGCGTCGCCAGCGACATGTACGGCGGCGACCCTGGCGCGACCCCGACGGAGCTGGCGGGTGCCGCGCTCGCGATCGATTCCTCGGGCACGTTCCAGGGGATCAACCCGGCGACCTACACCGAGTGGGCCTCGACCGAGGCCTCGGTGGCGCTGGCCGACATCTCGCTCGAGCAGATCCGCGAAGACCTCCTCACGCCGATCTACGACGCGTGCTCGGAGAAGCCGGATCTCCTGACCTGCCCGTCGAACGTCTTCGACAAGATCCGCGGGCTGTTCAGCGACCGCGAGGTCACCCTCCGCGCCATCACCACGGCACGGGGCACGATCAAGCTCCAGGCGGGCATCGACGCGATCGAGCTCGACGGGATCCCGGTCGTGCGAGACCCGCAGTGCACCGCCAACACGCTGTACGCGTGGAACACGAACTACGTGCAGGTGGAGCAGCTCCTCCCCCCCGAGCTCGCCGCGCTCTTCGGCGCCGATCGGCCGCGCGAGGCGCTGGTGGACTTCCTCCGGATGATCAACGACGACCCCAAGCTGGTCATCCCGGACGCGGTGCTCGACGGCCTGATGGCCCGACCCAACACGCTGATGCCGTGCGTGAAGGTGCTCGGCCCGCGTGGCCTGTCCACCGAGGCGATGGTCTACATCCACGCGCAGCTCGCGTGGGCCAAGCGCAGCGCCTTCGGGAAGGTATTGTACACCTAGTAGGCGGCTAATCGGTGACGTGAGCCCACGACTTGCCGCGAATGGCGTTGGTGAGTCCCGGCCGCGACACACCGAACCGCTCGGCAAGCTCGGTGAAGGTGGCGCCTTCAGCATGCAGTCGGCGCGCTTCCCGGACGATATCGGGTGTGAGCTTCGCGGTGGGTGCCAGCACCCCGCGACGCAGCGCGTCGCCGGCCAGCCGCGGCCCATCGACGTGGGTCCAGGTCCTCCCGTGTGCAATCGCGCCCACGGTTTTGTCATCGACGTCGAACTGCGCGGCAATCAGCCGCAGAGGAACGAGTTCGGCGGCCAGACGGCGGATCTCGCGAACATCGCCCTCGGTAAGCTCCGCTAGGTTGCTGGATTCACCACGGGGCACGGTTCCGTGTAGCACCTTGTCGCGACCGTTCGACTTCGCTGTGTCCCAACGAAGGTTTTCGAGGCGGTTGTTGCTGGGATCGCCGTCGTTGTGACAGCCCTCCATACCAGGCGGGCACGGGCCGACGAAGGCGAGCAACACGAGGCGATGAACCTGCTCGTACCTCCGACCGTTGGGCCCGATCCCGGCGGCATTGACGCGCAGGTGGCCATAGGGCGGAATTGCCTTGGGTTCGAGGATCATCGGCTCGGTCAGCATCCGTCCCCACCGTCCAGGGCTTCGCCAGGAGCGGATCCGGCCTTCGTTGCTCGCCTCGTACAGGCCATCGGTGTCCGGAATCGTGCGCCAGGTCTCCAAGGTGAGCCTCCAACGGCACCTGTAACTCTCTCGGACATACCCGACACTAGTCCCTGCTGATCAGGGACTCGCCCCATCCGGGGCTCCGCAGCCGGTCTGACCCTCGAGCGTCCCGACGCCTCCCGCACGGCGTCATGCGGGCGCTCGGGTCAGGCCCGCTCCCGATCTCCGGATCCGCCCTCTGCCTTCCGCCTGCGAAGTCAGGCCTTGGAGCGCCACATGGCTACGAAGAAGATCCGCCGTACCGGCGGCCGCACCGAGACCTCTGCCATGTGGCAGATCCTGATTTCGATGGCGCTCCTGTTCGGTTTCGCCGCCGACGGGGCCGGCAACATCGGCAACGGGACCACCGCCGGGTTCCTCCGGACCCAGGCGACCACGCTGTTCCGGATCGCGGGGCGCGTCTACAGCAAGGGGTCCACCGACAATCTCTGGGACCTGTCGGCGGAGACGGATACCACGGCGAGCCAGTACCGAGCGTACTGGCTGCTCCTCGACTCCGCTGGCACCGCGAGCTTTGCGGCTGGCACCAACGCGGCCTCCGCTGCCGCGGCGCTCGAGGCGCTACCCGCCCTGGACGGCACGAAGTCCGTGATCGGCGTCTACGTGGCCGGCAACAGCACCGACTTCAACGGCGCCGGCGGCCTCGCGGCGCAGGGCACCATCCACCAGCAGATCCCGGAGGGGGTGCGGCTGCTCGGGCTCAAGGAGCTCCGGTACGTCAAGCCGCCCGTGATCGATCTGGTGGGCTTCTAGGCCGTGGCGTTCACCGCCGCCGAGGCGGCAACACTCCGGCGCCTCCTCGGCTACGCCGACCGGAACCGCGAGACCTACTGGCTGCTCGAGTCGGTGCTGACGTCGATCGAGGCGGCCACCGAGACCGAGGTCAAGACGCTGCTGACCCGCGTGGCCGCGGTCGAGACGCAGATCTCCAGCGGCCTGTCGCGCGCCGGCCTGAAGCGGGCCGAGGACGTCGAGTTCTACGCGAGCGCGGAGGCCCGAAGCGACTGGCTCGAGGAGGGCGATCGGCTCGTGAGCCAGATCGCCGCGTTGCTCAACATCCCGGTCAAGCAGTCCGCCTTCCGCCCGCGGTCTGCATCGGGTCCCTGTGGGCGGGGGTAGGTGGCAGATGGCGACGAACTTGGAAAGCTACGCCGAGATGCTCGGCAAGGTCTCTCTCGCGAAGATCGCGGAAACGGCGGGCGTCTCGCTCGCCGAGGTCGAGGCGTGGGCGAAGGCGAAGGCCGGAGGGGCGCCCCCAGCGGACGAGACCCCGGAGAAGCCCGAGCGGATCAACGGGAAGAAGGTGGCGGTGAAGCCGCCGCCGGCTCGGAAGCCCGAGGTCATCCACGTTCCGGTGACCACGGCGATCTCCGTGGAGACCCCGAAGGGCAAGCGGGTGCGTCTGCCCGTCCCGCGGTCGATCTACCGCGGCGAGTTGGCGCGGAAGTACGCCAGCTTGCTCAAGCCGTCCGAGTACACCGTCATCGAGTTCGCGGAGTAGTCCGCCGATGCGCGGCGCGGTCCTGGGGCAGGACGCTGCTGCTCTCGACCCCAGGAGAGACTCAATGACTCCCGTGCAGGATACCGGGCAACTTCTCGGCGACCTCGGCGAGGCCGGAGCGGGCGGCGTTTGCGTCGCATGCCTCGTTCAGGTCGGGCTGGCCCCCGAGCTCGCAGTGGTGATTGGGGTGGCGCTGCCGATCCTGCTGCGCACGGCCCAACACTGGTACCAAACGCGCGAGGCCGTTCGACGCGGTGTGCGTCCACCACCGCACGAGGCGCCAACGGCGCCGCCGAAGCCCTGATGGCGCTCTTGTTCGCCGTCATCCTCACCTGGTGGCTGCTCCGACAGGTGAGCCGGTGAAGGCCGGCGACTCGTTCCGCGTCGGCCCCGACACCGTACAGGTGATCGCCGTCAATGGCGACCAGGTCACCTGGCGTTGGTTCGGCGGAACTCGCGCGTATACCGAGTCGCGCGAAGCGTTCAGGCGGCGGTTCGGGCGGTAGCGGGCGGGAGGCCCCATGGCGCTTCGGGATGACCTGATCTCGCTGGTCGACGACGTCCGCCAGGACGTGCTCGTCGACGCGATCGGAACCCGGCTCTACACCGTCCAGACGCGCCTGCGGACGTGGGCTGGCACCCAGGCCGGGCTCGGCGCCTACACCGACACGGTGACGACGCTCGAGCCCAGACCCCGCGTGCGCCCCGCGCACGACAAGCCCTCCACCGAGGCCGGCAAGCGTGAGACTGGCGAACTCGTGGCGGACCGGATCTCGGGCACCTACACCGAGGCCGACCTGTTCGGCCCGACGCTGCTCCCGCAGCAGGAGTGGTGCTGGCTCGTGGACGGCGCCGAGTACGTCGTCATCGGAAAGCCCGAGCAGCGATTCCTCTCGTGGACGGTGCGGCTGCGGCGGCGTGGAACGAGGCCCTAGATGCCGCGTCGAGTCATTCGGCCCGAGCAGTTCGGCGCGGCCCTCACCGACGTTCTCGAGCGGCGACGAGCGCAGGCCGAGGTCGCAGCGCTAGACGCCGCGCACCGCGCGGTCCGCTACGCCGTCGAGCTCACGGACACCGAGGAGATCGTCGACCAGGGCACGTATCGGCGCGGCTTTCAGGCCCGCAAGATCGCCGGTGGGGCCGAGTACGGCAACGACGCGCCGCACGCTGGCGTGGTGGAGCATGGCCGTCGCCCAGGCGCGCCCGGGCCATCGGCCAAGCACCTGGAAGGGTGGGTGCGCCGGAAGCTCACGGTGAAGCCGTCTGAGGCCCGCCGCGTCGCGTTCCTGGTAGCGCGCGCCATCCACGAGCGCGGGCTGCCGCCGAAGGCGATCATGCGCCGAACGTGGGCGCGGGTGCCTGACTTCTTCCGCGAAGCACTGCGCAAGCGCCTGAAGTAGCCGACCGGAGGGGGCGTGATCGATCCCGTCGCCGCCCTCGTCGAGCACCTCGCCCAGTACCTGCAGGAGCAGGACGGGATCTCGCTCGCGCTGCGCGGCTGGCCCGAGCGGCGCGAGGACCTAGACCTGTCGCACGGCCCGGTGGTCTCGGTGACCCCGGTGGAGCACCGCTACACCTGGTGTGCACCAGTCCCGGTGGCGGAGGCCGATGACGACGACGGCGGACTGCTCGTCACCTACCGGCTCGCCGACCTCGCCATCGTCGTCCAGCTCGACCTCTGGTGCGCCCACCGCGCGGTGCGCGACCAGGCTCGCCAGACCATCGAGACGGCGCTGCACACCGAGCTGCCCCACGTGCCCGGCCTCGAACTCGAGCTGCCCATGTACTTCGGGCAGGTCGCGAACGTGCTCCCGGACACCGGGCGGGCCCTCGACGACGCCGACGCTGTCGCAACCGGCGAATGGCGGCAGCGTTGGGTGCTGGCCTGCGACCTCGGCCTAGTCGCGCAGGGCCGCACGCCAGCCCAGGCGCTGATCAAGATCCGAACGACGACCCAGCTCGCAGGCGTCTCGCTCACCGAGCCGGACGTCGAGATCCCGTGATCCCTCTTCCCCCCGCCCGTGCGTAGCGCGCGGCGCAGTGCCGGAGTCCTTCGATGGGCAGCCTCATCCGCAAGATCTCGATGCTGTCGCAGGCGACCTACGGGATCAACATCCTGGAGGTCGACGTCCCCGGTGGGATCCGCGGTGTCGGCGAGGACGCCGTCGGCGTCGTGGCGGAGCTGCCGTGGGGTCCAGAGACCACGGTCACCGACATCAACTCCGTCGGCGAGCTCTTCGAGCAGTTCTGTCCGACCGAGTTCGACGTCGCGGACGACTACGCCGCGATGAAGGCCTTCCTCAACAAGACCTTCCCGGGTGGGCTGAAGATCTCCCGGGTTCCGGTCACTGGCGCGGCCGCGGCGTCGAAGACGTTCAACGACGATGATCCGAATCCATCGCTCGTTGCGACCGCCCGGTACAAGGGCGTCGTGGGGAACGGGATCAAGGTCGAGATCTTGGCCGGGTCGAGCGGCACCAAGCGTTCGGTGAAGGTCACGATCGGCTCGACCTACAGCAAGACCTACGTGGACGTCCAGAGCGGGGCGGTGGTCACCGACCCGGGCGATCCGTTCGTCGAGTTCACCGCCCACGCGTCGGCGGACGAACCCGCGGCCGTCGTCGCTGCCACGGCGCTCACCGGTGGCGCTGATGGCACCGCGGTCGCCGCCGACTACACGGGGACCGCTCCGACGTACACGGGGATCCGCGCCTTCTACCCGGAGGGGGTCAAGGTCGGCGTCCTCTTCGTCGCGGAGCCGCCCGAGGCGCTGAAGGACGACATCAACGACGGACTCCTGCTGTACGCGCAGACGGTGAAGAAGGGGGTCGCGGTCCTCTGCACCAAGGACGGGCAGAGCTACAGCTCCGCCCAGACCTACGTCGCCGACTACCGCGACGACCGGTGCGTGTACCCGTTCCCTCGGGTCAACACGCTGAATCGGTACGAGGACGACCCGGACGAGGTCGAGGTGGACGGGTCCTCGTTCGTCGCGGCCGCCATCGTGAGCGTCGATCCCGAGGTCAGCCCAGGGGGCCAACCCGGCGCGGCCGCGTTGGCGGGCATCACGTCGCTTGAGGCCGAGTTCGAGGACGCGATCTACCAGGAGCTGAACGACGACGGCATCGCCCCGTTCTTCATGAGCACCAAGCTCGGGTGCATCATCCGAAACGGGCTTACGACGTCGCTCACCGCCGGCAAGGAGAAGATCTTCCGCCGGCGAATGACCGACTTCATCTCCGAGTCGATCGCCGAGTTCCTCGAGGCGTACATCGAGCGACCGCTCGACCTCGTGTTGAGCCCGGCCCCGCGCCTCGGCCCTGTCACCCAGCAGGAGTACGGCGAGATCGTCGCCTTCCTGCAGGGCATGAAGGATGGCAACCGGATCGCGAACTACTCGGTGGACCCGTTTGGTGGGAACACCGCAGCCGGGATCGCAGCGGGCACCTGGGTGATCCTGATCAGCGTCCAGCTCTACGCGAGCCAGGACGTGATCGTCATCAAGGCGGCCGTCGGCACCTCCGTGGTCATCGCCGAGGCGGCCTAGTCCGCGCCTTTACCCGTCGCGTAGGACCTGCGCGACGCCTCCCTCCCTGAAGGGGGCTGCCCCCCTGGACCCCCTGGAGATCCGCCCATGGCCGTGAAGGGTCAGCCCATCCACGGGCAGCATGTTCGCTTCGAGCTCCTCCTCGACGGCATCCCGCAGGACTGTGCGCCGCAGATCACGGAGCTCACCAAGCGAGCGCGCTACGACAAGGTCGAGACGAAGATCCTCGGGGAGACGTCTCCGCTCATCGATCACGTGCCCACCGGCTGGGAGGGGACGGCCACGCTCGCCGTCCGCTCCAAGTCGCTGGAGCAGATGATCAACGCCTACAACTTCGCGAAGCGGAACAACCTGCCGGTGCTGCTCAACATCGTCGAGCAGGTCACCTACCGCGACGCGAGCAGCCAGACGTTCGTGTACCCGGAGATCGAGGTCGAGTTCGACCTCACCGCCAAGCGAGGCTCGGTGGTGGAGATCAAGATCCCCTGGGTCACCGGCAAGGACCGCATCACCCTCTGATCTGGAGCCGTCATGGCTGGTGTGCTGCATGCGTACGAGGTGGAGCTCTCGGACGGCCGCAAGGTGCTGTTCGCGGCCCACAAAGCCTCGGACCTCGAGCGGATTTACACGATCGCGAACGTCACTGGTGAGGAGCCCGGGCCGCTGCTGATGCACCGGGTGGCGAAGGCGGGACTGCAGATCAGCATCCGCGAGGTCGGCGGCGAGAAGCTCGACTTCGAGAAGACCCGCGCTCGGTGGGACGAGCTGTTCTCGTTCAAGGACCAGCACGCCCTCGTGGCCGCGTGGACGGAGGTCTACTACGGGGGCGACGCGGGAAAATCCAAGCCGGTGGCGGTGACGATCTCGACCTGATCTCCCGCTACTGGTGGAACGTCGCGTTCGTGATGCGCTACGGGCACCAGCCCTTGAGCGAGATCAAGACCTGGAGCCTGGCCGAGTTCCGGCGCGTGCTCGACAACCTCCAAGCGATCCTCGAAGTGGAGAACCCGGAGCCGGGCGCCGGGTAGGTCGTCGGGTGGGGAGGCGCGGTGTCGGAAAGGGAAGAGTTCGACGTCGTCACGCGCATCGTAGTGGACCCGCGGATCCCTGGCGTCGACGGCGTCTCGCGCCAGGTCCAGGGACTGGCTGGCGGCGTTGAGCGAATGGGCGCGCGCATCAAGAACGCCATGAACCTCGCGTTCGGCGTGGTCGCGCTCCAGCAGTTCGCCTCGACCGCGAAGCGCGTCGCGGACAGCTTGCTCGGCATCCACACGGCCTCGCAGGAGGCCCAGACTGGGATCGCCGGCATCTTCGCCGCGATGAACAAGAGCACGGTCGCCGACGAGATGGGCATGGCGGTGGAAGTGATCGCGCAGCTCCGCGGCGACGCGGCCAAGGGTGCCGGCGAGCTCCAGGACTACGCTGACGCCTACCAGCGCCTGCTCGCTCCCGTGAAGGCCGCGGGCGGCGCGCTCGAGGACGTGCGCGAGCTGACTCGGCTCGGGCTCGGCGCTGGCTTCGCGCTGCGCGGCCAGGAGGGGCTCAAGGTCGCCGCGATCGACATCCTGCAGGGGCTGCAGGGTGGGCTGTCCCCCGCCGAGTCGCAGGTACTCGCACCGCTGCTCTCGGTGATCGGCAGCTCGCTCGACGAGCTCAACAAGGCGAAGCCCGAGGAGAAGCTCGCGCTCATCAAGCGCGCGCTGACGGCCATGCAGCCGGCCGTCGAGGCGACGGGGAAGACCTGGAACGCCCAGGTCGCGACGCTTCGAGATGGGGTCAAGCTGCTGGTGCAGCAGGTCACCGCGCCCCTGTTCGACCGCTGGAGCCAGCAGCTCGAGGCGGTCAACACCTGGATGGCCGCGAACTCTGGGCAGATGCAGGCCATGGTGGACCGCCTGGGTCCGCGCCTGGTCGAGATCTGGGACGCCCTCGTCCGAAACGCGGAGCGGTTCGCCGAGGCCACTGCTGCCGGGGCGGCCGCTGCTACGGCGGCCAAGATGGGCTCCATGGCCGGCGGGCTCTCGGGTGGGCTTCGGCTCGCGGGTGGTGGCGGCGTCGCCCTTGGCTCGATTGCGACGGCAGGAGCAGCGCTCGCTGCGGTCGGC
>Ga0196981_1000379_pt1 | contig 16093 bp, 9 predicted proteins | sample S3_2013CmetaG_FD_155462 | JGI IMG/M metagenome (GOLD analysis project Ga0196981, IMG submission 155462) | Soil microbial communities from Anza Borrego desert, Southern California, United States - S3_20-13C | ecosystem: Environmental > Terrestrial > Soil > Desert | place: USA: California... | reverse complement strand
TCGGGCTCGGCATGGGGGCGGCGGTGCTGGTGCTCACGGGCGCGAATGCCGGTGCTGCGAAGCTTGCCTTCATCCTCGCCGCCGTGCCGATCGGATTTTCGTTTGCGATGGCGAAATCGCTGTTGATGCCGAAATTCCTGCCGCCCGGTATCGAGGTGAACGCCCAAGACGCCCCGCAACTTTTCGCCTTCCTTGCGAAAATCATCGAAAAAGCCGAAGGCCCGCGTTTCCAGCGCGTCTATATCAGCAACGAAATGAACGCGAGCGTCAGCCGCGACGGTGGATTCCTGGGCTTTTTCGGCTTCGGTCCGGTGACGCTGACACTCGGCCTGCCGCTCATGCAGGCGCTGACGAAACCGCAGCTGGCCTCCGTCGTCGGCCATGAATACGGCCATGTCGCGGCCAAAGATAACGCACTTGGCCAATGGATTTACCGCATCCGCACCAGCTGGCTGATTTTGGGCGACCGGCTGCAGTTCGAGCAGATGTGGTACGCGCTGAAGCTCAACCGCTTTTACCAGTGGTTTATCGGCGTGTTCAGCGCCTACAGTTTCGCCCTGTCACGCCGCTGCGAGTACGAGGCGGATGCCTTCGCCGCGAAGCTCGCGGGCGCGGAACATGCGGCGGCCGCGCTTTCCGCCGTCGCGGTGCGCGACCACGAAGTCGGCACGATTTACTGGCGCGACCAGTGGAAGAAGAGCGAGGCGGTGCCCGATCCGGCTGCCGAAGCGCCGTACACCGCCCTGGCCGGTTTCTTCGCGCAGCCGCGCGACCAGCAGGAAATTATCGAGGTCGTCACCAAGGAAACGCCGGGTTTTGCGAGCACGCATCCGACGCTGATGGAGCGGTTGCGCGCGCTCGGCCAGGGCTTCATTCCGCCGCAGCCGATTGCGCAGAGCGGCGCGGCGGAACTGCTCGGCCCGCTGGAGCAGAAGCTGACGGAAATTTTCAACATGGAGTGGCTGCATAACGCGCGCCCGCATTGGGAAGCCGCGCATGAAGAGCACAAGACGCTCACCGCCCGTCACGCGGAGCTGAAGGCCCGCGCGCTGACTGAGCTGACTCGCGAAGAGCTGATGGAATATATCTCCGCATCCGACCGCGCGAAGGATGACCAGAGCGTGATCGCGGCGAGCGAGGAGCTGCTGGCACGCGAGCCGGACAACGCCATGGCGAAACTGAATATCGCGGGCCTGCGATTGTGGAACGGCGACGAAACGCAATTGCCGGTTCTGGAGGGCCTTGCCGCCGACAAGCAATGCCTGCAAGGCGCCTGCCGCCATGCGATTGGCTATTACCACAAGCAAAAGCGCCCGGAAGATGCAAAAAGCTGGGAAGAAAAACTGAGCGCCTGGGAATACGAGCGCGAAGCGGGCGCGGAGGAACGGCAGATCGTACTGGCAACGGATCGTTACCATCCGCACGGATTGCCGGAGACGACCGTCGCGGCAATCGCACGCCACTGCGCGCAGTTCAAGCTGCTGCGTTTCGTTTACCTTGCGCGCAAGGAAGTGCGCTACCTGCCGGAATATCCCGCCTACCTGATCGGCTTCCGGAGCAAGGGCGCGTTCTGGTCGCAGAAGAAGCTGCAGGAGGAACTGAACCAGTTCATTGCAACCTCGGGCCTCGGCGCGGATTTCCTGTTCATTGACGTGACGGCGATTTCGGGACTGGAGGGACGATTGAAAAAAATTCCAGGCGCGCTGATCTACGACAGCAAGAAAGGCACGACATGACGGTGTTTCTCGCGAAAGCCGCGCGCCGCGAAATGACCTTCAACGGCCCGCTGCGCTCGGGCCTTGTTATCGACAGCCGCGCGCTGCTGGCGCGGGGATACGCCGACTATCAGCATGATTTCGCGGCCGCCATTTCGGCCGCCTATGCCGGCCACTGGTACACGCCGGCGCAGGGCGCGCGCGGCAACAAGATGAAGATCGATGCGGATACGCGGCGCGGCAACACGATCATTCCCGGCTATTTCATCGGCCGCACGCTGACGGGCGCCGACCTTGAATCCGCGCTTGGGACGCTGGTGCTGCCGAGTGTCATCAAGCTCGACGGGACCTGCCTGTTCCATATCCACAGCATCGATATCCGCGTCTATGACATGGGCTATGGATCGGCGACGTTCGAGGGGGAGATCGAGGCGCTCCGCGATATGTCGCTCGATGAATTCCGCGTGGCGGCTGAAAAGGCGAGTTCCGAGCTGACCGCCTTCAAGACGCTTTACCTTGAAACCTTCAAGCGCGTGGGCGCGCAGCTGGCGCCCGAATTGACGCTCGCTAATTTCCACGGCAGCGGCAAGAACGCCTATTGGGCGAATACCTGCCTGTTCCAGGGCATCGGCGACCTGTTCTGGGTGCACCGGGTATTCCATGTTGCCTGTGCCAGCGGGGGCGAATATGCCGTGCTGAAGGAAACCGGCAAGGCGCTGATCTTCGGCGAGCAGCCGGCGCTGATCGAGGACGCCTCCGTCTCCGCGGGCCTCTCGGTCTATCCCGGCAACGGCAACTCGGCCGAGATTTATGACGCCAGCGCGGTGCAGCCGAAACAGCTCGGCACGCTGTTGAGCATGGTGCGCACGCAAAATATATTTTACGTGGCCGCGGAGGATATCGACCGCGACCTGTTCTTCCTGTCCAACGATCTCGACCGCCAGAAACATTCGCAGGATATGCGCCTGCTGGAACGCCAATCGGAGCTGATCGTCGAATACCAGTCGAAGGTGACGCTGTTCAAGGCCGTCTATGACGATTTCGACAACAGTCTGGACCCACAGGGGTTGAAGGTGTGGCACGCGCTCGAAAAAGCCTGGCATACGCGCGACCGCTTCGCCAACCTCAATACCAAGCTGGAACTGGTGGAGAAAATCTATAACCGCATCCGCGAAAACCTGAACCACCTGCAGAACAAGAAGCTCGGGCTGTTCATGCTCGCCTTTACGCTCATCAGCTCGCTCTCTGTGATCGTCGATACTGTCGACTTCACGACGCAGGGCGATAACCTTGCTGCGCCCTCTCCCTTGCGCGTGGGCGTGCTGGTGGCGACGCTCGTCATCGTCATCCTGTTCGCGATGGGGCTGATCCGGCCGGGCAAGCGCAAGGTATAATCCCCTGTCATCCTGAGCACAGCGAAGGATCTCTCTTTCTTGCCGCAGGAAGGGAGATCCTTCACTGCGCTCAGGATGACAAGCTAGTTATGGATAAAAACGCCCGAATCAATTGACGGCAAAGCCTGCAGTTTCGGATAGTGGCGCGAGCATTTTTGCGCCAGAGGAGTTGCCATGCAAGCCCGTCCCGCCGCCCCCGCGACCATCGAGCCGAAGAAGATCCACGACACCGTCGTGATCCTCGATTTCGGCAGCCAGGTGACGCAGCTGATCGCGCGGCGCATCCGGGAGGCGGGGGTTTACTCGGTTCTCCTCCCCTTCAGCGCATCGATGGAAAAAATTCGCGCGGCGAACCCCAAGGCGATCATCCTCTCGGGCGGCCCGGCAAGCGTGACGGAGGCGAATTCCCCCCGCGCGCATGACGAGATTTTCAAGATGGGCATACCTGTTCTGGGAATTTGCTACGGCCAGCAGACGATGTGCGAACAGCTGGGCGGAAAAGTGACGTCTTCGCCCAAGCGCGAATTCGGCCGCGCGCATATCACGGTCGAGCACGCTAAATCGCCGCTGTTCGACGGCATCTGGCAGGCGGGCGTGAAGCCGCAGGTCTGGATGAGCCATGGCGACAGCGTATCCGCCATTCCGGACGGCTTCTGCGTCATCGGCAAGAGCGACACCTGCCCCTATGCCGCCGTCGCCGACGAAACCCGCAAATTCTATGGCGTGCAGTTCCACCCCGAAGTCGTGCATACGCCGGAGGGCAAGCAGATCATCTCGAACTTCATCCTGAAAATCGCCGGCTGCAAAAACGACTGGACGATGGCGGCCTTCAAGGACGAGGCGATCGAGGCGATCCGCAGGCAGGTGGGCAAGGAGCGCGTCATATGCGGCGTGTCAGGCGGCGTCGATTCAACCGTCGTCGCAGGGCTGCTGCATGCCGCGATCGGCGGCCAGCTGACCTGCATCTTCGTCGATACCGGATTGATGCGGCTGAACGAGGGCGAGGAAGTGGTCGACCTGTTCCGCAACCATTTCAACATTCCGCTGGTGCATGAAAAGGCGGGACCGCTGTTCCTCGAGCGCCTCGCGGGCGTTTCCGACCCCGAGCAGAAGCGCAAGATCATCGGCAAGGCCTTTATCGACGTATTCGAGGACGCGAAGAAGCGCGCAGGCGAAGCGAAGTTCCTCGCGCAAGGCACGCTTTACCCCGATGTAATCGAAAGCGTATCCTTCACCGGCGGGCCGAGCGTCACGATCAAGTCGCACCACAATGTCGGCGGGCTGCCGGAAGACATGAAATTCCAGCTGGTGGAGCCGTTGCGCGCGCTGTTCAAGGACGAGGTGCGCGCGCTCGGTGCCGAGCTTGGCATCCCCGAAAAATTCATCAAGCGCCACCCCTTCCCCGGCCCCGGCCTCGCTATACGCATTCCGGGCGATATCACCGAGGAAAAACTCGCCATCCTGCGCAAGGCCGATGCGATTTTTATCGAGGAGCTGCACAGCAATAAATTATATGACGAAACCTGGCAGGCCTTCGCCGTGCTGCTGCCCGTCAAAACCGTCGGCGTGATGGGCGACGGCCGCACCTATGACAGCGTCCTCGCCCTCCGCGCCGTGACCTCAGTGGACGGCATGACCGCCGACTACGCCCCCCTCCCCCACGAATTCCTCGGCCGCTGCGCCGTGCGAATTGTGAACGAAGTGAAGGGCATTAACCGCGTGGTCTATGACATCACGAGCAAGCCGCCGGGGACGATTGAGTGGGAGTGACGAAATTAGATCGCTTAGAAGAGCTAGTCGACTTCCCAACCTCATCGCCTGGAGCTCCGTTACCGGCGATAATCTGTAATGAGACTACCCTCTATTTAATTTATCTCATTGCTGAGGAAAAGCGGGCTGCGACTAAAGCGGCAGTAGTACAATTCCGGAATTTTCTCATTTTTAAGTTTGGCGCACCCAATGATGAAGCTCTAAGCGGCCACCCGCTTTACAAAACTGGTCTGAGACCTTACAGCGTCTTCAATGTGCATGAGTCTTCATGGATTTCTGAACTCGTTATAATAAATTCCGTTCATTCCCGTCATAACCCAAAAGCTTATCGTGAGCTAAGGCACCTAATTTTTGCGTTTCACGATTCGACTTTCGAATGCGTCGCGGAAAACGCCAGTTTGGAGATACTAGATTGCGGCGTCAGCGATTGCTTAAAACTTCTGGCACACCGCTTTAGTAACACAAAAGCTCTAAGCGATATGTAAATGCAGCAATGGTTTTGCCACCGTGTTGGACATCCCGCACCGCATCATATATAAAAAACTGCAACCGAAACCCCTGCCGCCGGAAGGTTGCCATGGCCAAGAAATCATCGAAAATCGTTACCGAGAAAATCCGCGCCGCCGTGGGGCTGACTTTTGACGACGTGCTGCTGCTGCCGGGGGCGTCGGAGATACAGCCGCTCGACGCGGATACTTCGACGCGCATCACGCAGAATATCAGGCTGAACATCCCGCTCGTCTCGGCCGCGATGGATACGGTGACGGAGGCCGAAGCGGCGATTGCGCTGGCGCAAGCAGGCGGCATGGGCATCATCCACCGCAACATGGAACCCGACATGCAGGCGGAGCATGTGCGCCGCGTGAAGCGGTATGAATCTGGCATGGTGCTAAATCCTATCACCATCCACCCCGACGCGCCGCTGGCCGAAGCGCTCGACCTCATGAAGCGCTACCGCATTTCGGGCGTGCCGGTGACCAAGGCGAATGGCAAGCTGGTCGGCATCCTCACCAACCGTGATGTGCGCTTTGCCGACAACCCGAAGCAGCCGATCCGCGAGCTGATGACATCGGATAACCTCATCAAGGTCGTCAACAAAGTTGATAAATCGAAGGCGCGGAAGTTGCTGCATGTCAACCGCATTGAAAAACTGCTGGTCGTTGACGATGAAGATCGCTGCATCGGCCTCGTGACTGTGAAGGACATCGAAAAGGCGCAGCTGCACCCGACCGCCTGCAAGGATGAAAACGGGTCTTTGCGCGTCGGCGCTGCGATCGGCACGGGCGAGCAGAACTTCGCGCGGGCTTTAGGGCTGATCGATGCGGATATCGACCTGGTCGTGGTCGACACCGCCCATGGCCATTCCAAAAACGTGATCGACATGGTGAAAAAACTGCGCCGCGAAAACAACCGCGTGCAACTGGTCGCCGGCAATATCGCGACCGCCGACGCGGCGAAGGCGCTGATTGATGCGGGCGTAGATGCGGTCAAGGTCGGCATCGGCCCCGGTTCGATCTGCACCACGCGCATCGTGGCGGGCGTGGGCGTGCCGCAGCTGACCGCGATCATGGATGTGGCGAGCGTCGCAGCGAAGCAGAACATTCCCGTGATTGCCGATGGCGGCATCAAATCATCGGGCGATCTGGCCAAGGCCGTCGCGGCCGGCGCGGATTGCGTGATGATGGGCGGCATTTTCGCGGGCACCGACGAGGCGCCCGGCGAGATCATTTTGTATCAGGGCCGTTCTTATAAAGAATATCGCGGCATGGGTTCGGTCGGCGCGATGGTGCGTGGCTCGGCCGATCGCTATTCACAAGGCTCGGTAAAAGAATCGCAGAAGCTGGTGCCTGAAGGCATCGAGGGACGTGTGCCTGCCAAGGGTCCCATCGGCAACGTCATCCACCAGATGGTGGGGGGCTTGCGCGCAGCGATGGGCTATACCGGCTGCAAGACCGTTGCGGAGATGAAGAAAAACGCCAAATTCATCCGCATGACGGGCGCGGGATATCGCGAAAGCCATGTGCATGATGTGACGATCACCAAGGAAGCGCCGAACTACCGGGCGGATTAGTTCTTAATCCCCTCTCCCGCCCTTGCGGGAGAGGGTTAGGGAGAGGGTGAGGACTTGCGCGAAATCGTCGCAGGTCTGCACAGGCCGGTTCTTCCGCGCACCCTCCCCAGCCCTCTCCCGCAAGCACGGGAGAGGGGGCAGATTCAATCCTTGACTCCCCTCCTCCCCTTATTATATAAAATCCGCATTGGGGAGTAGCCTCCACGTCCTCCCTGTGGGCTGGTGCCAACATACTTGTGCCGCAAGGCGCATGGTTCCAGCAGCGGATTTCCGCTTGGCAAGACCAGTACATTCGCGAAAGCCGTCCGGCTTGTTTTCGCGGCTGTATGGTCATGCGAAGCCGGGCGGAGAACGCGAGATGGGCATCTTTCAAACCACGCTTCTGGCCTTCAGCATGTCAACCGACGCCTTTGCGGTATCGGTCGGCAAGGGCGCGTCCTTGCGCAAGCCGCATCTGTCGCAGGCCTTGCGCACCGGCGCGATTTTCGGCGCGGTCGAGGGCATGACGCCGATCATCGGCTGGGGCATCGGCCTTGCCGCATCAAGCTATGTCGCGGCGGTCGACCACTGGATCGCCTTCATCATCCTCGGCGCGATCGGCCTGAAAATGATCTACGAAGGCCTTCAGGCGGATACAGGGGAAGAAAAACCGCGCAGCCACAGCATCGCGCGCCTGCTGCTCACCGCGCTCGGCACCTCGATCGATTCGATGGCGGTCGGCGTATCGCTTTCCATCCTTGGCACACATATCGGCTGGACAGCCGCCGCAATCGGCCTCGCCACTTTCACGATGGTCACCATCGGCGTGATGACGGGGCAATATATCGGCAGCAAATACGGCAAGATCGCCGAAATGGCCGGCGGCGCCGCGCTGATCTTCCTCGGCACCAAGACGCTGTTCGAGCATCTCGGTTATATCTAGCAGCGGAAATCGAGCGTACCGGTTTTGACGACGGTCATTCCGTTGCCCGCAATAACCTTGCCGATGATCCAGAATGACTCGCCCATTTCCTTTAGTTTGGCCGCGAGCTTGTCCGGCTCAGCGGTCGCGAAGACGAAGCCGATTCCCATGTTGAAAGTGCGGTAAAGATCGGCCCCGTCGAGGCCGGAGCGTTTTACCAGTTCGGCGAAGACGGGCGGGATGTCGTCGAGGGACGGCAGGAAATCCACCGCGTAGTCAAACTTATCATTCATGCGCGGGATGTTTTCGAGGCCGCCGCCCGTGATATGCGCCATGGCCTTCACCAGTGGACGCACTTCCTTCACGACGTTCCAGTAGATGCGGGTCGGCGTCAGCGCTTGCGCCAGCAAGTCACGCTCGGTTTCCTTCACCAGCTTGCGCACCAGTGAATAACCGTTGGAATGCACGCCGGATGACGGTAGGGCTACAAGCGTGTCGCCGATCGCGACGTCGCGCCCGTCTTTCAAATCCTTTTTCAGCACTTCGCCGACCGCAAACCCGGCAAGGTCGTATTCGCCGGGGCCATAGACTCCCGGCATTTCCGCCGTCTCGCCCCCGATCAGCGCGCATTCAGACTGCCTGCAGCCTTCGACCACGCCGGTGATGATTTCCTCGGCCGCGTTCAGGTCGAGCTTGCCGGTCGCAAGATAGTCGAGAAAGAATAGCGGGGTCGCGCCAGTGCAGATGATGTCGTTGACGCACATGGCGACAAGGTCGATGCCGATCGTGTCGTGCTTGTTCAGCCCTTGCGCCAGTTTCACCTTGGTGCCGCAGCCGTCGGTACCGGTCGCCAGCAGCTTATCATCAGTTATTTCATAGAGCGCCGCAAACCCGCCCACGCCCGAGACAACGCGGGACCCGTAGGTAGACCGCACCTTCGACTTGATCCGCTCGACGAAGGCATCGCCGCGCTCGATATCGACGCCGGCATCCTTGTAGGTGGTTTTCTGCACTTGAGTCATGGTTCCTCTAATGGCGGAAATGGCGGCGGCCGGTGAAGGTCATCGCGATATCGGAATCATTGCAGGCCGCGATCACGTCCTTGTCCTTTACGCTGCCGCCAGGCTGCACGATGTATTTAATGCCGGCCGCAGCCGCGATACCGATATTGTCGGGAAACGGGAAGAAGGCGTCCGATACCAGCACGGCTTCGGACAGATCTTTGTGCCCGTTTTCATGCGCCTTCTCGACCGCCTGCTTCATGCTGACAAGGCGGTTGGGGTTGCCCATGCCTGCGCCGATCATGCTGAAGCCCGCGTCATTCGCGGCGAAAATGCCGATCGCGTTGCTTTTCAGGTGCTTGCAGGCCATGACGCCGAAACGGGCCAAGTCGCCGCGCGCGCCGTTGAACGGGCGATTGGTCATCGGCTTGAAATCCGCATCCGCGCCTTCGTCCTCCTGCTGCACGACCCAGCCGCCCGAGATGGAGCGTACCATCATCGCTCTTTCCTGTCCGCTATATGTCGGCAACGCAATCAGGCGCAGGTTCGGCTTGGCCGCGAAAACTTTCAGCGCGGCGTCGCTATAAGAGGGTGCGACGACGACCTCGACGAACTTATTTCCCAGCCAGAGCGCGATATCTTCACCGACCGGCTGGTTGAAGCACAGGATGCCGCCGAAGCTGCTGATGGGGTCGCCCGCCCAGGCCGCTTCGAGCGCCGCGAGCGGCGTTTTGGCGAGGGCAAGGCCGCAGGGGCTCAGGTGCTTGATGATCGCCGCGGCCGCCGGATAGTCGGGGATGCCGAGCTCCGCGATATCGCCGCAGGAACGCCAGGCAGCGTCAGCGTCGAGCAGGTTGTTATAGGACAGCTCCTTGCCCTGTATCGGCTCCGCCCCTGCGAGGCCCGCGTTAAACGGGTCGGCATGGACCCAGGATTTCTGATGCGGGTTTTCACCGTAGCGCAATTGCTTTCCGCTGCGCGCGGGGATCGACAGCGTGCGCTGTTCTTCGCCCCATTCCGCTTCCATGCGCGACGATATCAGCGCGTCATATTCCGCCGTATGCCGGAACGCCGCGAGCGCCAGCGCCTGACGGGTTTCCGCGCGCAGATGCCCGCCCGTTTCATTGAGGTCGCGAATGACCATGCCATACTGCGCGGGGTCGACGACCGTGCCGACCGAGGCGTAGTTCTTCGCCGCGGCGCGGATCATCGTCGGGCCGCCGACATCGATATTCTCGATAATTTCAGCCCAATCCTTGCTGTTCTTCGCGATTTCAGCGAAGGGGTAGAGATTGCAGACGACGAGATCGATGGGGGTGATGCCCAGTTCGCTCGCCTGCCTTTCGTCCTCCGCATGACCCCGACGGAATAACAGCGCGCTCGAGATCTGGAAGCTCAGCGTTTTCATGCGGCCGCCGAAGGCTTCGGGGTTTCCGGTTATTTTTTCGACAGGCGTGAAGGGGACGCCGAGACCGGCCAGGAATTTTCCAGTGCCGCCCGATGATATAATCTCGACGCAGATGCTGTGCAGTTTGCGCGCGAGTTCCTCAAGTCCCGACTTGTCACTGACGCTCAGCAGCGCGCGACTGATCTTAACCTGTCCGGCGTCCATGGCTTTCCTCCCCTTTGAGAATTCGCAGCATATTGTCGAATATCAGCGCGCCGTCACCCTTCTCGGCAATCGCGTTGCCGGGCTGCCGGTAAGTCTGCTGGAACATGAAGGCTTCCGGATGCGGCATGAGGCCGAGCACCATCCCCGAGGGATCGGTCAGCGCGGCGATGCGCCCGTACGAGCCGTTTACATCTTCGCTGTAGGTGAGCGGGACGAGGCCCTGCGCGATCAGCGCGTTGTATTCCTTCTGCTCGTCGCCCTTTTTAAAGGCAATGCGGCCTTCGCCGTGGCGGATCGGCAATTCGATCTGTTGTTTCGCAAGATCCTTCGTCCAGTGGCAGACGCTTTTCGCGTTTACGTCGAGCGTCACCCAGCGGTTGATAAAACCGCCCTGTTCGTTCGAAGCGAGGGCGAGGATGCGCTCGGACGCGTTCGGATAGGGAAGCAGGCCGAGCTTCACTAGCACCTGGAAACCGTTGCAGATGCCGATCACTGGCCTTTTCGCCTCGACCAATTTGAAGAACTTATCGCCGAGTTTGTGCCGGATTTTCAAGGCGAGGATCTGGCCGGAACCAAGCTCGTCGCCAAAGGAAAAGCCGCCCGGAATGGCAAGGCCGTCGGCTGTTTTCAGGACATCTGGCGCGGCAATCAGGTCGTTGACATGCACGGTTTTCGCGGCGCCCCCGGCATGTTCGACCGCGAAGGCGGTTTCCCGCTCGCAATTGATGCCGTCGCCGCAGACAACGATGAACAGCGGTTTCTTGGCCATATCAGAACCCCTTTTTCCAGGCGGCGACAATTTCACTGAGCGGAATCGTATGGCCGTCCACCGCGATCATCTCCTTCGCCAGCACCTGCCCGACCAGTTGCGCGCCGGGCAGGGCTTTTTCAAATGCGGACTGCTGTTCAGGCGCGACGCTGACAACGATACGGCCCGGCGCTTCGTTGAACAGGGCCTCCGCCCCTTCGACCGCGAGTGCAACGCCAAGCCGTCCGCCAATCGCCGATTCCGCCGCAGCGACCAGCATGCCGCCGTCCGAGACATCATGCGCGGAACGGATCAGGCCGGCTTTCAGGGCAGCATGAAAACGGCGGTAGATCGCAAGGTTGGCGGCCATATCGATTGCGGGGCCATGATCGGCCAGCGCCTCGAACAACTCGGCATATTCGGACGCCGCGAGGCCCCCGCCCGCGCCGCCAAGCAGATAGACGTGATCGCCGGCCGCGCGGAAGCCGCTGCCGACGCAGGCGCCCATCGCCACCTTTGCCATCGCGGTCACCATCAAGGTCGGCAGGCAGCTGATATTGATTTCCTGTCCGCGCGCGTCCTTGCCGCGGAAATCGTTCTTCATGCTGTCCTTGCCGCTGACGAGCGGCGCGCCATAGGCCTTGCAGATGTCGTAAAGCCCTTCGCAAGTCAGCACCAGCTGGCCGAGCTTGTAAGCGCCATCCGGATTTTTTGGCGAGGTGACAGGATCCGGCCAGCAGAAATTGTCGAGGAGGCAAAGCGTGTCGGGATCGCCGCCCGCCGTCACGACGTTACGCACCGCTTCATCCACCGCGAACTGTGCCATGCGATAGGGATCGAGCGGCGAGACGCGCGGCGCCATTCCGCAGCCGACCGCAACGCCAGCGTCCGCAGAACCACCATGGGGCTGCAGCCAGATCACGCCCGCATCAGACGGGCCGTCATTCGCCGTTCCGGCAAAAGGTTTCAAGTGCGTGGCGGCCTGGACTTCATGGTCATAGGCCCGTACCCATTTTTCCTTCGAGGTGATGTTAGGCGACGCGAGCAGCGCCAGCAGCGCGGCCTTCGTGTCCGGCGCGGGCTTGGGCTGTGCCTGCAGCGCAGTGGTTGCCGACCAGTCCGGGCGCGATTTGGGGCCCGCCCACTCGGCCTTGAGCTGCATCTGGGGCAGCGAGTTGTGCAGGAAATCGAGGTCGAGGGAACCGGTCAGGGTATCCTTATAATATACGTCGAGACGGCCGCTATCGTTGAAGGCGCCGATATTGGTCGCAACAACGCCGCGCCGCGCGGCGAGCTCGAGGAAGGTCTTCAGCATGGCCGGCGGCACCGCGACCGTCATGCGCTCCTGGCTTTCGCTGACCATCAGCTCCCAAGGGCTGAGGCCGGGATATTTGACGGGGCAAAGGCCAAGATCAAGCGTCGCGCCGCCCGACATCTGCGCCATTTCGCCGACGCTGGAACTGAGCCCGCCCGCGCCGTTATCGGTGATCGCGGCATACAGGCCGAGGTCGCGCGCCTCGAGCAGGAAATCCGCCATTCGCTTTTGCGTCAGCGGGTCGCCGATCTGCACGGCGGTGGCGGGCGCGCTTTCATCCAGCTCGAGCGAACTGAAGGTCGCGCCGTGAATGCCGTCCGCGCCGATCGCGCCGCCGACCATGACAATGCGCTCGCCCTGCGATAATTTCTTTTCTGCCGACGGGCGGCCGTTCGGGAGCACGGGCGGCATCACGCCGACGGTGCCGACGAAAACGAGCGGCTTGCCGGCATAATCGCGGTCGAAGAAAAATGCGCCGTTGACTGTCGGGATGCCGCTCTTGTTGCCGCCGTCCTCGACGCCTTTATGAACGCCCTCGAGAATGCGGCGCGGCGGTTTCGGGCCGACAGGCATGAACTGTTCTTCGCCCTTCGCCGGGAGCGTGGGCGGCGCGAAGCAGAACACGTCGGTATTGGCGATCGGGCGGGCGCCGAGCCCGCAGCCGAGGATATCGCGGTTGACGCCGAGGATGCCCGTCAGCGCCCCGCCATAGGGGTCAAGCGCGGAGGGGCTGTTATGCGTCTCCACCTTGATGCAAAGGTCGAGTTTTTCATCAAAGCGCACGATTCCCGCGTTGTCGCTGAACACCGAAATCAGCCAATCGATGCCGCGCTCCTGCTCGATCTCCTTGGTCGCGCGCTTGATATAAGTTTTGTAAAGGCTGTCGATCTGCTTCGTTTTGCCGTCCGCGCCCGTAAAATCGATTTTGGCCGCAAATATCTTGTGCTTGCAGTGCTCGCTCCAGGTCTGGGCGAAGACCTCGAGCTCGACATCGGTCGGCTGCCGGGCCGGAAGGCCGAGTTTTTTGCGCTGCTCTTGCACCTCGGGCCGGCGATAGTAATCCCGGATATGGCGAAGTTCCGGCAAGGTCATCGCCAGCGTGCGGTCGCGGCTCAGCTTTTCGAACCCGGCGTCGTCCAGTTCGAGCGACACTTGCTCCACCCGTGCGGAATGTGCGAGCGTCGTTTTCGGCAGCTTCACATCGCTGAAGCGAGGCAATTTCTGGAACTCGCCATAGCTCCAGACGTCTATTTTCTGAATCAGTTCGTTCGCGAGCAATTCACGCGCGACTTTTTTCGCGCCGGTTTCATCGAGCGTGCCGAACAGGAAATAAAGGCTGCCGCTTGCGACGGTCGCCTGCAAGCCGGTCAGGGCGAGCGCCTCCTCCGCGGAACGGGCGGGGTTGTCGGTGACGCCCGGGCGATACGTGATTTCGGCGACAAAGGCAGGCGGCTTTTCAAACGTATAGCTGGCGTTACCCAGTTGCGCGAGGTAAAGGACCGGGTCGGCAAAGACCTTGCTGATGCTGCCGGCCAGGTCATTGGCCACGGCGGAGGGAGCAATTTTATAGACCTTCACTTCCTGCAGCGCGGATAGCGGCACGCCCAGATATTCCCGCGCTTCAGCAGCCTGCTTTTCCAGCCGGCGATCGGGTATTTGCGAGAGGACTTCTATTCTGACGGCGCTGCTCATTTCAAGCCTTTTTCCGGTCGAGACAGACGATGCGGCGATCGCTGCCTTTGATGTTTTCGATATGCCAGTCGCCGGCGATCAGGTGCGCCAGGAACTCCGCGTAGATTTCGTATTCCAGCTGCATGCCTCGCGCGCGGAAGCTTTCAAATTCTTCATTCTCAATCCGCTCGAAGGCGCGCTGCAGGATGATCGGGCCGCCGTCCACGGTCTCGTCAACAAAGTGCAGGGTCACCCCTGCGATTTTCACGCCTGCGTTGTAGGCCTGCAGATAGCTGTCCATGCCCGGAAAGGCGGGAAGCAGGGAGGGATGAATATTGACGATGCGGTTAACACCAAGCTTTTCATCGTAAAATTTATGCAGGAAAGCGGGGCTGAGAATGCGCATATAGCCGGCAAGAAAAATCCACTCGACTCCGCTGGTTTCAAGCGTCGCCAGAATTGCGTTTTCATGCTCCTCTTTTGTGGCGCCTTTCTGGCGCGCGACGACTTCGCAAGGGGTGCCGAATTTTTTTGCGCGTTCGATGACACCCGCATAGGGCTGGTCGGTCAGCACCAGAAGCGCGTCAATTCCGGGCATCTCCTTGCAGTGACGCAAGATGTTCTCAGCGTTGGTGCCGCTGCCGGAGGCAAAAATCGCTGCCTTGATGGGGGCGTTACCGGCCAATATCTTTCCTCCAATGCGCGCCGGTGAAAGAAATTTTCGCGATGGCGCGGTAGGCATTATCCCTTGCCTCGTCGATCGTCGCGCCCAGCGCGGTGACACCCAGCACGCGGCCGCCCTGGTTGGTCCAGCCGTTATCTCCCTTCTTCGCGCCCATGACGAAAAGGAAATTGTCGTTTGAATTTTCGAGCATCGCCTCTGGCAGCACAATCGGCTGGCCGAGCTTCATGGCGCCGTCGAAGGTTTCAGGATAGCCTTCCGAAGCCATTACGATATGCACCGCCTCGGCGGGACGCAGTGTAACGCCCCTGCCGGCAAGTTTCCCGGTCGCCGCCGCAAGGAACAGATCGGCGATATCATCCTCGATCAGCGGCATGAGGATCTGCGTTTCGGGATCCCCGAAGCGGGTATTGAATTCGATCACGTTTACGGTATTGCCGTCGATCATGAGGCCTGCGAAAAGAACGCCTGAAAACGGCGTGTCGCGTTTTGCCATGCCGTCCAGCGTGGCGCGGAATATTTTTTCCTCGACGAATTTGCGCGCCGCCGGGGACGGCCAGTCGCGCGGCGCGTAGCCGCCCATGCCGCCGGTGTTGGGGCCTTCGTCGTTATCGCGCACGCGCTTGTAATCGCAGACAAAGCCGAGCGTGACGAAATCGCGGCCATCGCAAAGGGCGAAAGCGGAAACTTCCTTGCCGGATAATTTCTCTTCCAGCAAGATGCGGTCGGTTTTCACGGTACAGGCGGGATCGCGCATGAAGTCGTGCAGGGTCTGCAACGCTTCGGCACGATCATGCGTTACCACAACCCCCTTCCCGGCGGCGAGGCCGTCGGCCTTTACCACGATCCCCTTCTCCTCCACGGGCCAGTTTGTCACAGCCGCCACGGCAGCATCATAGCTATCGGCGACCTTAAACGGCGCGGTCGGGATGCCGAACTCGGACATGAATTCCTTGGCGAAGATCTTCGAACTTTCAAGCCTGGCCGCGGCGCTCATCGGCCCCATCGCCGGGATGCCGGCTGCGGCCAAAGCATCCGCGACACCCGCCTCGAGCGGTTTTTCCGGTCCTATGACGACGAGGCCAACGCCCAGCTTCTGCGCGGTGCCGATGACGAAAGCAGGGTCTGCGGGATTTCCCGCGAGGCAGCCCAGCTTGGGGAGCATTGCGATGCCGTCGTTTCCCGGCAGCGCATAGACTTTTTCGACCGTTTC
>Ga0196981_1000378_pt1 | contig 16154 bp, 12 predicted proteins | sample S3_2013CmetaG_FD_155462 | JGI IMG/M metagenome (GOLD analysis project Ga0196981, IMG submission 155462) | Soil microbial communities from Anza Borrego desert, Southern California, United States - S3_20-13C | ecosystem: Environmental > Terrestrial > Soil > Desert | place: USA: California... | reverse complement strand
CGCCGGAAGGGCATCCCGATTTCGCTCTCGATCGTGTACCTGCTCGTCGCGCAGCGCCTGAGCCTCCCGCTCGAGCCCGTCGGCGCGCCCACGCATTTTCTCATCGGCTGCTACGAGGAGGAGGCGCCCTTCTTCGTCGATGCCTATCGCCAGGGGGCGATCCTCACGGCGGGCGAGGTCTTCGCGCTCCTGCGGGCAAGCCATGTGGTGCCACAGGTCGCCGACCTGGCGCCGACGCCGGTCCGCGAGGTGCTCTGCCGCTGGTGCCGCAACCTGGTGCAGCATTACACCGCCGCGAACGATCCCGTGAGCGCGCGCCTGTTTGCGGAGTTCGTGAGCGAGTTCGAGGCCACCTACGAGCGCCACGCGTCTTCGTAGCGACCGCGCCCGCGATTCGGGGCCGGCCGACCCGACCGGCCTGGGGTCGGCAAAAAACGTCCTCGTTCCCGGGCCGGTTTCCGCCCATGCAAGGTCGGCCCGCATGGCTGGAAACCCCGACGACCCCGTCCTGACCCTCGAGGATCTTGCGTCCTGGTCCTTCCACGGCACGCCGCTGGCCGTGCTCGGCCATCCGATCGCGCACTCGCTCAGCCCGCCGATGCACAATGCGGCCCTGGCGGCCATGGCCGTGACGCGGCCGGAGTTTTCCTCCTGGAAATACTTCCGCTTTGACGTCCCGCCCGATCGCCTCGCCGAGGCGCTCGGCCGGCTGCACGCGGCGGACTTCCAGGGCGTCAATCTCACGGTGCCTCACAAGGTGCTCGCCTGCGGGCTCGTGGCGGACGTCGACCCGGCGGCGGCCCCGATCGGCGCGCTCAACACCCTCCGGCTGCACGCGGCGGGCTTCCAGGGCGTCAATCTCACGGTGCCTCACAAGGTGCTCGCCTGCGGGCTCGTGGCGGACGTCGACCCGGCGGCGGCCCCGATCGGCGCGCTCAACACCCTCCGGCGCACGCCGGCGGGCTGGCGGGGATTCAACACCGACGGCCACGGGCTCGCGACCGCCCTCCAGCACGAACTCGGCGTCGGGCTGCGGGGCGCATCGGTCGTCCTGCTCGGCGCGGGCGGCGCGGCCCGCGGCGCCGCGGTCGAGTGCCTCGCCCGCGGGTGCGCGGCGCTGTGGATCGGCAACCGCACGCGCTCCAATCTCGACGCCCTGCTCGCTGTCCTCGCACCGCTCGCCGGCCCGATTCCGATCCGTGGCTTCGACCCGGCCCGCCCGCCGCCCGACCTTCCTGCGGACGCGGTCGTGGTCAACGCGACCTCGGCCGGCCTGAAGCCGGATGAGCCCGCGCCAATCGCATTGCGCCGGCTGCCCGCGGGAATCAGCGTGTTCGACATGATCTACAACCCGCCGCAGACCGCCCTGCTCCGCGACGCGGCGGCGCTCGGCCTGCGCCACGCCAACGGGCTCGCGATGCTCGTGCACCAGGGCGTGCGCGCGCTCGAGCTCTGGACCGGCGCCACCGTGCCGGCCGACGTGATGGCCCGCGCCGCCCGCGCGGCGCTGCCCCCGGCATGAGCCTCGAGGCCCTGCGCGAGGTCGACGCGATGGCGCCGTGGTTCTTCCCCGCGGCGGTGTTCGTCTTCGGCGCCTGCATCGGCAGCTTCCTCAACGTCTGCATCTATCGAATCCCGAAGAACGAATCGGTCGTCAGGCCCGGCTCGCACTGCGGCTGCGGCCGGCCGATCGCGTGGTACGACAACGTTCCGATCCTGAGCTGGCTGCTGCTGCGGGGCCGCGCCCGGTGCTGCGGCCGCCCGTTCAGCTTCCGGTATCCGTTCGTCGAGCTGCTGACCGGCGCGCTCTTCCTCACCTGCTGGCTGCTCTTCCCGGCGGGCAAGGCCGTCGCCAGCATGGTGCTCGTGGCGATCGTCATCTGCGCGACGTTCATCGACCTCGACCACATGATCATCCCGGACGTCTTCAGCATCGGCGGCGCCGCGGCCGGGCTCGCGCTCTCGTTCCTGCTCCCCGCGCTGCACGGCAAGCAGCATGAGTTCTTCCTGATCGCGAGCATGCTCGGCACCCGCGAGGCCCTGCTCGGCCTGTTCGTCGGCTCGGGGCTCGTGCTCTGGATCGCGCTCTTCGCCGAGGTGCTGCTGCGCAAGGAGGCCATGGGCTTCGGGGACGTGAAGCTCCTGGGCGCGGTCGGCGCGTTCGTCGGCTGGAAGGGCGCCGTGTTCGGCATGTTCGGCGGCGCGATGCTCGGCTGCGCCTGGCTGCTCGCCGCCGTCGCCTGGCAGAAAATCACCGGGAAATCCGCCCCGATCGCGCCGCGCGCGGAGACGCCCGAGGGGCAGCCGGCCGAGATCGGCTTCGGCGTGCACGTTCCCTTCGGGCCCATGCTCGCCTGCGCCGGCCTCCTCTACCTCTTCTGGTTCCACCGGTGGGTGGACCCTTACTTCGCCGACTTGTCCGAGCTGTTCCGGGCGTCCGGCGGCTGAAACTCCGGCGGCACCTGGCCGCTGCGCCCTTGGATTGCGAGGCGCAGCAGGCGGTCGAGCGCTTCCTCGCGCGATTGCCCGCGTTCGGCCGCGATCTGCCCCGCCCGCTTCAGGAGCTGCCGCGCCATCGCCTCGGCCTGCGCCGGCGGCGCGCCGAGCCGTTCGCAAACCGTCGCAAGCCGGCGGACCTCATCCATGGGAAACGAAGGACAGCGACTCGGGCGCGTCGGCGGCGAGGCTCAACCCCGCCGCGGCGTCGAGCGAAAGGAGCGAGACCATCCCGAACGCCAGGAAACCCTCGCCGTCGCGCACGCCGCTGCGGGCCTCGCCGATCCGCCGGCCTCGCTGGAACAAGGGCGCCCGGGCCGCCGGCGGCTCGCCCGGCCCGCGGAACACCATCAGCCGCCGCCTCACCTGGCCGAGGTTCTTCAGCCGCGCCATCACCTCCTGCCCGGTGAAGCATCCCTTCGTGTACGAAATCGCCACGTCCTCCAGCCCGCCTTCGTTCGGCAAATCGCCCGGCCCGAGATCCAGGGGCACGGCGGGAATGCCGCTGCGAATCCGCTCGCGCCCGAGGTCCGCGGCAGTCGCCGTCGCGACCCACCCGGGCGGCACCGCTCCGGCGGGCAGAAGCATTTCGAAATTCTCCCGCGCGGAACGGCGACCGGCAAACACCAGCGCGGGCCCGCACCACGCATACTCACCGGGCCGAGGCCAGGGCGCGCCGACCCTCGCCGCCACCCCGCGCGCCTCCTCACCCCAGCCGCCGCCGCCGATCCACGCGGAAGTTTCGTCCGCGATCGTGACGTCGTCGGCGATCACGAATTTCTCGAGATGCGCACGCAATTCCATGGCGGCCGAGAAGTAGCTCGCAGCGAGAAATTCCTCGGGGCCCGCGCGCAGGACAAAGCTGTCCGCCTGCACCTTGCCCTTCGGATCCAGCCACAATCCATAGCGCGCGAGGGCACCCGAACCCCGGACCTCATTACTGAATTGGCCCTGAACCCAGCTATTAGCATCAGGACCACTAATGCGTAAGATTGCCGAATACGACTGTAACCAATTACTCAATATGATGTTGTGATGTAGTTAACCAATGGCACCTGGGGAATGTAACACGTTCGTAGCAGAGATTCTTAATCAAACCATTTGACGGAAGGTCGGAACACCGTATGCATACCTCAATCAAACATTTCAATTCTCCCGCCTAGCGGGAGTTTTGGGGTAACTAAGAAAGCAATGGCGGGCCGCTTAGGGGTAGGCGGCCCGCCTTTTCTTTTCCGGTCAGAAGATAGCACACATCGGGCTCTTGCCGCGATGCGGGGCCGGTCCCCAAGCTGCGCCGCCCATGCAGAGAACCTCGGACATCAATGTTGTCGAGACCCGCGCGCTGCCCTCGCCCGCCCAATTGCTCGCGGGGCTGCCCAAGACCGAGGCGCAGGCGGACTTCGTGACGCGGACGCGGGAGGACATCCATCGACTGATCTTCACGGATGACCGCCGGTTCCTGCTTATCGTCGGGCCGTGCTCGATCCACGATCTGGCCGCGGGGCGCGACTACGCCCGCCGGCTCGCCGCTCTCGCCCGGGAAGTGGCCGATCGCGTGATGATCGTCATGCGAGTCTATTTCGAGAAGCCGCGCACGACGGTCGGCTGGAAGGGCCTCATCATGGACCCGCATCTCGACGGGTCCCACGACATCGCGGAGGGCCTGCGTCTGGCGCGCACGTTCCTGCGCGACGTCCTCGATCTTGGCCTGCCGACCGCGACCGAGCTGCTGGATCCGATCACGCCGCAGTACATCGCCGACCTCGTCTGCTGGTCGGCGATCGGCGCCCGCACCGCGGAGTCCCAGACGCACCGGCAGATGGCGTCCGGCCTTTCCATGCCGCTCGGCTTCAAGAACGGCACGGACGGCTCCATCGCGACCGCCATCAACGCCATCCGCGCCGCGTCGCAGCCCCACACCTTCCTCGGCATCAACCTCGATGGTTCCGCTTCCGCCATCGTCACCCGCGGCAATCCGAACTGCCACGTCGTGCTGCGCGGCGGCGCGGCCGGCCCGAATTGGTCGCCGGCCCACATCGCCGAGACCGAGGCGCTGCTCGCGAAGGCGAAGCTGCCCCGGTCGATCCTCGTGGACTGTTCGCACGACAACTCGGCCAAGCAGCCCGAGCGGCAGCCGGAAGTCCTCCGGGCCGTCCTCGCGCAGGTCGCCGGCGGCAACACCTCCATCATGGGCGCGATGATCGAGAGCAACCTCGGCGGGGGCAATCAGCCGTTTCCGCAGCGGCTCGATCAGCTCCAGTACGGCGTCTCGATCACGGACGCCTGCATCGACTGGCCGACGACCGAATCCCTGGTTCGCGAGGTCCACGCGTCGCTCGCCCCGCGGTTCGCGACCGTCCGCTGACGCCGCCCCGCCCCCGGGCGGCCGCGCGGTCGGGAAGGCGCGACCGCAAACAGCCGGTCTTCCCCACCCAGAAAATCCCCTGATTTCGCGGCGGGCCGGGAGAATTCGCTTCGATTCGCGCGTCCCCGCGGGTATGAGTCCGGCTCCCATGAAAGCCCCCCTTCGTGTCGCAGTCACCGGCGCCGCCGGTCAGATCGGTTACTCGCTCCTCTTCCGCATCGCCTCCGGCTCGATGTTCGGCCCCGACCAGCCGGTCATCCTCCAGCTCATCGAGGCGCCCATCGAGAAGGCGCTCAAGGCGCTCGAGGGCGTCGCGATGGAACTCGACGACTGCGCGTTCCCGCTCCTCAAGGGCGTGGTCATGACCTCCGACGCGGCGGTGGGCTTCAAGGAAGCCAATTGGTGCCTGCTCGTGGGCGCCAAGCCGCGCGGTCCGGGCATGGAGCGCGCCGACCTGCTCAAGGACAACGGCCGGATCTTCATCGAGCAGGGGCGCGTGATCGACGCGGTCGCGGCCGCCGACGCCCGGGTGGCGGTCGTGGGCAACCCCGCCAACACGAATTGCATGATCGCCGCGTCCCAGGCGAAGCGCCTGCCGCCCGAGCGGTTCACGGCCATGGTCCGCCTCGACCAGAACCGCGCGCAGACCCAGCTGGCCAGGAAGGCCGGGGTCGACCTCACCGCGGTAAAGAACATCTACATTTACGGCAATCACAGCCCGACCATGTTCCCGGCGTTTGCCCACGCCACGATCGGCGGCAAGCCCGCCCCCTCCGTCATCACCGACACCGCCTGGCTCCAGGGGCCGTTCTGCGAGACGGTCGGCAAGCGCGGCGCGGCCATCATCGCGGCCCGCGGCGCTTCGTCGGCCGCCTCCGCCGCCAATGCGCTCGTGGACCACGTGCGCGACCTCGTCACCCCCGGCACCGTCCACTCGGTCGCCGTGAAATCGAACGGCGCCTACGGTTTCGACGCCCAGGTCTGGGCCGGCATGCCGGTCCGCACGACCTCCCCGGGAAGCTACGAGGTGCTCAAGGATTTCGAGATGGACGCCTTCGCGAAATCCAAGATCGCCGCCACCAACAAGGAACTCGTCGAGGAACGGGCCTTCGTGGCGGACATGATCAAGTGACCCCTCCGCCCACGTCATCCCCAGCCCGCACCGCGGGCGGGAGATCGCGATAGTCAGCGAAAAGGCGGCCCGGTCGGGCCGCCTTTCCCTTTCATGCCGGCGCCGGCCACCGGGTTCAGGTGGCGGGCATCGCCGGCGGCAGGGCGGCCGGCGGCGCGGGCGGATTGGCCGGCGGCGTCGACGCGCCGTCTTTCCGCAGCAGGCTGACCAACCCGACGAGCGCGAGGATCGGGAGCCAGATCGGCGCAAGGCCGATGACCGCCCCGAGCAGCGCGCCGAGGACGACCACCAGCAGGGACACGCCGATCACGCCGAGGGCCGCGGCGCAGACCAGCCCGACGAGCGCGGCGACGAAAAGCACGGGGCTGAACTTGATCAGCGCCCACAGCACGACCGCGACGAGGAGGATCTTGAGGAAAGTCTTCATGGCTGTTCCGAGAACACGCCGGACGGCCTGAAAGTTGCGGGCGCCCGCGCGGGGAACCGCCTTGCCATCGCGACGCCGGAAAAGACACTCCGCGCTCATGGCTGCCAATCCCGACGAGCCCCTGTTCAAGGCCATCCGGAACGGTAACCTAAAGCAGGTCGACGCCGCGTTGAAGACCGGCGTCGACCGGGCCGTCCTCAACGAGGCGCTGAACCTCGCGGCCTCGGGCCGCAATGAGGCCGTCGTCGCCCGCTTGCTGGAAGCCGGCGCCGATCCCAACGCCCGGATCTCCTTCGCCACCCTGCTCGCGGGCGCCGCGATGAACGGCCAGCTGGGAATCGTCAAACGCCTGGTCGCCGCGGGCGCCGACCTGCGGAAGAAGGCCGATGGTTACACGCCCTTCAGCGCCGCCGCCTCGGAGCACGAGGTGGCGGTCATGGACTACCTCGAAAAGGCCGGCGCGCCCTACGAGCCGGACGTCGCGCTGCGGTACGCGGCGGAGCACGGGGACCTGCCGCGAGCCAGGCGCGCGATCGCGGCCGGCGCGGACGTCAACGCCATCAGCGGCGGCACGACCAAGGAAACCCCCCTGCTCGCGGCCGCAGGCCGCGGACATCTGCCGATGGTGCAGTTCCTTCTCGCGCAGGGTGCCGATCCGCGAAAGCGCGTCGGGGACTGCGCGCCGATCCATGCGGCCGCGAGCGCGGATGGGGCCGTCGGCGTGATCGAGGCCCTGGTCGCGGCCGGGATTGACCCTGACACCCGCCACTATGGAGAGACGCCGCTCATGCGCGCGGCCCAGCGGGGTGATTTTGCGATGGCCCGCCGGCTCGTCGAATTGGGCGCCGATCCGAAGGCCCGGGACCCGGAAAGGGAGATGTCGGTCGTCGATTACGCCCGGCAGGGAAAAAACAAGGCGCTGCGGTCGTTCATCGCCGGGTTCGGCGAAACGAGCGCGGCCGATCGGCTGCGCAACGTCGCCGCCGCGATCCGCAAGAAATACGGCGGCGAGTCGGAGTTCCACGCCAACGGCCATTGGCTCAAGACCCGTTTCCTCGGCTACCCCTGCGATATCCGCATCGAGCTGAACGACTGCGAAATCGGGGTGCACGGCATCCGCCTCGCGGCCGGCTTCGCGCCGGCCGCCGGCATCGTCGCGATCGGCCGCGGGAAACCGGCCACGACGCACCGCGCGCTCAAATATCGGAAATTGCCGCATTCCGGGAGCGAACTCGGGCTCGATGTCTGGACGTCCGCGCCGAGACCAGGCGAGTCCGCCGCCGCCGCGGCCCGGCTGATCAAGAAGGTCGGCGGGGCCGTGCGCAGCCTCGCCACCGACGCGGGCGATTTCGTCACCTTCGGAGCGCGCTTTGCGGGACTCCGCTGGCGCGACGCCGATCCGGCGAAGGCCCTGGGGCGCCTGGAACAATTCGAGAAGCTCCTGACTGCGATCGCGCGCCCCGCCGCGCCGCCCCGGCGGCTGTTTGAGGGGGGCTGGCAGATCAAGACCGGCCGGACGGGCGCGCAGCCGGACTCCGGGCACGTCTTCGGCGGCACGATCGATCGCGGCGTCCCATGTCCGCACTGCGAGGGCGCCGCCGACCCGGTCGTCCGCATCGATCTCCGCGATCCCGCCCTGCCGGCGACACCGCTCGGCCGGCAGCTTCTGCCGATTCCCTGGTGCCTTGACTGCGTCGAGTGGGGGCCGGATTTCTTCCGGATCGCCGAAGGCGCGCTTCAACCGCTCGACCGGTCGTCCCCTGCGCCGCCCAAGCCTCCCACGCCCAAGCTGCCGGCCCGCGCCATCGAACTCGTCCCGCTGTCGCCCGAAAAATCGGCCGGACGCGGCAGCCGGCTCGGCGGCTCGCCCGCCTGGCTGCAGTCCGACGCCACGCCCGACTGCCCCCGCTGCGAAAAGCCGATGGCGTTCGCGCTGCAGCTGGCGAGCGACCGCATCTCGTTCGCGGACGAGGGCGTGCTCTACGCTTTTGCATGTCCGGAATGCCGCGTGCTGGGCACGCTGGTCCAGTCCCACTGACGCCATCGCCGCCGCGCCGACAGCCCCGATCCCCGTGGTCTGCGCCGTGATCGAGCGCGGCGGCTCGGTGCTGCTCGCGCAGCGCCCGCCGGACAAGCACCTGCCTCTCAAATGGGAGTTCGCCGGCGGCAAGGTCGAGCCGGGCGAGGATCCCGCCGGCGCGATCGTCCGCGAGATCCGCGAGGAGCTCGGCTGCGCGGTGGTGGTGGCCCGCGCGCTGCCGCGCTTCACGCACGACTACGGCCGCGTGGTGATCGAGATGATTCCGTTCGTCTGCACGCTCGCGCCGGGCACGCCCGACCCCCACCCGCATGAACATGTCGCCGTGGCGTGGGTCCGGCCGGAGGACCTCCTGACCTACGACCTCGCGGCCGCGGACCTTCCGGTGATTGCGGCGTATCAGAGCGGCGTGCGGCCTCCGGGCGCGCCTTGAGCGCGCCGGGACGGCAGGCCCCCTCGCGGCCGCCCGCCGGGCGATTACCCGCCGCCGGGTTTGATGATGCCCCGCTCGAGCCCGGCGTGCCGGCCCTCGAGGATCTCGACCGCGAGGCGGTAGCCCTGCGAGTCGTTGTTCCGCCCGAGCCCGGCGAACTGCTGCGCGATGCGCGCGCGCGCGTCGGCCACGGCAAAATTGACCAAGTGGAGCAGTTCCTCGCGCCCGTACTCCGTCGCGCCCCGCTTCAGCATCCCGTCCGCGCGGAGCACCGTCGCCGAGATCGCGAAGAGCTCGGTGCCGATGTCCACGATCCGGCCCAGCGTGAGCTGCTTCTTCTCCAGGGCGGGACCGTTGCGGGCCATCGCATGGAAGAGCGTCCGCGCGAGCCGGCGGCTCGTCTTCTCGACGTAGCGCAGCGCGCCCTTCAGCTCGGGCGTGAAATCGGCCGGGATGCCGCCGGACGGAATCGCGAGCCCGAGGTACCACGGCACGTAGAAGCCGCCGGCCTTGAGCGCCGCCGCCGCGCGCCGGCCCATCGGCTGGCGCGAGTCGAGGACCGCCCCGGCCACCTTGAGGTGCGGGTCGAGCGCCTCGCGCGCGAGAAACAGGCGCATGATCTCCGAGGAGCCCTCGAAGATCAGGTTGATCCGGCAATCCCGCATCATGCGCTCGACGGGCACCGGCTTCTCGCCCCGCGCCTTGAGCGAGGCGGCCGTCTCGTAGCCGCGGCCGCCGCGGATCTGCATGGTCTCGTCGACCGCCCGCCACGCCGCCTCCGAACCCCACATCTTGCACATGGCGGCCTCGAGCCGGATGTCCGCATTGTCGCGGTCGACCAGCGCGCAGGTCAGCAAGACCATCGATTCGCAGACGTAGGCGTGCGCGGCGATGCGCGCGATCTTGTCGGCCAGCGCCGCATGCCGGCCCACCGCCTGACCCCACTGCACGCGCCCGCCGCTCCACTCGCGGGCCATGCTCAGGCAGAGCTTCATGAAGCCCGTGCAGCCGGCCGGGATCGTGATCCGCCCGGTGTTCAGCGTCGTCAGCGCGACCTTCAGCCCCCGGCCCTCCCCGCCCACGATGTTCTCGGCCGGGACCTTCACGTTGGTGAAACGGATCACCCCGTTGTAGAGGGCCTTGAGCCCCATGAAATGGCAGCGCGTCACCACCTCCACGCCCGGCGTGTCCATCTCGACGATGAACGCGGTGATCTGGCTGCGCGCCTTGCCGTTCACGACCTTGTCCGGCGTGCGCGCCATGACCACGATCACGCCGGCGCGGGTGCCGTTCGTGCACCACAGCTTCTCGCCGTTGAGGATGAAGTGCTTCCCGTCCGGCGCCGGCTCGGCACGGGTGGTCATCTTCGCGGGGTCGGATCCGACGCCGTTCTCCGTCAGCGCGAAGGCCGAGATCTCGCCCTTCGCCACCCGCGGGAGGAATTTCCGCTTCTGCTCCTCGGTGCCGAAAAGCTTGAGCGGCTGCGGGACGCCGATCGACTGGTGCGCCGAGACGAGCGCCGTGAGGCTTCCGTCGACGCAGCCGAGCAGCATCGCCGCCCGCGCGTAGTTCGTCTGCGACAGGCCCAGGCCGCCGTACTGCTTGGGGATCTTGATCCCGAACGCCCCGAGCTTCGCGAGGCGGCTGATGAGCTCGTCCGGGATCTCGCCGGTGGCGTCGATCGCGTCGCCGTCGACCGTCTGGAGGATCCGCTCGAGCTCGGTGAGAAACGGCCGGCCCGCCTCGGCATCGGCCGCCGACTGCTCCGGGAAGGGGTAGACGTGGGCGAGATCGAAGCGGCCCATGAAAAGGTCGCCGGCGAAGCTGCGGTAGTCGGTCACCGTCCGCGCCGCCTCGGCCAGCTCGAGGGCGGCCGCCTGCTCCTTGTTCATCTTGGACGTGTCGATGACGTCGGCGGCCTCGGTCTTGACCGAGGCCTCGAGCGCGCCGGCCTTCGGGGGGTCTTTCAATTCGATGCTCATGGTATCGGGAACGGGGTTGGGGACCGGCCGCACGGTGCGCGGCCGGCGCGGGTTCACTGCGGATAGAAGCGCGCGTTCGCGCGGGCCATCGCGCGCAGCTGCGCGCACGGCTCGAAATGCGGGGCGACCTCCCGCGCGAGCCGCTCGAGCCGGGCGACCACCTCGGTCGTGCCCAGCGTGTCGGCGAAGCGCAGCGGCCCGCCGCGGAACGGGGCGAAGCCGGTGCCGAAGATCATCCCGAAATCGACGTCCTCCGGCGCCGCCACGACTCCCTCCTCGAGGCAGCGCGCCGCCTCGTTGACCATGACCAGGGTCATCCGGTCGAGGAGGGTCGCGTCGTCCTGCGCCGCGGCCCTGCCGCGCACCTGCAGGAATCCGAGCTCGGGATTCGGCACCTCCCTGGCGCCCTTCCTGCCGCCGAACACGTGGAAGCCGCGCCCGGATTTCTTCCCGAGCCAGCCCTTCGCGATCATCTTCTCGAGGGTGTCGTCGATCGGCACCGGCTGAGGCAGCCGGCGCTGGAGGTCCACCGCCACGTGCTGCGCCACGTCGAGGCCGACCTCGTCGCTCAGGCGCAGCGGCCCCATCGGCATGCCGAAGTCCAGCATGATGCGGTCGACGCGCCGCGCGTCCACGCCTTCGCGGAAGACCCGCACCGACTCGACCATGTAGGGCAGCAGGATGCGGTTGACGAGGAAGCCGGGGCTGTCCTTCACGACGACCGGCAGCTTGCCGATGCCCTTCGCGAACTGCAGCGCGGTGTCGAGCGCGGCCGCGGAGCTGCGCGGGCCCCGCACGATCTCCACCAGCTGCATGCGGTGGACCGGGTTGAAGAAGTGGATGCCGACGACCCGCGAGGGGTCCTTCAGGCCGGCGGCGATGGCGTCGATCGACAGCGCCGACGTGTTGGTCGCGAGCACCGTGCGCGGCCCCGCGCGCTCCTCCAGCTGCGCGAAGATCCGCTGCTTGAGCTCGAGCTTCTCCACCGCCGCCTCGATCACGAGGTCCACGCTCGCCAAGGGCACGTCGGTGTGCACGGGCGTGATGCGGTCGAGCCCGGCCCGCGCCTCGGCCTCGGTGAAGACCCGGCGCCGGGCCGCGTCGCGGAAGATCTTCTCCGCCGCCTGCAGCCCCTTCGCCAGCGCCTCGGGCGAGACGTCCTTGAGCAGGACGGCATGCCCGCGCGCCGCGGCCCATTGCGCGATGCCCGCGCCCATCACGCCCGCCCCGATGACCGCCACCCGGGAGACCTTGCCGCCGGCGCCGTCGGCCTCGGCGATTTTCACCTTCTTCGCGCGCTCCTGGAGGAAGAAGACCCCCATCAGCTGGCGCGTCTCCGGCGTGCGGACCAGCTCGAGGAACGCCGCGCGCTCGCGCGCCAGCCCCTCCTCCAGCGGGCGGCCCGCCGCGGCCGCGCACACCTCGAGCGCCTTGAGCGGCGCGGGGTAGTGCCCGCGGGTCTTGGCCAGCACGTCCTTGCGCGCCTTCGCCTTCACCACGGGACGCAGGAGGGCCGAATTCAGCAGCCCGCCCGGCGGACGCACCGTCCGCTTGCCGCGCGCCAGCAGCTTCTTGGCCGTCGCGAGGAGGTGCTCCGGATGGGCCACCTCGTCGACCAGGCCCTGCTTTTGCGCCGGCTGCGCCGCCACCTGCTTGCCGGCGAGGATGATCGCCAGCGCCGCCGGGAGGCCGATGAGCCGCGGCAGCCGCACCGATCCGCCCCAGGCGGGGAGGATGCCCAGCTGCGTCTCCGGCAGGCCGATCTTCGTGGACTTGTCCAGCGACGCCACCCGCCAGTCGCAGGCGAGCGCCACCTCGCAGCCGCCGCCGAGGCACACGCCGTTGATGGCCGCGACCGACGGGACCCGCAGCCGCTCGAGCCGCGTGAAGACCCGGTGGCCCAGGTCGACGATCTGCCCCAGTTCCTCGACCGAGGAGCCCGCGAACGAATTCAGGTCCGCGCCCGCGATGAAGATCTTTGGCTTGGCGCTGGCGAGCATGACGCCCCGCACGTCCGGCAGCGCCTCGAGCGCGGCCAGATGGCCGTCGAGCACGTTCAAGGTCGCGACGTCGAACACGTTCGCCGACGAGTGCGGGCGGTCGAAGGTCAGCACGGCCACGCCGTCCGCATCGATCGCGAGGGTGAGGTTGGCGGCGGCCCCGCCGCGGGCCGCGAACGGCGCCTCGGTCACGTGGCGGGCATCCTCCGCCGCCGCGCCGGACAACCGCCCCGCGTCCTCCGGATGTTCCGGCGGAGCCGAACGGGCGAACCCGACCGCCCCGGGCGCGTTCGCCGGGGCCGCTCCCAGCGCGGGGGCCGCCGTGCGCGTGAATGAAAGGTCCTCCATGCTCATGTTCGTTTCCTCCGTGCTCACGCCGCCTCCAGCCAGACCGCCCCGCCCTGCCCGCCGCCGACGCAGAGCGACACCAGGGCCTGCTTCGCCTTGCGGCGCCGCAGCTCCTTCAGCGCCGTCAGCACGAGCCGCGCGCCGGAGGCGCCCACCGGGTGCCCGAGGGCGATCGACCCGCCGTTCACGTTCAGCCGCTCATCGGGGATCCGCCCGAGGGCGCGCTCGCGTCCGAGGTGTTTGCGGGCGAAGTCCCCGGAGGCCGCCGCGGCGCAGCAGGCGAGCACCTGCGCCGCGAACGCCTCGTTGATCTCGACCAGGTCCGCCTCGTCCAGCCCCCGGCCGGTGCGCTGCTCCAGCCGCGCCATCGCGTAGACGGGCCCGAGGCCCATCCGCGACGGCTCGCAGCCGGCGTAGGCGTAGTCGACGATGCGCCCGAGCGGCGCGAGCCCGAGGCGGGCGAGGCCGGCCTCGGTCGCCACGAGGAGAGCGACCGCGCCGTCCGTGACCTGCGAGGCGTTGCCGGCCGTGACGGTGCCCCCGCGCTTCTCGAAGACGGCCTTCAGTTTCGCGAGGGCCTCCATGGTCTGGCCGTCGCGGACGCCGTTGTCGGCGCCGACGGATGCCGCCTCCCGGCCGCCGCGCGGATAGACCGGCGTGATCTCCTCGGCCAGGCGCGCGCGCGCCGCCTCGGCCTTGTGGTGCGACTTCAGCGCGAACTCGTCCTGGCGTTCGCGCGAGAGCTTCCAGTCGCGCGCGAGCACCTCCGCCGTCTGGCCCATGCCGAGCCCGCAGACCGGATCGGTCAGCCCGAGCAGCAGCGAGATGCGCGGAGACAGGAAGTCCGCCGGGCGGAGCCGTGCGAATGCCCCGAGCTTCTGGCCCAGGGTCTTCGCCTTGCCGAGCGCGCCGAGCTTCCGCGCGGCCGCGTCGTTGTACAGCAGCGGGTAATTGCTCATGCTTTCGCAGCCGCCCACCAGGAAGACGTCGCCGCGCCCGGCGGCGGCCTTCTCCGCCGCCTGGGTGACGGCCTCGAAGCCCGACGCGCAGTTGCGCGAGACGGTGACGGCCGGCACGGACTCGGGAACGCCCGCGCGCAGCGCGATCACGCGTGCGACGTTCGCCGCGTCGACGGGATTGCCCACGCACCCGAAGATCACCTCGTCGACCTGCGCCGGATCGACGCCGGTCTGCGCCAGGAGCGACGCGGCCGCGGTGCGGCCGAGGTCGTCGGCCGCGCACGACGCGAGCGTCGTGCCCATGCGGGTGAACGGCGTGCGCACGCCCGCGGCGACGAAGAGCGGCGCCTTCATGCGCGCACCTCCTGCAGCGGCGCGGGCTCCGCCGGGCGCGGCGCCGGCTGGTGCGGCGGCGCGCTCGCCTTCGGGCGGTTGTCCACGACCTTCTGCTCCTTCAGCGCCACGCCGACCTTCTGGAGCTCCCGCATCTTCTCCGCGGAATGGAACTGGATGCGATTGGGGCGCACCTCGAACTGCGAATGCAGGAGGCTGTTGATCTGGTGCGTGAGCGCCTCCTCCGACTGGTCGCCCGTGCGCGTGACGTGCAGGTGGATCTCGTCGAGCTCGAGCGGGTCGTCGTGCGCCTTGCGCAGCTCGATCTGCCAGGAGCCCACGCCCCGGACGTCGTCGAGCGCGTGCTCGAGCTCGTTGAAGTCGAGGATCGTGCCCTTGATCTTCTGGAAGCGGAGCGAGCGGAAATCCGACACGCGCGAGATGCGCCCCACCAGCCGCGGCATGCGCCGTCCGCAGTACGGGCAGGGCTCGTGCGTGATCCCGTGCTCGATTTGGTCGCCGGTGCGATAGCGGAGGACGACCGTCCCGCGCTGCTCGAGCGGCGTCCACACGATCTCGCCTCCCACCCCGTCCGGCTGGACCTTGCCGGTTTCCGGGTCGACGACCTCGAAGATGCCGAGGTCGGGGTACAGGTGGTAGCCGGGCGGCGTCTGCCCGGGCTGGTAGGGACATTCCGCCCACGCGAGCTTCGCCTCGGTGAAGCCGTAGGTCGCGACCACGGTCACGCCCGGCGAGCCGAGTTTCGCGCAGAGCTCGGCAAGCTTGCGGCGGGTGCCGTCCGCAACCTTCTCCCCGCCGAGCAGGACGGATCTGAGGCCCTCGACGCGGATCCCGGTGGCGACCGCCTCGGTCAGCACGTGGTAGATGAAGGTCGGCATCCCGACGATCACGTGCGGCCGGATCTTCTGGATCGCGCGCAGGTTGCCCTCGGTGCCCATCACCTTCCCGCCGCCCGTCGACAGGCAGAAGATGTTCCGGTCGATGCCGGCGTAGAACATGTACCAGAACGCCAGGTGCGGGGCGAAGGGGAACATGTTCAGCATCCGCTCATCGCGCGTCCGCCCGCCCATGTCCGCAATGCGGCCCGACCCGAGCCCGAGGTTCCGGATGTCGTGCTGGGTGTAGAGGAACGCGACGGACTCGGTCGATCGCCCCGTCGTCGCGGTCATGAAGATCGGCCGCCACTCCCGGTCGAGCTCGTCCCGCACGCGTTCGCGGCCGCGGAGCAGCGCCCGCAGGATCACGCCGGGGCGCTTGCCGAGGACGGCCGGGTCGGGCTTGAGCGCGAAGTCGAGCGACCGGCGAGGGTTCTCCGGCGTTGGCAGCAGGTCCTCCTTCGAGGTGAACGGCAGCTTTTGGAGGTCGTCGATCGACCGGATGTCATCGGCCGTGAGGCCGGCCCGGCGAAATACCTCCTGATAGTGCGCCGAGAACGGCAGCACGCAGTCGCGGAGGTACGAATGGAGTTTGCGGCCTTGCAACTCGCGCACGGCGGCGCGGTCCAAGGAATGCCAGTGTTGGCTCAGGGATGCGTGGATCATTGGCGAGCGAAACGCCAAGGCACAGGGGTAGCAGCGGTGTTCGCAAAACGAGCATAACACGCCGCTTAGCTTCTGCAAG
>Ga0196981_1000377_pt1 | contig 16211 bp, 15 predicted proteins | sample S3_2013CmetaG_FD_155462 | JGI IMG/M metagenome (GOLD analysis project Ga0196981, IMG submission 155462) | Soil microbial communities from Anza Borrego desert, Southern California, United States - S3_20-13C | ecosystem: Environmental > Terrestrial > Soil > Desert | place: USA: California... | reverse complement strand
TTCAGGATGATATCAGGGGGAATCTTCGCTTACGTGACAGGCGGTTTGTCGTCCGCGAAAAAATTCACGACGACGCCGACTCCGCGTGAGGACTGCTCGCCGCCATAATAAAAGTGCATATGCACCATGTCGCGGTTTTTCAGGAGCGGATTTTCATCGGCTGGCGGAATGAACGGGAACCCCATTTCCGTGTCGAAGCCTTTTTCATTCAGGTAGGCCTTCACCTTGCTGCAGACGATGTTCGCGATCTCGCAGGCGATGTCGTTCTGCACGGGGTTCGCATCGAGGTAGTCGCGCGTAAAAATCAATTCTGCTGCCTGCAGCAGCAATTCGATATCGAAGCGGAAGCAGAATTCAACATCCACATTCGCCTGGTGCAGCTTGATCGAGGAATAGACGCTGCCTTTTTCCGACTGGAATTTTTCTGCAAGGTCGCCGGCGGTGATTGCCTGGCCGAACATGCTGTTGAAGGTCTCGACGACGCCATCTGAGACGACTTCGGAGATATGGGCACGTTCCGCGTCGATGTCTTTTGCCGAAATGGGTTTCATGCGCCCGCCGCGCCTGCTTTGGAGGCCCGGTTGCTTTCCAGCCAGGCCAGCACGCGGTCGATCTTCTCCTTGAACGTCGCGGGGGCGATAGGTTTCGTGATGTACATGGTCGCGCCGGCCTTCAGGGCCTCGCGTGTATAGCGCTCCTGGCTTTCCGCCGTCACCATGACGAAAGCGATATGATCATATTGCCGGTCCTCCCGGTATTCCTGCATGAGCGTGTATCCGCTTTTGCCGGGCATGTTCCAGTCGAGAAACACGATGTCGTAGGGCGTGGCAGAAATCTTTTCCTGCGCCTCGTTGCTGTTTCCCGCGGAATCAATGTTCTTGAAGCCCATATTGGCGAGCTGCACTTCGATCAGTTTGCGCACGACGACGTTGTCGTCGACGAGCAGGACGCGCAGATCGGGAAGGTTCACGGTGCCCATATCAAAATACCTCTCCGCCCACTATATAATGCAATTGATAATAAATGATTAACCTTTGCATAATTTCAGGCCGTGCCCCGCAGCCGGCGATGGCGGGCGCGGTCAAGCACGGTGTAGAGCAGGAAGGCGGCGGCACCCGCCTCCAGCGCAACGGGCAGGAGGCTCTGGGTGAAATCCTTGAGCGGCAGGGGGTAATACATCGCGAGGGAGCGCACCACTTCCGGCACCTCGACATCGATGTTACGTCCGTAAAGATAGCTCTCAAGCCAGGAAACAACGCGGAAATTGAACTTGTTCGGCTTCAGCGCGAAGTGCAGGAAGGGCAGCGCGATATAAGCCAGGATGTAATAGAACATCACCTTGAACCCAGCATGGCGGCCCCCCTTCCCGCCGAGCATGGCGTGGATGACGAGACCATCGCGCAAGGCAAACAGCATCGCCGCGAGCATGAACCCCGCCAGAGAATCAAAGCTGATGAACCGCCCGTTTTCAGGGACGTTCTGCAGGGTGACCACGTAGCAGATAAGGATGAACGGGATGCTGACCAGCCAGCGATGTGCATTCTCGAACGCGCCGCGATAGTCGCCTTCGCGCAGGCTGGAAAAGAAGCGCGCATATTTACGGCTGTCGGACGCCTCGAACAGCATCACGGCATAGGAGAGCAGCAGCGCGAGAACGAAAAGCCCCATCCAGTGCGAATAGTAATAGGCATTGCCGGGGTTGGCGAAACCCCGGAAGTAGACAAGGATGGTCGCAACGAAACTCATCCATGCCACCGGATAGGTGCGGTGCATCAGCTCCGTGCGCGCGATGCGGTAGCTCCCCATCAACGCCCAAAACAAGAAGAACAGCAGGCTCCAGGTCACGAAGACCGGGCTGGGATAGGAGGTATCGTACCATTCGACGGCGCGCGTCGCCGCGAAGGGCGAACTCAGGCTCGCGAGCTTAGGCGCGACTTCCTGACCGAGCATGAATACCATCCAGGACACGAGCACGCCGAGGAGAAAGGCCATGCTGCTGCGCGGTGCGCGCTTCTTGCCCAGCTTGCCCGCGAAACCGGTCATGTCGATAAAGCTGACCAGGAACGCCAGCGCATGCCCTGTCAGGCCGGCCAGGATCATGTAGAAGACCACAAAAGCATCGTAACCGCCGTCCATCCCGTCGCCGCGCGGCCCCAGAAGTTGCGAGGAACCGCCCTCCGCCGTCGCGTAACCGTAGCAAAAGGGGATGAGCGCAAGCAGGCCAACATACCATACATAAGATGTCACGCCGAACAGCTTGCCAAAAACCAACTGCGACGGCGTGATCGACGACATGCGCTGGAAATCCCAGGTGTTGCTGCGCACTTCCTCGTTCATCGCGTTGGCCGCTTCGTGCGTTCCCCAGACGCAGACGACCAGGAAATAAAACCATTTCGCTCCCGTCATCATAAGCTCCGAGGCATATCCCTTGGCGAAGAAACCCATATTCTCGGGAATGATGTTCAGGCAGATCATTGACGCGATCAATAGGAACACCGGCGCCGCCACCAGGCGGAACGGCGACATCTTCAACCACAGGTTACGATGAAATTCGGGGGTGATGATGTACGACATTATTTCTTCTCCGCGGTCACGTTCATATAGGCGTCCTGCAGGGTGTGCTGGCTGGTGGTGAAGCTGAATACAGGCACGTTTTCCGCCATGAGCAGGCGGAGCAGGTTTTGCTGCTCTTTCTCGCTCCCCGTGAACTCGGCGACGACCACATTGTTCTCGGTGCCGGTTACTTTCAGGTTCGGCTGCTTCCTGAGCAGGTCCATCTGGGTATCGCCAAGGTTGGAGATCCCGATGCGTAGCGTCCGAACGGTTTTCGCGGCATATTCCTGCAACTGCACCTGCTCCGCCACCCGGCCGTCTTTAATGACGAGCATATCGGTGCAGTAATCCTCGAGTTCCGTGAGGATATGAGAGGAGACGATCATCGTTTTCCCCTGCGCCCGCAGGTCGCGCATCAGTTGCGACAGTGCAATGCGCGCATCCGGGTCCATGCCCGAAGCCGGCTCGTCCAGAATGATCAGCTGCGGGTCGTGAATAAGCGCAAGCCCGATACCAAGGCGCTGGCGGTATCCGCGCGACAAGGTGCCAGCTTTTTCCTCCAGCCGGGAGGTTATCGCGACGAGCGCGGCGACGTCCTCCACGCGCTTCGAGACTTCCGCGGGCGGCACCTTCTGGCACCAGGCCATATACGTAAGGCATTGGCGCAGCGAGAGCCCGTCATACAAGCCGAAGAAATCGGAAAGATACCCCGTGATGTGGTGAACGCCGCGCGGATCATCCGCCGTGTCGCGGCCGCCGATATGGACCGTGCCGCTATGCGGCCGGTCAAGCGCCGCGATGCACCGCAAGAGCGTGGTTTTCCCGGCGCCGTTCGGCCCGACAAGGGCTGTCACGCTGCCCGCATCTATTGAAAAAGAGACGTCGTGCAGGACACGCTTGTCGGGGTAGTCGAAGTTCAGCTTCTTGACGTCGATCATTTTCATATTATCAGCCTCCGCCGTTTTACGCCGAATGCTAACCCAGATGCCGGCGGGAGAGTATAAAAGTTTTGCCGCCCTGCCTGCATCGTGATATTGAGAATTCCATGTCATCAGGATTAGTGATCCAGTCCGTCAGCAAGACGTTCCCCTCGCCCACGGGTCCCGTGCGTGCGGTCGATAACGTCTCCCTCACCATACAGTCGAACGAATTCTTTACGCTGCTCGGTCCGTCCGGCTGCGGCAAGACGACCCTGCTGCGCATGATCGCCGGGCTCGATATCCCGACCTCCGGCAGCATCCTGCTCGACGGGCAGGATATCGCACCGCTGCCCGCGTACCGGCGGCCGGTAAACACTGTGTTCCAAAGCTATGCGCTGTTCCCGCACATGACCGTCTCCGACAACATCGCTTTCGGCATGAAGATGCAGAACAAGCCGCAGGCGGAGATCGAGAAATCCGTGCGCGAAACGCTCGCGCTGGTGCGGCTGGAGGACAAGGGCGAACGCAAGCCCGCGCAACTGTCGGGCGGCCAGCAGCAGCGCGTCGCGCTGGCCCGCGCACTCGTAAACCACCCCAAAATTTTGCTGCTCGATGAGTCCCTATCCGCGCTCGATTACAAGCTGCGCAAGGAAATGCAGATCGAGCTCAAGCGCCTGCAGCGCGAAACGGGTATCACCTTTATCTTTGTCACCCACGATCAGGACGAAGCGCTGTCGATGTCTGACCGCATCGCCGTCATGGAAAAAGGCAATGTCGCGCAGATCGGCACGCCCCAGGAAATTTATGACGATCCCGCGACGCGCTTCGTTGCTGATTTCATTGGCATCTGCAATTTCGTCAAGGCCGCGAGCCTGGGCCTCGACGGCGGCGAAGTCGGCTTCCGACCGGAAGACGCGTCCTTCACTGTCGGTCACGGCATGGGCAAGGGCCATATCCGGCATATCAACTATCGGGGTGCCGTCACCCATTATATTGTCGAACTCGACAGCGGCGAGACGATCACCTTGTCGGAAGACGACCCCCAGAATGTTGCGGTCAATGACGCCGTGAATCTCGTCATCCCGCAGGAGCGGCTGATCCGATGCGGGACGTAAAAAACCCCGCGCTCTGGCTGCTTTCCCCGTTCCTCGCCGTGATGGGCGTCTTCTTCGCCGCGCCGCTGCTGCTGGTCGTTGGCTATTCATTCATGACGCAGCATTATCCCGGCGGCGTCGAGTTCCCGCTGACGCTTGATGCCTATATCAAGATTTTCTACGACACCGATTTCGACGGCAACCGCGTTTTCGACGCGAGCTTCCTGATGATCTGCTGGAAGTCGCTTCAGCTGGCGGGCATCTGCACCATTCTTTGCCTGCTGGCCGGGTTCCCGATGGCCTATTTCATGGCCACCCGCCCCGCGCATCAGCGCAACCTCTGGATGATGCTGGTCACGATCCCGTTCTGGACAAACCTGCTGATCCGCACCTATTCCTGGATGCTGATCCTGCGCACCGACGGCCTGGTCAACAATGCGCTTATTGATGCCGGGCTTATCAAAGAGCCACTGGAACTGCTCTATAACGACTTCGCGGTTGGCGTCGGGCTTCTCTACAGCTACCTGCCCTTCATGGTCCTTCCGATCTATGCCAATCTGGAGCGCATGGACTGGCGGCTGATCGAGGCGGCGTCGGATTTATACGCAACGCGCTGGCAGACGCTGCGCAAAGTCACCCTCCCGCTGACAATGCCCGGCATCATCGCGGGCTGCATCCTTGTCTTTATCCCCTCCATCGGCTCCTTCCTCGCGCCGCAGCTGCTGGGCGGCGGGCAGCAAATGATGATCGGCAACAAGATCGAGAACCTGTTCGGGCAGGCCGGCGATTGGCCGTTCGGCTCCGCCGCCTCCGTCGCGCTCATGGCGATCGTCATGATCGGCCTCATGATCATGTCCCGCCGCGGCGGGCTGAAGGAGCTGGTCTGATGGCGGCCGCCGCGTCCCCTGCAAAAATCCCGGGCGTTGCAACGACCGCCTATCTGGCGCTCGCCTTCCTCTATATCCCGATCCTCATCGTAATCATTTTCTCGTTCAACGCGAACAGCCTGATCACCGTGTGGAAGGGATTTACGACGGACTGGTACCTGAAGGCGTTCCAGAACGACGATCTGCGCCGCGCGACAATCAACTCGCTGGTCGTGGCGGTGAGCGCGACCGTCCTCTCCACCCTCATCGCGCTGATGGCGGCAATCGGCATGCGCGGCAAAGTGCCGCGCGCAGTCGGGCAGTCATCCTCGTTCCTGATGACGCTGCCGCTGCTGATCCCGGAAATCGTCATCGCTATCGCGACGATGTCTTTTTTCTTCATCATTGGCCTCGATCTCGGCCTCGGCAATGTGCTGATCGCCCATACCGTCTTCTGCATCCCCTTCGCCTACTCCCCGATCCGCGCGCGCATCGAAACGCTCCAGCCTTCTCTGTTCGAAGCCGCCGCCGACCTTTACGCGACGCCGTGGCAGTCGTTCCGCCGCGTGACGCTGCCGCTCATGCTGCCGGGGATCACCTCGGGCGCCATGCTCGCCTTCATCACCTCCCTTGACGATTTCATCATTACGCAGATGGTCGCTCCGCCCGGCGCCATGACCCTGCCCGTCTACATCTACAGCATGGTTCGCAAGGGCATCACGCCCGAGATCAACGCCGTTTCTTCCATTTTGCTCGTGATTTCAATCATCCTCGTGGTATCCTCCTACGTCATCAATCAAAGAAAGGCGGTTTGACATGAAAATCAAATCATTCGTTTTGGCGATCTCCCTCGCGGCCCTGCTCTCGGGTCCGGTTTATGCGGCTAACGACAAGAAGCTGTTCATCTACACCTGGGACACCTACAAAAACGACGACCTCTTCAAGAAATTCGAGGATGAGACCGGCATCGATGTCGTGACCGACATCTATTCCAGCAACGACGCGCTGATCGCCAAACTGAAAGCGGGCGGCGCTTATGACGTCGTCATGCCGTCCGGCCCCTACATCCCGCTGCTTGCCAGCGAAACGCTGCTGCAGCCCCTGCCAGCCGACCTGCAGGCCTATGGAGAGAAAATGGCCGCAACTGTCAAAAATCCCGGCTTCGATCCGAAGAACGAACATTCCCTTCCGCTGTTCTGGGGCACGACAGGCATCGCCGTGAACACCAAGCTCGTCAAGGAGGACATCACGAGCTGGGACCAGTTCTTCACCCGCCCGGACGGCGAGAAGAAAAGCCTCGGCGTACTCGATGACACGGGCACCGTCATGGACGTGGCCGCGCTTGCCCTCGGCAAGCCCTATTGCGAGGACAGCGCCGACACCTACAAGGCGATCCAGGCGCTGCTCATCAAGCAGAAGCCTTTCGTAAAAGTTTACGGCGCGACCGGCTATGTCGAGCGCATGGCAGCGAATGATATCGCGATGCAGATGGCCTGGAGCGGCGACGCCTATCTCGCGCGCCAGCAGAACAAGGACATCAAATACGTCTATCCCAAAGAGGGCGTCGAGGTCTGGATCGACAACCTTGCGATCCCCTCCACCTCCAAGAACCCGGAGAACGCGAAAAAATTCATCGAATTCGTGCTGAAGCCGGAAAACCTCGCGGCATATGCCGAATTCTCGGGCTACGTCCCCTCGATGGATGCGGCGAAGGACCTGATGCCTGCCGAAATCAAGGATGCGCCTGAATTCAACGTACCCGCGGGCCTCAACGCGCCGGTCTCCACCACCTGCGCGCCCAAGGTCGTCAAGAACCAGCAGAAAATCTGGGAGCGCGTGCTGAAATGAACAGGGCCCTCGTTGCCTTCGCGCTGATCGTGGTCGTTATAGCGGCGGGCCTGCTGTACAAGCGGGCGCCGCAAACGATCCAGTTCTACACCTGGGATACCTACGACGCGCCCGAACTGTTCCGGGAATTCGAAAAGCAGACCGGCATCCACGTCAACACGACCCTGTTTTACAGCAACGACGATCTTGAAGCCAAGCTGCGGGCCGGCGGCAAATACGATCTCATAACGCCGTCCGGCAACTACATCCCGCGGCTCGTCGAGGCGAAGCTGCTGCAGCCCCTGCCTGAGGAGATCCGCGCCTACGGGCAGAAGCTGGCCAAGCCTGTGCAAAACCCGACCTATGACAGCAAATACACCTGGTCGATCCCCCTGTTCTACGGCACGACCGGCATCGCGGTAAATACCGGGCTCACTTCGGAAAAAATCACGAGCTGGTCGCAGATCTTCAAGCGGCCGGAGGGCGAGAAAGAAACGGTCGGCATGCTGGGTGAAGAATCCTCCACGCTGCTCGCGATCACCTCCATCGCCGCAGGTTCCCGCAACTGCGACGCGTCATCGGACGTCCTGCGCCGCCTCGAGCTCATGCTCGCCGCGCAAAAGCCCTTCGTGAAAACCTACAAGGCGGAAGGGTATTACGAACACCTCGCCGCCGACGATATCACGTTCCAGATGGCCTGGAGCGGCGATGCCTATATCGCGCGCGAAAAGAACCCCAAGATCCAGTATGTATATCCGAGCGAAGGGGTCGAGCTCTGGCTTGACACCTTTGCGATCCCGCGCGATTCCCGCAATATCCGTCCGGTCATCAAATTCATCCAGTTCCTGCTGGAGCCGTCCAACATGGCGAGGTACGCGGTGTTCTCGGGCAACATTCCCTCGATCCTGGACGCCCGCGACAAGCTTCCCGAACAACTGCGGGACGCGCCGGAATTCAACATCCCCGCCGGCGTGAAGACTTTCGTGTCCGATCCCTGCCCCCCGGAAGTAATCGCCGCCTACAACAAGATCGCCGAGGCTGTGGCCGTCAAGTAACGATGCAGGAAGCCTGCCGCCCCGCATGAAAAAGATCCTCGTCATCGGCGGCTACGGCTTTTTCGGCAGCATCATTACGCGGCGGCTTGCGGCCGACCCGCAAATTCGCGTCGTCATCACCGGGAGGAACGTCGATAAATGCCGCGCGCTTGCGGCCGAGCTGCAGAAATCGCCCAACCTGCCACTTTACCACGCCATGGATACGACGCACGATCTTTCAGCCGTCCTGACCGCGGTTGCGCCGGATATCGTCATTCACACCTCCGGCCCCTTCCAGGGACAGGGTTATGACGTCGCCGAGGCGTGCCTGGCGCAGGGCTGCCATTACATCGATCTCGCCGACGGTCGCGACTTCGTTGCCGGCATTGGCCGGCTAGACGCACAGGCGCGGGAAAAGAACCTGCTGCTCGTCAGCGGCGCGTCATCGGTCCCCTGCCTGACGGCGGCGGTTATCGACCACTACCTGCCGCGCTTCCGGCGGCTCGAGGCAGTTGATTACGGCATCACCGTCGCGCAGCGCACCCGCTTCGGCGCTGCGACGGGGGCGGCTGTGCTGTCTTACGCCGGCAAAACTTTCAGCGCGCTGCGCAACGGCGCGATGATGCCCGTCTACGGCGCGCAGGGCCTGCATGCGCATAACTATCCCGACCTCGGGCTGCGCTTCTTCGGGGAATGCGATGTTCCCGATCATGCGCTGTTCCCCCTGCGGTATCCGCAGCTGAAGGATCTCCGCTTCAGCGCGGGACAGGAAATCGCCGCGCTGCAACTGGGAATATGGTCCCTTTCCTGGCTGGTGCGCCGGGGGCTGGTCAGCGACCTCGCCAAATACTCGGCTGCGCTGCTGAAGATGCGGCAGATGCTCGATATTTTCGGCACCGGCAAAAGTGGTTTCCACATGATTCTCTCCGGCGAAGGTGCGGGCGGAGTTCCGCAACGCATCACATTCTACATGACCGCGAAAACCGGACAGGGCCAGCATATCCCCACCATCCCTTCCCTGCTGCTCGCAACGGGCCTCGCGCGCGGCACGGTCAACGAACGGGGGGCGATGCCGTGCCTCGGCCTGATCACGTTGCGTCAGTATATCGCGGGGCTCGCCGGGCTGGATATCACGACGCTGGAGACGACATCGCCCGCCTGAAGACCCCGGTCTGGTAAAATGTTTCGCCGAGCTGCCCATGCACCATCGAAATGGTGAAACGGAAATCCCCGCCGCCCAGATCCTCATGAATGACATGCGTTCTTCCCGGCGCGAGCCAGTGCGGCAGCGGCACGCGGCGGCCGAAAAACGTGAAAAAATACCGGGTGCTTTCGAAATGCAGGCTGCCATCCTTCGCATATACGTCGAGCAGCATGCCAAAGCCGCCGCCGACGCATTCCATCAGCTCGCCCGCCGCGCTTTCTTTCTTGACCGAGATCACGACATACGGCTTGCGCCGCGGGTAGAAATAGGTGCGCTGCCAGCAGACGCCCGGAAAGCCCGGGACCTTGATCAGCTCGACCCGCATCGGAACGTCTCTGCCCTGATGCGGCGTCAACGGGTTCCCGATCACCCGCGTCAGCTGCGCGAAAAGCTTTCCCATGCGCGAACAGCGGATCTCCTCCATCCGCCCCTCATAGACGATATTCGCACCCGGCATGGGGTCACGGGCGAAGCGTTCCTGGATATTCGGGTGCAGCAGGTGCCAGTCCGTGCCCAGCTGCCGGCGCAGGGAGGAAAACGCCGGAATGGCCTCCGCTCCGGCAGTGGTGCCGGTCGGCGTTGGCGGGTGGTTCGGCGCGATCGTCATCTGGCCTGAAATACGTGATATTGAAAGGCTCGCCCTGATTGTGACTCGGGCGTGCCCCAAACGCAACCCCGGCGCGATAAGCGCCTGAAGAAGGGGTTTTTTAAATCACGCCGCCGAAACCGATGGCGGGGAATTGCTACTTCTTCTGCACCCCGGCCTTGCGCGTCGCAGCGGCCGAGGAGGTATTCGAAATCCAACCGCCGCCAAGCGCCCGGTAAAGATCCACTTCGGCGTTCAGCAATTCCAGCTTCACGCTCGCATAATTGTCGTTGGCGGAGAACAGGCTGCGCTGCGCTTCAAGCATCGTCTGGTAATCGACCGAGCCGGCTTCATACAGCCCGCGCGACAACTCGTAGGTCCGCTTCGCTTCGCGCACGGCGGTCGAGAATGAACCTTGGCGGGAACGCGCCGCCTTGACTGCGGACAAGGCGTCCTCGATCTCCTGCAGGGAGGTCAGCACGACCTTGCGGTAGTTTTCGGCGAGCTCCATTTCCCGGGCGGTCGCGCGCTCGACACCGCCTTCCAGCGCCCCGCCGTGGAAGATCGGCGCGACGATGGACGCCAGCAGGTCGATCGCATTGGTGGCGGGTCCGCCAAGCGGCGATAGCGCCAGCCCGATGCCGGTGCCGATATCGACGCGGGGGAAGAACGCGGCGCGCGCGGCGGTGATATCCGCGTTCGCCGCGACAAGCAGCGCTTCCGCTGCGCGGATGTCGGGACGCTGGACGAGAATATCAGCCGGTTGCGTCAGCGGCACCTTCGGTACGGCGATGCCGCCAAGCCCCCAGCCCTTCAGGCCGAGATTCTGCGGCGGCCGGGCGAGAAGGACGGATAATGCGTTTTCCGTTGCGTTCACCTGGTTTCGTAGCGCCGCCACGCCCGCCTGGGCGTTGGCGAGCTCGGTGCGCTGGCGCGACACGTCGATAGCCGAGGTGGAGCCTGCATTGAAGCGCGCATCGGCGACCTTGAGGACTTCCGCAATGTTTTTCTGCGTGCGTTCGGCAAGTGCGAGGCGCTCGCGAAGGTTGAGAAACTGGAAATAGATCTGCGCGACGTCCGACATGACGATCAGCGCGAGTGCATCATGGTTGAACTCGCTGTTGCGCACCAGAGCGCGCGCCGAATTCACGCCAGCGCGGTTGCCGCCAAATAGGTCGAGTTCGTAAGAGACATCGAGCCCGGCCCGGCCCGACGTAGTCCAGCCGTCGCGCCCTGCGCCGTTCGCGCGCGTTTCGGTCCCGCCGAGGCTGCCGGAGGCATCAATTGCGGGCAGCAAGGCCGATCCCGCGATGCGCGCGGTTGCCCGCGACTGGCGGATGCGGTTGAGCGAGGCCTTGAGGTCGAGATTCTGCGCGAGCGCCTCGGTCATGAGCATATTCAGCTCCGCGCTCTTAAAATTTGTCCACCAGTCGGGGTTGATATGCTGTGACAGGGTGACTTTGTCGCCCTTTTTCCAGCTGCCGGGCAGGCTCATCTCCGGGCGGGCGAAATCCTTACCCAGATTGCAGGCGGTCAGCGTGCAAAGCACCAGCAGGGCGGCGACAGTTTTTTTCATCTTTGTTACTCCGTTGACAGCGCAGCGACAGGATCGAGGCGCGCGGCCTTCCTCGCTGGAAGATAGCCGAAAATAAGGCCGGTTAAAACAGCCGAGGTGAAAGCCAGGATCGGCGGCAGAGGCGCGAAATTGACGTCCACGTTGAACAGCGACACGGCCCAGCCGGCGCCGAAGCCAAGCGCAAGTCCAAGCAACCCGCCGATGATGCAGACCACGGCGGCCTCGATATTGAATTGCAGCATGATGTCGCGCATACGGGCGCCCGTGGCCATCCGGATGCCGATTTCCCGCGTACGCTCCGTCACGCTCACCAGCATGATGTTCATGACGCCGATGCCGCCGACCAGCAGCGATATCGCCGCGACCGCGCCCAGCAGGATGGTCAGCGTGTTCTGGGCGGTTGTCGCCATGTCGATGAAGGACGCTGAATTCAGCACGTTGAAATCCTCGGTCCGGTGGCGCGCGATCAGCAGCTGCTTGATTGCGGTTTCCGTTTCGCCCATGGCGTCCATGTCGGACACTTTGACGCTGATGTTATTCACATAGGCGCGGCCGAACAGGCGGACAAGCCCGGTATTCAGCGGCACGAAGACCGCATCGTCCTGGTCGCCGCCCCAGGGCATCGAGCCCTTCCTGGCCATGATGCCGATGACCTCGAACGGAATATTCTTGATCAGCATGTATTTGCCGATGGGATTTTCCTCGTTCGGGAAGATCTTCTCGACCACGGTCTGGCCGATCACCGCGACCGAGGCATTGCCCTGCATGTCGCGGTCGGTGAAGAAATTGCCGCTCTCGACCTCCCAGTTGCGCACCGAGGGCATTGCCGGGCTGACACCGGAGACAGAGGTCGCGTAGTCAAGATTGCCAAAGCGCAAGGTCTGGCGTCCGCGACGCTCTGGCATGACGGCTGCCACATTCCGCAGCTCCTCGATCGCCTTCGCGTCGTCGGGGGTGAGCGTGATGATATCCCCGCCGCCCCGGAAACCGGACATGCCGGGCTGCACGAGGATGACGTTCGTGCCCATCGAATTGATCTGGTTGAGCACCTTTTGCTTGCTGCCGTCGCCGATCGCCATCATGGTCACGACGGCGGCGACGCCGATGATGATGCCAAGCAGCGTCAGGGCGGTGCGGAAGATATTGGTGCGCAGCGCGCGAAAGGCCGTCTTGAAGGATTGCAGTATTTCCGCCGGCAGGCTTGGCGTGCGACCCTGCCGCTCGGCTGCAATGACTGCGCCCGACGCGCCATCGACCGTGCCGCTGTCATCCGAGATTCGCCCGTCATGGATGCGGATGATGCGATGCGCGTTCTGCGCCACTTTTTCATCATGCGTAATCAGGATAATCGTGCGCCCTTCCGCATGCAGCGATTTCAGAAGTTCCATCACCTCGTGCCCGCTCTGGCTGTCGAGCGCGCCCGTCGGCTCGTCGGCCAGGATGACAGGCGGATTATTCATGAGTGCGCGCGCGACGGCCACGCGCTGCTGCTGCCCGCCCGACAGTTCACCCGGCCGGTGGTCGAGCCGGTTGCCCATGCCAAGCCGCGCGAGCAGGCTTTCCGACCGCTCCATCCGCTCGGCCTTGCTCATGCCGTCATATATACCGGGTATCTCGACATTCTCCTGCGCCGTCGCGGTCTTCAGCAGGTTATAACGCTGGAAGACGAAGCCGAAAGTTTTCCGCCGCAGCGCCGCGAGCTCATCCGCGGCGAGCCCTGCTGCATCCACCCCGCGAATAAAGTATTCGCCCGAGGTCGGGCTGTCGAGGCACCCGACAATGTTCATGAAGGTCGATTTGCCCGAGCCCGACTGCCCCATTACCGCGACGAACTCGCCCGGGAAGATTTTCAGCGATACGCCGTCCAGCGCTTTTACAACGCTGTCGCCGCTCTCGTAATGGCGGCGGATATCCCGAAGCTCGAGGAGCGGCGTGGCCATCCTTTGCTTACAGCCTTCCCGCCATGTTGCGCATGCGGCGCGGCACGCCGGCCATGGGATCGCCCGCAGCCGGCGCTTCCATGATGACCTTGTCGCCTTCGGCAAGACCGCCCTTTACCTCCGCCATCTGACGGTCCATCAATCCGACATGGATGATTTTTTCGGCGTCCTTCGCGCCGGCCGGAACCTTGATGCGGTAGGCGACCGCGCCTTCCCGGTCTTCCTTTTGCGCCCGCTTGCCGAGCGCGGAAATCGGCACCAGCGGCACATTCTGGGCCCGTCCCATGACGAAGAACATCTGCGTGCTCATTCCGGTCATCAGCTGGCGGTCCTTGTTCTCCGCGTCGACCAGCACGTTATAGAGCACCACCTCGTTCACGACGTCGGGCGTTGGCAGCACCTGCCGCACCTTGCCGGTCCATTTGCGTCCGGAGGCGCCCAGCGTCGTGAAATACACGTCGCCGCCTTCCCGGATGCGCATCACATCCGCCTCCGCCACCTGCGCGCGCACGGTCATGACGTCGAGGCTCGCAAGCTGGACGACGCGCGGCGCGGACTGGGTCGCGTTCAGCGTCTGGCCTTCCTTGGCATCCTTGATCACCACGGTGCCGTCCATGGGCGCGTAGATGCTGGTATACCCAAGATTGGCCTTGTCCCCGTCGAGGGCCGACTGCGCCTCCTGCAGCTGCGCATCGAGCGCGTCGCGCTGCGCTTTCGCGATTTTCAGGGCCGCGTCGGCGCTGTCAAAAGCATCCTGGCTGACCGCCTTCGCCTGCAGCAGCTTCTGCGTGCGCTGGTACTGCTGATTGACAAGCGTCACCTGTGCGTCCTGCTGGGCGATCTGCGCCTGCAACGTCTTGATGCGCGCCTCGTCCGCCTCCACCTTCGCTTCATAAATCTTGGGATCGATCTCGGCGATCAGGTCGCCTTTCTTGACGATATCGCCAAGCTCGACCTTGATCTGCCTGATCTGGCCCGAGACCTGCACGCCGACATCCACGAAATCCTTCGGCTCGAGCTTGCCCTGCGCGGTCACCACTTCCTCGATGTCGCCGCGCGCGACCGTCACCACGCTGACCTTTGTCGCCTGTTCCTCCGCCTGTTTCCGCCCTTGCCAGAAGTGATAACCGCCGGCGACAAGGGCGATCAGGAGGATCAAGGTCACCAGTACCTTCACGGGTTTGCGTAGCGCCGATTTTTTCTGGGCCATCCTTCTTTTCCTTCTTATCGGGGGGCTTTTACCGTCTGCGCCCTGTAGTTGTAACGGCGCAATCTATAATGTCCTGCGCAGTTAAAAGTTCTTAAACAGTACCTTGAAAAGTATGAATAATTCCTTTGTAGTTGACATAGCGCCCAAGCATGGTTAAAAATTTTCCATATTTGGAGGGCCCCATGGCTTATAACGATGACCAACTGTTTTACGCGGCAATCTGGTGGGCGACCGGCATAGACGGGGCGGAGGCCTATACCGCCGATGTTTTCAAAGCCTATGGCAAAACTCCCATCGCGGTGACCCCCGCCAAGGAACCGAACAAAGACCATGACGGCACGCCTGTCTCCGAGGCCCAGTTCCGCGTCTACTTCGATGTGCTCTACGAAGGGTTGAAGAACGGCGTCGAGAAAACGCAGCGCACATACGAACCGGGTAGCGGCTATATGAAGCTGGAGCGCTCCTTTGCGACCTCGAGCAATAATCCCGCTTATCCCGATTTCCCCTATTCCGACGTCATCGAGATGGCGATGGCGGTGTCCGGAGTCACGCGTCATATGCATGGCACTGGCAATCACGTTGCCATTCACGAAACCGGCCAGCTCTTCGTTACGCAAAAATCGGGCGAACGCTACCAGTGGCAGGAACTTCCCTACCCCGGCGCCCCCGAACAACCCTTTGCATCCGCGCCGGTCTACACCGCGGCCGACATGAAGGGCGCCAAGCCGGTCGTTTGGGAAACCTTCTACCGCGTCGTTCCACTCGAAGAAGGCCAGGTCTATCAATCCGGCTGGATCGCGGTCGACGGCAACCGCTACTTCCACGAAGGCACCGCCCGCGCGGGACAGGTGCTGACGCTCGGGCAATATGATTCAACCGTGCCGCTCGCCTCGCTGACCGACGCCGAGATTATCGCGGGTACAGAAAAGATCACGGGCAGCATGGCGTCCGATGCCTATGAATACGCAGCCGGCTATATCGACGAGCGCCACCAGTCTTCCCTCGAAGCGACGGATGACCCCCGGATCGTGCGCCACCTGAAGGGGCCCGTCATGGCGCTCGAAGTCACCGAACCGCTCGCCCTCCACGCAGGTTCCAGCTTTGTAATCGCAAAGCCGGGGGACAGGATCATCACCGAGCAGGAAGGCTACACGCCGCGGGTGATACGCCGGGAGAGCCTGGAAAGCGGCAAGGTGCGGTTTATTCCGTTCAATCCGGAGAAGCCACCAGGCGTCAAGCCGCCGCAGCCGTAAGCAGCTGCTCGACCAGCGGCGCCATGAATGCGGCAAGGCGCGCATGTCCGTCGCTGTTCGGGTGCAAGCCGTCGCATAGATAGGGCCGGTGATCGCCCGCCGCCCATTCGCGCCAGACATCAGCGAACAACAACCCCTCCTCCCGCGC
>Ga0196981_1000376_pt1 | contig 16289 bp, 16 predicted proteins | sample S3_2013CmetaG_FD_155462 | JGI IMG/M metagenome (GOLD analysis project Ga0196981, IMG submission 155462) | Soil microbial communities from Anza Borrego desert, Southern California, United States - S3_20-13C | ecosystem: Environmental > Terrestrial > Soil > Desert | place: USA: California... | reverse complement strand
GGGCGCGGGGGACGGGGTCGGCACTACGCGGCCCGGCATACCGCCACATGCGTGGCGTGTATCCGGCTCGCCGCTCCGCACCGACCCCGTCCCCCACGCCTTACCCTGACGCGCACATACCGTGACTGCACGCGCCGTCGCTCCGTCGCTCCTTCCCCCTCACAGGGGAAAGGCCGGGATGAGGGTGGTGCGCCTGGGCACATGCATGTAGCAATTCGAGCGCACTGCCCCACCCTGACCCTCCCCCTGCAAGGGGGAGGGGATATCGGGGAGGGTCAACCGCAGACACGCTTGGCAAGTCATGAAGCGGTCATGCCGGCACTGGCACCGCCACGCTTTGGAGCTGCCGACGGAGCGGTTGCCGAAACGGATCAGGGCCAAAACTTGTCTGAGGCCCTTTAGGGCCGAGTTGTTTTGGACCCCGTTTCGGTGACCGCTCCGTCGGGCGCCCGCAGGGCGACCCCGCAGGGGCAGCGGAACAGTGTGGCGGTGCCAGTGCCGGCATGACCGCTGCCTGCATTCCAAGGAAACGCTGCCGGCATGACCGCTGTCTGCACTCCAAGGAAGCGCCGCCGGCGTGGCCGCTGACTGCATCTCAAGGAAGCGCCCCCGGCATGACCGCTGCCCGCATGCCAAGACAAGAAAAGAGCCGCACGAACAAGCAAACAAGCAAGCGTTCGAGTCCCCCGGCGCCCACGCGAAAGCCGACGACAAAAAAAGACGGCGGAGCACCGGGAGGACCCCGGTGAACCGCCGCACAAGGAGGAACCGTAAAACTCTTCTAGGCGGGCCGCGCCATCATTCTTCGTCTTCGGGCGGCTCGTACTCCGCCGGCAGCAGGTGCGCGATGCCCTTGTGGCAGTCGATACAGGTCTTGCCTTCGGCCTTCGCCTTGGCATGCTTCTTCTGCGCGCTCGGCTTCTGCTTCTTCGGATCCATCTGGTCGAAGTTGTGGCAGTTGCGGCACTCCCGCGAGCCCGACGCCTTCATCTGCTCCCACTGGCTCTGCGCCAGCCGCATGCGATGCTTCTCGAACTTCTCCGGCGTATCGATGGTGCCCATCAGCGCGCCCCACACCTCGTGGCTCGCCTTCACCTTGCGCACCAGCTTGTGCGCCCAGTCCTTCGGCACGTGACAGTCCGAGCAGGTCGCCCGCACGCCGGACCGGTTCTGGAAGTGGATGGTCTCCTTGTACTCCTGGTAGACCGTGTCCTTCATCTCATGGCAGCCGATGCAGAACTCCATGGTGTTGGTCGCGTCCATGGCGGTGTTGAAGCCGCCCCAGAACAGGATGCCCGACACGAAGCCGACGGACAGCAACCCGATCAGGGAATACTTCGCGCTCGGCCTGCGCAGGAAAGCGACGAACCTTCGCAGCGCCGACGGTTTGCTTGTGGCTTGTTCATCCATGATTCACCCGTGTCGCTTTCTTCCTCAATGGAATGTATAGAGATAGGTCACGCCGAAGACATTCACCTTGTAGTTCGGCGTCACCTCGTTGGTTCCCATGACGTTGTTCAGCGCCAGCACCGTCACGCCGTCGAAAGCCCAGTCGGTGCTGCGCAGGCGTGAATGCACCCACGACAGGCGAACCGCCGAATTGGCGTCGATCAGGTACTTGCCGGCCAGCGCGACGCTGTCCAGGCGGCTGGTCAGCGGCGGCAGACGGCGTGCGGCCGCGAGACCCGTGCCGACATTGGTGTGGATCGGCGTGCGGCCCTGCACCATCGTCAGGTCGCCGTTCAGCTCCAGCTTGCCGCCCAGGAGGCCGGTGCGCTTGAAGCCGGCGCCGACGGTCTGCGCCGTGTCGGTGATGTCGTTGACCCAGTCGAGATCGGCCGTGCTGAAGGCCGCCGGCCGGCTGCCGCCGAACTGGCGGCCGTGGTTGATCGTCTCGGCGAAGTCCTGGGTGTAGAACGCATGCGCGCTCAGCTCGTCGCTGAAGGCGAAGCTGCCGTCCACCGTGGCCGACCAGCCGGTCACCTTGGTCACGCCGTATGTCGACTGCGCGTAGTCGTCGTGGTAACCGTTGGCCAGGAACTGCACCGTCACGCCCTCGGCCACGTCGACATTGAGGTTCAGGCGCATCTTGTCGCGCAGGCGGTCCGCCATATAGAACTTGCGCTGCGCCGGCAGGTTGTCCCACTGGCAGCTCGGCACCGTGTTGCAGCCGGCGCCGGTCGCCAGGCCGGCGATGAAGCCCGGCGAGGTATAGCTCCACAGGAACGGCCCGTTGTCGATGTAGTGCGAGATGCTGCGGTCGCCGCGCGAGTACGCAAGGCCGCCGTTGACCGCATCGGAGAACTTCTGCCTGAGCTCGACGCGATAGGTGGTTTCCTTGGCCGATGCCACCGCGGACCAGGTGCGATCGACCTTCTCCTGGTCGGCGCCGAGCTTGAGGGTCGTCGCGGCGAACAGCTTGTAGTCGGCATCCAGGTTGAACGCGGTCACCTTGCTGCTGCGCGGCAGGTTGGTGCGGAAGCGGTCCGAGGCGGTGCCGGCGGCCGGCTGGTTCATCGAATCGCCGCCGATGTAGACGTATTGCGCGATCGGCGTCCTGTTGTCGCGCTCGTCGTGGCGGTAGCCGGCCGACAGGAACAGGTCCTTCGCCGGGCGCGAGGTCAGGCGCAGCGTGTAGTGGGTGGTGTCGACCTTGCCGTCCAGCGAGGCGCGCGGCAGCGGCGAGGTGACGCGCAGCGCGGCGATGCCGGTGTACGGCAGGTAGGCCTCGTTCTGCGTCATCCTGCCTTGCGAGAAGCTCGCGGTCAGGCGCGTGGTCGGCGTGAAGGTGTAGCCGCCGGTCAGGGTCCACTGGCGCTGCGCGTTGTCCGGCATGGATGCGGTCTGACCGACATTCGGATAGCCGACCTGCACGCCGCCGCCGACCCAGGCAGTGCCGGAGAACGGGTTCCGCCACGAGAAGGACTTGATGTCGCTCGCGTACAGCGACGCATGGTAGGCAGCCTGCACGAAGGCCTTCTCGCCGGTCCAGCCGACCGAGGCGTCGATCTGGCGCGTCTCGCCGTCGAGCGGCTCGGGGATCAGCACCGCGCGCGGATTGCCGCCGGAGTTACCGAACAGCATGCCGATCACCTTGGTGCCTTCCTTCTTCTCGCTGGAGAAACCGGCCTTGACTTCCCACTGCCTGTACAGCGTGGCCGACACGCCGATCGCGGCGCGCTTGCGCTCGGTCCTGATGTCGAAGTCCTTCATGCTGGCGGCCAGCCGGGTCATCTGCTGGGTGGTGCCGTTGGTGCCGCCGGCCGTGTTGGGGCCGGCGACCCAGTTGCCCGGCAGCGTCAGATGCGTGGTGCCGGCGCCGAGGTAAGGCGTCTGGTAGCTGTCGCTGCGCAGCTTGGGCAGCTCGTCGTAACCGAGCGTGATGCGATAGGTGCCCTGGCTGCCGAAGTCGGCCGTCAGCGAGCGCGCGTCGAGGCCGAGGTTGCGGCCAATGATGTTCCAGCGCCAGGCGCTGTCGCTGTCGTACGGCGCCCCACCCTTCAGGTCGACGTTCAGGATGCCGTGGACGCCATCCTTGTGCAGGCCGGTGTAGTCGCCGTGCTTGAACGAAGGATCGCTGACGTGGCCGACGCCGGCCTCGATGGTGGATGCCGGCTTGACCAGGTCGGCCATCGCCGGATTGTCCTCGGCCCAGGCGGCTTGCATGGACAGGACCAGGAACACGCCCTGGAGCGCCGCCACCAGCGGGCGCATCGTGAAGCGGGCACGGATTGCGGTATTCATGTTGGACTCCCTATGTCTGGTGTTGGACGCTCAGCGGGTGTAACGCGGGCCGGACGGATGGTTGGTTCCGTGGACCTGCGAGTGGCAGTTGGTGCAGCCGCGCAGCATCATCTGCTGTGCAGCGGCGACGCCGCCCTGCGAGACAGGAAGTCCGTTGCCGCTGTAGGCCGGCGACGGATGGTTGGGAGCCGCATGGCACTCCTGGCACAGCCACGGCTGGCGCGCCTTGAGCAGCGGCTGGATGTTCGAGCCGTGCGGCGTGTGGCAGTTGGTGCAGTTGTCGCTGGCGGCCGGGTGCTCCCACAGGAAGGGGCCGCGCTTCTCGGCATGGCACGCGTAGCAGGTGTCGTTGACGCTGTTCCTGGCCAGCAGCTTCGGCGCGGTCGAGCCGTGCGGATTGTGGCAGTCGGAGCAGGCCACCTTGCCGTTCTGGATCGGGTGCGCGGAGTGGCGCAGCGATTCGGCGCGCTCGGACTTGTGGCAGGCGAAGCAGACATCCTTCTGCGTCGCGCGGTCGACGACGCGGTCCTTGCCGTGCGTATGCACCTGGTGGCAGGCCGTGCAGGGCACGTCGTCGCGATGATGTTTGCTGCCTTCCCACAGGGCGCGCTTGCCACCCTGGTGGCAGCTGTTGCAGGTCTCGTTGATCTTCGCGGTGTCGGACTTGTTCCTGCCGGTGAACATGCGGTCCGGGATCGGGCGCACCGAGGCACCCTTCTCGTTCTTCACGTGCGCCTCGCTGGCGCCGTGGCAGCTCTGGCAGCCCGGCGTGCGGCCGTCGGCCTTGACGCCATGCCTGGTCTTGTACATGGCGAGCGCGGGCCTGGCCTCGTTCTCGTCATGGCACTTGGTACAGACGGCGTCGGCCTCGAGCGCCTTGCCGGTGACGGTGTTGCTGAATGTTTTCGCCGGTGCCGCTGCCGGCTTGTCGGCGGCGAGCGCCCCCGTGCCGGTGGCGAGCCCTGCTGCCAATGCCACGATGGTGGCAAGCCTGTGCCAAAGCTTCATATCCCTCTCCCTGGTGTATTGCTGGCGTTGCTGCGCCGCTGCGTTCTGGCGGACGTGCCGGCGTTGCCTGCGTCCGTCTTGTGGGAGAGCGCCCATCGAATTGCTGCCTGCCTGCGTGCCGCGGCATCCCGGAGGACGGCGGCACGGACGCTTTCAGCATTCCGATCGGCGCTCCCGCGACCTCACTGAAGCGACAGGATCCATTGCGCCAGGTTCTTCTGGGCTTCCGGGTCCTTGGTCTTGATGATCTTGTGCTCTTCCTCGTGCCCGTCCGGGAACTTGGCCTTCTCGCCGCTGTTGAAATGCTTGACCAGCCTTGCCTCGGCATCGGGCTTGCCCTTGTACCTGGCGGCGATTTCCTGGTAGGACGGACCGTCCTTCTTCTTGTCGACGGCATGGCACTTGAAGCAGTCGTTCTGCCGGGCGACCTGCTGAGCCTTGGCAGCGTCGAGCGCGACTGCCGATGCGGACATCGTCATGGCCGCGATCAGCGCACTGGCTGTGGCGATACGTTTCATGTCGGTTCTTCCTTCCTTGTTTCGGATTGCAGGGAACTACAACGCTTGCACTACACACTTCGGGGGAGACCGTTGCGCCTCGTCGGCGCGAATCCTGTTCATGCACATGGACAGCGTCACCCGGAACCTGCAACTCTCTGCCTGTGTCGGAGAGTAGAGCCGGGCTGCGCAGATTTCCATGACGCAGATGCCTGTTGCCTAACTTATGGGGACGTGTGTCCGGATTGGTTGACGTGAGTCAAATTTGCCGAATCGTGTGTCTCATATATGCCAATACATACCCGAGCCGTATCTGATCCGACACGCGTGCGCCTGCCCGATGGCGGCGTCTTTCGCGGCACCGCGCGCCGTGTGCGCGCGCCTCTCCTGACACCACGTTCACATTTCAATTTCTGTCGCAGGCAAGTCCGCCTGCGCTTCAACCGACTCCGCACCTCTCCTTCCCCCTGCGAGGGAGAAGGTCGGGATGGGGGTGGTGCACCTGATCGATCGCATGCGCGTGATCGAGCGCACTTCCCCCACCCTCACCCTCCCCCTTGCAGGGGGAGGGAATCTTCCTGCGCAGCGCTCAGCGCCGCGTATCGATCTTCAGCGTCACACCCTTCGCCGTCGGCGCCATCGGCGCGCTCGTGCCTTCCAGGTCACCCGCCGCCGGCGTGGCGCTGCCCGTCTTCGACACGCGCGCACCCACCACCACCTTCGGGAAGCTCGACAGCTTCGCGTCCGGCATCATCGACATGCTGTCGTCGAGCGCGAACGTGGCCGGCAGGTCCTTGACCTGCAGGCGCTGCACCGCGAGCGGGAAGCGCGGCCCTTCGGCGGCGCGGGCATAGATGAACACGGCATCGGTCGGCGCCGCCTGGGCACGCAGCGCCGGGTCGATGTCGACCATGCCTTCGATGCGTGCCGCGGCGGCTGCCGCCGGCTGGGCTGCCGCCGGATTGGCCGCGGCCGGCGCCGGCGCGAGACCCGCCAGCTGGCGCGCCTCGGCGACGTTGGTCTGGGTCGTGCGCGCCAGGTCCGATTCCGGCGGCACCAGCGCCAGGATCTTCTCCCAGCGCGCGGCGGCGTCGGCGAAGTCACGGCGCTCGTAGGCGGCGCTGCCCCACAGCGCGAGCGCCTTGATGTTCTTCGCATCGATCGACAGTGCGCGCTCGACCAGCTTCTCCGGCTCCCCCTGCAGGCTCTTGCCCTGGGCCATGGCCAGCGTGTCGGCATAATCGGCCAGCAGTTCGGCATTGGCCGGCACCAGCGCGATCAGCTTCTCGTAGGCCTTGGCCGCCTCGCCGAACCGGCCGAGGGCGTTGTAGGAGCGCGCCAGCATGTGCCAGCCGTCCACGTTGCCCGGATCGGACTGCAGCTTCCGCGCCAGTCCGGCGACCATGCCTTCCATCTGCTCCGGCGTGATGTCGTGCGAGGCATCCTGCTGCTGGGGCGCGCTCTGCGCCGGGTCCAGGCCGGCCGGCGTGCCGATCAGCAGGTACACGGTCGCGGCGATGACCGGCACCGCCAGCGCCACGCCATAGGCGACCGGCCGGTTGCCGGCGGCCACCGCGACGGCAGCCGAAGGACGCACGTCTTCCAGCACGCGGCGCTCCAGTTCGGCGCGCGCGCTCTCGTAGGCCTGGCGGTCCAGCAGGCCGGCTTCGACATCGCGCTCGAGTTCGCGGCGCTGATCGCGCAGCACGGCCAGGTTCAGTTCGTCGCGCGCCACCTGGCTCCGCGCCGCGGGATCGCGGCGCAGCAGCGGCGGCAGGATGAAGATCAGGGAGGCGGCGGTCAGCAGGACCGCAAGGAGGGTGAAGGTGATCATGCCGGGTCCTTCCGGTTGGCCTGGTTGTCGGCGTCGAGCAGCGCCGCCGCGCGTTTCAGGTCGGCGTCGGACACGCTGCCCGCGTCATCCGCGCGGGCGGCGGCCTTGCCGCGTTGCTTGAGTTTCCAGCCGAGCGCGGCCACGCCGCCGACCAGCAGCGCGAACGGGCCGAACCACAGCAGCCAGGTGCTGCCCTTGACGGGCGGGCGGTACAGCACGAAATCGCCGTAGCGCTCGACCATGTACTCGACCACCTGCTCCTCGGTCTTGCCGGAGGCGAGCTGTTCGCGCACCTGGTTCTTCAAATCGACGGCGAGTTCGGCATGCGAGTCGGCCAGGGTCTGGTTCTGGCACACCAGGCAGCGCAGTTCCTCGGACAGCGCCATCACGCGCTTCTCGAGGTCGGGATCGGCCGCGGCCGGCGGCGCATCGTTCGCGCCCGCAACCAGCGACATCAGCAGCAGCGGCAGGACGAGCAGCGCTTTGAGTGACTTACGCACGGTTGAGCTCCTTGATCAGCGGCAGCAGCTTTTCGGCGACCGCTTCCTTGGTCAGCGGACCGGTGAACTTCAGGCGGATCACGCCCTGCTTGTCGATCACGAAGGTCTCCGGCACGCCGTAGACGCCGTAGTTGATGCCGACGCGGCCGTCGCGGTCGTAGGCCGACATCACGTAGGGATTGCCGTGCTGCCGCAGCCAGGCGATGCCGTCCTCGCGCGGATCCTTGTAGTTGAGGCCGACCATCGGCACCACGCCGGTCCTGGCCAGGTCCATCAGCACCGGGTGCTCCTGGCGGCAGGACACGCACCACGAGGCCCACACGTTGAGCAGCCATACCTTGCCGGCCATGTCGGCCTTGGAGATGGTCTGCCCGGCCTGGTGCAGCTGCGCCAGGCGGAAATCCGGCGCGGCCTTGCCGATGAACGGCGACGGCACCTCGCGCGGATTGAGCTTCAGGCCCACGCCGAGGAACAGCAGGATGGTCAGGAAGATCCCGAGGGGGAGGAGGAATCGTTTCATGATCGTGTCCTTACACTGCCTTGACGGCGGCGGCCTTCACGGTCGCGGCACCCGCCGTCGGGGCCTCCGTGGTCTCGCTGCGCTTCTTGAGCGCCACGCGGTAGCGGCGGTCGGCCGCGGCCAGGAAGCCGCCGAGCGACATGATGATGCAGCCGCCCCAGATCCAGCCGACGAAAGGCTTGTACTGCACGCGCACCACCCAGGTGTCCTGTGCGGTCGCCTCGCCGAGCGAGACATACAGGTCGTGCGTGAAATTGCGGTCGATCGCGGCTTCGGTCATCGGCATCTGCTGCACGGTGTACAGGCGCTTCTCCGGGTGCAGGATGGAAACCGGCTTGCCGTCCTTGGTCACTTCGAAGGTGCCGCGCGCGGCGATGTAGTTGGGCCCCTTCACCTCGCGCAGGTCCGTGAAGCGGAAGGCATAGCCGCCGGCCGAGGTGCTGTCGCCCGGGCGCATCGCCACTTCGTTGGCGGTCTCGAAGCTCTTGACCATGGTGACGCCGACGACGAAGATGCCGACGCCGGCATGGGCGATGATCATGGCCCAGTAGCTGCGCGGCTGGGATGCGATGCGGCGCAGCAGCGGCGTGCCCTTCGGCCCATGCATCACGCGCTCGACGGCATGCGACGCGGTCGCGGCCAGGATCCACAGCGCCAGCAGGATGCCCAGCGCGGCCATCGGCGACGGCGACAGCGCCACGGCCAGCCCGGCCGCCACGATCACCACGCCCAGCGCCACCCAGCGCACCTTGCGTGCCAGGTCGGTCACCAGCGATTCCTTCCAGCGGGCGAACGGGCCGATCGCCATCAGCAGCAGCACCGGCACCATCAGCGGCACGAACACCGAGTCGAAGTACGGCGGGCCGACGGAGATCTTGCCCAGACCCAGCGCATCGAGGAACAGCGGATACAGCGTGCCCAGCAGCACGGTGCCGGCGGCCACCAGCAGCAGCACGTTGTTCACCAGCAGCATCGATTCGCGCGAGACCAGCGCGAAGCGTCCGCCGATGCCGACCGACGGTGCGCGCCAGGCGTACAGCGTGAGCGAGCCGCCGATGGCGATGGCCAGGAAGATCAGGATGAACAGGCCGCGCTCCGGATCGGTCGCAAAGGCATGCACCGAGGTCAGCACGCCGGAACGGACCAGGAAGGTGCCAAGCAGCGACAGCGAGAAAGCGATGATCGCCAGCAGCACGGTCCAGTTCTTGAAGCTGCCGCGTTTTTCGGTCACGGCGAGCGAGTGGATTAGCGCGGTGCCGACCAGCCACGGCATGAAGGAAGCGTTCTCGACGGCGTCCCAGAACCACCAGCCGCCCCAGCCCAGCTCGTAATAGGCCCAGAACGAACCCATGAAGATGCCCAGGGTCAGGAACACCCAGGCGACCGTCGTCCACGGGCGCGACCAGCGCGCCCAGGCGGCGTCGAGCTGGCCGCCCATCAGCGCGGCGATGGCGAAGGCGAACGCGACCGAGAAGCCGACGTAGCCCATGTACAGCAGCGGCGGGTGGATGATCATGCCGAAGTCCTGCAGCAGCGGGTTCAGGTCGCGGCCGTCGGGAGCGGCCGGCAGCAGGCGCTCGAACGGATTCGAGGTGAACAGCATGAACAGCAGGAAGCCGATCGAGATCAGGCCCATGGTGCCGAGCACCCGCGCGACGGTCTCGTCCGGCAGCTGGCGCGACAGCGCGGCGACGGCGAAGGTCCACATCGCCAGCATCCACACCCACAGCAGCAGCGAGCCTTCATGTCCGCCCCAGGAACCGGCCACGCGGTAATACACCGGCAAGTTCGAATTGGAATTGGAGGCGACGTAGGTCAGCGAAAAATCGTTGGTCACGAAGGCATGGATCAGGCAGCCCAGCGCGATCGTCACGAAGGCGAACTGGCCGGCGGCCGTGGTGCGGCCCAGCGCCATCCAGCGCGCGTTGCCGTTGAAGGAGCCGGCGATCGGCAGGGTCGCCTGCACGAAGGCCAGCGCCAGCGCCAGCATCAGGGAATAATTGCCGAGTTCCGGGATCATTTCGCTTCCTTCGGTGCGTTGCCGTTCTGCGCCAGCGCGCCCTGCCTGGCCTTGTGGCCCTGCTCCATCGCATAGGCGGCCTCGGGCGGCATGTAGTTCTCGTCGTGCTTGGCCAGCACTTCCTCGGCGATGAAATTGTTGTTGGCGTCCAGCCGGCCCTGGGCGACCACGCCCTTGCCTTCCTTGAACAGGTCCGGAAGGATGCCCTTGTAGGTGGCCGGCAGTTTCTGCGCGTTGTCGGTGACGACGAACCTGACGGTCACGCCGTCCGGCTGGCGCTGGATGCTGCCCATCTCCACCATGCCGCCGATGCGGAAGCTGCGGCCCTGCGGCGCCTCGCCCTGCATCACCTGCGTCGGCGTGAAGAAGAACACCATGTTCTTCTGGAAGGCGGACAGCACCAGCCAGGTCGCCAGTCCGAGGGTCGCGAGTCCCAGTCCGATCAGGACCAGCCGCTTATGCCTTGTTTTCATTGCCGTTCCTTTGCGCGTTGCGCACCCAGCGGCGCAGTTGTTCATGTGCCGTCTTGCGGCGCGACCGCACGGCGAGGATTTCGACGGCCAGCGCGCCGAAGGTGACGATCATCGAGCCCCAGACATACAGCCCGTAGCCGCCCATGGCGAAGAATTCGCCTGCGCTTCCCCAGTTCATGCGACCTCCTTCACCCAGTCGGTGTTCTTCTCGCGTTCGAGCATGATCGCGCGCACCCGGTACAGCGCGATCGCGATGGTGTAGGCCCAGGCGGCCAGCGCCATGATCAGCATGCCGATCAGCATGGTGGCGGCCATGCTGGGCGCGCGGGTCAGGTTGATCGAGGAACCCTGGTGCAGTGTGTTCCACCATTGCACCGAGAAATAGATGATCGGGATGTTCACCACGCCCACCAGGGCGAGCACGGCACCGGCGCGGTCGGCGCGGCGCGGATCGTCGATCGCCGCCTGCAGGGCCATGAATCCGATGTAGAGGAACAGCAGGATCAGTTCGGACGTCAGGCGCGCATCCCAGACCCACCAGGTGCCCCAGGTCGGGCGGCCCCACAGGGCGCCGGTCCACAGCGCCAGGAAGGTCATCAGGGCGCCGGTCGGGGCCAGCGCGCTGGCCATCATGGACGACAGGCGGGTGTTGAACGCCAGGCCGATGCCGGCCCAGGTCGCCATCACGAGATAGATGAACATCGACATCCAGGCCGTCGGCACGTGGATGAAGATGATGCGGTAGGCCTCGCCCTGCTGGTGGTCGGTCGGCGCGACGAAGAAGCCCACGTACAGGCCGGCGATCGTCAGCAGCGCTGCCGCCGCCGCGAACCACGGAATGAGCCTGCCGGCCAGCGGGTAGAAGGTGTGCGGCGACGCATACTTGAACCAGTGGATGCGCGATTGCGCCTGGTTGCCGGCCGCGAGTTGTTGGGTGCCTGTCACTTGGGTTTTCCTCCAGCCTTGGCGTTTGATTTCCGGGAAGCGGATTCCCGAACTCGGGAAGTTCCCGCTTTCCTGATGCGGTCCGCCTTCCTGCCCATGCGCGTCCTCTCTGGGACCAACGTCTCTGCGCGGGAAACCGGTGCCGCCACCACTGCAATGACCTGCACTTAAGCAATCGGTGTGCCACTGGGAAATGCATGCATCTCCTCCCCCTGCCAAGGAGGAGAGTTAGGGTGAGGGCGGTGAACTCGACGACATGCTGGTATTGGTTGGTGCGCACTGCTCCCGCCCCCTTCAAGGGGGAAGGAGCAGTGCGGCAGAGGTTCGGCGCAGGCATCAATGAAAACGGCACCGGCCCCTCGCGGAACCGGTGCCGTCCATGCAACTCCGGGCCCTCTCCCGGCCCTGCCTGTCACTCCATCGAAATCCGCAACGCCGCCGCCGCCGCCCACGGCGCCAGCGCCGCCGAGCCGAGCATCACGCCGCCCAGCAGCAGCAGGTGGGCAGAGGCACCGAGCCCGGAAGCCTGCGCGCCGACCGCTCCCGCGCCGAAGATCAGCACCGGGATGTAGAGCGGCAGCACCAGCAGCGACACCAGCACGCCGCCGCCGCGCACGCCCAGGGTCAGGGCCGCGCCGATGGCGCCGATCAGGCTGAGCACCGGCGTGCCCAGCAGGAGGCTCGCGCACAGCACCGCGATCGCGTCCGGCGGCAGGTCGAACTGGATCGCCAGCACCGGCGCCAGCAGCACCAGCGGAAAGCCCGACACCAGCCAGTGCGCGATGATCTTGCCGATCACGATCACCGTCAGCGGCTCGGCCGACAGCAGCATCTGCTCCAGCGTGCCGTCGGCATGGTCGAGCGCGAACAGGCGGCCCAGCGACAGCATCGACGCCAGCAGCGCCGCCACCCACAGGATGCCGGGCGCCATGGTGCGCAGCAGGTTGGATTCCGCGCCCACGCCGAGCGGGAACAGGGTCACCACGATGATGAAGAAGAACAGGGTCGTCAGCACGTCCGAGCGCCGGCGCCAGGCCAGCATCAGGTCGCGCCGGATGACGCACGCGAGGGCCTTCAGCATGGCGCCCCCCGGTTCATGTCCAGGGTGCGCACGCGGCGCGCATCGAGCTTCACGTCCTGGTGGGTGGTATAGATGACCATGCCGCCGCGCTGCAGGTGGCGGCCGATGGTGCCGCACAGGGCGTCGACCGCGGCCACGTCGAGCGCGGTGAACGGCTCGTCGAGGATCCACAGCGCCGCATCGCTCACCAGCGACAGCCGCGCCAGCGCCACGCGCTTGCGCTGGCCCTGGGACAGCGAACGGGTCGGCAGGTCGGCGGCGCGGCCCAGGCCGAGCTGCTCGAGCGCCTCGATGGCGGCATCCCGGGTCGCCGGGCGGCCATCCAGCGTTGTCGAGACGACCAGGTTTTCCCAGGCCAGCAGGTCGTCCTTGACGCCGTTGGCGTGCCCCAGCCAGAGGAGACCGGCATGGAATTCCTCGCGCTGGCGGCGGATGTCGCGGCCGTTCCAGTGCACCTCGCCCTCGGTCGGCGCGGCCAGGCCCGAGAGGATGCGCAGCAGGCTGGTCTTGCCGGCGCCGTTGCTGCCGCCGACGCGCAGCGCATCGCCGGGTTCGACGGAGAAATGCAGGCCGGAGAACAGCTCCAGCTCGCCGCGCACGCAGGCGAGTCCGACGGCGGCGAGCGTCATGCGCATGCTCCGGCGTGACGGAAATCGGGAGGAAGGAATGGCAAGGCGGCTCCGTGTGGTCGGCAATCGAAAGTCACCTCTTGCCGGAAGCACGACGTGTGCCAGCGCTGCCTTCGAGAAAGTTTGCTGCTCGCGAGGGCATCGGCCCGTTCTGTACTGACAACCGGACCTCACGCTCCGTAGATCCCCTCCCCCTGGAAGGGGGAGGGTCAGGGAGGCGGTGGTAAGCCCGATCGACTGCATGCCTGTGATCGAGCACCCTACCCCCATCCCGACCTTTCCCCTTCCGAGGGAAGGAGCTTCAGGCGCGTGGTGTCAGTTCAGCACCGCGCCCAGCCGCTCGCAATCGAGGATTTCGATCCGCCGGCCCGCCACGTTGATCAGGCCGTCCGCCGCGAAATCGCGGAACAGGCGCGACAGCGTCTCCGGCGTCAGCGACAGCCGCGAGGCGATCAGCGTCTTGCTGGCGATGAGCTCGATGACATCGTTGGCCTGGTACTGGCGCTGGCGCAGCAGGTAGCCGGCCAGGCGCTGGCGGGCGGTCTGCAGCGAATAGCTCTCGACGTCGCGCACCAGGGTGTAGAACTGGCGCCCCATGCAATCCATCAGTTCGCGGGCGAAGGTGAAATTGGTCCTGGCCACGTTCAGGATGCTGTCGCGCGAGGTGTGCAGGATCATCGAATCGGCGGTCGTCTTCACGAAGGCCAGATGGCAGCGGTCGAGCAGCATTTCGCCGAGGCCGAAGCACTTGTTCTGGCCGAGGATGGCCAGCGTCTTCTCGCCGCCCTGCGGCACGTCGAAGCCGATCCGCACCTGGCCGTAGACGATCAGGTACATGCCCTTGGCCGGGTCGCCCTGGTTGATGACGGAGGTATTGCCGGTCGCCCGGATCGGCCGGGTCGCCTGCTGGACGACGTCGAGCTCGCGCTCGTCGAGCATGTTGTACAGGAACGAATTCGAAAGAATGCGTCTGAGATTCTGTTGCATGGTGGTTTCCCCAACCGCGTCGTGATGCCTGCATGGCACGCCCTCCCCTTCCCTGCCTGCGGACTTGCCCGATGTTCTATGGACACGGTGCAACGTCATGCACAAGCGCGCGGCGGCGGCACGGCTTGCGCGGGATCAAGCGCGAAACCAAGAATAGCGACCGAGTTTCCGGTTTGGGTGATCTGGATCAATATTCCCGGAAGCGCAGGGCAACGCGTGCACTTTCCCGGAAACGGGAAGAAACTGGCATCGCGCTGTCAGGCCGGGATCGGGACATTCCGGGAATAATGCGGGCATCCCGCGTGGTGCAGGCAGCGGGCAGTTACGGGACGGGGAGAGGACGGTACGGAGGGGAAGAAAGGCGGTGACGGTTCGGCGTCGCCGGATTCCGCCTGACGTCCGCCCGGGCGGCCTGCCCGAACGAACATCGGCGCCAGCATGCCACGCGGCATGCCTGCACATGGACTTACTTGTTCAACGCATCCTTGAATGCCTTGCCAGCGGAGAACTTGACCGTCTTGGCGGCGGCAATCTTGATTTCTTCGCCGGTGCGCGGGTTGCGGCCGGTACGCTCGGCACGCTTGCCGGCGGCGAATGTGCCGAAGCCGACGAGTTGCACCGTGTCGCCATTGGCCACTGCCTTGACGACGTTGTTGACGATCGAGTCGAGCGCGCGCTGGGCGGCAGCCTTGGACAGATCGCAATCGGCGGCGATGGCGTCGATGAGTTCGGTTTTGTTCATGTGTGGCGTCCTTGGTTGAAAAGAGCGGCGATTCTAGCATCAGCAACGGGAAAATTGTTGCTGCACTGCGTGCCCGCACGGGCCGTCTTCGCAGCGGCGCAACAGCCGCGAAACCGAGCAGCCATGCGGGTTGCGAGGCGATCGGCTTAAAAATCAACGACTTGCCCCGTGTTCTTGGAGCCGGATGCCAGCTCGATGCGGCAACGCGGCGGTTTTCCATTATCATTCCCTGAAACAACTACACCGGCATCCTGCCCTGCCCGGCGCGCTGCCCGAGGAAGCATTCCATGCTGAAAGTCGTCGTCGTCGACAACAACGCCATCTCCCGCGATCTGCTGAGCACGATCCTGATCAATGGCGGTCACGATGTCATCGGCGGGTCGAACACGACGTCGGCGGGCCTGGCGCGCGCGATCAAGATGAAGCCGCAGATCGTCTGCATCGACGTCGGCCACGAGGGCGACGGCATGGCGATGATCGACACGCTGCGCGAGGGCCTGCCCAAGGCACTGGTGTTCCTCGTGTCGGGCAAGATCAGCCCGGAGACAGTGCAGCAGGCGATCCAGCATGGTGTGAAGGGCTTCATCGTCAAGCCCTTCAATGCCCAGACCGTCACCGCCACCATCCGCAACACCATCATCCGCCTCGCGCGGCAGCACAAGGCTGCGGGAACCGAGGGGGAAGCAGGCACCGGCACCGATGACTGAGGCCCGCTTCCGGATTGGTCTTCTGGAGCGTTCCGTTCGTGACGCTGGCATGGGGAGCCAGGCTGGTTGGCGTCCTTGCTGTTCGTTGCACGCTCATGACGGACCAAAAGGTGCGGAGGATGGTGGCGTCCTTGCCGTTCGTTGCACGCTCATGACGAGCCAATGGGCGCGGGGGACGGGGTCGGCACTACGCGGCCCGGCATACCGCCACATGCGTGGCGTGTATCCGGCTCGCCGCTCCGCACCGACCCCGTCCCCCACGCCTTACCCTGACGCGCACATACCGTGACTGCACGCGCCGTCGCTCCGTCGCTCCTTCCCCCTCACAGGGGAAAGGCCGGGATGAGGGTGGTGCGCCTGGGCACATGCATGTAGCAATTCGAGCGCACTGCCCCACCCTGACCCTCCCCCTGCAAGGGGGAGGGGATATCGGGGAGGGTCAACCGCAGACACGCTTGGCAAGTCATGAAGCGGTCATGCCGGCACTGGCACCGCCACGCTTTGGAGCTGCCGACGGAGCGGTTGCCGAAACGGATCAGGGCCAAAACTTGTCTGAGGCCCTTTAGGGCCGAGTTGTTTTGGACCCCGTTTCGGCAACCGCT
>Ga0196981_1000375_pt1 | contig 16341 bp, 26 predicted proteins | sample S3_2013CmetaG_FD_155462 | JGI IMG/M metagenome (GOLD analysis project Ga0196981, IMG submission 155462) | Soil microbial communities from Anza Borrego desert, Southern California, United States - S3_20-13C | ecosystem: Environmental > Terrestrial > Soil > Desert | place: USA: California... | reverse complement strand
CGGTGCGCACTTGGGTGGCCCAGCCGGCGGCGAGAAGTCGCTCGGCGAGCTTGCGGATCTTCAGGCTGATCCGCTGCCATTCCTCCGGCGTATCGTAGCCTGGTATCGGCAGTGGGTCCACGACCGAAGGGGTAACGCCCGTCGGGCTGCAGGCAATCCCGGAGGTGAGCGGTGAGCCGAGGTCCCCTTTTTTTGCCTTCATGGGATGGGGTGACACCCGACCGCGATGGTGGGTCGTCACCTGCCAGTTTTTTGCAGGGTGGCGCAGGGGTAGCGCGCGAGGCCCATAACCTCGAGGTCGCGGGTTCGAGTCCCGCCCCTGCTTCCAATTTCCCGGCCGGGTGCGCGGGGGCCCAGAACGGGCCGGCCGCTGCGCCCGTCGCCCCCCCGGCCGGGTTCAATTCGGCGCCGAATGTTAGCGGCGCCCGGAACGCCGAGATGATGGGACCGGCCGCGACGTACAACAGCGTCGCGGCCGGTTTGGGGCCGATCGCGAAGGCGGCGTTTCTCCGCTGGTGGTGCGAAGAGCTCGTGCGCGCGCTGTTGCGTGGCGCCTGGCGCTTCGTCGGCGCGCGGGATGGGGCCGCCCAGGACGCAGCTTTCGCCCGTTTCGAGGGCTTAGTGGACGCAGCCCCCTGCTGGCCGTGCTACGTCGAGTATTGGCATCCCCGCGCGATGGCCGAGCGGGCCACACGGGGCCTCAGGTGCCAGCCGTGTCTGCTCATTCTGACCGGTGAGGCAGCCGAATACGGCTGGGAAGAGGAGGAGTTCGCGTGACGACCACGGACAAGCCCGTCCGGCGCGTGACGCGCCAGCCTTACCAGGTGCTCTTCCCGAACAACCGGAACAAGGCCCGCCGCATCGTCGCGCAGATCGGACTGGGTGACGTCATCCAGTTTCGAGAGCACGGCCGCCGGCAGTGGTACGCGCTCCCGATCGACGAGGCCTTCCGGATGGCCGTCAAATGCAGCGCAGGATTCGTGGTCTGCGCGGTGCCAGGGCCGGCACTGAGAAAGAAGAAGGGCCGGTAATGAGCACACCGGCCCCACTCTCTCCCAAGATCACGCGCGCGCTGGACGGCGCGCGAATCCTTTGGCGGCGATTCCTTGCCGGCGACGACTTCCGGGCGATGGAGGGTCATGTCCGCGAGTTCACCCGCGATGGCGACTACGTGCGCATCGCGGCGACCGCCTACCGGGACGATCACGGCGAATGGATGCGCACCGCCGACCTGCGCGTGGTCGCGGTGCTCGAGGAGAAGGTCGAGCTGAAGACGCGTCGCCGGCGGAAGGTCGGCGAGCTCTGGGCGGAAGGAGAGGACCAGGAGTGATGCCCCACCCCACAATCTTCCTGCCTGATTGGGTCGCGCTGGTCGTCGTCACGGTCGGCTTCGTTCTCGCCTATGTCGTGGCGTGCATGCTCGAGCGCGCCGTGTCGTGGCTGCTGCTGCGGTTCGGCCCTGCGATGAAAAGTGAGTGCGCCTGGTGCCGGAAGGATATGGGCCGCGTGCGGTGCACCCGTGAGATGGCCGGCCGCGTGACGCACGGGATCTGCCCGAAGTGCGCAGACGGTGTGCTGGCGCAGATCGGCAACGGTCCGGCGGTGATTCTCCCAAAGAAACCATGAGCTCCACCACCGCGGCCGCGCCGGCCGCTTCCAAAACGGCGAACCCATCCGTCGGCACCCAGGTGGTGCTGATGTCTGACATCCAGGTCGACCCGCGCAACCGCAAGGACCACGACAAGGCCAAGCTCCAGAAGCTGGCCGACGACATCAAGGCCGAGGGCCTCCTGCAGCCGATTGTCATTCGGCCGCTCCACCTCGGCGGCGTGGCTGCAAAGTACCAGATCGTCGCCGGCGAGCGCCGCTTCCTAGCGCAAAAGCTGCTCAAGCTCGAGAAGATCGAGGCGAAGATCATCGACGTCCAGGACGACGAGCTCGCGGCCGTGGTGAAGCAGACGGTCGAGAACATTTCCCGCGAGGACCTCAACCCGATCGACAAGGCACGCCAGATGCGCCGGCTGGCCGAGCTGAAGATGACGCAGGCCGAGATCGGCAAGCTGTTCGGCGGCCTCAGCCAGCCGACGGTCGCGAACACGCTGAAGCTCCTGGATCTGCCGGCGGAGGTGCAGGACCTCGTGCTGAAGGGCGAACTCGAGGCAGCCATCGCCCAGGAGCTCGCTCGTTTCGCGCGCTGGAAGAAGGCGTGCGTCGTTATGGCGCGCGCTGTGGTGAAGCAAAACAACGACGAATGGGAGGAGAAGGTTTCGGCCAAGCAGCTGCGCTCAGAAGTGCTGCCATTCGAACGGGAGCTGGTGGAGGCGAAGCTCGCCGTGGAGATCTACGTCGGTGACTACAGCTACGACTCCCGGCCGAAATACAAGGTGTCGCCGGAGCTCGCGAAGCAGCCGGGCTTCTTCAAGTCGGGCTATTCGACCTACCACTATGTCTTCCCGGAGGACGGGTCGCCGAACCTGTGGGAGCCGGAGCGCAAGAAGCAGGACGACGCCCGCGTGGCCGCCGCGGCGCGCGAGCAGCAGAAGAAGATCGAGGCGAAGAAGTCCGGCAAGCCGACGAAGGAGCAGAAGGAGCGCGCCGAGAAGCTCGAGAAGAACAAGAACGCACGCCTGGCGACCTCGGCGACCCTCGCCCATGCACTGCGCGAGCTCCGGGAAGGCGACAAGCTGAACACCCGCGCGCTCGCCGTCGTGTGCGACTTCGTGCTCGGCAGCGACGTGGCTGACCTCGACGAGGTGAAGCAGGCGCTCGGAATCAAGACGCTGCCCGGCGCCCTCGGTCGCGGCCTGGCGGGTTCCGGAGAGTGCAACAAGGACCTCGAGGGCGTTGGCGCCGAGACGATGGTGAAGCTGGCCGCCGCGGCGATCCTGCTGCACGAGGCAAGCGAGGCGCTGCACTACGCCGGCGCCACCCCTGAGTCCTGCAGCTACATCGCCGGCGATGCGAAGAAGGCTGTCGCCAACAGCATCGAGGTGACCGTGAAGGCCAAGGGCAGCGAGTACCGCGCCAAGGCCGGCAACGCCGAGGCCTCCGCGACGAGCAGCGCCGAGCACGCGGCGAAGGCCGCGGCCGCGAAGCACTTCGCGACCAACTCGGCCTTCATCGACCTGCACGAGATCCAGGAGGGCGACAATACCGGCAGCGAAAAGTGGATCTTCACCGCGATGAAGGCGGGGAAAGGCGGCAAATGAGCGCCGACGAAGTCAGTGAGAGCGATCGCCGGCTTTCCGAGGTTCTTCGGAGCGGCATGGAGCAGCTGACCAACCGGCAGCTGGGATTACTTGCCGGGGTGATGTGTGCCGGCGGCGTTGGCCACTTCCAGGTGATCGCGGCACCGATTGGCGGCGAGCGGAAGGCGTACGCGGTGGTCGCCGCATTCTCGGGACCATGCACCCCTGGCGACGTCAACCGCCTCACCGAGTACCTGCAGGCCTGGCACCAGGACCTCACGGCCGGCCGAAAGGAAATTCTCCGCGTCGATGTGAACGAAATCAAGGCGGAGGACCACGAGACATGAACACCTTCGACATGACCGAGGCCACCCGCCGCCTGGAGCCGGCGCTCCGGTATTTGGCGACGAATACCGTCAGCGTCAGCACCGCGGCGGCCAAGTTCGCTCCCAAGGGAGTGCCGCCGGCGGCGTTCGCGAAGGAGATCTGGGCCTGGCTGGGCCAGTTCAACGCCGGCAAGCCCTCGCTGCCTGAACACCGCATCGATGGCGTGCTGCGCGGCCAGGCGCCACGGCCGCAGGCCGCTAAGAAGCCGAGCACGATCGTGAGCGAGGCGCGCGTGAAGCGCATGCAGCAGCTGCGCGGCCGCGAGCGGTTGAGCTTGCCGACACCCCCCCCCGCTCAGACGGTCGCGCGGTTGACGGGTACGGATGCCGACGTGGGGCGTTGGCTGCAGGGCCAGGGGCTCGCGATCGAGCGGATGGGCTCGTTCGTGGTGAAGGTTTCGCCGGCGACGGCGCAGGCTTGGCTCGGGTTCAACCAGGGCAACCGCAAGCCCAGCCATGCGAAGATCCGGCGGTTCGCGGCCGCGATGAAGGCGGGTCGCTGGACGCTCAACGGCGAGACGGTGAAGTTCTCGGTGACGGGCCGGCTGCTCGACGGCCAGAGCCGACTGCAGGCGATCGTGATGGCCGGCACGGCGGAGGAGCTCGAGGTGCGCGGCGGCCTGCCGGATGCGGCGCAGGAGAGCATGGACATCGGGGAGACGCGCCGCGGGACGCACATGCTCGAGATGATGGGCGAGAAGTACCCGGCCATCCTGTCGCCGGCGCTGAAACTCATTCACCGCCTCGAGAACGGCTCCCTCGGATCCAAGCGCATCGGCAGCACCCACAAGGTGGAGAACCGGATCCTGGAGAACATGGACATCAAGCCGCTGCTCGAGCGGCACGGCGGACTCAAGGCTTCGGTCGGCTGGTGCGTCAGCGCGGGCCACAAGATTTCCGGACTGATGCCGGTGAGCGAGGCCGCGTTCTGGCACTACATCCTCGGGACCGTTTCCGCAAAGAAGCGGGACGAGTTCATGTCGTCGCTCTCGACCGGACTCGGCCTGAACGCCACCAGCCCGGCATACCATCTGCGCGAGCGGCTGCAGGCCGACCGCATCGCGAGCAAGCACATGGGGCAGCGCGAGCGGTTCGGGTTGCTCATCAAGGCGTGGAACGCGCACTTCGCCGGCGAGGCGCTGCGCCAGCTGTACTTCCGCGTGGACGGGGACAACCGCGAGCCTTTCCCCGCGGTGGCCGGCGTGCGTAAGCCGGCAAAGGAGGACGCCGCATGAACATCATCTGCATCTACCATCGGGCCGACTTCGACGGGATCTTCTGCTGCGAGATTCTGCGGAAGGCCTTTGGCGACCAGGCGACCTATATCGGATGGGACTACAAGGACCCCCTGCCGGAGATACCTGAGGGCGCCAAGGTCATAATGGCGGACATCAGCGTCGAGGGACTGATGCACCTGCCGAATCTGATCTGGATCGACCACCATCGCACCGCGATCGAGAGGTATCCGGCATCGATTTCCGGTTACCGGATCGACGGCGTGGCGGCCTGCCGCTTGGCGTGGCAGTATTTCTTCAGCCAAGACCCGATCGGGCTGCCCGAGCGTGAGGCCTACGTGAAGCGGAAGCTCGTGGAGCCGCTGGCCGTCCGTCTCGCCGGTGAATACGACGTTTGGGACAAGCGCGACCCGCAGGCGGACCTGTTCCAGTTCGGACTCCGCAGCCGTGAGCTCGAGCCGTGGATCTGGGGCAACCTGCTGAACCTGCAGGCGTCGCCGGCGATGGTGACCACGCTGTGCGAGAACGGGAAGGTGCTGGAGTTCGCGCGCCGGAAGGAGAACGAGAGCACCATCAAGTACCAGGGCTTCACGATCGAGTGGGAAGGTCTGAAATTCCTCGCGTGCAACACCGGCCGGGCGAACAGCGACCTCTTCCAGGCCGGACTGAGACCCGAGCATGACGGCTGCCTGAGCTTCGCCTGGCAGGGTCCGAGGCGGCGGTCATCCGCAGGCCTGTGGCTTCGAGGTCCTCGAGCTGCCGTTCGCGCTGGGAGGTGCCGCGTGAATCCGCTGACCCGTTCGGATATGGGCAACGTCTGCCAGGTGGCGCGATCGGCCTACGACGTGTGGCCGGGTCGCGAGGAGTACGAGCGCAAGCTCGCCGGCAGCGCGAACGCGTTCACCGCATGGCGCCATGCGGAGCAGGCTAAGGCCGTCGGTCACAACTCACTTCGCCACTGCACGAGTGCCGATTACCGGCCGCTGCTCGCGCACTTCCACCGCCTCCGCGAGCGCTACGCCGTCGAGGCCCAAACCCCAGCCCTCCATCTCTCCCAATGAACACCGAATCGAAACCCACGATCATCGAGGACCGCCTGCGGGACCTCCGCTTGCTCAAGAGCTCTCACAGCTGCCCGGACGAAGGTCTCTGCGCCATGGAGGCCGCCGCGTACATCGTCGGCGGCCCTCACACCGACCATCCCGAGACCGCCTGTCCGGTCCTCGGCTACGCGGTGAGGTCCTGGAACGACAACGTCGACGACGAGACGCGCCAGAAGCTCATCCCCCTGCTGCCGCGGCTCGCGGTGTCGCGGTCGACGCCGGAAGTCGAGTTCAAGCGTGGCCTGGTGCTGGCCGACTGCGCGGTGCGGCGAATCCTGCCGAACGTGCTCGAGCTGGCGGAGCAGGCGGAGGTGAAGGCGTGGGCCGGGCGGCTGCGGGAGCTGCCACAAATCAGCGACGAAACCACGATCCGGCGAAGCCGGGAAGTGGTTTCGTCGTTTTCTGATTTTCTGGCGAGCTACCAGCCGCCCTCGACCTCGCCCGCGCCCTCGCATCTTTCTTCTTGGTCCCTCGCCCTCGACCTCGCCCTCGACCTCGCCCTCGACCTCGCCCTCGCCCGCGCCCGCGCCCGCGCCCGCGCCCGCGCCCGCGCCCGCGCCCTCGCCCTCGACCTCGCCCTCGACCTCGCCCTCGACCTCGCCCGCGACCTCGCCCGCGCCCTCGCCCGCGCCCTCCCTCCGGAGAAGCTCAATGAGCTGATCTATATCCCGTCGCTCGAAGCGATCGAGGCGGCGCTGGCCATCACGGAGTGAGGGACAGCGCCGCCGAACTTTCGACCATGAGCGACGGATGCGATCACCAGTGGGGACCCGCCGAGCTGTGCGAGACGCACCTCGGCGAGGTCCAGTCGCCGCTGTGCAAGCACTGCGGCTCGGTGAAGCTGCTGGTCGAGGAGGAGCAGGCGCGCCGGAACCACGCGGCGCTCTCGGAGCGCATGAACCGGCTGTGGCACGGCACCAACTTGGCGCCGCGTGAGGTACGCGTTCACCAGCACCAGACGGAGATCTTCACCGAGTTATGATCGACGTCGCGCTCAAGATCTACGAGGCGAAGGGCGGCTTGCAGGTGCGCGTGACGGCCGTGGGTCGTGCGGACAGCGAGCGGTGCGAGGTCTACGCCCGCGAGCTGCAGGCGGCGATCAAACAGGCGCTCCTCGTCGCCGGCGAGAAGGTGGCCGCGGCTGGTCTTGGGGGACCGCTCACGCCGGAATTCAAAGCAGCCGTTGCTGGCACTGTCGCAAAGCTGCAGCTCGACCAGAAGGCACCGTCGGCGCAACCGCACGCGCGGCCGCCGATGTTCAGCGAGTGGCGCGATCAGATGATTGGCACCCTCGAGGAGATGGCGCGGGCCGAGAATGCGAAGGGCAACTACGTCGGCGGCGCCGCGCTTGAGGACGCAGTCAGGCAGGTCACGGCCGCGGCCTCGGATTTTTTGAAGGAGATGGTCAGCTGGAACCGCCAACGTGCGGCCGAGTTGGAAAGGGGCGGCTCTTGAGCGTCCTGGCGAACAACCTCTGCCACCTCGAGGGCACGGTCCAGGCCTACAGCATGTACGGCGACAACTGGACGCGCTGGCGCTCGCCCAGGCAGGGCATCGCGCGCGGTCAGGTGAGGTTCTGGCTCGCGCTGAGCCGCGAGCTCGCCGGCGATGGGCTGGACGTCGTCCTGTGCGCGATCGAGCCGTGCGACGAGATCGAGGTGAAGCGGTACCAGGAGGAGATCCGCGGCGGCCGCACGGTCCGCCTCGAGGCGCGGGCCTGCAGCATGGCGGACCCCGAGCACCCCGGCGAGAGCTCGCCGGGCGTGGTATTTGTCGCCGAATCGTGCGGTTTCGACGGCGCCAAGCCCCATGACGTGCACAGCCGAAAGCACCTGCGGCCGCAGGGCAAGCTGGCCGCGGCGGCGGACGACAGCGTGGGCGAGCTCCCGCTCAACCAGGAGGTCCAGAGATGAGCCAGGCGCCCGGCCAGATTGCCGTCATCGATGAGCGCCGCGGCGCGCCGGCGCCAGAGCCGCGCGGCGGCCGCTGCGAGCGCATCAAGCTGCCGCTGCAGGTTCAGCCGGCCCCGGCGAACCTCACGCGCCTGGTGGACAGTGTCACGGGCGAGCGGCTCGGCGTGTCCGCGCATTTTTCCGTGCTCGAGCGCACGCGGAGGTTCTTCGCATGACGGAGGCCACGATCAGAGCCCTGGTGGAGCGCTTCGTGCGTGCCTTCGCGCACTGGCTCGAGAACCGCACCGTCGAGCAGCACTACTCGGCCGAGGAAGGCGCGAAGCTGCTGCAGGTGACGGAGCGGACGTTCCACAACTACGTCGACCTGTACGAGACGAGCGGTGGCAAGGACGGCATCGGGCCGCGCGTGGTCCTGTCCCACAAGGTCGTTCGCTACTCTTCGAGCTCTATCAACCGGTTCCTCCGCGCCCGCGCGATAGCGGCCGGTCAGAAGCCATTCGAGCCGGTTGCCGCCGTTGAACCGGAGAAGCTGGAGGTCGCGATATGAGCGGTCAGGACCTCAGCACCGTCCGGGCCGGCACGTCGCTCATCCTGGGCAATGGCGAGCAGCTGCCGCTCATCGACGTCGATGAGGCCGGTCTGCCGGCCGGAGCATACGCGAGCCTCGAGCAGCGCGGCCGCTTCACCGGCGAGCGACTTTTTTCCGGCAACCCTCAGCTGTACCATGCTGTAGCGAAGCTCCTCGGCAGAGGACAGATGAGCTACAGAGAGATCGCCGAGGTCTGCCAGATCAGCGTCAACACCGTCTGCGGCATCGCGTACCGCGAGAGCCTTCCTATAGAGACGATTCGGGAGCGGCTCAGTCGCATCGGCTTCGACGTGACGAGGCTCTCGCTCGAGGCGCTGCGTGACTTGCTGGCTGATCCCGAGAGAAGGAAGCAGGTCAGCGCGAAGGACCTCGCCATCATCTCGGGCATCGGCACGCAGAACTCACAGCTCATGTCCGGCGGCGCGACCGCGCGGTTCAACGACGAGCAGGTGAGTCCGCCGAGCCACGACGACTACCTGAAGGCGATCCGGAACGTCACGCCGACTGGTTCCGGTCCGGGAACGCCGGCCGCAAAAGAGAGCGCGCCCGCCCAGGTGATCGACCTGCCGGCCGAGCCTCACACTGAGAAATAATCAGCTGCTTTCCGCAGGAGAACCCCTCGATGATGACACTTCCGACGACAAACCAGCACCGAAACGCTGCGAATCCAGCGCTCCTGGAGGCCTCGGGCTCGCCCCACGTACCCCCATACCCGGGGGGGAGGGGGCTTCGTTCCTGCGCAAACCCTGAAGGTGGCCTTCCGGTAGGTAAGCGCCGGTTTTTCAACAAAAGGGGGCACCGGTGAGCAAGATGACCGATGCCTTTCGCCGCCTTGTTGGCGGCGGCACGACGCCCGCTGCGTTCCGCCACGCGGAGCGTGACCTGGCAAAAAAACTCGGCCTCGGGCACGAGCTGCTGACCGCCGCGCGCGCGGAGCACCTCCGGCGCGGCCGCGACTGGGAGATGGTCGGCGGCCTTGTGCAGTACAGCGACGCGGGCCAGGAGCGGATCCTGGCTGCGCTGAAGATCCAGCCACCCGCGGCGACCCCCACCCCGCCGGCGCCGGCGGATTCGGCGGCGAATACCGCGCCGAAGGCCCAAAAAATCACGCCGGCAGCAGCGCCCTGGGTCGCCCCGGCCCGCGGCGACGTGCGCGAGCTCGTCTGCGTCCGCGTGCCGCTCAACCGCCGCGTGGTCGAGTGCCGATCGGCCGCGCCAGGCGGGCCCGACGTGGCCTGGGTGCGGGTGAAGGACAACCACAACTTCCGCGCCGGGCTGCGCCTGCCCGCGCGCTACCTCGAGGGCGACCGCTGGGAGCTCGTTGGCCGCTGCCCACGATGGCCAGGCAAATTCTGATGGCCGACGAGATCCAGTTCAACGGCACGGCCTGGACGCCGGACGACACCGAGAAGTGGCTCTCGGAGGAGGGCAATGCCCTGCCCGGCGACTTCCGCTGGCCGCACCGCGACGAGCTGCCCGGCGGCCAAGAGAACCTCCAAGCCGTTCTCCCGACCTACCGGCTGCACAAGGGCTACGGCTTCTGGCTGCGCACGACGCCCTACTTCCCCGGCCTGTTCGAGGAGATCCACGCCGTCCTGGTCGGCCTCGGAGACCGCCTGCCCGAAGGCGGGATCGAGCTCGCGCAGATCCTCACCGACCGCCGCCGCGCGCGCGGCCAACAGACCTCGCTCCCGATCTGATCATGCAGTGGCTGAACATCGATGTACCTCTTTTTTTGAACTCCCCGGAGTTCAAGCGCAGCACGCCCGAACAGCGGGGCATCTGGTTGACGCTCATGGGCTACTGCGTACAGCAGGAGAACGGCGGCGCCATCACCGGCACCGAGCCTTGGTCGGAGTGGGAATGGCTTTCCGTGCTCGGGGTGCCGCCGGGTCCGGTCAAACAGGACTGCACGCTATGGCATTGGGGCGATGGCGCGGTGCTTTTCGTGCACGGCTATCCGTTGGAGAAACAGAAGCTCGTGCAGCGCAATCGCCGCGCCGGCCGCGTCGGCGGCTCCAAGCGCACCGAGGCAAAGGCCCGCGCCGCAAGGGTTAACGCCACCCGCCGCACCCAAGCGGAAGCCAAGCACGAGCCAAGCACTAGCGAAGCGCAAGCCAAGCGAAACCCAAGCGCTGAGCCAACGGAAGGGGAAAGGAAGGAGAATAGGAAGAGGAAAGGAAAGGAAGGAGAACAGGGCACCGGATCGGTGCCGGCGTGCTCGCCTCCTTCTCTCGAGGCCTTTCTCGCTCACGCTGCCCAGGTCCATCCTGACTGGCCCGAGAGCGATGCGCATGCCGCGTGGGCCCACTACCAGGCCGCCGGCTGGGTCCTGGGCCGCGGCCGGCCGGTGCGCTCGTGGCAGGCGTGCGTCGAGACCTGCTACGCCCGCTGGCGCGGAGGCATGCAAAAAACTTCGCGACCGGGTGGCGCGCGTGAGCCGGCCCTCGATCTCTCCCGTCCCAACGCGCACACCGGCGGCTTGGAGGTCTTCGATGGGCCCGTCACCGCCGCGGCCGGAGACCAGCCATGAGCGAGGTCGCACATCTTGGCCCGTTTCTAAAGCGCACCCGCGAGTACCGCGGGCTCACGCTGCCTGAATTGGCAGAGAGGTCCGGAGTCAGCAAAGGCAACCTTTCGCGAATTGAGCGCGGCGGCGACGTGCAAGCGTCGACCCTCAAGAAGCTGTGCGACGTGCTCGAGCTGAGGATCCAGCTAAGCCGCGAGAGCCGGAGCCTGGAACTATGAACTCCCTGCCCGACCACGAGCCGCGGCCGCCCGCAGACAACGTCATAGCCGACCTCGAGCCGCCGCACGCGCCGCAGGCCGAGGCCTCCCTGCTCGCCGCGGTCTGGTGCGACCCGACCGGCGGCGCCGTGTCGATCGCCCAGCAGGCAGGCCTGCGGGCGGCCGCGTTCTATTCGCCGGCGAATGCACGGCTGTGGGCGCTTACCGAGGATCTTGCGTCGCGCCAGGTATCCCTCGGCCTCGACGCGATCGTGCTCGAGCTCCAGGCCCGCGGCGAGCTCGCCGACGTCGGCGGCCTGCCGTCGCTCCTCGAGATCAAGCAGCTCCAGCACACGAGCATCGAGGTCCGCCACTTCGCCGAGGAGCTGAAGCTGCTCTGGGAGCGTCGCCACGCGCTCGTCCTGGCCGCCGAACTGCGCGAGACCGCCATGACCTCCGGCGTGCGCGAGGATTTCACCGGCAAGTGCAGCGAACTCGGGCGCCGTCTCGTCGGGCTCGGGCAGAAGGCCGACCTCCGCACGCTCAAGGAGCGCATCGGCGCGGCCGCGGCCGACGTCGCGCTGCGCGCGGCCGGCAAGGACGACCGGTCCGGCTGGATCCGCACCGGCCTGCCGACCTTCGATGACCGCCTGCGGCCGCTCAACAGCGCCGAGGAGGACCAGATCGTCGTCGTCGCTGGCGGTTCGGGCCATGGAAAAAGTGCGCTTATGCGCCAGCTCGCGAAGTCGGCGCTCAACCAGCGCATGCGCACGCTGATCCTCAGCCGCGAGACCACCATCGGCGGCTGCGTGAAGCAGATGGCGGCCGCGGAGGTCGGGTTCGACCTCGAGAATCCGGATCGCATGCCGCCCGATCGGCTCCGCGCATACGCCGATTTCTGCGCGAAGATGAGCGACGAGTGGGCCGACAAGCTCCTGTTCTGTTACCAGAACCAGCCGAGTTCGCCGCTCGTTACGGTCGAGGACCTCGAGGCGCGGGTGCGTCATCACTGCTTCACGCACGGCACGCCGCACCTGGTTGTCGTCGATTACCTCCAGCTCTTTGAGCCGCGTCGCCGGCTCCACTCGCGCGAGCAGGAAGTCGCCCACGTCAGCCACCGGCTGCAGGCCCTCGCGCGCGAGGTTGGCGGCTGCTGGCTGATCGGCTGCCAGATGAACGAGTCCGGCCTGAAGGAGATGCGCACGCTCCGTCGCGAGCGCGGGCCCGACGGCAAGGAAGGCAAGGTCATCCACCGGATCCCGAACGCCGGCGACCTGCGCGAAAGCCAGGCGATCTATCACGACGCCGATCGCGTCATCGCGCTCTACTGCCCGCCGGTTGACAGCCGCGACCAGGATCAGACCGGCCCGAACATCCACAAGCCCGAAATGTGGCTCTGCCAGATCAAACGCCGCGCCGGCCGCACCGGCATCGTGAAGACCTGGTTTGAGAAGTTCTACACGCGCTTCGTCGAACTCCCGAGCTTCGCCCATGCCGCGTCGTCCGCTCCAGCGAGCGCGCCGACGAAGTCCCAGTGGAAGGGCGAGCACGGCCGCTGATTTCTCCCAAACCCACCCATGAACGCAAAACCCTCAGAAAAACAGCCGCCGACTCTGCGCGGCGCGTCGGACACCCCGGCCGGCCGGCTGGCGGTGCTCTGCTCCATCGGGCTCCACGCCCAGGTCTACGCGAACCGCGCCGACATCATCGCGGTCCTCGACGAGCTGAAGCGGTCGCAGGAAAAGCACACCGAGCTGCTTCTCGCAGTCGAGCGCGTGCACGTCGGAGAGTCGCGCCACGAGACCGCGCTCCGCTACATCCGCGAACGCGAGGCGCGCGCTCGCGCCGGCCGCCCGGATGATACTGGGAAGGTGGAGTCGCCATGATCACCGGCGAAGATGAACTGCGCCGTACGGCGAAGGGACGGCTGTATCTTTCGCGCAAGGTTATTGTCCGCATCAGTCCAGACTGGCTGCTCGGTTGGTTGTCCGCCGGCCTGGTCCGCAACGAAGTGATCTGCGTCCCGAAGCCCTTGGGGCTTCCGGAAACGGCACGAGTTGTGAGCCTGTTTCCGGATCCGGTGAGCATGTCCATATGCCTCGTCGTCCACGACGAGAGCTTTGAGCCGGTTCCCGAGGGCCAGCAGATCCCGTGCGTCAACGGTTTGGGTTGGACGATGTGCGAACGCCGCCTCGACGGGGCGGATTTGCGAAAAGCCCTCGAGGCAATCGCCGAAAAGCGCGTGCTGACGGATGACGATTCGCCGCAGGGGCTGGTTCGTGCGCTCATTGCCGTCGCTGAGCGCGCACTCGGCCGGAGGGCAAATACATGAGCTTCCGGATCCTCAGCACTCCGCAGAGCATGCGCATGGACGGGATGGTGTTCATGCCTTACGTCCGCTACGTCCTGCCGGCTGGGCCTGCGCAGACGTTCGTGACGTCGCTCCGCGCGCAGAAGCACGAACCGCACACGATGAGCGTGTGGAACAGCTACCACCGGCCGTACGCGGGCCAGCCGCTCAACGGCAAGCGCATCGCGATCTATCGACACGCCGCTTTCGGCGACCAGCTCATGGTCACCGCGGTCGCCGCGCGCCTGGCGCACCTGTTCCCGAAGGCGCAGATCGACGTCTATTGCGCGCCCAACGTGCTCGAGATCTGGGCCGGCATGCCTGGCATCCGCGCGCTGCCGGCGCCGATGCACTTCGACGCGCTGCGCGGGTACGATTTTCACCTGTTCTTCGACCAGCTGCTCGAGGAGGACCGCGAGCCCGACCAGGGCAACGCGTACGACAACCTCTTCGGGATCGCGGGCCTGCCCGACACGAATCCGGTCTGGAAGCGGCCCCGCATCGTCGAGCTCGCCGGCGACCTGCAGGAATTGAACGCACTGGGGCTCCGGCTCACCCCGCGCAAGTACGCGGTGCTGCAGCTGCAAGCCTCCAACCCCAACCGTACCTACCCGCCCGACCAGCTCGCGGCCTTCGCGCTCGCATTCGCCGCCGAATATCCCGACTGGCTCGTCCTCGTCGTCGGGCTCGGCGACAAGGGCGACTTCGACCGCTTCGAGGCGGCGCTGCTCGAGATCCGCGGCCGGGACTACGAGCGCGCGGTCGAGGAGCGCATCGTCAGCCTGGTCGACCGGCTGAAGTCGTTCCGCTCGCTCGTCCCGCTTGTAGCCAAGGCTGGCCTGGTCGTCTGCCCGGACTCGAGCATCGGGCACCTCGCCGCGGCGTTTCCGGACACGCCGGTCATCTCGCTCTGGGGGATCTTCCATCCCGATGACCGCGCGAAGTACTACGCGAACCACCGCCCGCTGTCGGCCTTCGGTGTCTGTCCGCATGCGCCGTGCCGCAACCACGAGTTCCGGCTGCCGCAGGAGAAGTGCCGCGAGGCCTCCAACGCTACGCCTGGTGCCCAGACCTCTTGCAACGCGCTCCGCGCAATCACGCCGGCGCAGATCTTCGCCGCGGCGAAAGAAATCCTCAAATGAACGACACCCAGCAATTCTGGAAGACGCCCAACATCGGCGAGCGCGTGCACCTGATGCCGCCCGCGCTCGAGGGCACCGACACGCCGCTGCAGCGGGACTACCGCCGCCGCTGCGACACGCCGAGCGACATCAACGAGCACATGCCGGTGCTCCGCGCGCTCGCCGCCCAGTGCCACGTCATCTGCGAGTTCGGCGTTCGCACCGGCAATAGCACGATCGCACTCCTCGCTGGTCTCGAGGCCGGCGGCATGACCGCTGCTGCCTACTGCGACCTATGGTCCTGGGACATTCAGCAGCCGCAGATGGAGCGTCCTGTGCTCCCGCCCTGGCTCCGTTGGAACTTCGAGATCGGCGACACCGCGCGGCTCGGCCGGATCCCGCGTTGCGACCTGCTCTTCATCGACACCGCCCACACGGGCGTGCACGTCACGGCCGAGCTCCAGTATCACGCGTCGGTCGCTCGCTTCATCGTCTTCCACGACACCGTCCTCTATGGCGAAGTTGGGATGGACGGTAAGCCCGGCGTGCTCGTCGCCGCGCGCGAGTTCCAGGCCCGCCACCATGAGTGGGTCGAGTTCGCGCACCACCTCAACAACAACGGGCTGCTCGTGCTCGAGCGGAGGTCGTCGTCATGAAGTTCAAGCTGATCTTCGCGTGGTACGATCTTTGGATCGGGTTCTTTTGGGACGCCAAGAAGCGTAGGCTCTACGTTTTCCCGGTCCCCTGTCTGGGTTTCTGGGTCGGCGCCGCTGTGCCGCCGGAGCTTGCAGATGATCGACTTCGCCGCGCTGCGCGCGCGTGCGCCGGGAAGCTTCGCGTCGAGATGCTGCGCGGCACCGTCGAACCGAAGGCAGAATACGACTGGCTGATCGGCGAGGTATTCCCGCCAACCGCCGCGAAATGACCGACTCCCCGACAGTCACGCCCGAGGCCGCGTTCGCCGCATGGATGAAGCGCACCGGCTGGTCGCAGACGCGGCTTGCCGAGGAGTGCGACTCGAGCCGCGCGCACCTCAACCAAGTCCTCGCCGGCAAGCGCACCGGCGGCCACACTTGGCGCCGGATCGTCCGGGTGCTCCCGATGGAAGGCCTGTTGCTTTTGCAACAATGCTCCGCGTGGAACAAGTACGCGGCGGCCGCACTGCTGCGCCGGCAGACGACCGAAGTCGAGGCCGCCAAGCTCCAGCGGATCGCGGCGCGGTGCCGCGGGGAGCCGCAAGTTGACCAGCGGGCGCTGCTCGCGGAGGCGCTGCAATGACCGACACGGTCCATCTCACCACCGGCTTCCAGCCGACCCCTTGGCACCCGGTCCTGCCGCTGCCCACGCCCGAGCAGGCCCTTGCGCTCGGGCCCGAGCGGTGGCGCGAGGCGATGGTCAAGCGCGAGCAGGCCATTCGCGACGAGCAGCGGCTGCCCCTGTGGAAAAGCTGGGAGCCGCCGATCTGGAAGGTGTGCGATGCGCTCTGGGGCGCGCCGTGGCTCGACGCCGAGGAGGCCGCGAAGATTCGCGTCAACCTCGGTTTCAAGCACCCGATCAATACGCTCCTGCTCCTTGGCGGCTGGTCCTCAGGCAAGACCGAGTATGCCGCGAACCGCATGAGCCGGCTGATGCAGCGGCGGAAGAATGAGCAAGGCGGCATCTTCTGGTTCCTTCACGAGACGCGGCCCTCCCAACAGGACCAGCAGGACCCGATTGTCTACAAGTACAT
>Ga0196981_1000374_pt1 | contig 16415 bp, 14 predicted proteins | sample S3_2013CmetaG_FD_155462 | JGI IMG/M metagenome (GOLD analysis project Ga0196981, IMG submission 155462) | Soil microbial communities from Anza Borrego desert, Southern California, United States - S3_20-13C | ecosystem: Environmental > Terrestrial > Soil > Desert | place: USA: California... | reverse complement strand
ATAAGTCTCCTCGGCGCAGGACTTTTGATCATTATCGGCGTAATAGTAGTTCTCAACCGAAGCGCGGCACCGGAAAATACGACGACGCGTGCATGGGGAGGTGTGAGCGGATATCTCATAGGGCCAACAGGACAAGCGTTCGACGATTCAAACAATGCGCAGGAGAATATTTTTGCGCAGGTACAAAATGGACCTCCCTTTTATTACGATCCCTCTCCCTCTGAAAGTACTGCAACAACTGAAGATGATCTTGATCTCACCTCACTACTTTCTCTTATTTCAACTTCGACCAATACAACCCCTTTGAGCGCGGAAACCTCGCTCGATGCATACGCATTTATCCCAAGCGGGCTTATAAGTTCGGATTTCTCTGCCGAATCACGCACTCCGCTGCAACAATCGCTATACAACTATGGAAATGAAGTGGGCTCGACTATTCAATCGTTCGAGAGTCTATTCATGAATGCGCCGCAGATCTTGAAAGACCAGTTCGAAGATAGGCAAAATTCAGCTAAAAACGAGGCACTTCTCTCGCTTGCACAGGGACTAGCAGGAGTAGGGGTCACACTTCAGAACATGGAAGACGTGCCCGAGCCCGTGCGTGTAGCGCATGGCAAAGTCGCTGCAAGCTACAAAGAATTGGGGAAGAAACTCGCCGATGTTCAAAAGGCACGCTCCGAACAAGCTGTCTTGGACGCGATGCTTTCGTACAATGCGTCCGTCGAAGCGTACATAAGAAATTATATTTCGCTTGCAACGATCGTCTCCGCTTACGGCGTGAGTTTTTCGACGACTGATCCAGGGAGCGTTTTCACGTTCACGAACGTCAGTTTATAGATTTTTTAAGACTATCCCCTTCATTTCCCCGCGATATCCCCAGGGGAACGGTATACTTGATTCTATGGAAGAACGCGCAAATCCTCGCGTGGCATTTTCGCATATGCAGATGCTTGCGGCCTCATCGGTTGCCGTTCTCATTGCGGTTGTGCTCTGGCAGGTAGGGCAGACGTTTGCAAAAGGGAACGAGACGCAGGCCGTGAACGAAGCGGCGCTCGCTGACGCAGCGGCTACTCCCTACGAAAGCGTCGACTGGCAAACGCCGATGACCGATGAAACGGGGGCTATATTGACGGCTCTTGGCGCCCCGGACGAAGACGGGATATCGAACATTGCAGGAAACGTTGTAGGAACACTCCTCTATTCGTACAACACTCTGCAGGAGAACGGGACATATACGCCGGAAGAGGGACAAAAAATTGCGGAAGGGGTTGCGTCTTCCTTGCGTGCAGAGGTCTCATACAAAACGTATACCGCGGCTGATATCAAAACCGACGCTGATACGTCGTATGAGCGCATGCTCGCGTATCGAAAGGATCTGCAGATCGCACTCGAGCCACTTCTCAAGAATAAAGGATACGAGTTAAGTATATTTGCAAACTACATCGAGTCCGCCGATCAAAAATATGTGAACGACCTTAAAGCGATCGTGCAAAACTACCGCGCAGCGCTCGAAAGTGCGGGGAAGATAGCGGTTCCACAAGATGCGCTCACGCAACACTTGGGAATTCTCAACGCGCTTTCACAATTCTCGACCACGGTCGAGCGAATGTCACAGCACGCAGATGACGCGTTTGCTGCTGCAGCACTTCTGCGCACGTATAACGACAGTGAGGCAAATTTGTTCCTCTCTTTTAATTCGCTCGCAAGCTACTACACCTCGAAAAAACCATGAGAAATCTAGCGAAAATCTCTGCGTGGCTTCTCGTTGTTTGCATTGTATTTTCCTTAGTGCCGATTCTTTTGATCGCACAGGAGACAGGCGAATCTAGCACTGACACGCAAACACAACAACCAGATGCACAAACTGGAGTTCCCGACTCCGCAACGGCAGCAGCGTATCAGTACAAAAATGAAGGCATCTTCGGGTGCAATCAGGTAGCCGGAGCGAATGCCAGCGCCGGCACTATGGCGGCAATCGGTGGTGTGTACGTGCCCGTAAACGACGCCGCGGTTACTTTGAACACCGGAATTCTCGTGTACAAGGAATGTGTTTTGCGCCCCTTGCAAAATCGCCTTCGCGAAAGCGCCACCTCCGCGCTTACAAAACGAAATCTCATCGGTATCCAGACCGGCAGGAATGGCAACGCGCAATACGTTGTGAATCGCGATCAGGAACGTAGGCAAGAAGTAGCAAAGTCTGTGCTTGCGACATTGAATGACCAGAAAATACTTGAAAAAATGGACCCCTCTTTTAAGGATGCGGTTCGATCCTCAATTGCGATCGTATATCGTAACGGCGAGGAGCCGCAGCGACAGCTCGAGTGCAGTTATGCAGGAAATTCTGCCGAGGTTTTAAAAGGGAATATCTCTAGTAATGGTGGAATCCCAAATGTAATAAAGGCTATGACTGTACTAAAGGATCCCGCGTGCTATCCGCTTGGAGCATATGCAGCCCTAAGCCGAGTGACGACCGAACGCGCGAACCAAGCCGTGAAAGACTGGGAAACTATGATCGAGGAGGGCCGAGGATACTATGCGCGAACAGATAACGCTGAGGATCCCGCTAAAACAACGATTCTAACACCGGCTTCGACTGTACAAGAATCATTCCAAACGGTATTTGACTCCCCGGTACGACAGCTCGAAAACTCGAATGACGTCGGCCAAATGATCGGTGCACTGTTCGCGGGTGTTACAACACAGGCGCTCACTGACAAGGGTGGACTTGCAGGACTTTTGCAGAGCAACAATGGCCAGCCTTCATACCTCGAACAAGTCGCGAGAGAATCCTCGCAAGGTGTCATAGGAGCGGCGGTAAATGCAGCGCTCCAAATTCTTAGGGCTTACAGAGAGTTTGAGAACCGCTACTTTGCGGCGATGAATTCGATCGCGACAAATCTCACGCAAACCATCAACCAGCTGCGAGCGACAGAACGCGCGTGTTGGGATCTCATCATTCCCGAAGCTCGGGACTACGCGAGCGAGAATGGATTCTCGTTGGATCAAGCAAAGATTCGTACTTCAACAAGCAGTTTGGCATTTTCGCAGCAAGTCATAAATTCCCAGATCCAACCACTCGTTGCTCCCGTAACCACCAATATCGCAAGTTCCACCCGCGCACTGCGACTTATTGACGAGCTGATCGCAAGCGTCACCAACACCGCTTCGCAAAACGCGCAGCGCATTGCCCTCCAGCAGCTCGACAACTTGGTCGCCAACAATTCGCTCCACGACAAACAAGACGCAGAAACTGCAGAAAAGCAACGCGAAGACGTAGCAGGGGCAATGCAAGGACTGGTTTCCGACACGAAACAAGCTTGGGGGGATTCCTCCGACCCAGCAACTGGCTGGTGCAACATAAACAATCCCGACATCCCGCGCCTCTGGGCGGAGCAGTGGAGTAGATAATTAATATATGGCTACAACCGAAACAAAAATCCTGCCCGCGCTCTTCAATCTGATCGTCACCTTTGTTCGAACAGCCCTTATTGGTTTCATCATGCTGCTTGGGGTAGGCGGACTTATCGCGATTGCTGGCGGCGCTATTTCGTATCTCTTCGGAAGCTATATCGTTGCGGGCATCGGATCGGCCCTTATCTCGCTGGGCGCACAGTTCGTAATATGGACTGGGAGTATATTCAACTACTTTATCGAACACCTAATAACTAAGTTCTCCGTCACATTACAGAGTCTTGGAATCATGGAAGGTATTGATGTAGTGTGGACCGCCTTCCGAGACGTTGCCAATATCGCCTTAATCGGATTGTTCGTATTTCTAGCCATCAACATAATTCTCGGAATAAAATCGTACGGTGAAAAAAAGACTGTCGCAAAGGTACTCATCATCGCCGTTTTGCTCAACTTCAGTCTTCTTTTCACGAAAGTCATAATCGACTCCACTAACTTCGTCGCATACCAATTCTATAAATCAGCGGGTCTTCCGGAAAATTCCTCGTCCGCTGAATCAGGAGGTGTCGCGGACGCCTTCCTTGCAGCAGCAGGAATTACCACGATCGGAGATACAGCAGCAGGATTGAAAACCCTTAGCGACTCAAAGGGCACTGCGACAGCGCTAGGATTTACTGTTGTTGCTATCTTTCTGTTGTTTATGATGATCGGATTATTCGTCTATGGGGCGTTCCAGGTCATCGCGCGAAGTATTTTCCTAGTATTCTTGATGGTCGTCTCACCGCTCGCGTTCGTAAGCTGGATTGTCCCGGCCAATAAGGTCGAAATGACCTGGAGTAAATGGTGGCAATCACTTATCAGTGCCGCGTTCTTTGCCCCACTCTTTATGATGGCACTGTGGGCGTCCATGATGCTTCTTCAACAAATAGCTCAAAGGCGCGGGAATACTTCTCTTGGCGAATTCTTTACGAACGGTAGCGCGAATACCGACGCGTGGTCGATTATTTTTGTGTACTGTTTCGCAGTCGGACTTCTCTACGCTTCTATCAAATTCGCATCAACGTTCTCAAGCTCCATAGCTGGATACGGGTACGCGGCGTCCATAGCAGGCTTGCCGTTCCTCAGCACACTTGCGGTGGGGAATAGAGCACTTCGATTCGCAGGAAGACAAACTTTCGGGAAAGCTGGCATGGATGCGCATGACACGCTTAGAAAGAACGCTGCTCTGGCAGAGGACGGATCGTGGAGGCAATGGCTGTATGGTCGTGGCGCGCAAGGATTCCAGGGCCTCGCTAAACGCGATTTTGATGCCATGGGGGTAAAGAAAGTCGGCGATAAACTCACTAAGGCCTTTGGCGGTACTACTCCTCTTTCACTGCAAGGGGCCAAACTAGGGGGCTTCGAGGGTATTCAAAAATCATACGCTAAAAGCGCTGAAGAATTTGCAAAACGCATCGCGCTTTCAGATGAGGAAAAAGTAAAGGCAAAGGCAGGGGGTATTGAAAAGACTATGGGAGAAGATGACGAACTGAATAGCAGATACAAGAAAGTTGAGGCAAATGCGAAAGCTGCAGAAGAGCGTCTCAAGTCAGAGCAAGCGGATGCCACCAAGAAAATGGCGGACGCCGCGGAAAAAATCGCAAATGCAAGAGCAACTGGAGACGACACCGGAGCTAGAGCTGCTCAACGAGAATTTGATAAAGAAAACCAGCGCATCAAAACTGCACAGCAGGAAGCGAAAAAGGCGACCGAAGGAGTACACGCCGTCCTGGCGCAGATCGAAGAAGAGGCGAAAAAGCGAGGCCACATACCGGACGCAGCTTACAAATCGAAGGCGGATATCGGAAAAGCTTATGTTGATAAAAGTTTGTACGCGCTTCTTCTCAAAGCGACTAAGACAACCAAAGAAAGTCGTACAAAACTTGCTGGAAAGGTCGAGGACGCGCTGGGAGGCCCGAAAGCAAAATCAATATCTGAAAGAAGAGTGGTTGACTATGTAAAAGACATGGCAAAAAGTAAAAGGAAGGCGGAAGTGAGTGAAAAGAAAGCACTCGGCATGAAGATTGGCGACGATGATAAAAAAGATGCCGCGCCGCCCGCTCCAAAAGCCGATAAAGATCACTAATATATGCCCCCACAACATCACGAATTCGAACAAGCCATAGCCGAACAATTTCAAGCCCTTCCACAGGTCGTACAGGACGCCATACTCTCTGCGGATACGGAAGCCCGACTCCGAGAACTATCGGATAAACACAAACTCCACGTGGACAAGTGGGGAGCGCTTCAAGACCAAGTCATGCTTGCGTTACTCGGCATCCGACCTGCAGAAGATCTGCAGAAAAATATCCGCGAAAGCGCAAATATTCCGGATGAAACAGCGGCCGCGCTCGCTTCTGACATATCACAGATAATCTTCGAGCCCATAAGGCAAGAGTTAGAGCGTGAATTGGAGCACCCGGAGGCGAAAGATGTAGAAAAAAGCGACGTTGAGGAAGCTCGCTCGAAGCTTCTCGAAAGTTCTGCTGCAAGAAACGCGCCTGCGCCCACGCCAGCCCCTGTGCTGGCTCCGCAGCCTGCGGCTCTTGCCACTCCCGTCATAGCTGCAACTCCTCCTCCAGCTCCTCCTACGGAAAAGGTAGTGCGTGCTCCAGCCTCTGGCGCATACAAGCCAGGCGAAGCCTCGGCTGTGCGCAAGGATGTACGTGACGACCCGTACCGCGAAGCACCAGTATGAAGAAAACCGCCCTATGGGGCGGTTTTTCATTGATATACTACTAATTGTATGCAGTTTCAGGTGCCGCAATTCATCGAGGTCGAAGACAAGATCTTTGGACCGCTGACTTTTAAACAATTCGTATACTGCGCTGGAGGCTTAGGCGCTGCGTATCTCATTTGGCGCATGCTCCCGATATTCCTTTCGGCACCGCTCATTCTCGGGGTAGGCGGGCTTGCGGCCGCACTCGCGTTCTTTGAGTGGAATGGCCGCCCATTCATCGTTGCGCTTGAAAACGCCTTCTACTATTTGATTCGCAGCAAGCTCTACCTCTGGAACAACGAACAGAAAAGCAAAAAAGCTACAAAATTCGTCAAACCCGCCGAGCAAGCAACGTCAAATGTGTACATCCCGAAGATCTCGGATAGCAAACTCCATGAGCTTGCCTGGAGCCTCGATATAAAGGAGCGCATCGCAGCCGGTGTTACGGAAAACAAAGAGCGCGTTGGCGGCGTACTCTCTCCAATACAGACAGCACGCGACGCGATGGTCCGCTAAAAATCATGCCTCCACGACTCCAAAATCTCCGTACGAATAAAAAGTCCACCCAGGAGTTTGTTCCCGTGTCCGAAGTGCGTGACGGCATCGTCGTTTTAAAGGGCGGGGGATTGCGAGCGATTCTTTTGGCCTCATCTTTGAACTTCGCGCTCAAATCTGAAGACGAACAGACCGCATTCATCATTCAATTCCAAAACTTTCTTAACTCACTCGATTTCAGCGTCCAAATTTTTGTGCAATCGCGCATGCTCGATATCAGGCCCTATGTTGCAACCCTTGAAGAGCGATTCAAGGAACAGCTGGACGACCTTATGCGCATCCAAATACGCGAGTACATCGAATTCGTTAAGAGCTTCACCGAAGCGGCCAACATCATGACGAAAAATTTCTTTGTCGTCGTGCCGTATGCACCAGGAGCAGCTCCTCTTGGCGCTGCAAGTTCGATCATGTCGTGGGGCGATAAGAAAAAAGGCCCACAAGAAAGCGGCCGGACTTTCGAAGAACATGCAACCCAACTCGAGCAGCGAGTTTCAATCGTGCAGCAAGGTCTCATCCGCTGTGGCGTTAGAACTGTGCAACTGGGCACCGAAGAGACAATCGAACTCTTCTACAAAATGTTCAACCCGGGCGAAGAAGGAAAGCCTATGCCCTCGGCCGCCTTTTCGGCGGAAACAAAATAACTATGGTTAGCCTTACCGATCTACTTCCATTCGGAAAAAAGAAAGACCCCGCCGCGCCGCGCATTCTTCCAGTGCTCCCAGATGAGATCTACCAGACAGGTGTATTGGATCTCCAGGACGTCATTGCGCCGCACGCATTGAAGATAAACTCCCGCGAGCTCGATTTGGGGGAGCGGATTGCGCGCACATTCTTCGTCATTTCCTACCCGCGCTTCCTCACGACAGGGTGGTTTGCACCTATCATCAACCTCGACAAGGTCATCGATATTTCCATCTTCGTGCATCCGATGGACACCAACGAGATGCTCCGAAAATTCCAAAAGAAAGTAGCCGAGGTGCAAAGCCAGATATCGGCACGTGAAGAAAAGGGCATGGTGCGCGACCCTATGCTCGACACCGCCTATCAAGACCTCGAAAAACTCCGCGACTCTCTACAGCAAGCGCAGGAGCGTATATTCGAAGTGGGTCTCTACCTCACGATTTACGGAAATACGCGCGAAGAAATCGACAAAATAGAAAGCGAAGTGCGCTCAATTCTAGAGTCCCGACTTGTTTACATCAGGCCTGCACTGTTCCAACAGGAAGGAGGCTTTCGCTCTGTGCTTCCACTTGCGACAGACGAGCTAGACGTGCACACAAAACTCAACTCTGCGCCTCTCTCTTCTATCTTCCCATTCATTTCCTTCGACCTAACAAGCGACCGCGGCATTCTCTACGGCATCAACAGGCACAATTCGTCACTCATCCTCTTCGATCGCTTCTCGTTGGAAAACTACAATTCCGTGACGTTCGCAAAATCAGGTGCAGGAAAATCATACATGACGAAACTGGAGATCCTTCGCTCACTTATGTTCGACACGGAGGTTATCGTCATAGACCCCGAGCGCGAGTACGAATACCTCGCGGAAACCGTTGGCGGCCGCTACTTCAACATCTCGCTCTCCTCCGAGCACCACATCAATCCATTCGATCTTGCGATACCTCGTGAGGATGAAAACCCGGGAGACATATTGCGCAACAACATCATCACGCTTGTCGGCCTTTTTCGCATCATGCTCGGCGGCCTTACGCCCGAAGAAGACGCCATTATCGACAAGGCGATCACTGAAACCTACGCCTTGAAAGACATCACAGCGGATGCGAACTTCGCGCAGGTGGAGCCACCGCTTCTTTCAGACTTCGAACTTGTCCTCTCCGGCATGGAAGGCTCCGACTCTCTCGTTGCGCGTCTGTCGAAATATACAAAGGGGACATGGTCCGGCTTTATGAACCGCCCGACCAACGTTGACATGAACAAGAAACTTGTCGTATTTTCCGTGCGCGACATGGAGGACGACTTGAAACCGGTCGCAATGTACATCATCACGCACCACATTTGGAACACGGTCCGGAAGGAGTTGCGCAAACGCCTCCTCATCATCGATGAGGCTTGGTGGATGATGCGCGCCGAGGATACTGCATCATTCCTTTTCGGGATCGCAAAGCGTGGCCGTAAATATTATCTCGGTATTTCAACGATCACGCAGGACGTTTCAGACTTCTTGAACTCTCCCTATGGAATTCCCATGATAACGAACTCTTCGATCCAGATACTCTTACGTCAATCGCCGACCTCGGTCGACTTGGTGCAACAAACGTTCAAGCTCTCCGATGAAGAAAAATATCTTCTGCTTGAGTCAGACGTAGGGGAGGGCATCTTTTTCGCCGGCTTGAAGCACGTCGCGATAAAAGTGATCGCCTCCTACACAGAAGACCAAATAATTACGTCCGACCCCTCCCAGATCCTTGCTATCAAGAAAGCTAAACAAGACCTCGCCAATACCTCCCAACTCCCCGGAGACACACCAGCGGGCATTCCGCAGGCAAAAACCGCCGAGAGCGCAGCGCTCCAAAGCGAGGCACAAGCGCCACAAGCGTAACTTGAAGCGTAGAGGTGCAATTGAGCGCCTATAAACGGGCTATAATGAGGCAATCATGCGGCGTTTTTTTGGCACGAGCACATTTTTTCTTACTTTTCTGCTACTGGCCGTGAGTACGCACGCGCAAATCGACTTTGGCGTCGATTTTTCTATTTCACTTACCCCCGCGCACCCGAGCCCTGGTGAGATCGTCCGCCTTGAGGTCTCAAGCGCACTTCTTGACCTTCAGATCGGGGAGATTATTTGGTACGCAAACGAGAAAGAGATCGCGCGCGGCCCAGGCAAAACAACGATAGAACTAACTGCGCCCGCGCTCGGCGCGCAAACGCGCGTCCGTGCGCTTTATATCGAAGAGGGGTTCGAACGCGCAAAAGCCGATTCGACAATACGACCAGTGGAAATAGATCTCTTGTGGGAATCGGACTCGTATACGCCGCCTTGGTACAAAGGCCGCGCACTACCTTCGGCAGGAACGAATGTTCGTCTTGAAGCAATCCCGCGTTTCGTCCGGACTGACGGCACGAGAGTAAACAGCGCGGACATTATATTCACATGGAAACGCAACGGCTACGCGATTCCTGGGACTTCCGGTCGAAGCAGGTCAAAAGTCCTGATCGAGAGTCCCGCGCTTTTCGCGACCGACGACATATCGGTCGAAGCTCGCTCCGCGGACGGCGTGTTTGCAGGGGAAGCGAGCGTGCGTATTCCTTCAAGCGAACCCGTGCTTTCACTCTACGAGAACCACCCGCTTTTCGGCGTGCTTCACCACAATGCTCTTTCCGCTGCCAACCAGCTCGAAGAAGAAGAGATCTCATTCACGGCGATCCCGTACTTTGCCGATGCGACAAGTCCACGCGACCAAGCTCTCGTATATGAGTGGCGCGTGAGCACGAATGTCATTCCGAATGACCCCGCACAGCCTAATGAAATAACCATAAATGCGGAGGGCTCGAGCGGAAATGCACAAATAGACCTCTCACTCTCACACGCGACAAATTTCTTTATGCAGGTTGCCGAGATGTGGAACGTGATCCTCGGCGCGGGCGAAGGTCTCCAAAATCCTTTTGGAGCAACTCAATAAAAATCACCTATGCCTCTCACACCGACACTTCGATACATATTGATTGGGGCAATCGTCGTTATTATTTTCGGCTTGGGCGGCTGGTATTTTTTTATCCGCGCCAAACAAGCTGGTATAGAAACCGGTGACGCCGGACGAGGCTTGGGCGAAGCACCCTCTTTTGTAAGCCGCGTCGGGAGTACATACGAAAACATCGTCTCGACCCTGACGGAGACCTTCACAGGAGAGCGTGAAAGCGGCAGCGAATTCGAGCGTGAGCGATTGTCCCAGGTAAGTAAAACCCCGACCGCGGGTGCGGGCTTTGTTGGAAGTGGAACTTCAACGCGGTTGCGGTTCGTAGAGCGGGGGACAGGCTATGTGTTCGATTTCACGCCTGAAACGGGCGCACTCGAGCGCCTCACGAATACACTTGTACCACGCACCTACGAGGCGCACATAGGGGCAAGCGGGCGCATGATTACACGAAGCGAGGAAGAGGACGGCAGTTTTTCCACCGCGAAAGCGCGTATTGCAACAACGACCGCCGCCGGGGAGACGCTTTACCCGCTGCTGCGAACATTCCTTCCAAATTCCATCACGACCGCCGTCTTAAGTCCCGAAAATGATGAGCTCTTTTATATCGTCGACACCGATACCGGAGGGAGAGGTATGCGAGCTGCGTGGGCGGGGGGCGCTGAGAGAGAAATATTCTCATCGATGATATCAGGATGGAGGGCGTGGTGGCTGCCGAGCGGCAAGCTCGTACTTGCACAATATGCCTCAGACGGTGCTGTGGGCTACGCATACGAGATCGGGGAGAGTGGCCGGATGACGGTACTCGTTAGAGGCCTCGGCTTAACATTCCTCCCACATCCTAGAGAACAAGCATTTATCTCCGGAGCTTCAACGAATGATCTTTCTCTTTTCGTGCGTGCGGGTACAAGCTCCACGGACACATTACTCCCCCTAAAGACTATTGCTGATAAATGTGTCTGGCACCCGCGAGAGCTCACTGCATATTGCGCGACGCCTCAAACAAAGCCTGCTGCGAATTTTCTCGACCTCTACCACCGCGGAGAAATCCACACCTCCGACGCGTGGTGGCGAATAGATGCTAGAGACGGTGAGGTGGAGCTTTTACTGCCTACAGGAAATGCGACAATAGATGTTGAGCGCCCAGTCATCGATGATTCGGGTGAGCGGATCGCGTTTATAAATGCCCTCGACAAGTCGCTCTGGATTCTTGAGATACCAAATGAGTAATATGCGCCTATCTGAAATACGACCAGTGTCCTTAGCAATATTTTTTGTTATCGTCGCAACGTGCGCAATGGCGATACCGGGACTCACGCTTGCACAATGTGCAGGCACTGGCGGGTTCGTTCCGCTTGAATGTTTTGAGCGTTCTGCGCTAGAAGGTGTATATAGAGAATCGGATTTTGGAAACTTCGTACAAAAAATGTTTATCGCGGCAATTTCTTTCGGCGCGATCTTTGCGGTGTTCCGCCTCGCATGGGCTGGGTTCCTGTATATCGGGAGTGACCTTTGGACATCCAAGGAGAAGGCGAAAGAGATCATAAGAGATACGCTGCTTGGGCTTTTCCTACTTCTTGCGATATGGCTCATACTCCGCCAAATCAATCCGGATATTTTAAATTTAAAAATTAATATCACTCCCGCGAAACTACAGGGTTCTGACTCTCCAACCGCAACTCAACCCGTAAATCCCCAAAGTCCGTTTACTTCTCAAGACGGCAGTCCTCTCAGCCCCTAAAGCTAGTCTGATGAATATTTGATCACAACCCGACGGTTGCGGCCTTCACCTTGCGATTCCGTTTTCACGTTCGGCGCGTCCTGGAGTGTTGTGTGCACGATTAAGCGCTCGTACGCGCTCATTGGAGAGAGTTCCACGTCGTACTGAAATGAGCGCGCACGCTCCGCCATCATAAGAGCCTTGTTCTGCAGATCTTTTATTTGCTTTCCGCGATAATCATTTACGTCTACCAAAAAGTGCTGGCCGCTTTTATCTTCTGCATCCTCTACCGGCTGATCGGGCTTGCGATTCGCGGCGTTCTTTTTCTCCATGATTTTCTTTACGATGTGGTCCAGGGCATAGATAGTGTCTCCGTGCGAGCCTATCAGCGAGCGCGCATCATCAGCCTGAATCGAGAATACTACTTGGCCGGCAATATCCGCTCGCGATATTCCCGTATACGAAAAGCCTCCCGCGTCGAGGAGTTCTTTCAGTATCGTTTCGATCTCGGTTTCCATCGGGGCACTATACGCTTTTTCTTGCCGCCTCGCAAAACTTAAAACCTCCGACCCATCGCAAGCTCCTGCAAGAGCATGAATATATTGCTCGTCACGAGATAGAGCATGGCAGCGTTTGGCACAAAATACGACAATACGATGAAGGTCGCAGGAAGTACGTAGCGCGCTTGGAGATCGAAGCTTCGGGCAAGCTCACCGGAAAACGACGGCGAGGAGACTGGCTTTTGTTTCTCTCGAGCGCCCATAGTGAGCCTGGTGTAGGCGAACTGCGTTATGGCCGCCAGAAGCCCCAAAAGAAGGCTATGACCCGCCATATTTAAAAGTCCGAGAAATTCCATGTTTATCGCAGGCGGAGCTTCGACGAAGGAGTAGAGAAGTTCAGGTCGAATTTCAGGAAGTCCGCCCATCGCAAATACCCAATAGAGGGAGATGAGGATAGGAAGCTGAAGAAGCAAAAGTCCGATGCCCGCAAAAGGATGCACTCCACGCTCTTTGTAGAGCGCAAATATCGCCTTGCTTTGCTCTTCCCGAGAGTTCTTGAACTTTTCTTTTATCTGCTCGACCTCCGGCGCAATTTTTCTCATCGCGGACTGCGTTTCGCTCGCGCGCCGCGAAAGAGGAATAAGGACAATGCGCACCGCAATCGTGAGTGCGATGACCGCGAGGCCCACATCGTGCGAAGGAATAATGTCGACCAAGAAAATTAGTCCGTTATAAAGGGGGTCGTAGACAATTATGTGAAAAATATTTGAGATCATTGTGTTGAGATTGAGCGTTGCGCTGAAAGCTTCTTGAAGAGAAATTGTATATCAGCGTCGACTTGTTTGAAAGTTGCATCTTTGCTTTCCTTTTTTGCCCGAAAAACAAACGAATAAGGAAACGACTCTTCCTTTAATCGTCGGTTTACGGATTCTCGACACAGTCGCCTGATGCGATTGCGGTCGTGCGCCATCTTTGCAACGCTTTTTGAAACAACGCACGCGAAGGTTGCCGCTTTCCCGGCCTTGCGTGGATACGCGGTAAGAGAAAAGAGCGTACTGTGCGCTCGCAGACCTTTTTCTTGCGCAAATTGCGCAAAATCAGATCGCGTAATCTTCGCGCGAGGCGCCATTTAGGCGGAAAGTCGCGAGCGGCCTTTCCGGCGACGGCGTAGCAGCACCCGCTGGTTTTTCTTGCTCCTCTTCAAAAAACCGTGTGCTCGCGCACGCTTGCGCTTTTTTGGCTGATAGACTCGTTTCATGATGTCGCACTATACCCTTAATTTCTTTTTCTCTCAACTTTGGCTTGGGTTTGTTTGTGAGGGTCTTCCCTGCCTGCCGGCAGGCAGGGCGCAGCCTGACGAGGCGAGCGGGAGCGCGTCAATAGTAGTTGACGACGCGACCCAAACTAGCAAATCCTAGCCAAAACCTCTATCCACCTCTTATCCCCAGAATGTAAACAGAAGGGGAGCGAAGCAGATCGCTTTGCTTTCAATATGAGCCGCGTATAATGTCCGAGCTATCCACCGCCCAATGAAAGATTTATGAGCAACCGAGAACTATGGCAAAACGCACTCGTGCAGATTGAACTAGGAACATCGGAAGCAAGCTTCCGGACCTGGTTTAGGAACACGGACATCATTGCGCGTGATTCAGGGGTGGTACAAGTCGCTGTTCCCTCGAAGATCGTCAAAGAGTGGCTCGTTAAGAAGCACAATAAGCTCATTTTAAAGGCACTCCGCGGTCTCGATACGAGTATCCGAAACGTAGAGTACGTAGTACACCGCACGCCACCCCCTACGGAGAGAAGGGCAACTCGGCCACAACCCGCAGAAAACGCTTCCCTCGATCTCGAAACGCTCTATATAGACAAACGCGACAACCTAAACCCCCGCTACACCTTCGAGACGTTCGTGGTCGGGCCATTTAATCAGCTCGCACACGCTGCAGCTAAGGCCGTCATCGAAAAACCGGGTCTCACGTACAATCCGCTTTTTATCTACGGCTCGACGGGCCGAGGGAAAACACACCTCATCCAAGCAATCGGCAATCATTTCAAGAAATCTCACGCGAGCAAAAAAGTTCTCTACGTTACTTCCGAGCGCTTCGCGATCGACTACATCAACGCAGTCAGGAACGGCCGCGCAAACTCTTTCAAGGACCAGTACCGCGCGTATGACGTGCTCGTCATGGACGACGTGCAATTCATTGCAAACACGGAAAAAACACAGGAGGAGCTTTTCCATCTCTTTAATGCGCTCCACGACAATAACAAGCAAATCATTTTCTCATCCGACAAGCACCCCGCGATGCTCCCTGGCTTCGAAGATCGCCTCAAGGGCCGCTTCAGCGCGGGAATGGTCGCAGAAATACCTGAGCCGGACGTAGAGTCGCGAACCTCCATCATCAAAGCCAAACTCGATAGCCACGGCTTTTCGCTTCCAGACGACATCGTGCAGTACATCGCCGAGAACGTACGCGGGAACATCCGTGAGCTTGAGGGCATTCTCAACATGATCGTGTGCCGCTCACAGCTCAAAGGAAAGGGAATCACACAGGCCGACGTCCGTACGCTCATTAAGCACAACATCAAGCCTTCTCGAGGGGTTTCTGTCGATGAAGTCGTGCGCCGCATCGCGTCATACTACGAGGTTGCAGAAAAGAGCATCTACGAGAAAACGAGGAAGAAGGAGGTGGTGAAGCCGCGTCAGGTCATCATGTATATCCTTCGCGAGGAGTTCAATGTTTCGTATCCTTCAATCGGAGAGAAGCTTGGTGGACGCGACCACACGACCGTTATCCACTCCTGCGAGAAGATAAAAGGGGAGATGAAAGCGAACGCGGCACTCGAGCAAGAGATCGATCACATCAGGACACTCATTCACGCCTAAAAGTATCCTGTGGATTACGCACAAAAAAACAACGGGACAACTACTTGGTAACTTTCACATTTTTATGCACTCACCAATCTCCCCACTTCCACCAACATCTCGTGCGACATCTTTTCAACACATCAATTTCCTGAAAAACTCATACTCACAAGCACACAAAACACTTCTCCCCATATACACATCACTAATAGTAGTAATAGGTATTTATATAGATCTTCTTTAATATGAAATTCACAGCGACTAAAGAAAAGATTTTGAACGGAGTTCTCGTTGCGGAGAGAGTTACAGGAAAAAAAGAAACGCTTCCAGTATTATCCTGCATTGTCATCGAAGCGAATAAGGAAGTTTCCCTTCGTGCGACGAATCTCGAGGCGGGGATAGAGGTTTCCGTCCCTTGTGAGGTTGAGGAAAAAGGAATAGCCGCAGTGCCTGCCTCCATCCTCTCCCAAACATTACGCTCCATGGGTGGAGAAAAAATAAGTTTTAAGACGGAAGAGGGGAATTTAGTGGTTGAAACAAAGGGGACAAGGACGCTTATTAAGGCGGTCCCGCATGAGGAATTTCCGGCGCTTTCGCAAGGTTCCGAAAAAAAGGGAATGAACATTTCTCGAGAATTATTGGTGCGCGGAATTCAGGTTGTTTCGTACGCCGCTTCTCCCTCGATGATCCGACCAGAGCTAGGGAGTATTTATATTTCTTTTAGGTCGGGATCGATCTTGTGTGTTGCAACCGATTCGTTCCGGCTTGCGGAAAAAACACTTTCAGGCGCGGGGTCAAAAGAGGAGGCAGAAGTTCTTGTTCCCCTCAAGCACGCACTCGAGCTCACGCATATTCTCGAGCATATGGATGAAAATACGATCGAACTTTTTGCCGACGAATCCCAACTCACAGTTTCAGGGGACGGGGTTCGATTCGTTTCTCGCGTCGTTGAGGG
>Ga0196981_1000373_pt1 | contig 16437 bp, 13 predicted proteins | sample S3_2013CmetaG_FD_155462 | JGI IMG/M metagenome (GOLD analysis project Ga0196981, IMG submission 155462) | Soil microbial communities from Anza Borrego desert, Southern California, United States - S3_20-13C | ecosystem: Environmental > Terrestrial > Soil > Desert | place: USA: California... | reverse complement strand
TTTCCTGCTCGTGGAGCATCGCGCCGATCCCCGCCCGGGCACCGCGCTGTGGGCGGGCCTCGCGGCGGGGATCGGCGCGCTGAGCCGCGAGTACGGGCTGGCGTTCATCCTCTTCGGGGCCGCGGTGCTGCTGGCCCAGCGCGCGCCGCGCGCGTCACTCCTGCGCTTCGCCGTGACGGCCGGGGTGGTCGCCGGCCCGTGGTATCTGCGGAACTGGATCGTGACGGGAAATCCGCTGTTCCCGCATGCGTTGGGCGGGATCTTTCCGACCAATCCCGTCCATGTCGCGATGATGGAGGCGATCGCCAACTACTGGGGCGTCGGCACGAGCCACTACGACGCGCGGTTCATCCCGGTGGTGATCGCGATCATCGCGGGCCCGCTGGTGCTCCTCGGCGCCGTCGGACTCGCCCGAGCCGGGCGGGCCGGCCGGCCGCTGGGCGCGGGTATCCTGCTGATCGCCGGGCTGTGGTGGTGGTCGATCCCATCCACCGCGGCCGGCTGGACGTACGCCGACCGCGTCCTCGCTCCGGCGCTGGCGCTGTGCGCCGCGCTGGCGGGCTGGCTCGTGCGCACGCGCGGCGCCGTCCGGATCGCGCTGGCCGCCGCCGTCACGCTCACCGCGGTCGATGCGGCGCGCCGGTCCTGGATGCTGCCGCACCATCCGGAGGAGTCGCCGTGGCCGTATTCCTTCCAGACCTGGCGAAGCGCGCGCGACGAGATCGTCCACATCCGCGCGATGGCCGTCTGGCCGGTGCTGATCGGGGCCGCGGCCGGCGAGAGCATCCTGGTCGACCACCCGGCGCACCACGCGGAGATCACGCTGCGGAACGGCCGCGCGCTCCCCTGGTTCAGCCCGAACGTCCGCGCGGCGTTCACGCCCGGCCGGTCCTTCAACGACGTCCGCGCCGAGCTCCGCGCCAACGGCGTCCGCTTCGTCACGATGATGACGGGCAACCCCATGAGCGACTGGTTCTGCCAGCGGTACCCGTTCCTGCTCGAGCTGACCGCCCGGCATCGGCCGACCGCGCAGGTCCACCACCTGCAGATCTACGACCTCGACGCCCTCGTGCCCCGGGCCGGGGCCACCCCGCCGCCGCCATGAACCTCGCCGGCCGTCCAGCGCTCGATCGCGCGGCCCTGGCTGCCGGGACCGTGCTCGTCGCGCTTTGGCTCTGGCGGTGCTGGTGCATCTTCCCGCTCCACCCCTGGAACGAGTTGCGGCTGCAGCCTTCGTTCCTGCTGGCGGACGGCGGCGCGGTCTACGCCGGCCCTGCGGGCGGGCCCGCGACCACCTGGATCTACGGCCCGCTGCCCGTCCTGCTCTTCTGGCCAGCCACCTGGGCCGGCGACGCCGCGTCCGCGCTGCTGGCGGGGGCCGCGCTGAACCTCCTTTACGTGGTTGGACCGCTGGTCGCCTTCTGCGTGGCGGCGCCCGGCGAGGCCGGCGCGGGCCAGCGCATCCTGGCGGTCCTGGCCGCGCTCGCGCTATGGCCCGGCTCGTCGCTGCACTACCTCCAGGCCGACAACCTGGCCGTTTCCTTCGGGCTGCTCGGCATGACGGCGCTCCTGCGGGGCGGCGCGCGGGCCGGCGCGGGCTGGATCGCGGCCGCGTGCGCGGTTGCCGCGTTCGCCTGCAAGCAGACCTCCCTCGAATTCGCCGCCGCCCAGGTGATCTGGTCGGCCTGGGTCCACGGACCACGCGCGGCCGGCCGTCAGGTCCTGCGCCTGGCGGTCCTGGGGTTTGCCGGTGCCGGCGCCGCGATCGCGGCATGGGGACTCGAGCCGCTGGCGTTCCACCTCGTCACGCTCCCGGGCCGGCTGCCCTGGGCCGAGCACCCCGGCCGGCAGTTGATGGCCTTTTTTCCGTGGTTGCTGGCCCACGTCGGCGCGCCCGGCTTGGTCTGCCTGGTGTGGCGGCGGCGGATCTGGCGGCGCGACGGGCCGCTCCTGCTGCCGGCGCTGCTGTGGCTGCTCTCGCTGCCGGCCGGCCTCGCGGCGCTGATGAAGATCGGGGGGACCATCAACTCGCTGCACGGCCTCCTCTACCTGCTGCCGGCGCTGCTGGTCGCCCCGCCGCTCGCCGCCGGCCGGCGCCGGGCAGCCGTGGCGACGTTCGCCGTGCTGGTCGGCGCGACCGGCTACCGGTTGGCGGCGCCGGCGGTCCAGGTCTGGCGTCCCCTGACCGCGCATCTCGCGCAGGGCGACTTCCTCGCGCGCGAGTTCCCGGGACAAATCTGGTTCCCCTGGAACCCGCTGATCGCGCGTTACCGCGAGCATCGTCACGACCACACCGAGGACGGCTTGGTGATCCGGCAACTCGCCGCCCGCGCCGTCCCGCCGAACCAGCTGCGCCGGCATCTGCCGCCGCGGTGGCACATCGTCGCGCTGCCGTCCGCAGAATCGAACTGGGGGCTCGCCCTCTCCCTGAGCCCGGCCGAGCGCAGCCCGACGGTCGTCGGGCTGTGGACGGTCCACAGCTGGCCGGAATCCTCCCCGCCATGACCGTGCTCGGATACGGCCAGTTGCTGCTGATGTTCGTCGTGACCGTGTTCGGGCTCGGCTGGCCGATCGCGCGACGGCTGCTGGAAGATCCGCTCGAGCGGCTCTGCGCCGCGGCCGTGGCCGGGCTTTCCTGCTGCTTCGCGTTCGCGTTCGTCCTCTACGCCGCCGGCCTCTCGCTGCAGCTGTTCGGGCTCGCCCCGCTGGCCGGCGCGCTCGCGCTCGCCCTGGAGCACCGCAGCGTCCGCGCGCTGTGGTCCGCGCCGGAGGCACGGACGGCGCTCTGGGCCTGGGCGGCGCTGGCCCTCGCCACCCAGGCGCTGCTCGCGACGGTGCGCAGCTACAGCGGGGGCGCGTGGGGCGGCGACTGGCTGGAGCACCACCAGCGCGCGCTGTTCTTCCGCGAGCACTGGGCGCTCGATTTCAATTTCATCGGCGACTACCTGCTCCCGGCGCGCCCGCCCCTCGTGAACGTCGTGACCGCGGGGTTCCACGCGGTCGGCGATTCGAGCTTCGCGACCGGGCAGGTCGTGTCCGCGCTCTGGAGCTCGCTCGTCTTCCTGCCGGCCGCCCTGCTCTGCCGGATGGCCGGCGGTGGAGCCCGCACGCTGCTCGGGCTCGCGGCGCTCCTGGCGCTGAACCCGTCGTTCCTGCAGAACACGACCTTCGCGTGGACGAAGCTCCCCGCGGCGTTCTTCGTCCTGGCCGGCGCGCATTTCCTGCTGTCGGCAATCGACCGGCCCGAAACGCGGGCGCGGTTCGCCGTGGCGACGCTTGCGCTCACGGCCGGCGTGCTGGCGCACTATTCGGCGGGTCCGTTCTGCCTGGTGCTCGTCGCGTGGTGGCTTTTCGCGCGGCTGCGCCGGCGCGAATTCGCCGTGCTCGGCCGGGAGGCGGCGGTCGGACTGGCGGTCGCGCCTCCGCTGCTCGCGCTGTGGTTCGGGTGGTCGCTGCGGCACTACGGGGTGGCGGGGACGTTCCTCAGCAACTCGACCGCGATCGAGTTCGGACCGACGGGCGGGCTCGCCCAGGCCGCGAAGGTGGCCGGCAATGTCTGGGCCACGCTGGTGCCGCATCCGCTGCGGAACGTCGATCCCCGCATCATCGCGTTCGGGAGCGGAGCGGAGCGGTTCCGCCACCAAGTGTTCATGATCTACCAGGTGAACCTCTTCGGCCTGCTCGGCTCGGCCGGCGCGGCCGTCCTGGCGGTCGCGGCCTGGCGCGGGCGCGCCGCGTGGCGCGCGGGGCCGCCGGCGGTCCGGCCGGCGGCGGTCATCCCGGGCGTGGCCGCCGCGGTCATCCTGGGGGTGGCCGTGCACGGCGCGCCGGATGCCTGGGGCCTGGCGCACATCTGTCTGCAGCCGGTGGCGATCGCGGGACTCGCCGTGCTCGCGGCCCGCCTGCCCGGGCTGGGCCGGGCCATTGCGCTGGTCGTGGTCGTGGCGCTGACCTGGGACCTGACGGTCGGCATCGGCCTTCATTACTGGCTTCAGGCGAAGCCTCCGCACCCGGACTGGTCGTCAGTCCGCGATCTTACGCAACTCCTTGTGGTCCATGGCACGGCGGCGCTCAATGCGGGCTTGAAAGCCGCGACCGGCGTCCGTTTTCTTCGCGACTGCCTGCCGGCCCCGGTTGCACCCTGCCTCGCCCTTGCCAGCATTGCGGCCGCCGTCCTGGCCGCGCGAAGCTCCCGCGCCCTCACGCCCCCGCCCTCCCCTTCGTGAAATCCGCCATCCCACGCATCGCGCTGGTCATTCCGGTGTACAATGAGGAGGCCGTCCTGCCGGAGCTGCTGCGGCGGTTGGACGCCCTGTTCGCGGCCCGGCCGGAGTGCCTCTGGCACGTGGTGTTCGTCAACGACGGCAGCCGCGACGGCACGGTGCGGATCGCGGCCGAGCGGGCGCAGGCCGACCCGCGCTACCGGCTGGTGGACTTCTCGCGCAACTTCGGCCACCAGGCGGCGCTCACCGCCGGGCTCGCGCACGCGGGCGATGCCGATGCGGTGGTCACGATGGACGCCGACCTCCAGGATCCGCCGGAGGTGATTCCGGATCTCGTCGCGGCGTGGCGCAATGGCGCCGAGGTCGTGCTCGCCATCCGCCGCTCCCGCAAGGAGCGCGGCCTTCGCCGGGTCGGCTTCGACCTGTTCCACGGTCTCTTCGGCCGGCTCTCCGACTTCCCGATCGAGAACAACACCGGCACCTTCGGCCTGCTCGACGGCGCGGCGGTGGCGGCCTTCAACCAGCTGCCGGAGAAGCACCGCTTCTTTCCCGGCCTGCGGGCGTGGGTCGGCTTTACGCGGGGCGAGGTCCAGTACGACCGCGATGAGCGGGTCGCGGGCGAGCCGGTCGTCACCTTCCGCAAGCTCGTGCGCTACGCGCTCGACGGCGTGTTCAGCTTCTCCCGCCTGCCCCTCCGGCTCGTGACCTATGTCGGACTCGTGATCGCGGGCATCGGGTTTGCGGTCGGCCTGTTCTTCGTGGTCCGGCGGCTGCTCGGCGTCGAAATCGCCTCCACCGGCTTCACCACGCTCGTCACGCTGCTGCTTTTCCTCGGCGGCGTGCAGCTCATCGGCATCGGCGTGCTCGGGGAATACCTCGGCCGAATCTACGACGAGGTGAAGCGCCGGCCGCACTACATCGTCAAACGCAAGGTCGGCTTTGAGTAGGCGCCTGACGCTGCTCGTCCTCCTCGCCGCCACGGCCGCCGTCCTCGGCTGGATCGGGCATGGACTGCTTTTCACGACGTTCATGCTCTACGACGACGAGGGCTACGTCCTCATCACGCTGCGCGACTTCGGCCGGATCGGCGGGCTTTACGACGTGATCTTCACGCAGTACGGCCCGTTCTTCTACCTCTTCTACGACGGGCTGCAGCGGGCGCTGGACTTCGCCTGGGGCAGCACGGCCGGGCGCTGGATCACCCTCGTGAACTGGCTCGGGACGGCTGGCCTCTGCGCCCTCGCGCTGCACCGTGCGCGCGCGCCCTGGCCGCTGGTGCTCTTCGGCCTGGTCGACGTGTTCGCCTTCCTCTGGATCATGATCCACGAGCCGATGCATCCCGGCGGCACGGTGACGCTGCTCGTGGCGGCGGCGGCGTGGCTCGGGATCGAGGCCCTGCGAAGCGGGCGGCTCGATCGCTTCGGCCTGGTGGCGGGGCTGGCGGGCGCGGCGCTCGCGCTGACCAAGATCAACGTCGGCGCCTTCCTCATCTTCTCCGCCGCCTTTGCCCTCGCTCTCTGTCATCGCGGCCCGCACGCCGGGCCGCTGCGGGTGCTGCTGTTCGGGCTCGGGGCCCTCCTGCCGCTGGCGCTCATGCGCTCGCTCCTGTCCGCGCCCTGGGTGCTGACCTTCGCCATACTGAGCGCGCTGGCCACCGGCGGGGTCTTGATCGCGGCCCGGGCCGGGCTCGAGCGCCTGCCTCCCGCCGGATGGCGGCCGTGGCTGGGGTTCGGCGCGGCCGGCCTCGCCGTCACGGCCGCGGTCGCGGTCCTCATGGCCGCGCGCGGGACGTCGCCGTACGCGCTGTTCCAGGGGGTCGTCGTCGCCCCGCTGCAGCACCCCGGCATCTACGCCTTCGCCGTGCAGTGGCGCCCCGGGGTCCTGGCTGTCGCCGGCGCGGCACTCGGCCTCGTCGCCCTGGCGGCGCGGCGCCGGGATGACGGCCGCTGGCGGACGGCGATCGCATGGACCCGGATCGCGGCGACCCTCGGCTTCCAGCTGACGCTGATCCCGAGCTTCCAGACGAGCCAAGCGGCGATCGCGTTGTGCTTCGGGGTGCCGCTGGCGGGGCTTTTCGCGTTTCCGCTGGAACGGGATTCCGATGACGCCGGCGTGAGCGCCCGCGCGTGGCTCGCACTGCTCCTGGTCCTCCAGAGCCTCCACGCCTACCCCGTGGCCGGGAGCCAGCTGAACTGGGGGACCTTCCTCTGGGTGCCGCTCATGCTGTCCGGATTCCATGAGTCGGTGGCGCACCTGCAGAGGAATGCGACGGCGCGCCGGATCGCCTGGACGCGCGGCCTGGTCGGAGCCGGCGCCGTGATGCTCGCGGTCGGGGTCACGGGGATGCTGGGCCGCATCGCGCGGATGAACCAGGTGAACGGCGAGCGGATCGGCGTCGCCGGCTCGGGCGAGATCCTCCTGCCGGCGCCGATCGCCTCGGCGCTGCGGGTGGTCACCGAAAACGCCACCGCCCACGGCAGCGTGCTGCTGAGCCTGCCGGGGGCGTACTCCCTCAACCTCTGGTCCGGCGTGCCCACGCCGACGTCCGCGAACGTGACCCACTGGTTCTCCCTCCTCTCGCCGCGCCAGCAACAGGAGATGCTCGCCCGCCTCGAGCGCGAGCCGCGGGCGGTCTTCGTGGTCCAGCACAACATCCTCGCCGCACTCGTGGAGACCGGCTTCCGGCCGGCAAGCCCGGTGCTCGACTATCTCCGCGCCCACTACCGGCGCGCGTTCGCGATCGAGGGCTATTCGTTCTGGGTCCGCCACGACCGCACGATCGCGCCGCTCTCCACCGGCCAGCTGCTGTATCCGCCGGCCGAGAACCAGCCGCACCGGCTCGCGCTGACCCTCGACCGCCGGCCGGGCCGGGTGGCGCGCATCGAGCTGTGGAACGTGGCCGGCGGGCAGTGGCGCGTCCTCGACCTCGACGCGACCCGGGCCGAGGTCGAAGCGCTTCCGATCGACCTGGCCGGCGCAGCGACCGGGCCGGCCCGCGCCGCCCCGTGGCCGCTCGAGCTGGACCAGCCGCTGCGGCTGACGTTCGCGTTCTGGCCCATCCGCCCCCTGCCGCCACCCGAAGCGCTGGAAGCCGTGCTGCTCGACGCCTCGGGCCGGCGCATCGGCGCGGCGCGCGTGCTGCCGGCGAGCGCGCTGGATCAGGCGGCCCCGGTCAGCGCCGCCGCGCCACCAGCAGGAGACTGACGCCGAAAGGAAAGGGCACGCGCCAATAGGCCGGCTGGACGAAGAGCCAGCGCAGCAGCGCGTTCACCGGGGGCGCCGGCATCCGGTCCTCGGAGCGCGCCGCCCCGTCGCGCCGCGGGAACCATTTGCGCCAGCGCCGCACCAGCCACACGGCCGGGTACACGGCCACGTTCGTGTAGTTGACGTGCAGGACCTCCCATTTTTCCGGAGGAAAGAGCGCCTTGAGCTGCGGCCGCGAGTAGCGGCGAAAATGATGCAGGACCTCGTCCCAGTCGCTCCACAGCGCCATGCTCGCGGGCACGGTGACGAGGGCGACGCCGCCCGGCTCGAGGAGCCGGTGGAAGCCGTCGACGACCGCCCGGTCGTCGGGCGTGTGCTCGAGCACGTCGAGCGCCGTGACGTACTGCAGGGAGCCGTCGGGCAGCGGCACGCGGTCGCCGGCCAGGCTCAGGATCTGCTCCGGCCGGAATTTGGTGCGCAGGATGCGCAGCGCCTCCTCGTGGTCGTCCAGCACCAGCACGCGGCAGTCGGCCTCCATCTCCTTGGCGAAGCGGCCGGTGCCGGCGCCGCAGTCCAGCAGCGTGTCCGCCGTCCGGGGCGGGCGGACGCGCCGAAGCCATTCGCGCGAAAAGATCCGCTTGCCGGAATAGTACCAGTGCGCGCCTTCCATGCGCTCCATGTTGGCGTACTCGTCGGCGTTCATCCGGCTTCGTGTGTTGACGAGCGTCGGGCCCGACGAAAACTAAGTCCACGCATTTCTGCCGCGTGCACCGCCCGACCGCACCATTCCGACCCGCCCTGGTCACCGCGGCCGCCGCCCTCCTGCTCGCGCTGCACTGGTGGCTGGGCGTCACGGGCTGGTTTAGCAAAACCGTTACATCCGACGAGACCGCGCACCTCGTGAGCGGGTACGCGTACTGGAAGTTCGACGACTACCGCTTCCAGCCGGAGAACGGCAACCTGCCGCAGCGCTGGGGCGCGCTGCCGCTGCTCGCGCTCGAGCCGCGGCTCGAGCCGGCGGAGGACCCGCCCACCTGGTCGCTTTCGAACGTGTGGGGCGTCGGCCAGCGGTTCTTCTTCGAGTCGGGCAACGAAACGGACTTCCTGCTCGCGTCGGCCCGCGGGACGATGGCGCTGTGGAGCGTGGCGGTCGGCGCGTTGGTGTTCGCGTGGTCGCGCCGGCTCTGGGGCGACCTCGCCGGGCTTTTCTCGCTCGGGCTCCATGCCTTCTCCGCCACCGCGCTGGCGCACGGCCCCCTGGTCACGTCGGACATGTGCGCCGCGTTCTTCCTCCTCGCCGCGCCGGGCGCGTTCTGGCGGTTCCTCGAGCGGCCCGGCGCCGGCCGCCTGGCGGCCAGCCTCGCGCTCACCGGCTTCGCCACGGTCGCCAAGTTCTCCTTCGTGGTGCTGCCGCCGATCTACGCGCTCCTGATTCTGGCCCAGGCATGCCGCCGCCGCGGGCTGCCCGGCGCCGGCCGCTGGTGGGCGATCCTGGCCGGCGCCACGCTGGCCCATGTCGTGGCGGCGTGGGCGATCATCTGGGCCAGTTTTGGGTTCCGGCACTCCGGCTTCGCCGCCGGCCTGCCGCCGGGCTGGAAATACTACATCCCGTGGAGCGAGCTGCTTCCGGCCGGAGGCTGGAAACGCTGGGTGCTCGTGGCGCTGAAGGACGGGAGACTCCTGCCGGAAGCGTACGTCCACGGCTTCGCCTACGTCCTGCACGCGGCCGAGAACCGGGGCGCGTTTCTCGCCGGACACTACTCCCAGACCGGCTGGTGGTGGTTCTTCCCCTACGCGTTCCTGGTCAAGACGCCGGTCGCCGAGCTGGCCGCGCTTGGGCTCGCGGGCCTCGTCGCGCTGCGCCGCGGGCTCGACGTCGCCCGCGGCGGCCTCGCGCCCCTCGAGGCGGGCCTCCGGCGGTTCGCGCCCCTGCTCGCGCTGCTGGCCGTGTTCGGCCTGGTTTCCGTCACGAGCAACCTCAACATCGGCCACCGCCATCTCCTGCCGATCTACCCCCCGCTCTTCATCCTCGCGGGGGTGCTGGTCCGGCCCGCCGCGACCCGCGCGTGGAAAGGGGTGGCGCTGGTGGTGCTGCTCGCCGCCGCCGTCGATTCCGCGCGGATCCGCCCGAACTACCTCGCCCATTTCAATCTCACGGTCGGCGGCTCCGACGAGGGCTGGCGGCACCTGGTGGACAGCTCGCTCGACTGGGGCCAGGATCTGCCGGGCCTGAAGCGCTGGCTCGACGCGAACCGCCGGCCCGGCGAGAAGGTTTACCTGTCGTATTTCGGGATGGGCGATGCTCGCTACGAAGGCATCGCCGCCGAGCCGCTGGCGCCCTACTACCAGCATTACCGCAAACGGTACTACCGCGAGCTCGAGCCGGGCCTCTTCTGCCTGAGCGCGACGATGCTGCAGGACCCCTACAGCCCGTGGGCGGGCGAGTGGGGCGTGCGGCACGAGACCGCCTACCGCATGTTCCTGCGCGCGATGCGGGAGCAGCTGGCGGCCGGGCGCGATCCCGCGATCGCCGAGTTCGGGGAAGGCGAGTCGAACCCGCTCTGGAACCTGGACCGGCTGCGGTTCGCGCGCCTGTGCCTGTACCTCCGCCGCCGTCCGGCCGACGCGATCGTGGAGAGCTCGATCCTGGTGTTCCGCCTCGACGCGGCCGAGGTGCGGACGGTCGTGGACGGGACGCCGGACGAGCTTGCCTCGCTCATCGAGAGCCGGGTCGGCTCACGGTAGCTTGCGCATCCAGTCGGCGAGCTGGTCGGCGTCGGCGACCGGCAGCGGCACCGTGGTCTTCACCGTGGCCGCATGGGCCTTCTTCCGCTCCGCCGCCCACGCCTTCAGCTTTTCCTCGTCGACGGCCTTCACGCGGCTGAGCCGGACGAGATACATGGGCGCGAAGGCCTTCTCCTCGATCAACTCCAGCTCGAAGGCCGGCCCGATGTCGTCCTCCCAAGAGACGAACTTCTCGCCCGTGCGCAGGTCGTGGCCCACGCGCTGCACGACGAAGTAGTCGTCGAACGTGCGGATGCGAAAGTGGTAGGCGTAGCCCTCCCACGACTCGCTCAGGCGGGCGGGATTCACGCTCGACTGCGCATAGAGGAACCATTGCAGGCCCGCGTTGTTGTCGATCGCGAGCACGCGCTTGTCCTGCAGCTGCCGGATGTAGCCCCCCAGCCAGTTCGTGGTCCGGGCGGCGAAGTTGTCCCGCGTGAACCGGTGCATCGCCGATGCCGGCACGGTCAGCGAGAAGAAGATGACCGCCCCGAGCGCCGCGAGCGCGGGCCAGCGCCAGGCGACGCCCAGCAGGCGGGGCCAGACGAAGAGCACGGCGACCACGAGCAGGACATGGGCGGGAAGGCTCAGCCGCCGGATGACGGGGTCGTCCCACTTGCCCCAGAAGTAGCAGAGCATAACCGCGGTGTGGACCAACAGGCCCAGCACGAAAATGACGACGACCGAGCCGGCGGGATCCCGCACCAGCGTGCGGTGCTCCTTGTACAGCAGGAGCATGAACAGGCCGCACGAAAGGACGCCGAGCACCGCAAGCGGCCACGAGCTCGGCTGGCTCCCGTCCGCGGTGAAGAAGAAGTTCATCGCGTGCCCGATGTTGTCGTAGAAGTACCCGATCCCGAAGGGGTCGGTGGCGCCGGCGATGTCGAACAGCTGCCAGGCCGCCTCGCTCAGTTTGAACACGTTATGGTGCAGCGGCCAGATCACGAGCAGCAGCGGCGCCGCGAGCAGGGGGCCCGGCAGGAGCAGCCGGCGCTCGCGCCACCAGGTATAAATCACCGTCAGCCCGACGGGCAGGACGAACAGCACGGACTCGTAGCGGACCTGGGCGAGGAGGACGCCGCCCAGGATGAAGGCCCCGAGGCGGTCTTCGTCGGCCGGCCGTTCGACAAAGCGCTGGCCCAGCCAGAGGACCATCACGAGCATCACCATGTTCAGGAGCTCGAAGCCGCCGCCCGTCGCGTTCTGGGCCACCAACGGCACCCCGCACAGGAGAAGCGCGGCCGCCGTTCCCGCCCACGGCCCGCCCATCCGGCGCCCGACAAGGTAGGTCAGGCCGACGAGGGCGAGGCTGAGGAGGCCGTTCAGCACGAACACGTTTCCCACGCGGTAGCCGGTCAGATCGTGCAGCGTGCAAAGGAGGAAGGGGAAAAGCAGCGGCCGCTTGTCCAGGAAGACGTTCATCGGCGTGAAGTTCCCGGCGTAGTCGTAACCGCGGAGAATCACCGCCGTTTCCCGGTGAAAATGCATCTGCCGGGCCGTGGAGCTGAGCAGTACCTCGTCGGCCACGATCTTGAACCCGTGCTCCTCGTGGACGTGCAGCCATCCGGCGAGCCCCACGATCAGCACCGCGGCGGGCCACCACCGGCGCGGAACGCGCCATTCCTCGGCGGTGTCCCGCAGGCTCCGGATCAGATGCCAGGCGAACCATGCGGTCGTCCCGAGCAGCAGCCAGTAGCCGCCGTGGTGGACGAGGTTGACCGCCTGGAGCGGCGTGAAGGTCAGGTATCCCAGGACCAGCGCCAGCGCCGTGGTCAGGAACAGCAGCAGCAGTCTTCGCGGCATAAAAAAACCGCCCGCAGGTTATGCGGGCGGTTTGAAGTGAGAAAAGGCCAGACTTACTGCGCGTACGTGATCGTACGGGCGCCGGCGATGCCGGTGACCGTGATCGCCGTGCCCTGCGTGTAGGCGCCCGGGTAGGTCTCGTTCGCGACCGTGTTCAGGGCCTTGATGTAGGCCGAGGAACCGACCAGCGACGTGATCGCGGCCGTCGAGGTGCCGTTCTCCAGGAAGTACTGGTCGGCGGCGGCGCCGAGCTGGCGCATGTTGTTCATGACCGCCTTGTCCTGGGAGGACTGACGGACCTTCTGGAACGCCGGGATCGCCATGGCGGCCAGGAGGCCGATGATGACGACGACGATCATGATTTCGACGAGGGTGAAGCCCTTGGTGGAACGATTCTGCGTATTCATGGATGTATGGGTTATTATGTTTTTCGGCTCTGGTGCAGAGCGGGCTGATCGAATGGCAACGGTTCCGCTACTGCAATAGATTATTTTGTGAGAAGACTTTAAACAAAGAGGCAGCGACCGGGAACCCCGGAGCTAAGCGCGAATTGCAAGTCGCTGCCCCTTAGCAATTACTGAGCGTACGTGATCGTGCGGGCGCCGGCGATGCCGGTGACCGTGATCGACTCGCCCTGCGTGTACGCGGCCGGGTAGGTCTCGTTCGCGACGGTGTTCAGGGCCTTGATATAGGCCGAGGAACCGACGAGCGAGGTGATGGCCGCGGTGGACGTGCCGTTCTCCAGGAAGTACTGGTCGGCAGCGGCGCCGAGCTGGCGCATGTTGTTCATGACCGCCTTGTCCTGGGAGGACTGACGGACCTTCTGGAACGCCGGGATCGCCATGGCGGCCAGCAGGCCGATGATGACGACGACGATCATGATTTCGACGAGGGTGAAGCCCCGGTCGGAACGGTGTGTGGTATGCATTGTTTTTATGGCTTATGGTTGGGTATTTCGGCCCAGCGCCAGACCGCCATGATCTTTATGACCCGACGCCCTGACGTGGATGCGAAAAGTCTATTGGGCGAAGGTCAGCGTCCTCGAGCCCGCGATGCCGGTGACGACGATGGCTTCCCGCTGCGTGTAAAACTCGGGATAGGTCTCATTCGCCACGGTGTTGATGTTCTTCACATAGGCGGATGAGCCGACGAGCGAGGTGATCGCCGCCGTGTTCATGCCGTTTTCCAGGAAATACTGGTCGGCCGCAGCCCCCAGCATCCGCATGTTGTTCAGGACGGTCTTGTCCTGGGAAGCCTGCCGCACCTTCTGGAAGGCAGGAATGGCCATCGCCGCTAGCAGGCCGATGATGACCACGACTATCATGATTTCGACCAAGGTGAAACCTCGGGTCGATCTCTGCGTATTCATTGGGTATTTGGGTTATTACGAACGGCGGCACGCTGGCCGCATTATCCAGCTATTATGTATACCGACAAAGAACAGTGACTCTCCTAATGGACCGTCCCCCAGGGGCAAGGTCCAACTGGTGGCGATAGCCAGCTTAACCCTGTTTTCCCAACATCAGCTCACTAACTGTCACTTCCCGAGCATCTTTCCAGAGTAGTTCGAGACGATATTTCTCTCGGTTCTCCGGTGTAAAAAGATGAATCATGATCTCGAACGCATCGACCACGGTCCATCCGCTGCCCTTGGTCGTGTCGACCCCGAGGATCGGTACTTTGCCCTCGTCGAGGACCCGCTCGAGTTCGATCCGCAGCGCCCGGAGGTGCGGATCTGACGTCGCCGTCGCGACCACCAGATAATCCGTGATGCTCGAAAGCGCGCTCACATCCAGCACCTGCAGGTCGCCCGCTTTCTTCGCGTCCAAGGCCACCACCAGCCGTTGCAGCATCGCACGCGTCGGATCGAGCTTCGGCTTGGCCGGCTTGGCCGGCTTGGGGGTCTTGGGGGTGGTCTTGCGGCGGACGGGAGATTTCATCGTTCGGCCCGATAGAGGCCCTGCGCTTCGATGTATGCGATGACTTTCTGGGGGCAAAAATAATGCAGCGACCGGCCCGCGCGCACCCGCTGGCGAAGCTCGCTGGAGCTGATCTCGATCAGGTGGCCGTCGCAGCGATGCAAGACCAGGCCCGGGATCTCCTCGTGGGGCTTGGAGGGATGCCGCGGCCGCTCAAGGAAGATGAACTCGACCATTTTCACCAATTCGTTGATTTCCTTCCACTTGTGAAGGAGGGGCAATTGGTCGCCGCCGATGATCCAATAAAGCTCGTCCTGCGGAAACTCTCGCCGGAAATGCCGCACCGAATCGACGGTGTAGCTGATCCCGCCCTTCCGCAGCTCGTGGTCGGAGATTTCCAGCCGGTGGTCCCATTCGACCGCGGCGCGGAGCATCTTCAGGCGGTCCTCCGTGGTCGACTGGACATCCTGCGGCTTGAGCGGCGCCTGCGCCGCGGGGACCAGGAACAGGCGGTCGAGCCGGTATTGCTCCAGCACGTCCTGCGCGGCGATCAGGTGACCGAAGTGCACCGGATCGAACGTGCCGCCGAGGAAGCCGATTTTCATCCGGGCCAGCCAGCCGCCGCGTCCGGCGCGGGGCAAGAATTTCCCATCGGCGCGGGCTCGCGGGATGCGCTACGGTGTGACTAATTTCACCCTCGTTCGGCCAAGCCCGCTTTGTTCTGCTCGCCGTTCATTTCCCCATGAAGAAGACCAAGCAGCATTTCTCTGTCCCCGCGATTCGCTTCGAGGGTCCGCGCAGCCGGAACCCGCTCGCCTTCCGCCATTATGACCCGGCGGAGATGATCGACGGACGCAGCCTGAAGGACCACCTGCGATTCTCGATCGCTTACTGGCACGCGTTCCGCGGGACGGGCTCGGATCCGTTCGGCCCGGGCACGATCGAGCGCCCGTGGGAGGCCGGCCGGGACGCGGTTTCGGTGGCGCTCACGCGCCTGGACGCCGGATTTGAGTTCTTCCGGAAAATCGAGTCTCCGTTCTGGTGCTTCCACGACCGTGACATCGCGCCGGAGGGCCGGACCCTGGCCGAATCCAACAAGATCCTCGATCGCGTCGTCGCGCACGCCAAGGCCCTCCAGAAGTCCAGCGGCGTGAAGCTGCTCTGGGGCACCGCCAACCTCTTCAGCAACCCCCGCTACATGGCCGGCGCCTCCACGAATCCGGACGCCCACGTCTTCGCCTACGCCGCCGCCCAGGTTAAGAAGGCCCTGGAAGTAACCCAGGAGCTCGGCGGCGAGAACTACGTGTTCTGGGGCGGCCGCGAGGGCTACGAGACGCTCCTCAACACGAACCTGAAACGCGAACAGGACCACCTCGCCCGCTTCCTCCACATGGCGGTCGATTACGCCCGCAGCATCGGCTTCAAGGGCCAATTCCTCATCGAGCCGAAGCCCAAGGAGCCCACGAAGCACCAGTACGACTTCGACGTGGCCTCCGGCATCGCCTTCCTCCGCACCTACGGCCTCGAGCAGCACTTCAAGTTCAACATCGAGACGAACCACGCCACCCTCGCGGGCCACTCGTTCCAGCACGAGATCGAGGTCGCGGCCGCCGCCGGCATGCTCGGTTCGATCGACGCCAACACGGGCGATCCCCTCCTCGGCTGGGACACCGACCAGTTCAACACCGACGTGAAGGAGCTCACCCTCGCCATGGTGTCCATCCTCCGCGCCGGCGGCCTCGGCACGGGCGGTTTCAACTTCGACGCAAAGCTGCGCCGGCCCTCGATCGACCCCGAGGACCTTTTCCATGCCCACATCGGCGGGATGGACGCCTATGCGCTGGCCTTCAAGCTCGCCCGCCGGATCCTGGCGGACGGCGTGTTCGAGCAGCACGTCGCCGAGCGCTACAGCTCGTTCGACACCGGCTTCGGCAAGGACATCGAGACCGGCAAGGCCAGCTTCAAGTCGCTCGAGAAGCTCGTGCTCACGAAGCTCGGCGAGCCCAAGCCGAGGTCGGGCCGCCAGGAGTACCTCGAGAACCTCCTCATGTCCTACCTGCACGGGTGACCCGACCCGGCCTTGTGCCGGGGCGGAATTCCTCCGAGTCTCCGCCCCCTCTCCCATGGCCCAAGTCCGTCGTCTCACCTTCCAGGGCGACAAGGCCGTCGAGCTGCGCACCCGCGCGCTCCGCCTTGTCGTCGTCACCGCACGCGGCCCGCGCATCGCCTTCCTCGGCGTGCCGGGCGGCGAGAACCTCCTGCTCTGGTCGCCGCGCAAATACCGGCGCGGCGCGTGGGACCTGATGGGCGGGCACCGCTTGTGGACCGCGCGGCCCGGGGCGGACGAAAGCGAGGAGACCTACCGGCCCGACAACGGCCCGAGCGACGTCGTGCTCGAGCGCGGCGGATTCGTCGTGGCCGCGCCCGTCGACCCCGAAACCAGGCTCCGGCGCGGATTGCGCGTCCGCGCGCTCGCCCTCGACCGCGTCGAGATCGAGCACTTC